>Ga0068855_100002894_pt1 | contig 21007 bp, 20 predicted proteins | sample KBSCornC52_FD_66592 | JGI IMG/M metagenome (GOLD analysis project Ga0068855, IMG submission 66592) | Corn rhizosphere microbial communities from Kellogg Biological Station, Michigan, USA - KBS Corn C5-2 | ecosystem: Host-associated > Plants > Roots > Rhizosphere > Soil ...
TTGGCGCGAAAAACGCCGTTTTGACGCAGCATCGCGTCGACTAGAGTGGTTTTGCCGTGATCGACGTGAGCGATGATGGCGATGTTTCGAAGGTGCGCAGCGGACATTGGCGGCGCATCGCTAGCCCGGAACCTGCGTCCGCGCAATGAATTCGGGCTTTCCGACGCCTTTTAGCCGGCCGCGGAGCCCTCGGTGACGCTGTACAGCACCGCGTGCGCGCGTCCCGAGTTGGTGCAGCGGTGCCCCACCTCGCGTAAAACAGCCGCTACATCGCCCCGGCCCAGGCGGTGCGTCTCGCCCCCTGCCTCTAGGGTGAGCTCACCCGCCTCCAAGGTGACGAAACATCGGCCCGTACGCGCTTCGGGCGCCGCGTCGAAGCGCGCGCCGGCCGGCAGCTCGACGCGCTGGAAGAGCAAGCCGGCGAACGCGCCGGGCGCGAGGTCGACCACGCGCGCTTTACCGCGTCGCTGTTCTCCGAGCGCCTTGGCCTCGTGGACCGTCACCGCCGCCTCGACTCGGCCGATCAGCTCCTCGATGCTCGTGCCGAGGGCCTCGGCCACGCGCACGAGCACGCTCAGGGTGGGGTTGGCGTCCCCGGACTCCAAATGGGCCAAGGTCGGCCGGGGGACCCCAGAGCGGTCGGCCAAATCTTGCTGGGTCAATTTCCGTCGCTCGCGCAGCCGGCGCAGGTTCGCGGCCAGCATTGTCGACGTATGGTCCGCCATGTCGACAGAATAACAGAGTCCGCGCCCGGACAAAGCGTGCCCTGCGCGAGCGCGCAGCGCATATGGAAGTACTTACGGGCTCAGCCCGCGCGCCACGCGTTCCGGGTCCGACGGCGTTGCGGCGGGGCGGATGCGAAATTCGACTAGCAACTGACGCCGAGCACGCACCGACCAGCGCCCATGTGGCGACTCTTCGGTCTGGCTCTGCTCACCCTGGCCGTGCCCGGCTGCCATTCGGCCTGGGATGACGCGCTCGATGCCTATGACGAGGCGCGCTATCCGAGCGCCGCCGCACAATTTCGCGCGCTCGAGCCGAGCGCGCGCACGCTCGGCGCCCCCGATTTCGCGCGCTACGCGCTCCGCCGCGGCCTCACTCACCTCGCCCTGGGCGACTCGCGCGCTGCGGCGCGCTGGCTCGGCTACGCCAAGCAAAGCGCGGATCGCGATCCAGAAATATTCAGTGACGCCGATCGCGGCGCGCTGATCGCCGCTTGGCGCAGCATGGGTCACATGCCGGGCGAGCCCGGCCTGTGACTCGCCCTCGCCGAGCCCTACCGCCCGACCAACCCGACCTTTGCCTCGTACACCAGCCGACCGAGATTGGGATCGGTGACCACGAAGCTGTAGTCGTTTGGCACATCGAGCACGGCTTCGCGTTTGCCGGAAAGTAACGGGCGCTGGCCTTTTTCCGCGCTCGTGAACTTCAACTTCACGCTGTTCGGGCTCTCGTCACTGAGCTCGACGCGCGCGGAATAGACCTCATCCAGCCGACTGCCGTCGCGCTTGTAGACGACGCACGAAAAGCGGCTGCCGTCCTTCTTGAAGCGGACCACGTCTGCCTTGAAGGCGGCGCGCGCTTCGCTCATGCATTTGGCGATCGCTTCGTCGTCCGTGCCACCCTTCTCGCTGCAGGTTTTGCGCGCGGCCTCGCTCGGTGCCGAGCTCGGATAATTGATCAGGAACGCCGTGTCGGGCAGGGTCAGGATTTCGAGCGCCGGACGCGAGGGCTTTTCTTGCGCCGCAGGCTCGGGTGGCGGTTCGGCTGCAGGCGCGGGCTCGGCGGGGACCGGCTCTGCGACTGCGCTTGCGCTGGGGACTGGTTCGGGCTTTGCAACGGCTGCCGGAGCAGGTGCCGGCGGAGCCGCGGGGGCCGGCGGCGGCTCGGCGCACGCCGCGAGCCCAATGACCAGAGCGCAAACTAGGAACCTCGCACTTTTTTTCATGGCTTAGCGCAGCTGCTCGACGATGCGCTCCGACTCTTGCCAGAGCTTCTCCGCGAGCGCGGCGTCGTAAGAGATAGCACTCGATTTGCGGATGTTACAGTCAGCAAAGTATTCCCCGCTCACCCCTTCGAGCTCGGGCCGCGTTGCCACATAGCATTGGGTCGCCGCGCCCTCCTGAGCGCTTTTCAGGAACAGCGGTTCGGCGATGGCGAGCCCCATGCGGGCTGCGCCCATGCTCCGGCTCAGGTTAGTGTTGATCACGCCGGGGTGTACGGCATTGGCGGTTTTTCCGCTGCCCGCGAGGCGCTTGGCCAGCGCCTTGGCGCACAGCAGGTTCGCGAGCTTCGATTGGCCGTAAGCCTGCCACGGGCTGTAATGGCGTTCGCCCGAGAGGTTATCGAACTCGATCCCGACCTTGGGCGCGGCCTTGTGCGCGTCGCTGCTCAGGATCACGACCCGGCCCTTGTCGGCGAGCTGCTCGAGCAGGCCGGTGATGAGCATGAAGTGACCGATGTGATTGGTGAAGAACTGGAGCTCGTAGCCAAACGCTTGCTTGAGCTTAGGGAGCGCCATGATGCCGGCATTGGCGATGATGGCGTCGAGCTTCACGCCCTGCTCTTTCATGAACGCGATGCAGCCGCGCACGGACGCGGGCTCCGACAACTCGCACGCCACGGGCACGATCACGCCTGGCACGCGATGCGCCGCGGCAGCTGCTTTTTCTTGCGTACGGGCGGCGGCGAACACGCGGCCGCCGCGCTGAGCCAGCACGCGCACCGTCTCGAGCCCGAGCCCCGAGTTGCTGCCCGTCACGAGGAAGTTCTTGCCCTTGAGCGCGAGCCCCTGAGTCACGACCTCCGCAGTCGAGCCGTAGCCGTAACCGCTCGGGCCCTTGCCCTTGAACATACCCAGCAAACTCATGAAGCTTCTCCTGATGGTCCCGAGCGCGACGCGCGCCCGCTGCAGATCACGCTTTTCGCCGCCGCCGCGCAAGTCCGCGCCGCGGGCGGCAGTTTCGCGCCGTTGTAGAGCCCAGGCAAAGCCGCGCGAAAGCGGTTTGGAGCTCCGGCCCCGCTCGCGCTCCGGCTCCGGCTCCGGACCCGAGCGGGCACGCACTGCGACGCCGAAGGCTGCGCCGGCACGCGCTGGGACGCGTGACCATCAAAAAAACCAGCTCTCGCGCTCAGGGTCTGCGGCCGACGATGCGATCCAAAGTCACGCTCTCGTCCCAGGCCGTCTCCAGACCTTCGTAGTGGACGACGAAGCGATCCTTGGCGACGACCGAGAGCACGGTCGCGGAATAAACCGAGCCGCGCCAGGTGACGCGCACGTGATCGCCGGGTTTGTACTGCGCGGGTGTGACCGCGGGCGCCGAGCTCGACTCCGCGGGCACGGCGTGCGCGCACGGCTGCTTGCCGGGCGGCGGCGGCGGAGCGACGCCTTCGACGCGGCCTTTGATGCGCTCGAGGCTCACGTCTTGATCGCAGTCGAAGCCGTCGAAGTGCACGCGGTAGCGTGCGCTGCCGATTTTTTCGGTGATGAACGCGGGAAACGGCCGATTTTCCTCCCAATCGACCAGCACATATTCGCCGACGCGATACGGCTTTTTACAGCCGCTGAGCGAAAGCACAGCGAGCAAGAGCCAAGCCGGCAAAAAGACGCGTGCGCGAGGCATGCTTACGGCGGCGAGCTCGACTGGTAGGCGACACTCGGCGGCGGGCGCGGATGCAAGCCCGCGCGTTCAAGCACGCCGTCACCCGAGGCAAACGATTTCGCGAGCTCGGCGCGGGTATGACGGTACGCATACTCGAGGATCGCGCGGCGCGCGTCGAAGCTGGCCGGGTTATACATGAATAGGATGCAATCTTCCGGCGAGGGCTCGATCAGGATCACCTGCGCTTTACCCTCACGCACGATGCGTTCGCACTCTTCACTCACGATCTTGTGGATGCCGATGCGGATCGCCTGATTTAGCACCCACATCATGCCCTTGTCGCGCAGGCTGTCGCGGTGACCGTGGCCAGTCGGCACGGTGGCTACGGACGAAGCGACCATCGGGTTTACGACCACGAGCACGTCCGCGCCCTGCGCGATGGCGACCTCGAGGTGCGCGACTTGGCCGGCGCCGGCATTGAAGTAGTGCCGCTCACCGATGCGCACGGGCGAAAAGAACGGCGGCACCGCCATCGAGGCGATGCACGCGCGCGTCACCGAAACTTCGGCCGAATTGTCGTCGCCGAACACGGTGAGCTGCCCGGAATCCAGATCGTGCGCCAAAATCCGCAGCGGGCGCGGCAGGCCGTAGAAGCTGTTCGACACGCCGCGGCGCACGAAAAAATCCTCCAAGAACCGCTCATAACCGTCGAGCGTAAACAGACCCGCGGGCAGCGAGTCATACAAACGATCGAGTTCCTCGAAAAACGCGGCCGGCGGCGGAGCAGAGGCGCGCGAGAGCAGCGAGCTTGCGCCGTGGCGGAGCGCGCTCAGAGCCGAGACCAACGTGCGCCGCCATTCCCCCAAATCGACGCGCAGTAGGTGCTTGCGTTCGAGCCCGAAGTACACGTCGGCCGGATCCAGGAACGCGCGGTAGATGCGCTGCACCGGTAAGCCGCCTGCGAGTGCCGCCGCGACGCTCGCGCCGCCCGAGCTGCCGACGTAAAAATCGAAACCGTTGCACTCGAAGCCGTCGACCGAATCCTCGAACGCGGCCAGGGCTCCGATTTGGAACATGGCGCTGGTCGCGCCCCCGCCAGGCAGGCATAGCGCAATCTTCGACGCGGATTCGGCTCGGATGGCGGTAGTCACGGGGCAGAGCGTTTTGTGTCACGCGCCGAGAAAGCGCAACCCCGGCCGCGGATCCGGCGAGCAATGCCGGAAAACAGGGGCCGTTCAGCGCGCGCGTTCGAGCTCGGCCCGGGCTGCGCGAGCGCGGCTGGAGGCCGCGAGCCGGAGCACCTGAAGCAACAGCAAAGCCGTCGCCGCGCAGCCAAAAATCGCCGTCGCGAGCGGCATGTGCGGCGGCTTGCCGTCGGCAGCGCCGCCGGCGAACACGACCGCCAGAGTCGCCGCGTTGAACGCGCCGTGCAGCGCAACCCCGGGCCAGACCGAGCCGCTCCGCTCGCGTACCAGGCCGATCACGAGCGCCGTCACGAACAGCGGCAAGAGCAGGCGCGCGTCCATGTGCCCGAGCGCAAAGAGCGCCGCGACGGCCAAGGCCGTCGCCAGCGCATCGTGACTTTGGCGCAACGCTCCGAACAACGCCCCGCGAAAGAAGAGCTCCTCCACGCACGGCCCGAGCAGCGCGACGACCAGGAAAATGGCCGCGCCTTCCAGCCTGGAGTGCGGCGTGATGCGCGCCACTCGCTCGGCCAGCACCACAGCGGACGTGGGAAAGAAGTGCTCGACCAAGTCGGACAAGAGCGTGGCCGGAATTTGCAGCACGAAGCCGAGCGCGACTGCTGAGAGCCAGAGCCTGGCCGGCACGCGCCGGAGCGCGAGCGGTGCGCTGAACGGCACGCCCTGCGCCGACGCAAACAGTGACAGCACGAGCGCGTACACCGCAACTTGCACGAAGCCGAGCAGCACGATGCTCTGCCCGGCCTTGGGAAAGAGCGCCAGCACGAGCGCAATTCCGAGCCAGAGCCCAACGGTTGCGAGCAGCGTCCACGACAGCGCCAAGCGCAGCGAAAACCGCGCCGGCATCAGCGCCCTTCAGCGACCACGGAGGTGCGGCACGACGCCGCGCTTGGTCACCGTATCTTCGGCCCAGCTTTGCAAGGTCTCGCTGTGGTCGATCGTGAAGTGCAAGCCGCGGCTCTCTTTGCGACTCGAAGCCGAGGCGATGATCAGCGACGCCACGTCCGCCAGATTGCGGAGCTCCAGCAAATCACGCGTGACCAGGTGCTTCCAGTAATACTCGCGGATTTCTTCTTCGAGCAGCGCAATGCGACGCGCGGCACGGCGCAGCCGCGCGTCACTGCGCACGATGCCCACGTAGTTCCACATCAAGCGCCGGATCTCTTCCCAGTTGTGCGACACGACGACCGCTTCGTCGCTGGGCGCGGCCGAGCCGATTTGCCACTCCGGCACGCTCGGGAACGGCACACTGCGCAGCTCGGCCGCTTGTTGCGAGAGCTTGTCGGCCGCGCGGCGCGCAAACACCAAGCCCTCGAGCAAGGAATTGGAGGCCAGGCGATTGGCGCCGTGGAGCCCGGTACAGGCGGTTTCGCCCAGAACCCACAAGCCGGGCAGCGAGCTTCGCCCGTTCAAATCAGAGGTCACGCCGCCGCACATGTAATGCGCCGCGGGCACCACCGGGATGGGCGTGGTGGTCATGTCGAAGCCGTACGCTTTGACCTCGGCGTAGATGTTCGGGAAGCGCGAGCGCACGAAATCGGCCGGGCGATGCGTGATGTCGAGCAGCACGTGCTCGGAGCCGGTGCGCTTCATTTCATAGTCGATGGCGCGGGCCACGACGTCACGCGGGGCGAGATCTTTCAGCGGGTGATGGCGCGGCATGAATGCGTCGCCGTCCGGCAAACGCAGCACCGCGCCTTCACCACGCAGCGCCTCGCTGAGCAAGAAACCCTTGGCCTTGGGCTCGTACAAGACCGTGGGGTGGAATTGATAAAATTCCATGTTCGCGATCTCGGCGCCCGCGCGGTAAGCCATGGCCACGCCGTCGCCGGACGCGACGTCCGGATTCGAGGTGTAGAGATAGACTTTGCCCGCGCCGCCCGTGGCGAGGATCGTGGCGCGGGCCAGGATCGTCTCCACCTTGCCGTGCTTTTCGTCGAGCACGTATGCGCCGACGCACTGATCGGGCCCGCCGAACTTGCTCATGGTGATGAGATCCACCCCCATGTGCCATTCTAGAACTTTGATGTTTGGCGAGCCGCGCACCGCGGCCGAGAGCGCGCGTTGAATTTCGCGACCCGTGATGTCGCCCGCGTGCACGATCCGGCGCTCGGTATGCGCGGCTTCGCGCCCGAGCTCGAAATCGCCGGATTCGGAGCGGGAGAACTTGGTGCCAACCTCGCTCAACCAGCGAATGCTGTCGGGCGCCTCGCGCACGCAGATCTCGACCACCTTTTCGTGGCATAGGCCGGCGCCCGCATAGCGCGTGTCTTCCGCGTGCTTTTCGAACGAATCCTCCGGCGAGAGCACGGCAGCCATGCCGCCCTGAGCCCAATTGGTCGCCGAATCATCGCACTCGCGTTTGGTGACGAGCACCACTTCACCGAATTCGGCAGCGCGGAGCGCGAACGTGAGCCCCGCAATGCCACTGCCGAGGACCAAAAAATCAGTGCTGAGCGCCATATTTTCCGTAGGTTGATGTCGTACAAAAGTGCCATGGCGGCAAGAGGCGCCTGGCACAACCGGCGCTGAATTCGCCCGCGCAAGCGTTGACGCATCGCGCCCATCGCCTATCGTTCAAGCAAGCAAAAGACGCGCGTTCCTCGGCCAAATGGCCGAGCCGCGAGGAGAACATGCCGTGAAAGTCTTGGTCGCACTGAAGCGCGTTGCCGATCCCGACAACGCCAACAAGGTCAAAATCAGCCCGCAAGGTGACGCAGTCGACACGACCGGGCTGGAGTGGAAGACGAACCCCTTCGACGAGTACGCGCTCGAAGCCGCACTCCGCCTGACCGAGAACGGCAAGACCCCGAAGAAGCGCGAGGGTGAAGTGGTGGTCGTGACGCTCGCGCCCAAGGAAGGCGAAACCATGCTGCGCGCCGCGCTGGCGACGGGCGCCGATCGCGCGATTCGCGTCGAAGCCAACGACGCTGATTTGGACGGCCGCCTCGTTGCGCACGCGCTCAAGGCGCTCGTGGCCGCCGAAAAGCCGGATCTGGTCTTGCTCGGCAAGCAAGCCGTCGATGGCGACAGCAATCAGGTGGGCCAGCGTTTGGCTGAATTGCTCGACTGGCCCATGGCCACCTTCGCCGCCACGATCAAAGAAGAAACCGGCGCGCTGCTCGTCGGGCGCGAGGTCGACGGCGGCGTGGCCACGCTGCGCGTGACCCTGCCCGCGGTGGTCACCGTCGATTTGCGCATCGTCGCGCCGACCAGCGTGTTCTCGAAGCTGAGCCAAGCCGAAGCCGGCTTCAAGCACAACGAGGGCGTGCGCTTTGCGCCACTGCCCGCGATCATGGCCGCGAAGAAGAAGCCGCTCGAGGTGAAGGCGCTGGCCGAGCTGGTCGGCGACAAACAGAGCACCACCAAGTACCTGAAATTCGAGCGCCCACCGCAACGCTCCGGCGGCGCCAAAGTCAAAGATGTCGCCGAGCTGGTCGAGAAGCTCGCCAACGTTTCGAAGGTGATTTGAAGCCATGTCCGACGCACTCGTCATTGCCGAGCTCTCCGAAGACGGCTCGGTCAAAAAAGCGACCCTGTCCGCGATCACGTTCGCGAAGCGCGCGCTGCCCGCTCTCGGCGGCAGCTTCTCGATTTTGATTTTGGGCGCAAACAGCAAAACCGCCGCCGCCGAGCTCGCCGGCTACGGTGCAGCCAAAGTGCTGACCTGCGAAGATGCCTCCTTCGCCAAATACACGGCCGAAAACTTCACGCCCACGGTCGCCGAGGTCGGCAAGGCCTTCGGCCTGATCGTCGCCACCGCCACCACGTTCGGCAAAGATCTGCTGCCGCGCGTCGCCGCGCGTCTCGACGCAGCATACGCCGGTGATTGCTCGGCCGTCACCAGCGAGGGCGGCAAGCTCGTCTACAAACGGCCGATGTTCGCCGGTAACGTCTTCGGCTATTGCACGCTCGGCACGCCGATCCAGGTGGCCACGGCGCGCCAAAGCGAGTTCGAAGCCGCGGCCGTGAGCGGCGGCGCCTCGCCCGTCGAAAGCGTGGCCAAGGCCGCGCCTTCCGGCGCAGCCAGCCGAGTCGAGTTCGTGTCGCTCGAAGCCGTCAAGAGCGAACGCCCCGAGCTCACCGAGGCGAGCATCATCGTCAGCGGCGGCCGCGCCCTGAAGGAGAAATTCTTCGAAGTGCTCGAACCGCTCGCGAGCGCCCTCGGTGCCGCGCTCGGCGCAAGCCGCGCGGCGGTCGACGCGGGCTACGCGCCGGGCGACTTCCAGGTCGGACAGACCGGCAAAATCGTGGCGCCCAAACTGTACTTCGCGATCGGCATCTCCGGCGCGATCCAGCACATCGCGGGCATGAAGGGCTCAAAGGTGATCGTGGCCATCAACAAAGACCCCGAAGCGCCCATCTTCCAGCTCGCCGACTACGGCCTCGTGGCCGACCTGTTCACCGCCGTCCCCGCCCTGATCGCCGAGCTAAAGAAGCGGGCCTAGCCACCCGTCTCAAGCCGAGCCGCGGGCATCAAACCGCCGCGGCTCGCACGCCCACCAACACCGCGCCAGATAGCTGAACAAAAATCGCACCTCACCCGCGTCTCGACCTTGACAGATCGCGCCCCTCAGACCATTGTCCGCCGCCTCCGTTTCGGGGCGTAGCGCAGTTTGGTAGCGCGCTCGGTTCGGGTCCGAGAGGTCGGCAGTTCGAATCTGCCCGCCCCGACTAGAGAGACAAAAGCAGAAAGAAAACCCTGGCACCCGAAGCCGGGGTTTTCGCTTTTTGTGGTTTGGGGTTGATGGTCGCGCAGAGCGGGCGTGGGCCGGCAGAGCCTTCGGCGGCGCGGTGAGTTAGCTCAGAGCGCGCCGCGCATCACACGCCGAGCGCCGAACGCACGCGCGACACGCCCGCTTCGATGTCGCGCATGACCGCGGCGGCATCGAGCCGAAGCACCCGATAGCCGTGGCGAGCCAGCACGGCATCACGGTGCGCAGCCGCTCCGCGTGGTAGCCGCCATCGATCTCGATGACGAGCCGCTGAGCCGGCGCAAGAAAATCAGCAATGAAGCGCCCGAGGAGCGGTAGCTGGCGACGAAACACGACGCCCAGCCGACGCCCGCGAATGTGCGCCCAGAGCAACTGCTCTGACGGCGTAGGCGAAGCGCGAAGCGCGCGAGCCCGCTCCTCGATGAGCGCCGAGCGTGCTGCATTGCGATTGCGAAACAAGGGCTTGTTGTCGGTTCGAGTCATGCCCCCATTGGCGCAGGCGGCGTGCCAGCCCCCCGCCTTATTGAGACGCTGCACGCAGGGCTGGCGCGCCGCGTGCGCCCTCTCGCATGACTCGAACCGACAACGAGCCCGAGCGCTCGTGAGCGCAGAGCGGATCTCGAGAAGCCGAAGCTCGACGCGCACGCCGTTGGACCCTCCCCCGCGCGCGGCGCGCTCTGGCGCCGCGTCCGGGGTTGAGGGTCCCGGCGCGCGCAGCATCCCGCAGGGAGGCGAGCACGCACGGCCGCGCTCCGCCGCACCACGCAAGGAGCAGCCACCGGCGCTCGTAGGGATTCTGGCTGTGACAGCGCTCGACGGCGGGGGTTTTCGATAACCCTAGAGAGTGATAGACGCGGTTCTTCGACGTCAGAAGGGCACGGGCCTCTTGCCCTCCGCTCGCTCGCCTCGAAGATGGAGCTACGCCGAAGTGCCCACGCAGTAGCGCGCGCTACGTCCGAAATTCGCGTCCGGGTTTGCCGAACTGGACAATTGCGCGCTTGTTGCAAAATAGTGAGACAATCGTGCGCACGACCCGTTACGTTTTTCGCGTGTGGTCCTTTGCGGCACACGAGATCACGTGTCTTGCCTAACTGGAGCGACGCATTTTCTCCTCGAGTATCGGCGGCGTAGAGGCCTAACATTAGTACTCACTTCCAGGAGAACGAACCCCCTCTCGAGATCGCGGGCGACCTTTCGAGCAGCCGCGGTCCGAACGGTGAATTCATGAACAGCGTCGATGGATCTGCGCCCCCTGTGAACAGCTCGGGCCTTGCCGCTCGAGAGCCGGCACCCGGACAGCGGCTCGGCCGCTACGAGCTACTGCTGCTCTTGGCGCGCGGTGGAATGGCGCAGGTTTGGGCCGCCAGGCTCCGCGGGCCGCGGGGCTTTCGCAAGCTCGTCGCGATCAAGGTGATCTGGCGCGGCACGCTGGACGACGCCCGCTTCGAGGACATGTTGCTGCAGGAAGCCACGCTGGCTTGTCAGATCCACCATCCCAACGTCGTCGAGACGCTGGAGCTGGGTGAAGACGAAGGCATGCTCCATTTGGCGATGGAGTGGATCGACGGCGAGGCGTTGTCCGCCATCTTGTCGGCGTCGCGTGATCACGGGGGCATTCCACTCGATATCGCCGTGAACTTGGTGGGCCAAGTGTGTCGCGGTTTGCAAGCCGCCCACGACTTGAAGGACGACGCGGGCTCGTTGCTGGGACTGGTACACCGCGACGTGTCGCCGCAAAACATCTTGGTCAGCTACGCGGGCGTCGCCAAAATCGTGGATTTCGGCATCGCCAAGGCTACGAGCCAGGCGTCATCGCTCACGGCGGAGAACGAGGTAAAGGGAAAGTTCGCCTACATCGCGCCCGAGCAAGTGCGTGGTCAGGCGGTCGATCGGCGTACCGATCTGTTCTCGCTCGGGGTCGTCTTATACAACCTGACCACGGGCAAACATCCGTTCAAAGGCGCGACGCCAGCGCAGACCGTGGCGGCCGTGTGCTCACCGAGCCCGCCCGCTCCGCCCTCTTCGTTCGTCGAGGACTATCCGGACGAAATCGAAGTCATTCTGCTGAAGGCCATGGCCAAAGCCCCGGAGGATCGCTTCGCGTCTGCGAAGGAGATGTTGCACGCGCTCGAGCTTTCCTACCCGAGCGCATTCGAGTCGGGTTTCGAGGATACCGTCGCGAAATTCATGGCGCAGCTGTTCGAAAATCGTTCGGCGGATCGGCGCGCGGCGATCCGTCTGGCTGAAGATCTGGCCGAGAAGACGTCGCCCACGGGCATCACGCCGATAGGTACGCTCGAAGGCGTCTCGCAAACTCATGCGGGCGTGCAGGCGCACCCTGCTTTCGGTCTCGGCGCTGGCGTGCGGCGAAATTTGATCGCCGCAGCGGCATTGGTATTGCTCGGTTTGGGCGCGCTGCTGTTGTCGCGCCCAGGTGCCGAAGCCAAACGGGTGAGCTTGGATCCGAGTCTGCCCGCGCCAGCCGTGACGTTGGAGACCCGCACGGAGCTCGAGCCTGCCGCGCCCGTTCCCACGCCAGCGCGCCCGCCCGCCGTGGCGAACGCCGAGAGCTCCCCGCCCGCTTCCCTCGAGCAGCGGTCGAGCTCGCCCAGCGCCGGCTCCGCGCCGCGCTCGACTGGCTCGCTGCGCGCTAGAGTGCCTAGCGGTGCGGGCGTCGGCACGGCTGCAATGGCTCCAGCTACGGTCACGACTGCCGGCGTGACGACGAGCGGTGCTGCGACGACCGCTTCAGGTAAGCCGAACGCTTGGGATCCAAACGTGTTCGGAGGCAGAAACTAATGGGCGTTCGGCCAGCGTTGGTCGCAAGCTCGCTCGCGTTTTTGGCGGCCCTGCACGGCTCCAAGGCTTGGGCCCTGACGGGCTCGACGGAAAAGGCTGCTGCCGAATCCCTGTTCCAAGACGGCGTCGCGTTGATGCAACAGGGCAAGGCCGAGGCCGCGTGCGAGAAATTCGCTGCGAGCGAAGAGCTCGATCCCGCGCTCGGCACCATGCTCCGCTTAGCGGATTGCTACGACCGCATCGGCAAGACCGCGAGCGCCTGGGCGTTGTTCGAGGAGGCGGCGTCCGTTGCGCAAGCCCGCGGCGAGCGCCCGCGCGAAGCCGCCGCGCGCGAACGCGTCGTGGACATCGGCAAGCGGCTGAGTCGACTCAAAGTCCAAATCGCGAGCGGCGCGCCCGCAGGCTTGGTGATCAAGTTGAACGGCACCTCGATTCCGCGCGCTTCTTGGGACGGCACGATCCCAGTGGATCCGGGAGACCAGGTCGTCGAGGCCTCCGCGCCTGGTTTTCAGGCTTGGACGGGTCACGCGGCCGCCCCCGCGGGGCCCGCCACGACGCAGCTCGAGGTGCCCGCGCTGACAGCAGTGCCCGCCAGCGCGCAGCCGGCGGCAGCGGACGCGCTGAGCGTGCGCGACTCGACTCGAACGCCGTCCGATACCGGGCAGACCCAGCGCACCGTGGCGCTGGTGGTCGGCGGCGTTGGCGTAGCGAGCTGGGTGGTGGCCGGCGTCACGTCCTACCTCGCCTCCGCGCGCAATCACGACTCGCGCGACCAATGTCGGACCAGCGATCCGAACCTGTGTAACACGCGCGGGATAGATCTGCGCGATCAGGCGCTCAGCTTGGCCAAGGTGTCGACCGTAACGGCGATCGCGGGCACCGGGCTGGTCGTCGGCGGGGTGGCGTTGTGGGTGATCAAGCCCGGACCGAGCGCACAAGCGCGCAACGCTGGTGTTCGTGTGCTTGTCAGCGGGTTACCGGGTCGAGCCATGTTCAGTCTCGAGAGCGCATGGTGAGCCGAAGGGGCTGCGTGAAAATTTGGCTTCGGCACTTCTCGTGCGCGGGGCTGCTGCTCGCAACGGCTATCGCCCTCGCCAGCTGCGATAGCGTCTTGGGTATCGAGCAAGCCCGTTTGGACCCCGCGCTGGCCGACGCTGGCGATTCCGGGCCGACGGGCAGCCCGCTGTGCCTGGCCTATTGCGGCGCGGTGACCGGCAATTGCACCGGTGACAACGCGCAATATGGCGATCTCAAGACGTGCTTGGACATTTGCGCCGTGCTACCCGAGGGCGAACCAGAGAAGATCGGCGTCAACACCGTGCAGTGTCGGCTGAAGATGGCGCAGTCGGCGCCGGCGGAGCCGGAGTCTTTCTGCACGGCGGCCGGCCCCGCGGGTGAGCTGCCCGGCGGGGCCAACGGCTGCGGCACGCCTTGCGATGGGTTCTGTAGCTTGATGACCGCGTTCTGTACGGATCCGCACGACCCCGATCTGGGCTACGCCGACTCCGACGCTTGCTACCAAGATTGCATGGGTTTGGCCGATCTCGGCAGCTTCAGCTTGGGCCCGACGAGTGGCAGCGCAGCGGGGCCAGAGGTGCAATGCCGCGTTTACCACGCCTCGGCGGCGAGCCAGCTCGCCGAGCTGCATTGTCAGCATGCATTGGGCGCGTCTCCGTGTCAGTGATCGAGCCTGGCCACAGTCCTGCCCTTCAGCCGATCTGCGGGTGCTTCTTCAACGCTGCCACCAGATGCTTCAAAGCAGGATGGTAACGCCAGGCGAATTGCTCCTTGAAGGCCGCGGCACCTTACAGCTTGTTCGAGCCCACTTCTTCATCGACCGCGATCTCGTTGTGATGCGGCAAAGCGCCGGCGGACTGACGCGCGGCCGCGTTCGGGAACGCGGAGTCCGGCGGCGCGTTCGTCAGCCGCTCGATCACGTCTTGAGAGTCGCCATGAAAGGACCCGACCGGGGATTTCTGTCTTGTGGGATTGGGTTGATGGTCACGCAAAGCGGGCGCGGGCCGGCCCAGCCTTCGGCGGCGCGAGCGATCATCGAAGGACAAATGCCGATCTCGCAAGACGAGGTGCGCCGCACGAGCCGTCGGACCCTCCCCCGCGCGCGGCTTTGCGCCGCGTCCGGGGTTGAGGGGTGAGGCACTCGGTGCCGAACAAGCGCGCAGCCGACCGAAGGGCGGCGAGCACGCACGGCCGCAACGCGACGCACACAGCGAGGAGCAGCCCATCTGCCCGCCCCGACTGAAGAGACAAAAGCAGAAAGAAAACCCTGGCACCCGAAGCCGGGTTTTCGCTTTTTGTGGTCAGTGACTACAATCTGAACAACTGAATGTCCATGAGGGACCAACTGTCGTCAGCGGTCGCGAAGGCGGTGCTCGCGGTTGGTTTCGTAAGCACGGCGAGCTGCCACAGCTCGGCGCCCGCCGTTCAGCGTGACGCTGCGCCTCGAGCTTCGCTGAGCTCGTCTCCGAAGCTAGCCGACGATGGCGACGCCTCGAGCAGCGCTGCACAACCCTCGGCGTCTGCGCCTCCCGATGGTGCTCGCACGGAGGGCGCCAACCATCAGTGTGATGCTCGACTACTGGAGAGACTTCGAGTGGGCGTGGCCCGGCTCTACGACACGCCCCAGGGTTCGGAGATTGAGGCGGTGCCGCACCCCGTGGCCTACGCGTACACCGCCCTTCTACTGTACGCGCGTGGGGACGAGGCCGGAAGCGATCGCGCGATCAGCCAGATCCCCGACGATGCCGTGCGCTTCGCCAAGGCGGTGCCTGATTCGACACACACGCGAACCCGCTGGCTGCTGTCACTCGTTCACGCAACCGCGTACTATTACATTGGATACGCTTGCCCGATGCCTGGCGGGAGCGGAGCGGAGACGTGGTGCGGCGCATTCGATCGATATCCCGAGGACGCGCGCGCTGCCTTCGTGCCGATCGGCGCGTCCATCACGGATTCCTACTCCGACGACCAAAAGCGGTACTGCGTAGGGCGCTTGGTCGCGGCTAACGGTTCACCGGTACTCGCCCGCAAGACCGTCGTAGCGCTCGGATCAATCATTCCCGCGCTCTACGACATCACCGCGCACCCCAACGGCACTGCCTATTCCGAGGTTCTGTACGAGATGGACGACGCTCTCGAGGAGCCCATCTTTCTTCCAGCTCGGCCAAAGGTCGGTGGCGCGAGCGATCTGAGCAGCGCGATTGATGATGCAGGTCGCTACATCCGCGACATCGAGGTCCGGGTTCGGCGCTTTCGCCGATTCGAAGCCACGATCACTCCGACGCTCGGCGCCGCGATCTGCACGATGGCCGAACATCGCCGGGTCCCGATGACCACTGCGCAGTGCAATGACGTTGCAAGCGCTCGCGTCGAGGCGGCTCTTGGAAGCTGGCTCGCCGCCAGGCCTTACGCTGAGCTTCGACCCAACGCGAAAGGGGAGCTCATCGAGCCGAAGCCGTGGCGCTGAAGTATGAGCTCGTCAATCGTTAGTGGTTGGCGGCGTCGACGCAAAATCTCGCTGCCCGAATAGGCCCGCGCCGGCAGGCCTCGAACCCATGGACGGAAGATTACTCAGCGTTCTGGACACGCTCAGCGGCGTATCGGCGAACGACTGCGAGGCCCAGTGGCAGCATCGGGGAGCAAGCCAAGCCTTCAATCGGGGCGTAGTGCAGATGCCGAGCTTCCCGCGCTATGGGCTCCGCGCTGGCGAGCGCGGTCTTGGGCCTGCTGCCGTGAGATTCTCGCGTAAGAAGGCCGATTGGGGGGCAATAGCGACGCTCGAGGACTCGCGACTCCTCGAAGGGAGATGCGATGCAGTCCGGGCTCCGTCAAGTTCAACAGTCGCACCTCACTCGGGCATGCCGCACTTTGCCCAGACGAGGACCTGCCTCTTTTCCTCGGCGGTGGCCGCTGGCAGCTTCGAATCCTCCGGGGGCATCGAGCCACGTTCGTCTTCGTACAGCTCGCTGGCGGCGCTGATTGCGGATGTCTTGGCCGCAGCGTACGTGTCGAAGTCGATACCCGCCGTAGCTGCCTCGGCTCCCATGCCCTTGCGGGCGTCTCCCATCTTGGTGGAAGCGTGGCACTTGATGCACGTGGCCTTGAACAGCCTGACTTCCGAGTAAGTGGGAACGGTCTCTTTGGCGCAGTCCACCACTGGGAGCTGCACCTCGTCCTCCGTCGTCGCCTTGTCGCCACAGCCAGCCGCGAAATAGACCAAACCAACCAGCAAAAGTCGCTTCATAGATTTCATCTTCAGCTGGCATCAGTAGCCTCGGTCGCCACCCGTTGTCAGTATTTTCTCCGCTGCCTGGGACGTTCCTAAAACGCTGGAATCTTCCAAGGAGCTCTAGCCGCCGCCTGGCGGAGAGACCTAACAAACCAACAGACCTCGGCGTCCTCGGCATCGCGTGCCGCCGGCGCGATGTAACAACCGCGCATGCCGGACACTTCGCGCGCGCGCTGCGCCGTGCCCGGTCAGGACGGAGTGTGGCTTGTTTTGGTTGCGGTCCTACGCGCGGTCAGCGGCACGTCGGTTGCAATCGCGGCGCGCCATGAGGCCGCTTGTCGGTTTTTAGTGGGACGCATCGAATCTTTTTTGTGCTCGCGCTTGCGGCAGCTGGAGGCTGTGGGCAGGGCATGGAACAGGGCGAGGTCGATTGGGACCAAGCGCCGCCGAGCGCCAACGCAAAGAGCACGGAGCAAGCGATTGTCTCCGGTTCGGCCTCGGCAAAGCGCATCCCCAACTTCGATCCGGCACTCGACATGGGGCTCGACGTGGACAAGCGCACGCGTGTGTTCAGCATGGAGGACGCCTTACAGATCAACCAGAGCGTGAGCGTGCCCTCCAATGTGCTCGGGCTGCAGTACGGCGCCCAGGCCGACGCGCTCCTCTTCGGTCGCGTGATCTGGGAGATGGCCGCGTGGCGGCCGCCCGCCAGCTCGGCTCGGGACGCGTGCGCAAGCGCGTGAAACGCAGGCTTCGCGCGCAATGGTCACTCGCAGGTGCCGCTGAAGAAATCGCAGGAATGGCCCGTCGGGCACTGGTCCGACGTTCGGCACTGCACGCAGCGACCGTAGTCGGTCTGGCAAGCCGGCAGCGTCGGATCCTTACAGTCGGCGTCTGCGTTGCATTCCACGCACGCGCCCAGGGTCCCGCAGCTGGGCAGGGGGCGACCCGCGCAGTCGAGGTCCGTCGTACACGAGGTGCAATACCCGAATTGCCCGCAGTGCGGCATCTTTGAGTCCGCGCAATCCGAGTTCAGAAGACATTCTTTGCAACTGTGCGCGGCCTCGTCGCAACGCGGGCCGATCGGGCTATTCTGACAATGTTCGTCTGTGGTGCACGTGACGCACATTGCGCTCGCCACGTCGCATGCGGGCTCGAATGATCCAAGGAGGGACGCCGCGCAATCAGCGTCATTTTGGCACTGCACGCAGGTGTGACTAGCCGTGTCGCACACGCGACCAGAGCAGTCCGCGTCGGCGCGACATTCGACCTTGACGCAGGTGTAGTCTGAAGAACAAATATCCTTTTCGCCGAAGCCGCGCTCGCAGTCGGCGTCCAGCCTGCAGGCCGCGCAGGTATTCGTGGCGGGCTCGCAGCCGAGCGGCGGATCGCAATCCGCCCCCGTTTTGCACAAGCCGAAAGCTTTGACCCCGGACGAGCCGCCGACCACTTGCACGCTCCCCGACGAGAGTTGACCGGCCTCGTCGTACAAACGCAGCTCTGGCTTCAGCTGGTCGCAGCTGCGCGCGGCGACCGAGGCAGAGTTGCAAACCGAAGGCGATTCGGAGGCGCAGCCGCGCACGCAGCGCTGCGCTTCGAACGAGCCGCACTCTGGCGCGCGCTCGCACAGCGTCGCGCAATATTGCGTGCAGGCATACTCGCTCGTGAGCTCCGCACACGTCAGGCGATCCGGCCGCTCCATCCCGGCGCAATCAGTGTTCGGAGGGAGCCCCGCCGCGCACGCTTGCACGCAATCAGTGGCGACTTCTACCTGGCAATCGCTGAGCGCCTGGCATGTCTCGCTGCACAGGGTCTGGCATGCCGGAGACGCGCCCGCCGCCTGTGAATTGCCGGAGCAGCCGGGCAGCAACACAGCCACGAAACAGGCCAAGCCCAACCCGCTGAACCGGAGCCAACTACGAAATGTTTGGCGTTCTCCAATCAACCCTGGCCCACTTGCAAGCATTGTCAGCGGACAGTAGCAGCTCAAGTAGCGGCCATGGCGCGGAAAAGTGCAGCGAGCTTGGCGGCGATGATACTTCGATCACCACCAGGCGAGCGTGAACGTCATCACGAAGCGCACGTGCGAACTGACAGCTCGCGGATGACCGGGCTGCATCATTTCGAGCCCTCCTGGATTCACGCCAATCGGCCGCCGATGCGTTGTCACGTCACCGATCGAACTCGATCAGACTCTGAAAGACCAGGGCATTGCGGGCCTGGATAAGCAACCCGCCCTCGGCGATCTTTCCGAGATAGCTAGGCGCAAAGCCCAGGTTCCCGATCAGCTCACCAACCGCGGTTGCCCCTTCGGCGTCGTTGTTGGGCAGGGCGTCTCCGTCAGTCGAACGTGACCAAGTCCTTGAAGATCAGCCGACCCCAGCTATTTCCGCGCGCTTGCACGAGCAGTCCGCCTGCCGAAAGCCCGCCAAGTTCGATCGGTGCGAAACCGAGTTTTTCGGCAAGCGCGCCAATTTCCTTAGCGGCGCCGTGATCGTCGCTGGCTAGGAACACCACTCTGCGGCCGCCATGCACGGCCGGATCTTGGCCGAGGGTGGCAGCGAGCAAATGGTTGAAGCCCTTGACCAGCTTTGCACCACGAAAGGCCTGCTCGACAAACTTGGAAGAAGGCAGTCCGCCGAGTTTCTCAGTGGGCACGCCGTAGGCATTCGTCACATCGACGATTGTCTTCCCTTCCCAGCTGGGCAGCGCCTTCGCAACCTCAGGGTGCGCTTCGAAATGGACGGCCAAAAAGATGATGTCCGCCTTGAGCGCTTCTGCCAGTGTTTTAGCAATGACCTTAGGGCCGATCGCGGCCGCATCGGCCGCGAAGCTTTTCGGATCGCGCTTGGTTGCCACGGACACCTCGATGCCATGGCGGGCAAACGCCTTGGCAAGAGCGTGACCGATCTTGCCGAAACCGATAATTGCGTAGCTCATCTTGTGTCCTCCTTTGTTTCCCGTTGCGGTCAGAGCTTGTAGCCGCCGCTCGCCTCAATCGTCTGGCCGGTCACCCAGTGACCGTCAGCGGAAGCCAAGAACGCCACCACAGAGGCGATTTCCGAGGGCTCGCCAAAGCGGCCCAGCGCGGTTTGGGACTCGAAAGCTTTTACGAATTCGGGGTTCTGTCGGAAGTCGGCGTTCGCGTCGGTCCGCGTGGGGCCCGGCGCTACGGCGTTCGCCGTAATTCCGCGCGGCCCGAGCTCCGCCGCGAGCACTTGGCTGAGCGTGTTGATGGCCGCTTTGGCCATCGAGTAGATGGGCGCGGCGGTCACGGGCTTCGTAGCGGCAGCGGACGAGATGTTGATGATGCTTGCACCATTGGCGAGGCGATCCAGGGCGGCCTGAACGATGAAGAAGGGCGCGCGGGCGTAGACCGCTATCAGCGTGTCCCAACTGGCCGGTGTCGCGTCTTGGAAGCCAACCCAGCCGGCATTGCCGGCGTTGTTGACCAGAATGTCGAGGGCCTTGCTTCCGTTGCGCCGAGTGAGCTCGTCGTCGAGTCTCTCGAACAAGGTCGGGACGGTCGCCGGATCGACGAGGTCCGCATGGATCGCGAACGCGGTGCCTCCCGCCTTCACGATGGCCGCGACCGCCTCGTTAGCATCGGATTTGCCGGCGTTGTAGGTGAGCGCGACGGTCGCTCCATCCCTTGCAAGGCGTTCGGCGATAGCGCGGCCAATGCCCCGCGATGCCCCAGTGACCAGAGCAGTTTTTCCCTTGAGAGCTTGGTTCATTTTGTTTCCTTCAGTGAGTGTGGGCGCTTTGCTCGACGGAGCGTCTTTGCAGAGTCGTGGGCGATGCGGTCGCCTCCGCTCAACAGTGCGAACATGGGCTTGCCGGAGACGCCCAGTGAGTCGAGAATTGCGCACATCCGTGGTGCGAAAACGCACCGGCTAAGCGATCTGGCCGTCGCGATATGCTCGCGTTTTTGGCCCAGCGTGTTATGAATGGCGCTTCGGACGTCGCAGCTTACGGCGCGGAAATGCACCATGATTGACTGGGATGACGTTCGCTATTTTCTAGCCGTCGCGCGCGGCGGCTCAGTACGAGCTGCCGCGCTGCGCCTAGAGGTCAATCATTCGACCGTGCTGCGACGCATCGCCCAGCTCGAGGAACGTCTCGGGACACAGATGTTCGAAAAGCTACCCGCGGGCTACCGCTTGACGGCAGCGGGCGAGGAGATTCTCGAGCTCGCCGAGCAGATGGAAGCGTCATCGCAAAAGCTGGAGACGCGCGTCTTCGGGCGCGACCGGAGCGTGCGTGGGCTTTTGCGGGTGACGCTGCCTCCGTTCCTTGCGACACACCTGCTCATGCCGGATCTCGCGGATTTTGCGCGTGCGTATCCGGACATCGAGATGGAGATCGTGTCGACCGGCGAGGTGGTGAATCTGACCAACCGAGAGGCGGACGTCGCGATCCGCATTGTCTCCGATCGCAAAA
>Ga0068855_100002895_pt1 | contig 21003 bp, 14 predicted proteins | sample KBSCornC52_FD_66592 | JGI IMG/M metagenome (GOLD analysis project Ga0068855, IMG submission 66592) | Corn rhizosphere microbial communities from Kellogg Biological Station, Michigan, USA - KBS Corn C5-2 | ecosystem: Host-associated > Plants > Roots > Rhizosphere > Soil ...
GCCAGCACGACCTTCTTCAACTGCGGCATGCGCGCCTGAACGGCCTGCAGATACATGGGGGAAACGTACAGGAAGGTATCGCCTACAGGCAGCACCAACGTCTGCCCCTGCAGCACTTGCGAGCCCTGCTGGTTCCAGAGAGTCAGATCCTTCGAGATCGTCTGGTCCTGATTGATCCGCGCGCTGATCTGCATGGGCCCGAGGATCAGTTCCTGTTTCGAAAGCTGAAGCACGACGATGTCGCCCAGTTTGTCGCCATCGCACCGGGCCAGCATGACGCCGATCAGATTTTCCTTCGAAAGCGGCGTAAATGTCGTCATCAGGAGAAACTCGGGCTGCGTTTCTCCGGGCAGCGTGGCGAATACATAAGTTGGATTGACGGGCGCCGGCGCGGCGCCGGACCCGCCGACGTACTTCGAAAGCTCCCAGATATCTTCGTTGTTGTAGAAAGACTGCGGATTCCGCATGTGATAGATGCGATAGATACCCGCCTGCGCGCGAAACATCTCCTCGGGATATCGCGTATGCGCGCGGAGACCTGCCGGCATTCGGGACTCATCTTCGTAAAGCGCGGGAAAGAGGCTGCGGTAAGCCGCAATAATCGGGTCGGCTTTGTCAAAGACGTAAAGGTGCGTTTCGCCGTCATAGGCGTCGACCGTAGCCTTGACGGAATTTCGGATGTAGTTGATGCCGCCGAAGTCGTCGATTTCGCGCGAGAAGGGATGCGCATCGGAGGTCGTATAGCCGTCGCAGATCCAGACCAGCCGGCCTTCCGGCGTGACTACCAGGTAGGGATCTCCGTCCCATTGGAGGTAAGGCGCGACATTGGAGAGGCGCTCGCGAATGCGGCGGCGAATCATCATGCGGCTGTGGTCGGTCAGATATCGGGTCAGCAGAATATTGGGGTCGCCGAATTCCAGCGCGGCGGCCGCCCGCATCAGCAGCGATGAGATGGGAAATCCGCCCTTGCCCTGATAGTGTGCGGTCGCATTATCGGCGCCTTGCGGATAATCGAATTCGGCCTGAGCCGAATCCACGAACACCGGGTCCTGCGCGACTTCGCCGTAATAGATATCCGGCTGAACCACTTTCAGGCTGGGTGTTTTCACCGCCGGCGGCATATCCTGTATCAGATAGACAGGCTGACCTTCGGGCGTGATTTTGCTAACCTCGGCCAGGACCAGGCCGTAACCATGGGTGTAAATAAAATGCGGGTTGATCCAGTTGCTTTGGTTGCCTGGAAGCTGGCTGATATCGATTTCGCGCGGCGAAAGCAGTACCTGCTTGTACTGGCCGTCGATGGTGTAGCGATCGACGTCCGTATCGTGAAACGTGTAATAAGGCCGCAGCGCCTGCATCTGCGTGACGGTGTCGTGGAACGGCCGCCAATCCCAGAGGCGCACATTATCCAGCAGGGGCTTATGTTTTTCGATGTCGATCGTCGCCGCCGGATTGGTGCGCATCTCGATCTCGTTAAGACGGGATGTAAGACCAAACGCTGCGCGGGTTGCCTGGATGTGCGCCTGAATGTAAGGGCGCTCGAGCGAAATCTCGTTGGGCCTCACGAAGAGCGCGCTGGCGATGCCGGGAACGAACCAGAACAGCGCGAGAGCCGCGCCCACGAGGATGCCGGCTGTTGCCCAGCGACGAATGAAAACCAGCGCCGCCCCCGCGATCAGGGCAGCGATGACCAGCCAGTTCAACGGTAACGAGAAATGATCGTTCGTATAGTCGATGCCGACCATGAACCGGTGCGTGTTCCACACCATCTCGAAGCGCCCGAGGTAGAAACGAACCGCGAGGGCGACCAGAAAGACCGCCGCCGCGATCCGCAGGAAGCGCGATTCGAGTCCGCCGGGCAGCCGGAACAATGAAATATCCAGCGCGCCGCGAGAAAGATCGGGGATCTGAAACCGCATCTGCCAGCCGCGAGCAGTAAGCCAGAAGACGATGATCGTCAGGATTATGACGGCGAATAAATAGCCGCGAAGATCACTCCAGAACGGCAGATCGAAAAGGTAGAACGTGGCAGGCCGGCCGAAGATCGGGTCGTGATAAGCGACGGGCGTTGAAAGCGAGCGACTGCCAATGAAGCGAAGAACGGTCCAGTTATCGATGCTGGCTTCGGCCACAAGGAAGGAAAGGACCAGCATCGCAAGCGCGGCTATCCGCGAATAGATCGGGTAATCGCTGGCCCGTCCACCGGCGAATCGCACTCCGCGAGCGTGCGCCACCAGAAGCGCAATCCAGCAGCAGATAATGCCGGCAGCGATTGGGAGAGTCGAAAGTGTATAGAGATCAATGAAGGTGCGAGTCTGGCCGAGTTCTTTCCACCAGGAGTAATCAATCAGCAGCGAGACGCCCCATCTGAGTCCGAATACAAGAAGGAAAAAGATGAGGATCAGAGCGGGAATTCCGGCTCGAAACGCGCGCCGGGAACTTGCGGGAGTGATCAGGCGGTCAGCCATTAGCCACGTTTATTATCCGCCCTCACGCTGCCACACGATTTCGCCGGCCACCACGGTGGCTATCGGACCCCCGCGAAAGCGGTATCCATCGAAGGGTGAATTGCGGCTTTTCGAGAGCGACTGTTGCGCGTCGTAAGTCCATTCCCGCTCGAGATCGAAGATGGTCACGTCACCCGGCGCGCCGCCCTTCAGCGCGCCGCGATCGAGTTTGAGCACGCCCGCCGGACCGGTTGTAAATAATTCGACCATTCGCGTGACTGAAATGCGGCCCTTGTGCACAAGCTCCGTGAGAGAAAGTCCGATCGCCGTCTCAAGCCCCGTGATGCCGAACGGGCAGCGTTCGAACTCCTGCATCTTTTCGCTGCCGGCGTGCGGCGCATGGTCCGTTGCGATCGCGTCAACCACGCCGGTCGCAATGCCCTCGATAACGGCGTCGATGTCCGCCTGCGTGCGCAGCGGCGGCTTCATTTTATAGTTGCTGTCGTAGGTTGCGAGTTTTCGGTCGGTAATGGCGAAATGGTGAGGCGTCACCTCGCAGCTCACGTCCAGGCTGCGGGCCTTGGCGAAGGCCACCATTCCGACGGAGTGCGCTGTCGAGAGATGGGCCACATGGAAGCGAGCGCCGGTAACTTCGGCGAGCAGAAGATCGCGCGCCACCATCACCTCCTCCGAGGCGGACGGGATGCCCCGAAGACCCAGACGGACGGATTCGGCGCCCTCGTTCATATCGCCGCCGGACGAGAGGTTGAGATCTTCGCAGTGATCGATGACCGGAATGTCGAGTGCGCGGGCGAGTTCCATGGCGCGCCGCATGATGCGGGCATTCATCACGGGCCGGCCGTCATCTGAAATGGCCACGATCCCCGCTTCCCGCATGGAACCAATCGCAGCGAGTTCTTCGCCCAAACTGCCTTTCGTGATGGCGCCAATCGGGAATACGTTCACGATCGCGACTTCCCGGGCGCGCTGGACGATGTAGCTGGTAACAGTAGCGCTATCGTTGACCGGGAGGGTGTTCGGCATGCAGCAGATGGTAGTGAATCCGCCGGCTGCCGCGGCGCGCGCTCCCGATTCAATGGTCTCCGCGTGCTCGATGCCAGGCTCCCGCAGATGCACGTGCATGTCGATAAAACCAGGAGCTACAACACAACCGCGCGCGTCCAACCTCCGAATGGGTTCGTTTGGTAATTCCGGGCCGATGGCTTCGATCCGGCCGTCCCGGATCAGGACGTCCTGTTCCACATCGAGCCCGGACGACGGATCAATGACACGGCCACCGGTGATCAGAAGATCTTTCAAGCGAGAATACGCTCCAGAACGGCCATCCGGACGGCGATGCCGTTTTCCACCTGATTGAGAATCACAGAGCTTTGGCTATCGGCCACTTCGGAGCTGAGTTCACGGCCGCGATTGATGGGTCCCGGATGCATTACGATTACATCCGGCTTCGCCCGCGCCACGTGTTCCGGGCGCAGTCCGTAAAACCGAAAATACTCGCCGGCGGACATGGGTGCTTCATGCTGGCGCTCCAGTTGAACCCGCAGCATCATGATGACGTCGGCGCCCCTAACGGCTTCGTTGATGTCGTACGAAAGGTGGACCCGGGGCGATAACGCAGCCAGTTCACGCGGGAGCAGGGACGGCGGCCCGCAGAGTACGATTTCCGCATCGAATTTCGCGAGCAGGTGAATATTCGACCGGGCCACGCGGCTGTGAGCGATATCGCCGATAATGGCGACCCGTAGCCCTTCCAGTTTCGGCCGGCGACCCAGAATTGTAAGCGCATCGAGAAGCGCCTGCGTGGGATGTTCGTGCGTGCCATCCCCGGCGTTGATGATCGGAATCGCCAGGTAGCGGGCCAGAAAATGCGGTGCTCCGGAGGCGGAATGCCGCATGACGATCGCATTCGGACGCATGGCGGCGAGCGTGTTCAGGGTGTCTACCAGCGACTCGCCTTTCGAAACGCTCGAGGCCTGGGCAGCGATGGAAACAGCGTCCGCCCCGAGCCGGCGCGCCGCAATTTCGAAGCTGACGCGGGTGCGCGTGGAAGCCTCATAGAAGAGATTGACGATCATCTTCCCGCGCAGCGTATCGAAGCGGCGGAAGGACTCCTTCTGGATCGGCTGAAAGAAATGGGCACGCTCGAGAATAGATTCGATTTCGGATCGGTCCAGACTCTCGATATCCAGCAAACCGGCTGTTTGAAGAGCCGTCGTCATGAGGCCTGAACGGCTTCCGACGCGCGCTCCACCACCAGAACCTTTTCCATTCCGTCGACCTCGGAAAACTTCACTTCAATGATTTCAGATGATGTGGTCTGGACCATGCGGCCCACGTACTGCGCTTCAATGGGAAGCTCTCGATGCCCACGATCGATCAGGACAAGAAGCTGGACGCGGGCGGGGCGGCCATGGTGGAACAGGGCATCGAGGGAGGCGCGAATGGTGCGTCCTGTATAGAGAACGTCATCCATCAGAATGATGTCGCGTCCCTGGACGGAGAACGGAATTTCAGTCGCATTGATTACGGGCTTATGGTCGATTGTGCTGAGGTCGTCACGATAGAGGCTGATATCCAGCACGCCTACCGGAATAGCCCGGTGCTCGAGCGATTCGATTTTCGTGGCCAGCCGCTCAGCCAACGGCACCCCGCGGCGGCGAATCCCGACGAAAGCCAGCCGGTCCAGATCCGCGGTCCGCTCGAGGATTTCATGCGCAAGACGAACCAGAGTCCGATCGATCTCCGACGCGCTCATCAACTGCGCCTTGACCTGCGTCAGTGCCATCCAGGAGGATTTTAACGCATAGGTGGAAGATACGGGATCAGCCGTTCGTCCATCGGCCTGCCAGCCTTGCTTTTACCGTGCAAAATAAAGTTTTTTTCGCCGTTATCGACCCGGGCTTTCACTGAACGGGGCTCTCCGCCGTGAACGGCGAACAGCACGGCTTGATCACGGGCTGAAACTCCATCAATTCCACGCGCGTGCCATCGGGATCGTACAGGTTCGCCTGCCATTTGCCATCTCGGCCCAGCTGCGGACCATCGTGTCGTGGACTCAGACGATTTTCGCCGGTCAGCGTCGTCACCGCCTTCTCCATGTTCGGCACCCCGATCGAGAAATGATTGAGAACGCCCAATTGACGCTGATCGACCTTCGCCGGATCCACGGTCGAACCCTCACCCACCATCATGTACTCGAGCCAGTCGTGGCCGTCGGGCGCCTGCTGGGATACCCAATCCACGTGGTCCGGCTGTTTTGCGCCAAACCAGTACGGCCGAAAGCCAAGGATCTCCCGGTAAAAACGATCCTCCGCCGCCCGATTGTGCACAAGATATCCCACGTGAATCACGCGCGTCCCGATCGCTTTCAAATCGGCCGGCATCGCGACGGGCCTGCCGGGCTGCACGAATTGGACGCGGTTCCCTTCCGGATCCTTCGAGTCGAACCAGCGGCTGCCGTCGCTTCCGGTATGCAGATCGCTGAGCCCTTCTACACCACGCGCGCGCAGATATTTGAGTAAGCCGGCCGCATCGGCGGTGTTCCAGGCGACGCACGCCATTCTGCTGATGGAATGATCCGCTGGGAGCGGCAGCACTTCCACGAACTGCGTGGGGCTGAAGTAATACCGGGTCCCGCTCGCATCCTGAGGGTCCGCTCCCTTTACCCCTCCGAGAATGTCGGCATAGAAATGATTGCTCGCCTGGGCATCGCTTGCATACACGCACATGTGCGATATCCCAGTGATCGCCGGCGGCTTCTGCTGGGCGAACGCAGGCAAAGCCAGAACCGTGGCAAGGAAAGATGCCGCCCCCAAAACGCTCCTGCGGACTCTCATGGTGCGTTGACCATCCTACACAAACTTCGATATTCCGGACTCCGGCCCAATAATGAACGATCCCGATGCTGCCGGAACTCTTAACGGCGTTTCAGCAGTAATGGCGCCTGAAACTACAGCAGACGAAAACTGATCCGCACAGCCGCGATCAATCAGGCGCCGGAACTCAGGAACGCAGTCCCTGGACGCTCATATCGCGGGCGTGTCATTCCAGTCCGCAACGCATTTTCCCAGAGTTAGTGGTCAGACCATTCGAAGTTCCGGCCTCATGTCAATTACGAATCCTTACGACACTTTTGCGGCACATTCGTTCGCCTGTTGCAAATTGCCATGAAACGACAGCAAAAACAATCATTAGCATTGACAGAATGCTTCCGGCTCCCTATACTAAACCGCAAAACGGGTTATTTGCGAAGCAGCCCGCGTTCCGGCGGCTTCCTGGGTGAACGACAAAAAAGCTTAGAGGACCATACAGATGCGATTGTGGACACGGGTGGCGCTATCGTGCGCCCTTTTTACAGGGCTGACTTCCAGTATGGCCTTCGGCCAGGCCAATTTCGAAGGGCAGGTTCGCGGCGCAGTACGGGACGCCAGCGGAGCCGTAATTGTGGGCGCGAAGGTGACGATCACCGAAACGGCGACCAGCACTTCAACTTCGACTACGACCGACAGCCGGGGCTTCTACACCTTCAACGCATTACATCCCTCGACCTATTCGGTGAAGGCCGAGATGGCGGGGTTTCGAACTCAGGAGAAAACGAATCTGGTGCTCGGCGTTAGCCAGTCCACGAACGTTGACTTCGATCTGGAGGTCTCGAGCGTAGGTACGTCAGTGACCGTGCTGGAGGCAGCGCCAACCCTGGACACCGGAAGCGCAGAGGTAGGAACCACCATAACGGGCCAGTACACGCGCGAAATGCCTCTCTATGGGCGTAGTTATTACGGTCTGGTATTCCTTTCGGGGGGCGTGACGGAGGCGGCTGGCTCCGGATCGCGGGACAACTATCCATCGGGCACAAACTTTGTTTCGAACGGCCAAAGGAATGCGACCGCAGAGGTGCGTTTCGACGGCGCGCCCATCAGCGCGCCGGAACAGGGCGAAGGTGGAAACTCGAATGTCTACTACACGCCTTCGGTCGAAGTGATTCAGGAGTTCAAGGTCGCCAATAACAGCTTCTCCGCCGAATACGGCAACAATGGCGGAACGGTCGTCAACCTCGTGATGAAGCGAGGCGGGAACGATTTCCACGGCAGCGGCTGGTGGTTCGGCCAGCGTGATGCTTTCGATGCGAACGACTTCTTCAGCAATCAGGCGGGCATCGCCAAGCCGCCGCATACGCATGATCAGTACGGCGGTTCGGTTTCCGGCCCGATCCGTAAAAACAGAACCTTCTTCCTGTTTGATTTCGAGAAACAGAGGGATATCGGCTCAAGCCAGACGGTCGGCACGGTACCGACGCCGCTGCAGCGAAACGGGAACTTTTCCCAGACGTTCACCTATGACGACGATGGCAATCTGGCCCCGGTCGCCCTTTACAATCCATTCTCGATTGACGCAAAGGGCAACAGGTCGCCTTTTCCGAACAACACCATCCCGACAAGTTTGTTCGATCCTGTAGCGACCAAACTGCTCAACTATTTCCCCCAGCCGAATGTGACGGGAGAATCCGGAACGGGTTCCAGCAACTATCGAAGGAATGTGCAATCCACGGGGTCGGGATATCAGTTCGATATTCGCGGCGACCATCAGTTTAATGAAAATAATCATCTGGGCATACGTTACAGCCGGCTACATAGCGTAAATCCGACTCAGGAAACGTTCGTAGATGACAGCTATCTGTACAAGACTGACGTTCATAACGCAGTGGTGGACTACACATGGACGGTAAGCCCGACAATGGTGTACACAGGACGGCTGGGTCTGGACCTGGCCATTGCGCCGGGCGAAACAAACTACCCGAAGCTTACGAGCGTGGGCTTCCCCAGCATTCTGGAAGCGAATGGGCTGACCCGCATGCCAATGATTGAATTTGACCAGACTTACTCCAATCTGTTCGACCAATGTTGCGTTGATACGCACTTCAGCCACACTCTGTATACCTACTCATCCGCTCTCTCCTGGACGAAGGGCCAGCATTCGATCAAGTTCGGCGGCGAGCAGCGCGTGTTCTTCAACAATTTCTGGCAGCCCGACGACCCCACCGGACTGTTCAGCTTCGGCCCGGATGCGACGAACTCGCAACCTGGTAACGGCGTGGTGACGGAAGGCGACGCATTCGCCAGCATGCTTCTCGGTTACGGCGATAATGAGAGCGGCCCACTGAATCTGAAGCCGCCGGTTGCGGACAAATCGAAGGAAACCGGATTCTACATTCAGGACGATTGGAAGGTCAGTTCCAGACTGACAGTCAACTTTGGGTTGCGGTACGAATGGAGCACCCCCTACACGGAGCGATTTAACCGATCCACGTTTTCGGACTTCGTGGACAGCACAGGCGTCACGGTTCCAGGCCTTGGCGCGCTGAAAGGGATCACGGTTTTCCCGACCTCCGGAAATCGAACGGTTCCGATAGACCGGAATAACTTCGGGCCGCGACTCGGGCTGGCGTATAGCTGGGACTCGAAAACCGTAATCCGGGCAGGCGCCGGGATGTACTACGGCGCCAATATCGCTACAAACTTCCAATATCCCGGAGAAGCATATTATAAAAGCGCTCCGATCTACTTCTCCAAGGATTTCTATCAAACCCGGTATGCGACGCTGTCCAATCCTTTCCCGGCCGGCCTTGCGCCTCCGCAGGGAAACACATATGGAAAGCTCGCGCAGTGGGGTTTCAGCAACGAGAGCGATCTGAGCTACGAGACCGATCGCAACCCGGAAATCTATCAATGGAGCGCCGGCGTGCAGCGCCTGCTTCCCGGCAATTTCGTGGTCAGCGCGGATTACTCCGCAAATCGCAGCACGCATCTTTCGTGGGGCAGCTTTGCCGCGGGAACCAGAAACCGAAATTACATTCCCACGGACATCCGCCAGAACTACACAACGGCCGGATTGAATACCCTTGTTGCGAATCCTTTCCAGCCATTCTTCAACGGTCCCAGTGCTACCTTCGATCAGCCGGATTCCCGGTACAACGATCCAACCATACCGCTGATCAATTTGCTGCGGCCTTATCCCCAATTTGATGGCCCCTTCGACGGATTCCCGCTGTTCAGCGCCAACTCGCGGTACGACTCCCTGCAGATTCGTTTTCAGAAGAACGGCGGGAAATATTTCACCATTCAGGGCAGCTACACTCTTTCGCGCGCCACCGACGACAGCTCTTCCGGCGATAACGGCTGGGTGGGTTGGTATAGCGTTGGCGGACCGCAGGCATTGGACCGCCTGAGCGGCGAGAACAGCCTGAGTGCAAGCAACGCTACGCATCGGGTTGCAGCCGCGTTCACTGCGCAGTTACCCATCGGCCGCGGGTACCTCATTGGCAACCACATGAACCGGGTTGTGGACGCAGTAATTGGCGGATGGTCAGTGTCGTCCAACGTTACCGTCCAGAGCGGGCTTCCGGTGGCGGTCCGGATGAGTCGTAACCGGCTGGCGGATGGGTCACAGCGCCCGAACGTGAGCTGTGGAAATGTCGGCGCCGGCATCGGCTACAAGGACGCAGCCAGCGCATTGCTGAACGGAGCATCGTCGGGTCTGTCGGTGTTTGACCCTTCCTGCTTCTCCGATCCGGGAGACCAGCAGCTCGGAAACGCGCCGCGCTATTTCAGCAACGTGTTTTCGCCCGGTATCGGCAACGTGGATTTGGCTTTCCGCAAACAGTTCACACCAACGGAAAGCACCAGGTTCCAGGTTCGCGTGGAATCGTTCAACGCCTTCAACGTAACGCGTTTCAATCGAGCCGGATATCGCTTCGGAGCCTCAAATTTCGGTGAAGTGACAAGCCTCGCGAATGGTTTTCATGCGCGACAGGTGCAGATAGTGGCCCGTTTCGAGTTCTGAGCAGCTGTTTGACTTTGTTTGCGGCCGCGGCTGCGCGTCGTCCTTTGTGTCGCGACATCCTCGCGGATGTATGCTCATGGAGGACTATGTCGACGCAAGCTTCGAGAGCCCTCGCACTCGCAATTGTTATAGCTGGCATCGCGTCAGCGCAGCCGCAATCGAGCCAGCGTGCGGCCGGAGCCGAAGGAGCGAAGCCCCGGCCGCAGGATACAGAGGTGTGGCAGCCCGAGCCCAAAGTAGTGACGCCCGGCGCGACGAACTCGGAGCCTCCTTCCGACGCGATCGTGCTCTTCGACGGTAAAAACCTGGACGAGTGGGTATCGGCCCAGGATCACACACCGGCCAAATGGACCGTAGCGAACGGCATTCTGACGGTGAACAAGACGAAGGGCGTCGGTAACATCGAAACCAAACGGCGCTTCAAAAATTATCAGCTTCATATCGAATGGCGCATTCCGGAGAACATCACCGGGAGCGATCAGGCGCGAGGCAACAGCGGCGTATTTCTCGCGTCCACCGGGCCCGGCGATGCGGGATATGAACTGCAGGTTCTCGATTCATACAAGAACAAAACGTACGTCAACGGAATGGCCGGAAGCATTTACAAGCAGGCTATCCCGCTCGTAAATGCCGCCCGCAAGCCGGGCGAGTGGCAAACCTACGATGTGGTCTGGACCGCTCCCACCTTCAATGAAGACGGCTCAGTCAAAACGCCTGCGTATGTAACCGTGTTCTTCAATGGCGTGCTGGTCGAGAACCACTTCGAGTTGAAAGGCGAGACGCTCTATATCGGCAAGCCGTTCTATAAAAAGTACGACACGGCGCCCATCAAGCTGCAGGCGCATGGCGATCGCAGCGAGCCGATCAGCTTCCGAAACATCTGGGTACGGGAACTGCAATAAATATTAGCGCCGCCGGCGCCTGCTCGCGCCAAGCTTTTCAACGCGATGTGCCGGGTCCGCGCCGTTCACTTTGCTTCCGGCTTCAACTCCGATTGCGTTCGACTCCCGGTCTGAAAACGGAATTGGCCGGCTTTGCTTCCGGTATGTCGATTTCGAAGCCGCGAATCGAGCCGCTGAGATACGCCCGCATGTGCGCCGCCGCGGGCCGCTCACCCAGGACCATCGCGCGCTTCCGCAGCTTCAGATCCCATGCGAACTGCTCCGCGCCAAAGAACGTGGGCGCCGAGGTCAAAATATAAACCGGCTTATCGGCCGCGGCGTCCTCAGATCCTGCGCATGCGGCCGCGAATCCGGCGCGTGATTTTCTCGATATCGTCCAGTTGTTTGAGCAGGCCAAGCGAAAGGACGTATTGATCGCTTTTTTCAAGCCCTTGCTGAAAGTCTCGCGTGCGCGTCACCAGTTCCTGCGCATCCTTCAGGTTGTGCTCGTAGTCGGCCTTCAGAATCGCATCACGCTGTTTCTTGCCGTTCGGCAGCCGAACATCGTCAGGGCGGCTCGGCGGAATCGGTGGCGGATAGCTCGGAATCTCCTGGGCGGGCAAAAACCTGGCCAGAAGAGTTGCGGGCGCCATTCCCAGGAAGACGCGGCGCAGGTTTCGATGCCGTGTCATAACTTACACCTCGTTATCATACTCAAGAATGACAGATGTCCATGTGGGCGTGATCGGGCTCGGCAATGTCGGATCCGGCGCGCTGGAAATACTGGCCACAAACGCCGATCAGATCGCGCTCAAGCTCGGTTTCCGTTTGCGCGTGGCGGCGGTGTGCAGCCGTTCGGTGGCCTCGAAACAGCTGCCGGCGGGGCTGGGGGAGGTTAGCCGGACGGCCGATTGGCGTGAGGTTGTGTCGGATCCGAGAGTGGAAGTGGTCGCGGAACTCGTCGGCGGCACGACGACGGCCCGCGAGATCATCGACGCAGCTGTCGAAAACGGCAAATCCGTGGTCACTGCGAACAAGGAACTGATGGCGCTGTGCGGCGCCGAGATCTGGGACCGCGCGATTCGCGCGAAGATCAACCTCGCGATGGAAGCAAGTGTTGCGGGTGGCATCCCCATCCACGCGGTGCTTCGCGAAGGCATTTCGGGCGATCGCATTGTGGCCATCGCCGGCATCCTCAACGGCACGAGTAATTACATCCTGACCGAGATGGAATCGCGCGGCGTTTCCTTCGAGCAGGTGCTGGCCGAGGCCCAGGCGCTCGGGTATGCGGAAGCCGATCCCACAGCGGATGTGGATGGCTACGATGCGCGCTCGAAACTTGCGATCCTTGCGGCGCTCGCGTTCGGGGAGCGTATCACGCCCAGCGACATCTTCGTTGAAGGGATCCGGCGCATAACAGTGGCGGATTTCGAATACGCCCACCAGTTGCATCACACCATCCGGCTGGTCTGTTCGGCGGCCCAGACGGAGCGCGGGCTGATCCTCTCCGTGCGGCCTGCTCTCATTCCGCAATCAACGATCCTCGCCGGCGTACGCGGGGCCTACAACGCCGTATGGGTCAAGGGCCAATACGGCGCCGATACTTTCTACTACGGACGCGGAGCCGGCTCCAGCCCCACGGGCGTGGCGGTCGTAAGCGATCTGATGCGCGTGGCTCGTGAAATCCGCTGCGGCAGCCCCGAGCGCGTTTCGCCCTTTGCGCACGAGCGGCTCGGCATCTATGAGCCGGTTCCCATCACCCTGCAACACAGACCTTATTACCTGCGATTTCGCGTGGAAGACAGGCCTGGAATCATCGCGGATCTTGCGGGCATTCTGGCTTCGAAACAGATCAGTCTCGAAGCCGTGCTCCAGCTTCCGTGCGATACAAAGGACGATCTGCCGTTCGTCATTACCGTGGAACCGTCGTCCGAGCAGGCCGTTCGCGAAGCGGTGGAGCAGATGAGCCGCGCGGATTTCCTGCGGGAACCGCCTCTCGCGCTGCCCATGGAACCGCCGCTCTGACGTCGCTTGCGGCGTACCTCCCAAATGTCTCTTTTCGCGCGCGCCGGTGGTACCACGCACTCGCTTTTATATGTTCCGCGTTTGGCAGTTCCGCCGTATTTTGTACTAAGTCGCGCAATTTAGGCGTAATCGTCACTTGCGGTCGAACCGCAGTAATCACAAGCTGAATCGATGTACGCCGTTTGCCGTATTCTCGCGGCGATATCACGCAACGTGGAGGCGTTAATGACGAAATATCGGGTTTCGGGATTTCTGCTCATTCTGGCCGCTCTGGCGTTCGCGGCTCAATCCGCCTCCGCCGCCACGATGGCGACGTGCGCCGCGGATTTTTCCACCTGCTACATACAGGAGAACGTTCTACTGCAATTTCCGACGGGATTTCTCGCCATTTCAGGCGACGTTGTTCTCGAGGATCCCTCGGGCGCCGTAAGCGACGTCTTTCGCATTTTCAATGACTTCTTCGATACAGGACAGGGCACCGGACTCGGAACCACCGCTTTTCTGTACAGTTCGGATGACAGCACTCCGCTGCCGGACCCTTCCACTTACAGCGCAAACGTCAAATTCATTCCCGAATCGACCACGAGCCCGCAAACCGATTACCTCGGCAACGGCACGCTTTACGTTCTCGCAGCGCCGGAGCCTTCCTCCTGGATCCTGTTTTCGATCGGGTCCATCGCTCTGCTGATCGCGCATCGCAAGAAGGCGCCCCTCTGGAAAACGGCTCTGTTCCTCTCCATGGCATCGGTCTGCCTGCCGGTCTTTTCCCAGGAGTTGCCGTCTGCCACGCCTCTGCCTCCTTCCATTGCGAAGTTCGACAGGCCTCTGGCCATGGGACCGGCCCAGAACGCCGGGGTTGTAACCGCCCAGTCGGCGGGTGGACTCGCGTTTTATACGGCGAACTACACCTCCCTTGGCGGTCGCCAGCTCCCCTTCAATATCGTGGGAAAGAACCCCGCCCTGGGAGCGAATACTACGACAATTGACGCGATTATCGTGCCGGTGCGGTTCGTGTTTGCGAGCGCGGGCGGGCTCGGCCTCGATGCCACGCCGCTGGCCTCCGAGGTTGCAGGCTCGCCGATCTTCGCGGCTGCGGATTACTCGACGGGCGGGACCGACCTCGGCGTTACACAATACGGCGACGCGCTGCTTCGGGCGCAGTATTGGAATCTGCCCGGATTCTCACGCGACTATCACGTTTTGCTTGGCGGACCCGCGCTCATCAGCACCCTGACGATTACTGTTCCAGCGGGCGTCGGGAGTCTCTATCGATTAACCGGTGGAAATCTCGTGGGCGTTGTGCAAGAGAAACTCTTCGACGCGCTTCTCAACATTCTGGTGAAGAACTTTACCTCCCCGGTACTGCCGATATTTCTGACGGACAATGTTTTTCTCTCGAGCACCGGCAGGCTCGACAGCACATGCTGCGCTCTCGGCTTTCACGCTTCCGAAGGCCCGCCCATCGCCACCGCGCATACCTGGATTTACGCCAGCTACGTTCAGTCCGGAACGTTCGTCGGGGATGCGGTTCAGGACGTGTATGCGCTTAGCCACGAAGTCGGCGAATGGATGAACGATCCTTTCGTCGGAGCATTTCCAGGAGGGGTGAACCTGATTGCTCCCGCCGTGCTTCCCGGCCAGGGTGGACAGTGCATCATTAATTATGAGTCGGCGGACCCGCTCGAGGCCCTGCCCATTTCGTTCACGCAGGTGACCGGGGGCAAAACCTGGCATCTCACGGATCAGGTCTTTCTGCCCTGGTATCTCCACACATCGCCATCGTTCTCCGTGAACGGATTCTACAGCTACCTGAATACCTTCCCCACTTTCTCCACGCTCTGCGGCCCAGGCTGATACTTCGGCCGTATATAGTCGTGGGCAGAGGGGGGCCGAATGTATCGACAAATCCCGGAAGAGACATCCCGGCGGCTTCGCGACGATGGTTTCGCCATCTTCCCCGGACTGATATCCGAAGAAGAGGTCGCAGCTTACAGGCAGCGCGTGGAAGAGTTGTTTGCGCTCGAAGGCGAGCGTTCCGGCTCCGAGTTCAAACTGGAACCAGGCACGCGCCGCCTGGCGAATTGCGTTGATAAAGGCGAGATTTTCGAAAAAGCCATTCAAAATCCCGTGGTGCTCGAATCGGTTCAGGCGGTACTCGGCGCAGATTTCAAACTGTCGAGCTTCAATGTTCGTTCCGCCAACCCCCAATCGAACTGCGGCCAGCCGCTCCATGCCGATAGTGGCGCTATTGCGGACGAAAAAGGCTACTGGGTCTGCAACTCCGTCTGGATGCTCGACGATTTCACCGAATCGAACGGCGCCCTGCGGGTCGTTCCCGGATCGCATCGTTGGGGAAAGCTGCCGGAACCAGGAGCGAGCGTCCCGGGCGAAATGCTGGTAACGGGAAAAGCCGGAACCGTGGTGGTAATGAACGCGCATATGTGGCATGGCGGAACGGATAACCGCACCAGTTTTCCGCGACGGGCCATGCATGTCTATTTCACGCGTGGCGATAAGCCCCAGCAGCAGTACCAGAAAAAGCTCGTGCGACCCGAAGTTCAGGCGCGCCTGGGGCCGCTCGCGCGGAAACTTCTCGCTCTGGACGACCCCGGAAACGACCAAATGGCGGAAAGCGGAGCAGGTAAAAGTGGTTTTCTGAAGTAGCCTGAAAAAGCGAGCCGGAATTCAGGCATAAACGTACGATAGTTCAGTGTTGTTCTGTGATTTGACGCACATTTTTGTTGATCCGGCCAGCGCTCGGAATTATACTGAAGTCTGAGTCAAAACCCCGTACCGGTGGAGGCGGGCGGGGCGCAGGACGCGGGCAGCTTAAGGCCACCGCGTCAGGCGAGCTGTACCAGTAATGGACGCATTGATCTGGCTCGGATTCGTTTCTTTCATACTTTGCCTGATTCTCACGCCTATATTCCGGGATATATTCCGGTCATATGGCGTTGTCGATCAGCCTGACCACGGCCGCAAAATCCACAAGTACCCCATCCCGCGGGTCGGGGGTATTGCGATCGCTGCGTCTTACGCGGCTTCTTTCTTCATCGTTCAACTGCGAACCGGAATCCTGAATCAGCAGCTTGCGCTCGTATGGAAGGTGTTGCCGGCTGCCGCGGTCATCTTCGCCATTGGCGTGATCGACGATCTGTGGGGCCTGAAGCCCTGGCAGAAGCTGATCGGGCAATTCCTCGCGGCCTGCATTGCCATCGCATCCGGTATCTGCATCAACGATGTCGTCTGGCTGCACTCGCACGCGTGGTGGACCTATCCCGTTACTGTGTTGTGGCTCCTGGCCTGCACGAATGCATTCAATCTCGTCGACGGCATGGATGGCCTCGCTTCCGGCGTCGGCCTGTTCTCGACGGTGACGATTTTCCTCGCCGCCCTCCTCAGCCATAATGCTCCTCTGGCGATGGCGACTTTGCCGCTCGCCGGGTGCCTTCTCGGATTTCTCTGCTACAACTTCAATCCGGCGACAATATTCCTCGGCGATTCCGGCAGTCTGCTCATCGGATTCGTTCTCGGCTGTTACGGGATCATCTGGACCCAAAAATCGGCTACGTTGCTGGGCATGACGGCGCCGCTCATGGCGCTCTCCCTGCCGCTGATCGATGTCACGCTCGCCATCGTACGTCGATTCCTTCGCCGGCAGCCGATCTTCTCGCCGGACCGCGGCCACATTCACCACCGGCTGCTTGATAGAGGTATGTCCCCGCGCAGGGCCGCCATACTTCTCTACGGCATCTGCAGCATCGTGGCGATCCTTTCGCTTCTTGTATCTGTCGTCAGCAACAAAGGAATCTCCGGCGCCATCATCCTGATGTTCTGCGCCGTCGCCTGGACAGGAATTCAGTACCTCGGATATGCCGAGTTTTCCCTGGCCGGCAAACTCCTCTTCCGTGGCGATCTGCAGCGTGCCCTCAAAGCGCAACTGGATCTGAACGCGTTCAAAAAAGCCCTCGAAGAAGCCCGATCGGCCGAGAGTTGCGTGGAGCTCATCCGCAAGACGGGGGCGTCGTTCGGGTTCGACGTGGTTCAGGCGTCTCTCGCCGGCGAAATCTTCACGTCTCAGCGCACCGGAGCCAAAATCTCGTGGGAAGTACGAGTTCCCCTGGAAGACGGTGATTTCATCGAGATGAGGCGGGAATTCGAGAAGAAAGAACTCGCTGCGTCGGCCGGCCTTTTCATTGAAGTGCTCCGGGCCGGTCTCGAACATCGGCTTCCTGTGATTCGCGCAGCCAGAGCCATCGACGCGCCGGTCGCGCTCCCCACTTCCGGACCGGCCTTATCCTGATTCAACTGGACCTCCTCGCTTGATCCGGTTTCCCGCAGTTCTCTTCCCCGAACGCGTCTCAATTCTCTTTTTCTCGGAACTGCTGCTCTCGTTTACCTGTTTTCTCGCCGCGGGGGCCGTCACTACCGGAACCCTGGCATTCAGTTCGGGCGAACTCACGCGCATCCTGATTGCGGCCGTCAGCGTCGTCTTCGGCTGTTATCTGAACGGGCTCTATCGCAATCTGCACTGGAGATCGCGGGTTTTCCTCATTCTGCATCTCTGTAGCGTATTTGGAATCGCGCTCCTCATTCAGGGGCTGGTGGCCTACGCGGGTATCGGGCTCGAGCTGCCGCACGGAGCCATGCTCGCCGGCGCCGCCCTGAACTTCATGATTATGGTGATCTGGCGCGTCACCTATACAGCGTTGTTAAACCGGGTCTTCGCGAGCGAGCGCGTTCTGTTTCTCGGGGCCGGCGATATCGCGCGCGAGATCGCCGCCGGAATGTCCGAACATCCCGAGCTCGGATATACCGTGGTGGGATTTTTGGCCGACGATCGCGAACCTGGCGAGTGGATCGAGGGTGGAGAGGTCGTCGGGACCATCGATTCGATCGAGCAATGCGTTCATCGGCTCGGCGCCAAAACCCTGATCGTTGATGATCGGGAGATGCGAACCCGCTTGCCGGTTGCCGCGTTAACCTGGGCCAAACGACAGGGCGTCACTGTCTACGATGCCGGCACAGCTTTCGAGATGATCTGCAGACGCGTTTGCTCGCGCACCTTCCGGCCCTCGCAGATCATCTTCGCCAATGAAATGGCGCAGCGCCCGAACTCGCTCGCGCTCCAGTCCATCTATACGAATCTGGTAGCGCTCGTCGCCTATGTCCTGACACTTCCCATACTGGCGCTGGCGGCGCTCGCCATCCGCCTCAGTTCGAGCGGGCCGGCTTTCATCACCGAGCAGTACGCAGGGTTCAACGGAATCCCCTTCTCGGCAAGCCGCCTGCGCTGTGTCGCAGAGGACGACCCCTCCCGCACCACGCGCGTCGGCTCCTTCATTCGCGCCCTGCACCTCGAATATCTGCCCCGCGTGATCAACCTCGTACGCGGCGAAATGGCGCTCGTCGGGCCGGAGCCGCAACGGATCGAATTCGCCGAAGCCCTTTCGGATCTGATTCCCTTTTACCGGCACCGCCAGGTCGTAAAACCGGGGATCACCGGTTGGACCCAGATTCAGGACGCGCCCGGGACCGTTACGGACGCTCTGCGCGACATCGAGTACGATCTCTATTACACGAAGCACTTCTCCCTGCCGCTCGACGCCTACATACTTCTCTACGCGATCCGGGCAATATTACCGTTCCAGGATCGGTAACACCCCACCCGCCCGCAATTTTTCTTCTCCCCTGCCTAAAGTCGATAACGGCGACGTCCGATAGATGCCCATGATGGCTTTGATTCCTGTGGCTTCCATGACGGTAATTGGGATGATGGGCATCTTCGCCCGTCAGAATCGAAAGGAAGGCTGGGTGAAGACCCGCAAGACCGTGATCGATAGTTTGCGTCAGGCGAAACATGATCTGCTGACGATGCCTGCGCCTGCCGCTACCAATTCGGCCGTGGCCTATGCCGGGCTGCCGATCGAGCCGACAGAGTTTTCCACCCAGTTGAATCGACTGCAGGGCTCGTTACAGCGCGCCAATCAGCCGGTCGTCGCCAATACGCCGGCCGATGCTGATCGCTCGCCCGCTCACTCAACCACCAAAGATAAAGTTGTCGCCTGAACCGGGCCGGCTGCCAGAGGCTCGAAAGTCATCGCCTCTTAAAGCCACGGCGGACGCCCATAGCGGTGATGCAGGCCGTCGCGCAGCCCGTCAATCACCGCGCGCACATGCAGAGCCGGCTTCGGTGAGTTCAAAGCCATCCGCAGAAACATGGCCGTGTTGCGAAAGGAATTGAGCAGAAAAGCGCCCCGGTTCACAGGAATGCCGTTGGCGCGAAGAATGTCATAAGTCAGAAAGCGGTTCCGTACCTGAAGGTAAAAGGCGAGCCGGTTTCGCGGACCGCCCCGCTCCACAACCTTCTTGATCACCCCGATGTAATCGATGTAGATCGGCGTCGCGTGCAGCGAGGCCAGCAATCCATAAACCGTATCGTCGCCGGCAATGAAATACCGCTCATCCGGAAATCCGGTCCGCTCTATCACGCTGCGGCGAATGAGCGCGCCCTCGAAGTTGCAATATTGAACCGGGACCCACTTTCGACCATGGTCGAACGCCGTTTCGCGCTCCATCGTCACCGCCGTGCCGCTGGAGACGTCCCATACCGCCTGCCACAGCAGGGGCCCCCACGGCATCATCTTGCGCGGCTGGATAATATCGCCGACATCCTGAAATTCCAGCATCTTCTCCAGGCACTCCGGCGTGACTTCGATATCGTCATCCATTACCCAGATCCACTCGAATTTGCGGCAATACGCCCATTGCATTCCAGCCTTGAAGCCGCCTGCGCCCCCGGAGTTGATTTCGAGGTTCAGTCTCTGCAGTTGCTGAAATTCAGCGTCCAGCATGGCGCGCGTGCCGTCCGTCGAGGCGTTATCCACCACCACGATGCAATCCGGCATGCGGGTTTGTTTCAGAAGGGATTGAAGGCAGGTGCGAAGCAGGTCTTTGCGGTTGTAAGTGACGACAACGGCGCAGACGCCGGCCGTCATGGAACAACCGACTCCTCAAACAGCTTCAGCGCCCGCGCCACCGCCTGATCCATGTTGTAGTACTTGTAATCCGCCAGGCGGCCCGCCAGCAACACGCTTCCGTTCAGTTTTTCCGCTTCCTTCAGATACAGATTGTATTGCTCGCGATTCTCTTCGCGCGGAATCGGATAGTAGGCTTCGTTTTCTCCCGGCACATAAGGCTGCGGATATTCATAGACCAGCGTGGAAACGGGTGAGCGCTGGCCGGTCAGGTACTTCTGCTCGGTAATGCGCGTGAAATCGTAGTCGTTCGGATAATTCACCGTTCCCGCGTTCTGCACCCTTTCCTGGTCCGCCGTCACGAATTCGAACCTGAGGCTGCGATACGGCAGGTGACCGTGCATGTAATCAAAAAAATCATCCACGGGGCCGGTATAGATCATACGGCTGAACTGAGCCATGCCTTCCAGTTCGCGATAATCCGTGTTCAGCAGGACCCGGATGTTCCGATGGTTGAGCATGCGCTCAAACAGCGCCGAATAGCCATAGCGAGGCATCGCCTGCCATGTGTCCTGGAAATACCGGTCATCCCGGCTGATGTAGACCGGAACGCGTCCCGTTACGGAAGGGTCCAGTTCATCGGGCCGCAGTTCCCACTGCTTCACCGTATAACTGTAGAAAACGTTCTTATAGATGTAATCCGCCAGATTTCGCAGTTCCGTGTTGGGATTCTCGCGCATCTTGAGAATCGGAACCTTGACTCCGAATCCGTAGGCTTCGAGCAGCGCGCATTCCAGCCTCTCCGCCAGCCTT
>Ga0068855_100002896_pt1 | contig 21002 bp, 20 predicted proteins | sample KBSCornC52_FD_66592 | JGI IMG/M metagenome (GOLD analysis project Ga0068855, IMG submission 66592) | Corn rhizosphere microbial communities from Kellogg Biological Station, Michigan, USA - KBS Corn C5-2 | ecosystem: Host-associated > Plants > Roots > Rhizosphere > Soil ...
ATCACAAGATCCACGCCAAACTGGATGCGGACACCGGGAAGCTTTTCGAGCGAATCACCGCCGGAGCGGGCCGCATGAAGAACCTGATCGACAACCTGCTGGAATACTCGCGGCTGGGGCAGGACCGCGTGGGAATATTCAGGTCGCTCAGTTTGCAAGATGCGTTAACCGATGTTCTCGCCGATCTGCAGAAGCTGATTTCCGACCAGCAAGCCCGGATCACTTACGATGCGCTGCCAACGGTCCACGCAAGCCGCGCTCAAGTCACACTTCTGCTTCAGAATCTGATCGTGAACTCGATCAAGTACCGGCGGAAAGAAGAATCGCCGCAAATTCATCTCTCGGCCGAACGCAGTGAAGGCTGCTGGGAAATCTCCGTCCGGGACAATGGAGAGGGTTTTTCCGAGCAGTATTCCGAGAGGATTTTCGGAGCTTTCAAACGCCTTCACGGCAGCGACGTTCCGGGAACCGGCTTGGGACTGGCTCTGTGCCAGAAGATCGTGCAGCGTCACGGCGGCACCATCCGCGCCAAGTCTATTCCGGGCGCAGGATCCACCTTCACGTTCACGATTGCGGCTGAGACAAATTAGCAGTCCCGTTCAGCCGCCCGACCGGAAACTTTTACGCGGGCCCTCCACCGAAAACGTTTCATAGACCGCAAAACTTCCCTCCCACGGCGATTTTAGGTTTGGGCATGGAGTTGCACTGACAACAGTGATGCCATGGGCGCATCTAAAAGGAGATCGATCATGACAGATAAGAAAACGGCTGCCTTCGGGATATACAAGACCACCGAGCAAGCCGAACACGCCGTCGATCGCTTGATGGATGGCGGGTTCACAAGCGACGATATTTCCGTACTGCTTCCCGACAACAAGAGTACGAAAGATTTCGCGCATGAAAAGAGCACTAAGGCTCCAGAAGGCACGACAGCCGGCGTCACTGCAGGCGGAGCCATCGGCGGCACATTAGGGCTGCTAGCGGGAATTGGAGCGCTTGCCATCCCCGGAGTCGGTCCGTTCATCGCCGCCGGACCGATTATGGGGGCGCTGGCTGGTTTGGGCGTAGGCGGCGCAGTCGGCGGTCTGATCGGCGCCCTGGTGGGCATGGGTATCCCGGAGTACGAAGCGAAACGCTACGAAGGCCGGGTCAAAGCCGGCGGTGTTCTCTTGTCGGTGCACTGCAGCACCCCGGGTCAGATCACCCGTGCGAAAGAACTCCTGAAAGAAACCGGCGCGGAAGACATGTCGACCACCGGCGAAGCGGCGGCCGACAAAGGAAGCGAGACGGCCGCCCGTACCTAGAACGAATACTTGATCGCGAATTGCATGATGCGGGCTTGACCCGAGGACAGGATCTGGCCAAAGGTGCTGCTCGCCAGCGAAGCGACCGGGTTGCCATAGTTGATGCGGTTGAGGACGTTCTGCGCTTCGCCGCGGACTTCCACCGCTTGGCCTTCCCGAATCCGGAAGGACCTCCCCAGGCCCGCATTAAAAGTCAGGTTTCCCGGTCCCAGGATGTTGGATTGGCCCAGCCCGCCATAGGTGCCGGGGAGGGGAGAAGCGAAAGCCGCCTTATTCAAGTAAAAGGCGGAGGTCCCATCCCCGTAAACATTGGCAAGCTGCTGGTTGGGACGCTGAGTGGTGGCGTTCTTTCCGGTTAGTGCATTATCCACTCCGGTTACCACGCTGAAATAGCTGCCGGTGGACATACCGACCGTTCCAGATGCTTTCCAGCCGCTGGCCACCCACGTGGCCCACTTTTTCGAAAACTTAGGCACTTCACCGACGGCAGTCATGTTGGCGATGTGCCGCTTGTCGTTCGCCGAAGTGCTGCAATTGCCGCGATCCAGAGCCCGGTTATTGTCGAACATGTACACACCGCCGCCGCCATTGCCCCCGTTGGGGACGCTGTTGACAGGATTGCTGAGACAGTGCGACCAGGTGTAGTTCACATTAACGGTAACTCCACGGCTGAAGCGTTTCTGGAGGGACAGCAACATTCCGTTATAGCTACCCGTGCCGCCGTCATCCCACGTGTCCGTGAATCCGAAGTATTTCCCAAAGGTTGGATTCAGCTGATTAAACAAGCGGCGCGAGTTTAGATTGCCGACGGTCGCGCCGGGCGCGAACACGCCGGGATTCAGTTCCCGCGTGCCGAACAGGTGCACCATCTCGTTGCCCAGATAACTCACCGATGCCAGCCAGTCCCGGCCGAACTGACGCTGGATGCTGAAATTCCACTGCTGGACATAGGTCATGTGCGTGTCGTAGTTGAAGGTATTGAAGGTCCCGTTGACCGCAAACGGCGCGTTGGCGTCAAAGACCACCGGGAATGGGTTGCCACCCGGATAGTTCTTGTAAGGATCCGCGAAATCCACTCCTGTGAGCGCGGTCCGATTGCCCCAAGGGGGCGCGGTCTCGGTATTCAGATTGTATTGAGCCGGAATCGTGTCGAAAAAGATTCCATACGAAGCCCGGATGGACATCCGCCCGTCGCCGTTGGGATCCCATACCACGCCCAAGCGAGGTGCGAACTGTTTCCAGTTCCGGTTGATGCCCGACTTGGAGGGAAAGCCGGGATCGCCCGGGTAGAACAGCCCCGGGGGTGCTTGCTTGAACTGAGTGCTCCTGGGGGTGCCGGCGACAAACGCGGCTTGATCGAAGTGATAAACCAGGCCGTTGGCGAATTGCATCGGGAAGAATGGTTCCCAGCGTAGACCGTAGCTGATGGTTAGACCGGGCCTCACCTTCCACGTGTCTTGCGCATAGAGTCCAATGTAATTCGCGCGCACGAACAGCACGTTGGGCGCGGACTGGGCAGTGGAAGCTACGTTTCCGGTGAAAAAGTCGGCGATTGGGATACCGGTGGCCTGGCCGCTGAACAGGAAGCTGGGGGTGGCCAAAACGCGGGCGTAGGTATTGGAGTTGTAGTGCGAAACATTCACGCCGAAACCCATCTGATGGTTGCCCCGGATCACGGCGAGATCGTCGCCCACCTGGACCGTAGTGGTTTTGTAAGTGGCATCCGTCGTCAGCACGTTTCCAAACGAGAATCCTCCACTGACGGTTACGCTGGTGAACTTAGGCAGGTAGCTGTAGATGTTGATTCCCACATCATTGGGACCGAAGAATTCGGGACTGATCCGCGCGATTGCCGATCGATCCACCGTGGCGCGAAATGAATTGACCGTCCGGGGTGTAATCAGGTAGGTGTCCCCGATGGTGAACGATTGATCGAAATCGTCAAAGCCATTGCCTCCGCCGCCGGTAGCCAGCAGATTCTTGTCGAAGGTAAACGGTACCGGTTGCTTATCATGGGTGCCCAGATAGCGGACGAAGACGGAGTGGGTAGCGCTCAACTGGTAGTCCACCTTGGCGACGCCGAACTGCTCGTCGTCCACGGCCCGGACGCCGAAGTTAGTCTTGCCGCACGGATCGGTGCTGGTGGGCAGCAGCTTGGCGATATTCACCGCCGGCACGGAGAACTTGGTCAGCGGGATGTGATTGAGTGGAGCATACGGCAGATTATTGTTGGTGGGGTCCTTTAATGTAACGGCGGCCGGCTGGCAACCACCCGCGCTGGAAGCTGACGCGAAGGTTGAAAAGTCGCCCTGGAGCATGGCCGGCGTGGGAACAAACGTGACCGTCGCGGTAGGACTCTGGCGGGTATCGGTCTGTTGATAGCCGGCGAAAAGAAACAGCTTGTTCTGCTGGATGGGTCCGCCGATGGTGCCGCCCCACTGGTTGCGCTTCAGTGAATCGCGCGCTGAGGCGAAACGCTGCTTGGCGTTGAATTTGTAGTTCCGCACGAACTCGAAAGCATCGCCGTGCCACTGGTTCGTACCGGATTTCGTCACGGCATTGACGGCGGCGCCGGAGTGCATCCCGTATTGCGCCGGTAAGGCGCTGGTCTCCACCTTGAACTCCTGGAGGGCATCCGGAAAAGGCAGCGGCAGCGTGGAGTTGGTATACACGTCGTTGTGCATGGAGCCATCCAACGTGTAGGAGGTGCCCGTAGCAAGCCCGCCGGCGACGGAAAAGGCCTGTATCCCCGGATAATTACGCGCGGAAAGTTGGGCTCCATCGCCCCCTTGGGTAGCGGCGCCGATGGTTAGAACCAGATCCTGCACGTTGCGCCCGATCAGCGGGAGATCCAGAACGCGCTTCATGTCCACCACCGCTCCGACGCCGCTGCTTTGCGTCTCGACCAGCGTGGTGTTCGCTTCCACCTGAACCTGCTCACTCACCGAGCCCACCTTCAAGGTGATTTCGATGGTGGGGTTGGTCGCCACCTGCAGCACGATGCCCGACTGCACGTACTTGGCGAACCCTTCTTTGCTGACTTCCAGTCGATACGGTCCAATCGGAAGGCTGGTCAGCACGTACGAGCCATCGGATTCCGTGATGGCGGTTCGGAGCGCGCCGGTGTCGGTCTGAGTGACTTTGATTTCGGCGCCCGGCACGGCCGCGCCAGAAGGATCCTGAACCGTGCCTTTAATCTGCGAAGTAGAAATTGCCTGAGCCCAAGCGGCACCGCTGAATGCGAACACAGCTAGGCAAAGCGAGAAGAAACACGCCTTCATGAACCCACCCCCCTCTAAGAACTGAGGTGGATTCTAGCCTTCTATCTCGCCGCAGTCAAGGGCCTGCCCTAAAACACCAACCGCAAGCTGACCTGCGCGCGGCGAGCGTTGGTGCCATCCGGCGGGGCGGCCGATGCCGTGCCGACTCCCGCGCCCGGAGTGGGCGAAATCACGAGCAGGTTGGCAGTGTAGAACTGGTGGCTGGCGCCCGATCCGATATTCGTGTTCCACGGCGAATTCGTCACGTTGAACGCTTCGAAATTCAGAGAAAGCTTGAAGCGCTCGCTGATCGGCAGCTGCTTGGTGATGCGGGCGTCCAGTTTGTTGATGCCATCCAGGCGGCCGGCATTCACCGGCAGGAAGGGAGCCCGCGTATCGCCGCCGAACCCGTTCAGCGTGAAGAACGGAAGCCCCATTCCGGTGTTGCTCTGGACGAAGATCGTGGCGAACGTGGGCCGCTGGCTCGAGAGCGTTAGCACTCCGGACAGCTGCCAGTTGTTCAAGACGTATTTCGAAAATGCATCGGTCCGCTTGGTAAAGTTATGCTGCGCGACCCAGCTGAATACCAGCCGATGGCGCTGATCGAGCTGGCCATCGCCTTTATCCGCGCGGTAGTCACCGTTATACAGATTGCTCAGGCTGATCTGGCTGCCGAAGCGGTTGACGTTGTCGTCTCCTTGCCCTTGGCCCAGATCGATGGCGTGCGACCAGGTGTAGGCCAGGTTATAGATCACGTCCGAGCCCACTTTCCCCTTGACCGCGACGGCCAGCCCGTCGTACCAGCTCTTGCCTCCTGCCTCGACTTGGATCACACGTGAATACCTGGGGTCCACCCGGCGGCTGGTTTGATACACGAGAGTCGAGTAGCTGCCGACCTGATTACCGCTCGCATCATTGATTCTGTAGGTAACGGGGGTATCCGACAGCGGTCCAACGTTCAGATCGCGCGTGGTGATGATATGGAACCCGCGATTGTAAAGGTAGGAAACAGTGAGCGTCAGGTCACGTGTGATTTGATGCTCCAGGGAGACATCTCCGTTTTGCGTATAGTTCGGACGAAAATCCGGGGCGGCAAACAGAACATTGACCGTACCCGAGGCCGGCTTGTCGCTGGCTAAGATGTGGTTCGGGAAAATGGGTCCCGCGGCATTATCGCTAGCGACGCTGCCCGTAAAGGTGACCGTCTTTTGATATACGCCGTTCTGCGTGATCAAGGTCTGGAGGATTCCACCTCCGTAACGGGAATGGAAAACTCCATAGCCCACACGAAAGACCGTGCGGGATTTATTGAAAGAGTAGGCTAACCCGATGCGTGGCCCAACTTGGCCGCCGTACGTAGGAATCTTCCCGGTCTGCGGGTAGTCCGGGTTAATGATTTTCGGCTCCGGAAGCTGGCTATAGTCGTAGCGGATTCCGTAGTTGACCGTGAAACTGTTGGTGACACGGAACTGATCCTGCGCGAAGAAGGAATAGTCGCGCGTGGTGAAGTCCGTCGTTTTGGTGCCGAGCGCCTGCGAATAGGACTGCCAGCGCTTGCCGCCCGCGGTATTTCCGCTGAGGTCGAGCGCGAAATTCGTGACGGTGCCGTAAGTGTAGAGGCCGAATCCGTTAAAGAGCTGGTCCGTCACGTCCTGATTGTTGGCGATATCGACTCCGAACTTCATCGTATGGCGACCTTTGATCCAGCTATAGGTGTCAGCGAACTGGAAGCGCTGCTCGCTGGGGAGCAGCCGCGGGTACGATTGGCCGACTCCGAGATTCGAGATGCCATTCACCGTGAGCGAGGTGAGTCCGAAGGGGGGAACCAAAGCCTGGCTGGGAGTGTCAAACTGGCGGTCCTTGAACCATCCAAAACGAAACTCGTTCACCATGGTGGGTGAGACGATCGCGGTGTAGCCCAGCTTCGCGTAGCGCACGCGCACCGTAGAATCGGCGTTGTTTCCGAGAGCCGAGCCGTTAGTGAGAGCCGCGGCCGTCTGGATTCCGTTGGGCGAAATAAAGCGCAGATAGTTGCTGCTGGCTGTGAACGAGTGGCGCTCGGTGGGCCGCCAGTCGAGCTTAGCGAAGAACAGCTCCTGGTCCGCGCGCCGGGGGATCGTACCAAAATTGCGCGCGACAATGGCGTCGGCAGCCGCGCACTGTTCCGGGGTCGCTGGCGCACCGCAACCGTTGAAGCCGTGCGTCACAGGATTGATCGCAGCGCCGGTAATGGAGGACGCGATGGGATTCTTGCGGCGCGTGATTTCGGTATTCGCGAAGAAAAACAGCTTGTCCTTGATGATCGGACCACCCAGGGATCCGCCGGTCTGGTGACGGTATTCGGGGGGATTGAAAGCGCCGTAAGGATCGCGCGCGTTGAGCGTCCGATTGCGGAAAAACCAGAAGAACGTTCCGTGAATGTCGTTGGTCCCCGAGCGGGTCACGGTGTTGATCACACCGCTCGATGCGCGTCCGAACTCGGGCATATAACCGGCGCTGATCACCTGGAATTCCTGCACGGCGTCCTGCGAAATCTGCGAGCTGATGCGCGTCCGGCCGGGAGCCTCCTGGTAATACTGATTGGTGGTGTCGTTGCCGTCCGTGAGGAACGTACTGCCCAGTGCCATTCCGCGGAACGTGACCAGGCCGAAGATTCCGTCGGTGGTCACACCGGGCGTAAGCAGCGCAAACGAATCGAAGCGGCGCCCATTGACGGGCAGATCCATGATCTCCCGGCTGCTGATCGCGCCGGAGACTTCGGTCTTGGTTTCGTCCACGCGCACGGTCGCGGCGGTCACCTCAATCTCGGTGCTCGTCGTGGCGACGGCGAGATCCACATTTATGCTCACGTTCTGTCCGACCTGGACGCCGATTTCGTTGCGTTTCCAGGTGGCAAATCCGGCGGCCGAAACGGAAATCGCGTAGCCGGAGCCTGGAGGAACCGTCGGTGCGCTGAACTGTCCCGCATCATTCGTTTCGATGGTCCGGGCGAATCCATTGGCCGCGTTCGTGATTTCGACCTTGGCTCTCGGAACAGATGCGCCAGTTGGATCCTTTACCTCGCCGAGGATGGCCCCTTGACCGGCTCCCGCCTGCCCATAAATGCTTAGACCCATTCCGGAAAAAAACAATACGGCTGTTATCAGTTTTTTCATTTTTAAGACGCCCCCTGGTTCCGGACGAGGAACCGTTAACAAACCGTAATTATCCCACGTTTTTGTGAACTGCGGATGACAGTACCACGTACAGGACAGGATTTTACTCAGTCGGGCCGATTGCGCATAAACGTCGCCGTCGAACCGAAGAACTCCCGCAGCAACTGATCGACGTCGCCAGGGAACCTGGATTCTTCCAAGGCGCGATTCATCAGCTCGACCCAGCGATCCCGCGCGAGCTTTCCGATTGCAAAAGGAGCATGCCGCATGCGCAGCCGTGGGTGGCCGCGCTGTTCGATATAGGTGGGCGGTCCGCCGAACCGATAGATCAGGAAGTCAGCGAGCCGCTGCTCGGCCCCCTGCAAATCCTCTTTCGGATACATCGGTCCCAGGACGTCGTCATCGGCAACCTGGCGATAGAACGTGGCTACCAGCTGCCGCAGGCCATTTTCGCCGACGATAGGATAAACTTCGTGCTCTTCCACTATCAGGCCCGGGCGAGTAGACGGCCATAGCCCTTCACCTGCCCGCTCATTCCCAGCAGCCGGACGCTGGCCCAGAGCGCATGCGGAGCGCTGGACACCACCGGAACCTTGCAGCGCTTCTCCAGCGGATCCAGCAAGCGCAGGGTATTCAGCGCACCGCAAGAAATCAGCAGGGTGTCCGCCTTGGGCATCGCCTCATATGTTGTCGCACCGAATGTCAACAGTTCTTCCTGCGTCACCGGCGGACGATCTTCGAACCGCTCGATCCCCATGCCCTTTACGCCCAGGACCTCGAATCCGGATTCTTCGAGAAACACGCGCAGGCGGCCGTTCACGGTCTCGTTGTACGCCGTCGCGACGGCCACACGCTTGGCTCCGACGGCCTTCAGACCTTCGATAATTCCTCGGCTCATGGAAGTTGCCGGCAGACCGGTGGCCTTGGCCACTGCCGAGATCAGCTCGTTGTTGAATGCCGCGCCTTTATAAAACGTGAGCGAGGTGCCCATAATGGAGATGGCGTTGGCTCCCTGCTTCTTCAGCTTTTCGGCGGCCGGAAGAATCTTGGGAACGGCCTTATCGTAGCCCTCCGGCGTCATGCGTTCCAGGCCGACGCCTTCCGCGAGAAAGCGGATACCCTTGGGATACATGAGCCGCGCCTCGGGTGGAACCTCGTAGTTCGCCGGCGGAAAAATCATCCCCAGCACTGGCTCGGCGGCGGAACCCGCGGCAGCGCTGACTAGTCCGGCGGCTGACACTTTCAGAAAGTCACGGCGGGTATTAAGAAGCATAGTCGCTCACCTCCCACATAGGCTATCATCAGAAACGCCATGTACACGCGGACCCTGCTCACACTGCTTAGCATCGGCATTCCCGCCCACCTGGCCGGGCAAGGGGGAATTGGCGGAAGGCTCAACGATGTGCCGCGCGCGCAAGCCGCGAGTCCGAAACCGACGCCGCGCCTCGCCGACGGCAAGCCCGACCTGGGGAATGGCAAGGGCGCCTGGAATCCCCGCACCATCGTGAATCTTTCGGGAACTGGAACCGGCGGGCCGAACCGCTCGCCAGTAGAGAAGTTGGTCGATGTTCCTTTTAAACCTGAAACGAAAAAGCTTTACGATGCACATCAAGCGAATTTGTCGAAGGACGATCCGGAGGCGCTGTGCCTGCCTCCCGGTATTCCACGCATGTATGCGACTCCGTTTCCATTCCAGATCTTCCAACAGCCGGACCGCGTGATCTTCATCTTCGAAGGCGCGGCACATGTATGGCGGGTTATCTACACAGACGGCAGGCCGCATGCCAAGGACCCCAATCCGACGTATCTAGGCGATGCGATCGGCCATTGGGAAGGCGACACCCTGGTGACGGATGTGATCGGCTTCAATGACAGGACATGGCTCGACCAGGATGGCCATACGCATACGGAAGAACTGCACATCACGGAGAGGTTTACGCGGCTCAATGAGCTGTCAATGCGCTACGAGGTCACCATCGATGATCCAGGAGCCTACACCAGGCCCTGGACCACCAGTTATCTCATTCCGTTCGTCCCCGGCGGAGAGTTGTTCGAGTATATCTGCCAGGAAAACAACGTCGACGTCAAGCATTTGGTCGGCAAATAACTTTTAGGAGAAACCTTTAGGAGAAGAAAAATGACGATCGCTCGAATTCGTTACACCGTCTTGCTGGCTGCGCTGTGCGCACCGGCGTTCGCCGCACTGCCCGTAGTGCCTGCCAAGGATCAGGCCGCGCTGCTCAAGAGCAATGACCCCAAACTCGCAGCGAACAAAAAAGTGGCGTATGACTTCTTCCGCGTGGTCCTGCGGGGATTCCGCCTGGACCAGGCCGATAAGTACATGACCAACGATTACATGCAGCACAATCCCAATGCCGAAACCGGCATGGCGGGGTTCAAGGCATACTTCACTGCGATTATGCCCAAGCAGCTGCCCGCCATTCCTGATACCCTGCCGGGTCTGGTGGCGATCCAGGCCGAAGGCGACTACGTGACGCTATCGTTCGTGCGCGAGTATGACGATCCCGCGGCCAAAGGCGCAAAGTACACCACCACCTGGTTCGATATGTTCCGAATCGTGAACGGCAAGATCGTCGAGCACTGGGATTCGGCGACCAAAGGCGCGACGGGTCCGGTCGCGGCGAGCGCAACGAAGAAATAACTACCTGATCTCCCGGAATCTTCTATTTACCGCTAGGGACTGCGTCGACGTAGTCGACGACGACAACATCGAGCGGAACTCGCTTTTCCTCCAGCGTCAGCCCAAGCGGCTGCAACGCGGCTTGCAGACTCTGGAGTACGGGTTCTTCGGGGCGTTTCGTACCGGGCACCCAAAGGGAAAGCGTGTATTGCCGGTAGTCGATATCGTACGTTCCGGTCAATCCCGTCCGATCGGCAACAGGGGCACGCAATACGGACGCCAGTACCCTGGCCAGAGTTGAGATTGAAGTAGCGGCATGCGCGTTGGGAACACCATTGTTCACGTTATCAAGGACCATGAAGCCACCACCCTGTACATTCACAAAAAGCACTCCAGGAAGGTCAGCAAACAAGCGGTCCGGCGCCGACGGAGTCTCTTGTAACTTGGGGCCGTCGCTCGAAACGAGCAAGTCATAGGACGAAATGAAGTCCTTGGTCTCGTAGTGGAACTTCAGATTGAGCTGCTCCGCCAACAGATTCTGCATCATGAGCTGAAACTGTTCCAGCGTCGTGCCCGGTGCGGCCGTAGCAGCGATATCGTACACCGCAGTATCGAGAGAACCTGGTCCGGATATCTGGAAATCTTTCACCCCGAAAGCTCGCATCAGAATTTTCTTCAGCGTGAAGTGCCGATACAAGATCTGGTTTTGACTTTCGGGATACGGACTTCCGGGACCGCCGCATCCGCCCCAGCATAGTTCTCCATTAACGGGAGGCCCAGCGACCTTCATCGATGCGATCTCGAATTCCAGCTTCGAATTAGCTGGCGCCACAATCACCGCGGGCTTCGCAGCGCGCACGGGCTGCGCCTGCGCGATGAGAGGCGTCGCAATCGCCGGTGTCTGAGGCGCTAGTAACACCTGGCGCGCCTTCGATTCTCCCAATCCCACTGTCGCGGCAAGGCACATCACCGGCATTCCCATAAGAGCCAGCACCACTCCCGGCCGTCTGAGTCTTCGGAGCTTGCCCGACGAAAGCGCAAACACCTGGTCGATGCGCGTGCCCAGCCCGGAGGAATCGGCCATGGCCAATCCAGGCAAGCTCGCGCGATAACCAACAGCGCTAGCTTCGCCTGCGAACTGGAGCAGAACTCGGGAGTATCCCGCCGGATCGCCCACAACCTCCAAGGCCGCCGCGTCGCAAGCCTGTTCCGCCAGTTCGGAAACCTTTCGCGAGACCCACCAAGCCAGCGGGTGAAACCAGAACAGACATTTGACGATTCGCGCGAGCGCCGATACCCACACATCGTTCCGTCGGAGGTGGGCAAATTCGTGCGCCAGAACAGCCTCGCGGACTTCCAGACTCCACTCCCGCCACCCTACAGGGAGGATGACAACAGAGCGCAGCAATCCCGCAGTGACCGGGACGACGACATCTGCGGACTCCCGCAGTGGTCCGCGCAAAGCCCTGGACCTCCAGATCACGCGGCGTAACAGCAGCCAGCCCATTGCCCGGTATGCTGCCATCGCGAAGAAGCCCGCCAAATAGGTCCATTCGACCAGCGTCTCCATCGATGGCATCTCGAATGCGGCCTTGGGTGGAGTTTGCAGAGTCTCGATGGAGCGGGGAGTCTCGGAAATCGCACCGGCCTGTAGAGGCACGGTTCGAAGCTGAGCAGGAACCGATGGCTTTTGCTCGCTGGGTAGCACCGGCACCGTCCAGTGCGGCGCCATCACGCTCACAAACGGCAAGACCAGCATGCCCGCGAGCACCGCCGTCCAAACTGAATGGCGCGAGGCGGGATGCCGGACTCGAAAGATCCACAGAATCAGGAAGGCCGCCGCGGCCAGCACAAAGGGGCGCAGCAACGATGCGGAAAGCAATGCGATACTTTGCGATTCCCAGCTCATGCTTTCTTCCTCTTGCGCTCCTGAATCGCGATCCGCTCTGCCAGCCGGGCGAGCTCGGCGCTATCCACCACCCGATGGTCCACCAGTCCGGTCAGGAGTTCTTCCAGCGAGCCCCGGCAGAATTTCTTGAGCACGTTGCGCACGGCTTCCGCCGCAACGGTTCGCGGTTCGCGAGCGCTGGAATAAAGAAACTGGCGTCCGTCCATTTCATGCTTTACGTAGTGCTTGGCTTCCAGCCGCCGCAGTACGGTTCGGATGGTCGAATCCGTCAGCGGACGCTCCTTGCTCACCGCGTCGCGAACGGCTTCTCCAGTGGCAGGTCCGTGCTCCCAGAGGAACTCCATCACCTGCTGTTCCAGCTCTCCGAGGCTTTTTTGAGGCGCCATAGTTCTTAACGTTACCGGTTGTGACGTTACCTATCGTAACGCAATCGTGCCGGATGTCAAGAACTTTATGAAGTCTTGGCGGGACGTTTTTGGAGGTTGGCGCTCTTGGCCAGCGATTCGATCTCGGAAGCAGCCACCACTTGGAAATCCCGGGAGTAGCTTTCGTGATTCTTCTCCAGATCGGCCAACCGGTAGAGGTAATTCACCATAATCCCCGCAGAGCGCTGCATGCCGGCCGAGGAGGTATCGCCGAGCCAATTGATGCGCTCCAGCCGGGCTCCGTTCCGGAGATGAAAGCGCGCGACCGGATCGAGCGGCTCGCGTTCGCTTTTGGCGTGCAGGAGATAGCGCGCGCACCAGGGAACCAGCGTTTTCTGAACTGCCTCAGAAAGCTCGCGGTTCTCCCACCAGCCGGGCTGATCCAGTTTGGCCCGCAGGTCTGCCAGTTGAGGATCGCTTTCCAGCCATTCGCGAAAGCCTGGAACGGGGGATACGGTGGCAAACTTTCGGATGCGCGGAAACTCCCGGCCCAGATCCTCCACCACTTGCTTGATCAGAAAGCTTCCGAACGGGACGCCGCGCAGGCCTTCCTGGCAGTTGGTGATGGAATAAAACATCGCGTGGTCGGCCGTCTCCGGCGCCAGAACCGGCGAATCCGGATCCAGCAGGGGCTGCACCTTCGCGGTCATGCCGCGGGTAAGTGCTGCCTCAATGAAGATGATGGGCTCGTCTGGAAGCGCCGGATGGAAGAACCCATAGCAGCGGCGATCGGCTTCCAGGCGGCGGCGTAAATCGTTCCAACCCTGAATCTGATGCACGGCTTCATAGCGAATCAGTTTTTCCAGCACCATCGCTGATGTTCGCCAGTCGATCCGGCGAAGCTCCAGGAATCCGCGATTGAACCAGGCGATCAGCAGGCGCTCGAGATCCGCCACGATCGGCATCCAGTGGGGATTCTCGTGCAGCTCGCGTAACAGCCTCCCGCGCAGCTCGACCAAAATCCGGGTACCGGCGGGCGCCAGGTTCAGACGCCGGAATAACTCCTGGCGCGGCGATTCCACAGCAGCCTGCAAACGCGCCAGGTTTCCAGCGGATGGGTTGGCTCGGTATGCGTCGCCGGCGCTGCCTACCTGTTCGGGATCGGGAGAGAACTGCTGGACCAGAAGATCGAAGAATCCCGCTCGAGAATGCTCATCCAAAGCCTGATAGGCAGCGAGAGCCTCGCTTGCCAGGAGAGTTCCGGAAACTTCCCCGCGCTCCGACAAAAGGTTGCTGCACAATGCCAAGGCCTTGCGCGCGGCGCGCGAAGGATTGCCCGGGCCCGCGCCGTTCAGTCGGGTCGGCCAGCCGAAGAATCCGGCTAAGTTCACGGATGCGCCCCTCCGATCCTATTGTGCTCTAACATTAATCTATCGGAAAAAATGCGAGGTTCTTTATGCGCATAGTAGCACCCCTGCTCCTCCTGATTTCGACCGCCCTGGCCCAGCAAACCGCCCCGCGGCCGGAAGTTCCTTACGTCCCAACCACCCAAGTGGCCGTGGAGGCCATGCTGAAACTGGCGGGCGTCACCGCCAGCGACGTGGTCTACGACCTGGGCTGCGGGGACGGCCGGATTGTCGTCACCGCCGCCAAGCTATACGGCGCGCGCGCCGTGGGAATCGACATCGACCCGCAGCGCATCCGCGAGGCCAGCGAAAACGCCAAGAAGGCCGGCGTTGAACACCTGGTCCGGTTTGAGGAAAACGACCTCTTCAAAGCCAACATTCGCGAAGCCAGCGTGGTGACGCTCTTCTTGTTAACCAGCGTCAACGCCCGCCTCCGCCCCAAGCTGCTACAGGAGCTGCGGCCGGGCACCCGCGTGGTTTCGAACACGTTCGATATGGGCGATTGGAAACCTGACAAGGAATTCTCCGTGGATACCCCCGATGAAGGCTACTTCAGCCGCAAGCTTTATCTGTGGACGATCCCGGCACGCGATACCAAGTAGAACAGGAGACGCTCGACATGCATAAGAGACTCTTTGCAGTCGGCCTGTGCGCCGCGGGTGTTGTGGGACTGGTGGCGATTCGCGCTCAGCAGAAACCCACGCTCACGGCACTGGATTACATCGAGATTCAGCAACTGGCCAATCGCTACGCGCAGGCGATCGACTCGTGCTCCAACAACGGCTATGATTACGCCGACCTCTACACGCCAGATGGTGAATTCGTGGATAACATCACCGAGGAAGGCTTCAAGAAGGGCGGCCTAACGCGCGCCAAGGGCCGCGAACAGTTGGCAGCCGCGGCGGGTGGCGGATCGTTGGGCTGCAAGAACGTCGGCTGGAAGGACTGGAGCCACGTGATGGTGAACCACGTCATCACGCCGACTTCCGGGGGCGCCACGGGCAGGGTCTACCTGGTCTCCATCGGCGAAAAGGGCCCGCGCGATGTAACCCGATATGGCGGTTACGAGGACCAATATGTGAAGACGTCCGCAGGCTGGCGCATCAAGAAGCGTACGCACGTGCGGAACAAGGCGTGGAGCAATCCTCTGCTGCAGTCGCCGGACTTAAATTGATGAGAGCCCTGATCACGCTGGTCTTTGTCACCCTGGTTTACGCCCAGGCGCCCGCGCCGCGACCCTTCACAGTCGTGCGGCTCGATCCAGCCTTGGACGCGATCATCGCGACCGATGCCAAACTCGAAATCCTGGGCGAGCACTTCGGGCTGACCGAGGGTCCGGTGTGGATTCAGGAGAACGGCGGCGGCTATCTCTTGTTCAGCGACTGCGCCCGGCACCGATACCTTGAACATCGGCCAGCAAACCGTCAGCGGGCGACTGGCGATTCTGCTGATCGGATCCAACGGCCTGGCTCTCGATCCGCAAGGCCGCCTGGTGATCACCGCCATGGCGGATCGCACTGTGACCCGCCTGGAAAAAGACGGCAAGCGCACCGTGCTGGCGGATCGCTACGAAGGCAAGCGTCTGAGCGGACCTAACGACGTAGTAGTGAAATCCGACGGAGCCGTGTACTTTACCGACAGCGTGAACGGCCTTCGCGGGGGCGCCACCGGACCTCTCCGTGAACTGCCCTTCAACGGAGTTTATCGAGTCAAGGACGGCTCGATCACGCTCCTGGACAGCGACCGCGACCGGCCGGGCGAGTTTCCCAACGGCATCGCGTTCTCGCCGGATGAAAAGCATCTCTACGTGACCGCCGGATTCGGAAAGACTCTACGCTGGGACGTGCAGCCGGATGGCTCCATCGCCAACCCAAAGACTTTCATACCGGCGGGTAACGACGGCATGAAGGTGGATCGCAAGGGAAACGTATATTCCACCAACGCCGTGGGGCCGGGCGAGATATGGATTACCTCGCCTGAGGGCAAACACCTGGGGACGCTCCAGCTACCGCAAATCCAGGGGGAACCGCGCCCGCGCATCTGCGCAACCAATGTGGCCTTCGGCGACGCGGACGGCAAAGGTCTCTACATCACTTCGTGTACGCATCTGTTCAAAGTCCGTTTGAAAGCCTCGGCTAAATAGATCAGGCATTCCGGCCACGCCGCCAGCCTCGCACGAACGCAGCATCCAGACGAGCCGAATAGAAGCGGTGCAGATCCTCTCCCTTGCGGCGGCCGAGATACACAGCACCCCAGAGGAAAGCATCCAACTCCAGTCGCCACGGAGGCCGCGCGCAACTTTTGCTCCATCCATAAGGGCCTGGATGCTTTTTCTCGAATACGGCGGCGCTCTCGCCAGCGCGGTGCAGGTATACTCTGCGCTCGGCCAGCGTGACTTCTTCTTCGTGCTGGTGCGCCGCATTCCCATCCGGCAGGAAATAGCTGGTCATGCCGGCGCGGCGCAGGCGTTCTCCCAACTCGTAGTCATCCATCGAATCGTACGGGAAATCCTCGTCGAACAGGCCCGCTTCGATCAAGAAGTCACGCTTCAGCGAGACGTTGCCCGCGTAAAAGAATCCTTGAGCGTCACCGGCTTCCATGCGGGATCCAAAGAGCGTTCCGCTGGATTCCAGCCACTGCGCCAAAGGTCCGGTCATCTGCTCGGCGACGAAACCGGACGATGCCACGGCAACGCATTCCCGCTGCGGGTTCTGCGCATGAAACTGGCGATGCGTCTCGACGAAATCCTGGCCTGCCGTAAAATCTCCCGCCAGCAGCACGACGATTCGTCCAGAGGAGGCCTCAATGCCGGCATTGAGCGCGCGCGACCGCCACAGACCTTGGCTTTCCGATCGCACATAGACCACCGGAATCGCAGGATTTCGCTGCGCTTCTTTTTGGATTGCGTCCGCCCAGCGTCCTTCACGAGAATCGGCCACAACCACTTCGTAACACCCGGCGGGCGCACTTTGCTTCATCAGTCCAGCGACGGTGGCATCCACATATGGGTATTCCAGCGTGGGAACGATGACACTCAAGTCACGCTTGATAACAGCCATCACTGATTCAGCAGGGGAATATTCTTCGCGGGCGTGGGCTCGGGAATTGTAGTGAGATAGGCCCGTATGTCGCCCAGCTCGGCATCCGAAACGACTTTGATGGTGTAGGGCGGCATTTGTCCGGAGGGCTTGCGGACATATCCGATCAAGGCTGCGAGCGCGATCGGTTTCGGGGCCAATCGGGCGCCGGCCGTAGTTCCCTGCCCCTGCGTGCCATGGCACTGATAGCATCCATATTTCGAGAACAGCTTCTTGCCGTTATCGGCGTTGCCGGATGATTGAGCCATGCTGACTCCCGCCGATGCAAGCATCCCCGCGCATGCCAGAAATCCGGTAAGACATCGACCCATATACTTCCTTCGGATTGTAAACCAACAGATGCTACTCTGGACAAATGCGCGTACTATTGTTTCTCCTGCCATCGCTCTTGATGGCCCAGGCGCCGGCTCCCAAAGCTGCTCCGACGCCGGCGAAGGCACCGGCAACCGCGGCAAAATCGACCAAGGCCGCTCCAGCCAGCGCCGCGACTGCAAAAGCTCCGGCTCCCGCGGGGACGATGACCGATGAGCAGAAAACGATCTACGCCATCGGATTGAGCATGTCGCAGTCGCTATCGTCACTCGATCTCTCGCCTGCAGAGATTGAAATCCTCAAGCGCGCATTCTCGGACGCCGCTGCAGGCAAACCGGCCGTGAAGCTGGAAGAGTGGACTCCGAAATTCCAAGCGTTCTCCCAGTCACGCTCCACTCGCGCGGCCGCCAAGCAAAAGATCGTCGCAAAGGCTTACCTGGATAAAGCTGCCATGGAACAAGGCGCGACGCGGACGCCGAGCGGGCTCGTCTATCGCGAACTGGTGCCCGGAACGGGCCCTTCGCCCAAGGCGACCGACAAAGTAAAAGTGAACTACCGCGGCACGCTGACCAACGGGACCGAATTCGATAGTTCCTACAAGCGCAACCAGGCAGCCGAATTTCCGTTGAACGGCGTGATCCCGTGCTGGACCGAAGGCGTCCAGCGGATGAAGGTCGGTGGGAAGTCGCAGCTGGTGTGCCCGGCGGATATCGCATACGGCGACCGTGGGAGCCCGCCTCTAATCACTGGCGGCGCAACGCTTATATTTGAAATCGAGCTGCTGGGTGTGACGCCATAGCCGGCGGCTGCTATTCTGTGCGAATGCGTTCTGTCCTGATTGTTTTGTCGGTGGCATTAGTCTCGTGCTCTTCCAAGCCCGAGGCATCACCTGAATCGACTGAGAAACTTACTGTGAGCTCAACTAACGACCAAAAAGCATACCTAGAGAAAGCCGCCGCCGAACCGGGCGCTCAAAAGACTGCCAGCGGCCTGGTGTATCGCGACGTAACGGCCGGCTCGGGCGCCTCGCCCAAAGCGACCGATACGGTGAAAGTTCACTATCGGGGTACGCTGATCAACGGCAAAGAATTCGACAGCTCTTATACGCGCAACGAACCAGCCGAGTTCCCGTTAAATCGTGTGATCCCGTGCTGGACGGAAGGCGTCCAGAAGATGAAAGTGGGCGGCAAAGCTCGCCTGGTCTGCCCATCCAGCATCGCGTACGGCGAAGGCGGCGCGCCTCCAGATATCCCCGGCGGCGCGACACTCGTTTTCGAAATCGAGTTGCTGGGCATCTCGTAATCCAAAGCCATGCGAGCGGGGATGATCGCGGTTGTCCTGGCTCTTGGTTTGGTCGGCTGCGGTGAGAAGAAAGTCGTGGTCCCCGAAGTCTTCCGCGTCAAGTTCGAAACCTCGCAGGGCGACATGGTTGTCGAAGCAAACCGCGCCTGGGCGCCGCACGGCGTGGACCGGTTTCATGAACTGGTACGCATGGGCTACTTCACCCAGGGCCGCTTCTTTCGCGTGGTTCCCCAATTCGTCGTGCAGTTCGGCGTGCACCGCGATTACGACGTCCACACCGTCTGGCGAAATCTTTTCATCATCGACGATCCGCAGCAGCAAAAGAACCTGGTCGGTACGCTGGCGTTCGCGCAATCCGGCAAGAACACTCGCGCCACGGAGATCTTCATTAACTTGAACAACAACGCCATCCTGGATGAACAGGGTTTCGTTCCCTTCGCGAAAGTGGTCGAGGGGCTGGAGGTCGTGAACAAATTTTACGCCGGCTATGGCGATCTGCGGCCGGCCGGCAAGTTCATCGATCCGGGTGCGATGGAGGAAGGCGGAAACGCGTATCTGGTTCCGCGATTCCCGAAGCTTGATTACATCAAGCGCGCGACCATTCTGAAGTAGTCGCTTCTAGAGTGGAATGAAGATGTCGATGATGATCGACGTACTTTTGTTGTAGATCACGGCATTGCCGCCGATGAACGCGCGTCCATAGTCGGGCGGTAGGGGTGGAAGTCGCCGCTCCAGCTCCACCGGGAATGGATAGATCTTCTTCTCCAGACCAGGCGGCAGATGACCGTTACGTTTTAGTTGCTTTGCGAGCCCAGGCGGCAGGTCGCCGCGCTTTGCGAGCCCGGGCGGCAACTTGGATGCGGGCACGCCACGATAATATTCCCGAATGACGTCGCTATCCCGGCCGAAAGAAAGTTGAACGGAGGTCGAACCGCCGTCAGAGCCTTTGCCCTTGCCTTTACCGTTACCCTTGCCTTGACTGAAAGCCAGACATGAACACAAAAGCGCGATGCAAAGTACTTTTGTCATACTTCCGAATCTATCGGGTCAAGGGACCTTTTTCCTTAGCTTTCCCGCCCACACCCTCGGTGTAGTGGATCAGGTCCTGATTGCCCTCCACGCAGGCGAACTCCATCAGTTCCATGTTCTTATCGGGATGCCGGCCGATCTGCCCGGCGATCTTCCAGGGCTGGGTATAGGTGGTCGCATCGTCCACTACGGCCTCGTAGCTGATGTTGTTGGTATCCACCGGAGTGACGCGCTCCACCACGTGGATCCCCTGCGTTGTGAAATTCCCGGCCATGTCGAACCAGGTTTTGCCGTTCTGATTCGTCGTATCGATTACCAGCGTCCCGCCTTCCCACTTGCCCACCGAATCGCCGCGAAACAGCTTGATGTTCGATGAGATGTGCGGACGTCCGTCGGTGGGAATCGCGCGATAGGTGTGCGCATACTCGGTCAGAAACAGAACATATCCGGCCGGCTGCACGATCTGATATCCGAATTGCTGATACGCCGCGTGCGGCACTCCCGAGACAAAACAATGCGCTTCGGGCTCCAGATAGATCTGCTTGGTGAGCAGTTCGTTAGCCTTCGCCGCCGCCTCGGGTTTGTAAGGGATCCGCCCGTCAGCCGGATCCACGATGGCGCCCTTGCCCGGCGCGATTCCAGGCTGTGCTTTTGGATGATCCTGAATCTCAAAGATGGCCTGATTGAAGCGAGGCGTCCAGAAACCCTGCATGTCTGGCTGACCATCGGGAGTCTTCCCGACTGGCTCGCCCGCCGTTACGGGAGCCGCATAATAGGGCCCGTACTGTTCGCCGCCCGGAGGTCCGCCTTTGCCTTTGCCACCTTTTTGCTTTTCCTGACCAGCACCGGGTATCGGCGCGAAGGTCATCAAAGCGGCGGCTGTGATCGACGCAATTACCAAATTCAGCGACTTCAAGTTTCTCATCGACTCTCCTTTGCGGCGTCTTCCAGATATGCGTTGCACTCGTATTCGAGCAGCTTCGCGTTGGGTTCGCGATGCCGGTACAGCAACATGCGGATGGTCCAGGGACGCGTAAAAGTCTTGCTGTCCTCTATCCTAGCCTCGTACGTGAGAAGGTCCGGCTCGGTGCGCGTGAAGCGCTCGACGATATGCAGCGCGTCGCTATGGAAATTTCCAGACCGGTCGAACCAGGTCTCCGGATTGAGATTGGCGACATCCACGACCAGCGTCTCGCCCTCCCAATGCCCGCGCGAATCGCC
>Ga0068855_100002897_pt1 | contig 20996 bp, 21 predicted proteins | sample KBSCornC52_FD_66592 | JGI IMG/M metagenome (GOLD analysis project Ga0068855, IMG submission 66592) | Corn rhizosphere microbial communities from Kellogg Biological Station, Michigan, USA - KBS Corn C5-2 | ecosystem: Host-associated > Plants > Roots > Rhizosphere > Soil ...
CAGGACCTCGTCATTGGAGAGTAGGGCGACCGTCAGATCCGACATTTGCGACATGTCGCAGCCGATCAAAAGCGGTGAGGAAAGCAGGCACCACATCGAAATGTGAAGCAGCTGTTCGTTCGGCAGCAGGTGGGTCTCATGAAGGGCCGGCCCCCAGCCCACTTTGCCGACGATCAGCATATCCGGGTCGTTCCAATGGCCGGGTCCAGCAAACTTCTCGTGCCCGTTCTGGCTGGAATAGATGCCGTGCAGGCTTTCCCAGTTGTCCGTAATGTCTCCGGTGGTCCGCCAGCTGTTTGCGCGGACCTTATCGCTCGCGCCCCACTCCCACACGTTCGCCATTCCATACTGGCAAAGGCTGTATACGATGTCGCGATCCACTTTGTCGAGAGATTCGCGCATCTTTATATAAGGCTTTTGCTGCTTTTGAAGCTCGGGTGAGGGATCGGTGCGCGCGATATTCCCGTAAGAGCACCAGTCGTGCTTGAGGTAGTCGATGCCCCACTTCGCGTAGGTGGCGGCGTCCTGATCTTCGTGCTGGTAACTGGCGACAAATCCGGCGCACGTTGTCGGGCCGGGGGACGAGTAGATTCCGAGCTTCAGGCCTTTGCTGTGAACATAGTCGGACAGGGCGCGCATGCTCGGGAACTTCTGATTCGTCTGGATCTCCCCATTCGCGTCGCGCTTTCCCTCCCATGTGTCGTCTATGTTGATGTACTGGAACCCGTGGGCCGCGAGACCGCTCTTCACCATCCAATCGGCGGAGACCCTGACCTTGGCATCGTCAACGGCGCCTGCCCAGCAGTTCCAGGAGTTCCAACCCATCGCTGGGGTGAGGGAGAGTTTATGATCGCCGCCAACGATTGTAAGCGTGCGTTTCGCGACGCCTTTCGGGCCCGAGACGCTCACCTCTACGTCCGTCTTGCCTGGCGATCGTAGCGTACCCGCGATGATACCAGTGTGCGAGTCGAGCTTGAGGCCGGAAGGAAGGCGGCGTGCTGAGAAGGTCAATGGACCCTCGCCGGTTGCGGGAATCATAAATAAGAACGGCCTGCCAGGCGTCGCTCCAGTGATACGCGGACCGTGGATCGCAGGTTTCGGATCCACCGGGACCATTGCCATCCGGGCGGGCACGTTGGGAATTTGGGGTACGTCGATGGCGACAGGTCTCGCCGTCGCACCGGGAACAAGCAGGAACATCGCTCCCGCCCAATCCGCGTGATCGCTGTCAATCCCATCTCCGCCGTCGGTAACTCGCAGCGTGACCTTCTTAGCGCCAGCGAGGTCTGCCGTCAGAAGTCTGGGATTTGCGCCGCCGCGAATCCGACCGCTCGAAGCGACTCTCTTCCCGTCGGCGAGCACCTGGAACACGACCGAGCCTCGATCCGGCTTCTCATCGTCCACGCCTACCATCGCGACGAATTTCCGGACGGCGCCGTTCGTGAGGATCACCATATCGCTGCGGGCATGGGTGCCGACACCGTGCGGGTAGACAACGCCCTTCAGCGTCAGCGGCTTTCCTTCGATCGACTTGCCGATCTTTGGCGGGAAGCCCTCCCATCCGGACGTCATTTTACCGATGTCCAGCGTGTCGAGCCAGATCGCGCCCTCTGGAGCTTGATCGGCAGCCAGCGCCGCCGCATCCTGTGCGCGCGCAGGTAACTGACTGGCAACGGCAGCGAATACCAATGCCGCTGACCACACCAGCGTGTAGCAGCGGCGGCATGTGACCTTCATTAGGCAACCTCTCGCGGTCAAATGGAATGAAATTGCGCCCCTCTCCCACGCTGTGGGTGAGGGGCCAGGAGTGAGAACGGCCTACAGCTTGTTGCCAGCGCTGCCTTCGGCTTTCGTGCGCTGCAGGTTCAGAGTGAATTCGATCGGCCCGAACTGCGTCGGCACGTCCTTGGTCTTGCCGTCGACCTTTTCCACCAACCCGTCCTTCGGATTGATCCAGATCGCAAGTTCGACGATCATTTTCGTGCCGTCTGCGTTTACCACAGCCTCGGAGATCTGCTTGAATTTCCAGAGATCGACGCCTTCGACTTTGTCGATTCCCTGGTAAGTTGACTTTACCTTAACCTTGTTGTCTTTGGATGCCGGGTTATCGAGCATTGTTTCCCAGGTATCGCCGTCGGCAACCTCTTTGTCGGTGAGAATAAGGTCACCGAGGGCGGCGATCAGCTTCTGGATTTCGGGTGTAAACGGCGAATTCTCGGGTTGTTCTTGCGTGATCTCGATAAGCTTGCCCAGCTTGTCGCGTGTCTCAGTGGCAGGCGGTCCGGCGGGCTGCTTCTGCTCCTGATCGCCAAGCTTCATCGTGCCGCCGAGATCTTCACTCAGGATAACGACGTTGCCGTTGTCCTTGATCTCTTTGATCGTCTGTTTCCTGGTCTGTTCGATTACCGCGTCCGTACCCATGATGTTCGCCTTAATCGTCGCCTTGTAATTCGCGACGGTTCCGGCCTTGAGCGGTCGAGTCAACACCATCTTCTTCGCGTCTGCCCTGGCATTGCCGGCCAGCGCCAGCGTAATTGCGAGCAGGGCTGCGCAGGTGGCACGGGGCATCAAGTTTCGCGTCATTTCTGTCCTCTCCTTGGGTAAATGCGTTGTCGATTGTCCCAGTTATAGACGATCGTTTCTCTTATCCGTGCTTCATGATTTTCGGAAGAATTACCTGGATAAAGTCTTTACAGGTGACAAGCACAAACAGAACCGCGATAATCGAAAAGCCGAGCATCTGTGCGGTGAGCACTTCCTTGGTTGTGAGTTTGCGCCTGCGAATTCCCTCCCAGCCCAGAAGCAGCAGATGTCCGCCATCGAGAATAGGTATCGGAAACAGATTGATGATCCCGAGGTTCAGCGAGAGAAGCGCTGCAGTCGGCAGCAGGCTGCGCAAGCCGTCATTGCTGTCCTGGTGAATCTGCGCCCCGATCGAGATGATCCCGCCCGCATTCTTCGCGACATCCCTGCTGAAAATAGATTTCAGCATCAACTCCATCATTGTATAGAAGATCTGGCTTCCCTTAACAATCGCACCAACAGGCGAATAGTGGACGTACTTGGGAGGCAGGATTTTCGGTCTGATCCCAATCAAGCCGACGGACTTGCCTTCCACCACGCCTGCCTCTGGAACAATCGTCAAGTTGAGGATAGCAGAGCCTCTCGCGACCCGCAGCGCCAAAGGCTTGCCGGCGCTCTTGTGGATGATCTCGACCATCTTCTCACCGGTGGTGATCGGGGTATCGCCAATCTGGACGATGGTGTCGCCGGGCTTAAGACCGGCCTTCGCCGATGGCGCGCTAAGGTCTGGTATCGAATCGATGACGTTGAGGCTTACTCCCCTATCGGCAGGCAGACCTGTCGTGACTCCCATAACCACGAAGATGAGGAACCCGAAAAGCAGGCTGAAAAGCGGGCCGGCGGCGATGGTGGCCGCGCGCTGCCAGAGGGGCTTCTGATTGTAGCCTCTCGGGTCCGGCTCGTAGGCGTCCGCCTTCAGAACGGTTTCCAGATACTTGTGCTCTTCTTCGTTGATGCTGGTCGAAAGGAGCAGCGCCTTGATCTCGTTCCGGCCCTCGGGCGAGAGCCTCTTGCGCTCCCCTTCGGCGATTGCAGACTCGGCGATCGCTCGCACGCGGTCTCCAATCTTGCCTGAGTCGAGGTTCGCCAGATCGTCGGCTGAAAGGCCCCACATCACGACGGGCTTGCCATTCGACAGAGAGGGCCGCGGAAGCTCGGCGCCCTGCACGAGGTCATCCGGCTCCATGCCGGCGATCTTCACATAGCCGCCCAGCGGAATACTGCGGATGTTATACTCCGTACCGTTGAACTTCCCGATACGCCACAGGCGAGGACCGAAAAACAGCGAGAAGTCCTCGACGTTCATCCCACACCACTTCGCAACCAAAAAGTGACCCAGCTCATGTGCGAGCACAAGTGCGCTGAGAATTAGGATCAGGTTTACCGCGGTCATGATATTATTCTGCATCCACAACCCTCTTTTCATCCAAAAACACGCTCTGCCGATCAGTATCGGCAGAGTTTTCTAAAGCTATTGTAACACTGGTTTTCCAGTTTCGCCATCCATTATGCGGACCGCTCGTTCACTAATCGACGTGCCCAGTCGTCCGCGTCCAGAATCGCGGCGAGCGAAGGTTCAGAGGGTGTGTGGCTCTCCATGGTGTGCTCAATTCGCCGAGCGATGTCCAGATATGAGATGCGATTATCCAAAAACAGCGCCACAGCCGCCTCGTTCGCAGCGTTCATGACGGCAGGCATCGTTCCGCCGGCTTCAACGGCGCGCTTCGCCATGCCGAGCGAAGGGAATTTTGCCTCGTCAGGAGCTTCGAACGTGAGATTCGAATAGGCCGCCAGCTCCATTCTGGGCAGCCCGCTGTTTACTCTTTCGGGATAAACCATCGCGTACTGGATGGGCAGCCTCATATCCGGAAGGCCGAGCTGCGCGAGCGTCGAGCCATCCGTAAATCGCACCATCGAGTGAACGATCGACTGGGGATGGATCACCACCTCAACATCGTCCATGGCGACGTCGAACAGCCACTTCGCCTCGATAGACTCCAGCGCCTTGTTCATCAGCGTGGCGGAGTTGATAGTCACGAGTCCGCCCATATTCCATGTCGGGTGCTTCAGCGCCTGCTCCGGCGTGACATCAGCCAGCGCTTCCACGGGCGTCCTGCGAAAAGGGCCGCCTGAAGCTGTGAGCAGAATCCTTTCGATCGATCGGCCGAAGGAGAGATCAGGAGCGGCTTCAAGGCACTGAAAAATCGCCGAATGCTCGCTGTCGATAGGCAGAATCGCCGCGCCCTGCTCACGAGCCAGTCGCATTGTGGGCTCGCCTGCCGCTACCAGGACTTCTTTGCTCGCCAGCGCGATGTCCTTGCCGCACTTCAGAGCCGCATGCGTTGGCGCGATCCCGATCGCTCCTGCTACCGCGACGATGATCAGGTCGGCTTCGGGCAGAGAGGCCAGCTCGCACATTCCTTCGACGCCGCAGAGCACTCTTGCGTTCGACAGAGCCGTTCGAACCTCGGCGACTTGCTGCTCCCCACCAATCGATACGGTGGGAACGTTGAACTTATTAGCCTGTTCAAGCAGCAATGACGCGTTGTTATTGGCAGCCAGGCCGATGACTTCGAACCTTCCCGGCATGCGCGTGACGACATCGAGCGCCTGCGTGCCGATGGAGCCGGTGGACCCGAGGATGACAATTCGCTTTTTCAAGGCTATTCCACGACCGCGCCAAAACGACGGACGCGCTTTTGATAGTCCGCCAGTGCGGCGATCAGATGGTTGCGGTCAAAGTCCGGCCAGCAGGTCGGCGTCACGTAGATTTCGCTGTAGGCGGTTTCCCAGAGCAAAAAGTTGGAGAGGCGAAGCTCGCCGGCGGTGCGTATTAGAAGGTCGGGGTCGGGGATTTCGGGGGCATACAGGTGCTCGGAGATCATGGCATCGTCGATCGCACTCGGGTCCAGCTCACCCTGCTTGACCCGCTGAGCCAGCGCCCGTACGGCGTCTACGACCTCGGCCCGACCCCCATAGTTGATGGCGAGATTGAATGTCATTCGCTGGAAATCACGCGTCCGCACCATGGCGTCCTCGAACTCCTGGCGAAGGTCGCCGGGCAGCTCATGCAGGCGGCCCGAAACACGCACTCGAATCTTGTTCTCGATCAGCTCTTCGATCTCGGCGCGCATCGCGTTAAGCATCAGCTCCATCAGACCACCTACCTCAGAAGCCGGCCTGCGCCAGTTCTCCGATGAGAAGCCGTAAACCGTGAGGAACTTAACTCCGAGCTCGTCCGCCGCGTAAACGATGTTTTTGAGGGTTTTGTAGCCACTGTAATGGCCGAACAGCCGGTCCTGGCCCTGCGCGCGCGCCCAGCGCCCGTTGCCATCCATGATGATAGCGACGTGTGCGGGGATGCGCGCCGGGTCGAGACCGGCCGTTTCCGGCGACGATTGCGGTGGAGACATGACTGCTGCCAATCAGACTTCCATCAGCTCGGCTTCTTTGGCCTTCGTGATATGGTCTACTTCCACGACATACTTATCTACAAGCTTCTGAACCTGCTCCGATGCGCGCTTTTCCTCGTTTTCGGAGATAGGGTTCTCTTTATCTTTCTTCTGAGCCTGCAGTTTCTTCACGGCATCGTGCCGGATGTTGCGAATGGAAACGCGGCCGGTCTCAGCTTTCTGGTGCACCTGCTTAATCAGGTCTTTTCGACGCTCCTCGTTCAGCTGCGGTATGTTGAGCCGGATGTTATTGCCATCATTATTGGGCGTGATTCCGACATCGGACTTCAGCAGCCCCTTTTCAATAGCGCCGAGCGCATTGCGATCGAACGGAGTTATCAGCAGCTGGCGCGGTTCCGGCACCGATACCGCGGCTACCTGGTTCAGCGGCATCTGCTGGCCGTAGAGCTCGACGCGGACATGCTCGAGGATCGCGGGGCTGGCCCGCCCGGTCCGGATGAGCGTGAACTCATGCCGCGTCACCTCGATCGCCTTCTTCATCTTCTCTTCGGCTTCTTTTAGCAGTTCAGGAATCATTGGCTTTCCTCACTCTTCTCGCGCGATGGCTGGCTTAAGTTAGCCGTCCGACAATGGTCCCTATGGGCTCACCCAGGACGACACGACGGATGTTGCCGGTTCGCGCGATATCGAAAACGACGATAGGAATATCATACTCGCGACAGAAGGTAAATGCGGTCTGGTCCATGACCCGCAGATTCCCCGCGATACACTCGTCGTAGGAGATGTGGTCGTATCGCACAGCGTCCGCGTGTTTTCGGGGGTCTTTGTTGTAGATGCCATCGACGTTGGTGGCCTTGAGAACCGCGTCCGCGCGAATCTCGTTTGCGCGCAGGGAGGCGGCGGTGTCGGTCGTAAAGAACGGATTGCCCGTGCCGCCCGCAAGCACAACGACTCGTCCCTTTTCGAGATGGCGGATCGCGCGCCGCCGAATAAACGGCTCTGCAACTTCCGACATTGCGATGGCGCTCATCACCCGTGTTTGCACGCCCTGCTTCTCGAGCGCATCCTGAAGAGCCATACCGTTGATGACCGTGCCGAGCATGCCCATGTAGTCCGCAGCGGCGCGCTCCATTCCAGCTTCGGCGGCGCGCTCGCCACGAATGATATTACCTGCTCCGATGACGATCGCGATTTCAACTCCAGCGCGGTGCGCGGAGACAACCTCTGAAGCAATGGACCGGATGGTGGGATAGTTCAGTCCGACGCGGGGTTCACGCGAGGCGGCGTGAGCTTGCTCGGCAGTGAGTCCCTGCTCCGCTGCGAATGCCTCGCCTGAAAGCTTTAAAAGCACGCGCCGCCAACGCAGGCGGCGCATCTCTGAAACAGAGGCGCCGGGCGCAGTGTTACCCAGCGCCGACGCCTCCATGACGGAAGACTCCCGAACGGGTTGGTCTGAGCCATCCATTATTCGGCGGTCTCCTTGATAGACCCCGAAGTTTCTACGCCAGCCTGCTCGCCGACAGAGTATCGTACATAGCGGCGCAGCGTTACGCCTGCCTCTTTGAGAACCGCTGTCACGGACTTCTTCGGGTCGCGAAGCCAAGCCTGGTCCATGAGGACCGCTTCCTCGTAGAACTTGCGTACGCGGCCCTCGACGATCTTCTCAAGCTGTGCCTCCGGCCTGCCCTCGGTGCGCGCGGTCTCACGAGCGATATCGCGCTCCTGGTCCAGAATATGCGCGGAGACGTCTTCGCGGGTCTGGAACCGGGGCTTCGAAGCGGCGACCTGCATCGCCAGCTCCCGGCCGACCGTCTTGACTTCTTCGCTCGCAGCAGCTTCCGGGCTGGCGGCCTCAAGCTCGACCAGCACGCCGATCTTATCATTCGATGGCACGTGGACATAGCCGGCCAGCGCGCCGTTCGCGTCCGTCGAGATGAACTCGAACCGCTTGAACACGATCTTCTCACGCAGCTTCGTGTAAACGTCCTCAAGGCGAGACTGAACCGTCTTGCCAGGCTCGGCGAGTGAGTCCTGCGTCAGCACCGTCTCTACGGAGTGGCCCTTCTGTCGGGCGACCTGCTCGGCAAGGTCCCGCGCGAACGACTTGAAGTCCTCGCTGCGCGCGACGAAGTCCGTCTCGGCATTCAGCTCGACGATTGCCGCGTCCTGGTTGTCCAGAACGACAACTGCGATCACGCCCTCGGCGGCGGTGCGATCGGTTGCGCCGGATAGCTTGTTGCCAAGCTTCTTGCGAATATACACCGTCGCGGCCTCAAAATCGCCGTCCGTCTCCTTCAAAGCCTCTTTGCACAGCATCATGGCTGCGCCCGTCTGCTGTCGCAGCTTCATGACCATGGCTGCGGAAATCTCTGCCATCCTACTTTACCTCTTTCAAATAATTCGGTCGGAGACCCGCTCCGAGTCCGCGTGGAAGCACGAACACTGTGACAGTTCCCATGCAGAAACGTGCGCGCGTCGTGCTTCCAAAACCTGCTGATGCCGGAATTATTCTGCGGCTGCGACCGGTTCCAGGTCGTCTGGAGTCTCCGCCATACGCGAGTACTCGTCTTCGACGCCGCGCGACACGACCGAATCGGTAGCCAGCACAGGGGCCGCAGTGCTCTCCAGCGCAGCCTCGCCCATGTTGTCCACATCCGGCTTGTCCATGCCGTCCGGCACGTCCTCGGGCGCAACCGGATTGCGGGCTGCCTCTTCGGCATCCCATTCGGCCTGCTTCACTTCTGCAATCGCGTCCGCCATTTTGCCGCAGACGAGCTTGATCGCTCGGATGGCGTCGTCGTTGCCCGGGATTACATAATCCACCTCGTCCGGGTCGCAATTCGTATCGACGAGGGCAACGATCGGGATTTCGAGACGTCGCGCTTCCGCGATAGCAATGTGCTCTTTCTTGCAGTCGATCACGATCAGCACGTCCGGCAGGCCAGGCATCGTCTTGATTCCGCCCAGGTTGCGCTCCAGCTTGTTGCGCTCTTCGGTGAGGATGGCGGCCTCTTTCTTCGTGAGCCGCGCCAGGGTGCCGTTCGCTTCGAGGACATTCAGCTCATCGAGCCGCTTGATACGGTCGCGGATAGTGCGGAAGTTCGTCAGCATACCACCCAGCCAACGCTGGTTGATGTAGTACTGGCGGCAGCGTACTGCCGCCTCCGCGATGGCATCCTGCGCCTGCTTTTTGGTGCCAACGAAGAGCACCTTTCCATTGTTGGCAGCGATCTCCTGAACAAACTTCTGAGCATCCTCGTACAGCTTGAGGGTCTGGTGCAGGTCGATAATGTAGATGCCGTTGCGAGCGCCGTAGATGTAGCGCTTCATCTTGGGGTTCCAGCGGCGCGTCTGATGTCCGAAATGGACTCCTGCTTCCAGGAGCTCCTTCATGGAAAGTGTAGCCAATCGTTTTCCTCCGGGTTAAGTGGGGCTGCCGCTATAGCGCTCAGCGGTCCCGTCTTCCTGTCGCTTCCTCCCAGGCGGTGAAAAGGCAGAGCCTTCACCCGTCCGCCGGATCCGCGACAGTGTAAGTTCGTCTGCGCTCGATCACGCAAACCAAAGAAGTGTACCTCAAATTGGGCGGTGGTTTCAACGGGCGGTTTGGTGTTGGAGTCGGTCGTATGCCGACGTTGCGCTGGTTGCTACCCAATTTGCTTGCGGAAAAATTCGGCGGCTGCGCGCAGGTTGGCCTGGCGTTCCGCTGGGGTGTATTTGCCGAGGGACTCATCTTCCAGGCAGAGATCGCGGTCATAGCCGGAGTTTCGGAGCGCAGCGAAGTAGCGCGTATGGTCGATATCGCCTTCGTGGATCGGTGAGACGTACTTGCCGTACTCGAAGCCGATCTCTCGCTGAATCTCGCGGATTTCCGGCGGATATGCGATGTTCTTGATGTGGGTGTGTTTTACGACCGGGGCAAATTGCTCGTAAATCTCGTACACGCGGGAGAGCGGCCAGCCTCGCCAGTAGAAATTCCCGGAGTCGAGAGTGAGGCCCAGCCTGGGGGAATCGACTTTCAGTAACAGGCCGGTCAGAAACTCCGGATCGTTACCCTGGAATCCGTGGTTTTCGATTCCAAGCTCGACATCCGTATCCGCTGTTTCGTCCAGTATCGTTCGGACCGACTGCGCGACGAGACGCTGCCGCTCCTCCAGCGGTAGATGCTTCTCGCCGCTCATAATGGCATCGATTCGAATGGCGGGAACCCCAAGGTATTGCGCAGCGCGGACGGTGCGGACCGCCCAGGCGATCTCTTCTTTTTTGTCTTCTGCGTTGAAGTTGTTGCCCATGCACAGGGCTGGAATAACCGCATTATTATCTCGGACCTGCTGCTCCAACTCCGCAATATCGGCGGGATCGGTCAGCTTTAGCCGCTTACGATCTTCGTTAGGAGCGATGGCCGGCACGGTATCATCCCGAAGAACGAACAGCTCAACACCTGGGATCGCCAGGTCACGCAGGCCATCGACAATCGTCGCATAACCGGCGGCGAAAATGATCTCGTCCCGAATAGAAAGATACATCGTGGCGTCTCCTGAAACCGAAGTTATAAGCGCAAGCCCACATTGAACGAGAGACCGCTGAGTTTCTCGTCCGAGCCCGCGTAGTAACTTAGCTCCAGGAACGGCTTTGTCCTTGCGCCGCTGCGATAATTCAGCACATAACCCAGCAAAAACTCTCCGGTAACGCCGGCGACATCCACAAACTCGCTATTATTACCAGGTCGCCCTGTCGCAGCGCCCGCGCCAGTGAACGTTCTTGCCTGCGTGAAACTGACCCCGAGACCCAGTCCGCCATAGAATCCGCTGGTGCCGAAATCTCGTTTCGCATTCACCATCAGGCGGTAGATGCTGCCGTCCGTGTCCGGCCCGCTGCGGTTGCTCCCTCCAAAAACGATGGTGGGCGCAAAGTAGATGCCATTGACGCCACTCGCTTTGCGCACGATCGGAACATCCGCGCCGATCTCGAAGCCTTCAAGATGGGTGTGCAGTAACCCGTCTGAAAAACCATTCCCAAGATAAAACCCGCCTCGCACCGCAAACCTCGCCTCAGACTGCTGCGCCCCGGCAGCGCACGCTCCAAGAATAAGCGCTGCCATTGCCACGGTGATCGTACGCATCAATACCTCCACTGCTGTTGATTGTGATGTTCATTGCGCATGGCTGGAGACCGTTCGCATGCGCTCTGCGGCATCGAGACTCTGGGAAGGAGACGAAAGGCCGAAACATGTCAGTTTGAGTTTCTCAGGAAGCGTATGGCATCAGGCAGTCACCGGCCAGCACGGGGACAGTATCAAAGACATCCAGCCGCGCGGCGAACTCGACGTCTTGATTCCAGCCGCGCTCGCGGAGCTCGATTCCGCTAGCGCACTCTTCGAGGTGGGCGAGCAAATTCGCCTGCTCAGACCGGAAGGCGGCGGCGCAGACTGCGGCCTCCGGCGAGTGTATCCCCGTGATCGAAGCGAGCACAGCGCCCGCGCCGAGGTAATCTTCGAGGGCGAACCGCAGCACTCCTTCGTCCGATGGCTCCTGCCACCGTTCGCCGCATGCGAGCACTGTAGTATTCGCCTGATGGAGCTCGGCAAAGTGGGCGGCAGCGCGTGCCGCGGCGGAGGCATTTAGCAGGCAGGCAACCAGGACGGCCGGAGCGGAAGCGCCGAGGCGGCAGCATGCTGCGCCGTTCGGCGAGGGCAGCGCGATCCGGTCTGCCGCGCCGGCGTTGAGAAACGAGGAAGGTGAAAGTGAAAACCGGCCGTGAGCGGGCACGGCTTCACGCCTGACGGCTATTTCTGCGCTATGAAAAGCCGCACATTGCCGTGCAGTCTCTTCATCTATGCATGGATAAAGCTGCGCTCCACGAGAAACTGCCACGACCGCGGCGGTCGAAAAGCTGAGCACATCGACAATGACCAGAACATCGCCGCGCATTGCGGCCTGGTCTGCGCCGCGATGGCCCCACTCGAGTCGACACACTCCTCCCGCAATCTCGCGAGTAGTCATGTCTCGAAACAAAAGGGGCCGAAAGATCCGAATCGAGCGGATCTTATGCTGTGGCGATCAATAGCGATGCGACGAGCTCGACTGGTCATGCATGCGCCGTTCCACCTTCTCAATATCTGAGAGCACGTGCCCCTGCACCCATTGCGTCAGGTCGTTCATGATGGCGAGCATTCGGTCAACATCAGACCGAGGGCTGTCCTCATCGTCCTGCCAGTTTCGCAATGCGCGTTCTGCGCGGCGAAGTGCGGTCGCGGCTTTTTGTGAAGAACTGAATATCGGCGCCATGTGGTGGTGTCTACTCCCTCTGTGATCGCATTGTGCCGTACGGGTCTTTCGGTCCTAATAATACCACGAACAGGAACAATAGTCCTGCAAGAAATCAAGCAATTGTATATTTTTATTCGAAAAGTTTTAATCCATTTCGTGTCTGGTAAAGTGTTTGTAGATGTTTTGCTACGGAGGACGCCCGGCAAATGCCGTTCGTAATTGCAATAGATGGCCCAGCGGGCGCAGGAAAGAGCACCGTCGCGAGACGGATCGCCACCGATCTCGGATTTACCTATCTCGATACCGGAGCGATGTACCGTTCTGTCGCTTTGATGGCGATGCGTGAAGGCTTTCGATCCGACGACGTTGCCGCACTTGAAACGATCGCACGCAGCTTGAACATAGAATTCTCGCCGCTGGACCACCTGCAACGCCAACAAGTCCGGGTTGGGGGCATAGACGTGACCGATGACATTCGGACACCGGAAGTCTCGAGCCTGACCTCGCAGATCTCGGCTATACCGTCCGTGCGCTCGGTCATTGTAGAGCAGCAGCGGCGGATCGCAGGATCCGCTTCCGAGGGGGTCGTGCTCGAAGGCCGGGATATTGGAACCGTCGTGCTGCCGAACGCCCAGCTTAAGATATTCTTGTCTGCAAGCCCGGAGGAGCGCGCGCGGAGGCGAATGGAGGAACTGCGCGAGCGAGGCATGCACGTCGATGCGCAAAGCACGCTGTCCGAAATGCAGGAACGCGATGCGCGCGACACGGGCCGCAGCGAGTCCCCTTTGTCCCAGGCTCCAGACGCGGTCAACCTTAATACCGATGGATTGGACGTGGAAGAAGTGGTCGCCCGGATTATCGATCTGTGGCGGGAGCGCCAGAAGTGACTGCAGAGGCGGCAGACAAACCGAAACGAACGGTGCCCGAGGATTGGCAGCCCTTCCCGCGCGCTGGTTATACGCCGACCTACTACATTGCAGGTACGCTGTTACGGCTCTTTTACTGGCTCTATGGCAGGTGGACCATTATCGGCCTGGAGAATGTGCCGCGGACGGGCGGCGTGCTTCTCGCCGGGAATCATGTAAGCTTGCTCGATCCACCGATGGTTGGCGGCGCGCTGTTCGGCTATCGGCGCGTGCGCTTCATGGCCAAAATCGAGCTGTGGAGCACAAGGATCGGCCATTTCGTCATGGACCGTATTATGAGCTACCCGGTCAAGCGCGGCACTGCGGACAGGCCGACGATTCGGCGCACGCTGGAGTGGCTCGCCCAGGGGGATGCGATCGCTATCTTCCCGGAAGGCGAGAGGTCGGAGGATGGCAAGCTTCAGCCCGCACAACCTGGAATCGCGCTGCTTGTGCAGAAGAGCGGCGTCCCGGTGATCCCCGTTGCAATCGTCGGCACCTACGAGATGTGGCCGAGGGGCCGAAAAAAGCTCAAGAGAGTGCCTTTGAAGATCGCGTTCGGACAGCCTATCCTGTTCCCGCAGGGAGCGACGCGCGAGCAGATCACGAGCCTGTTGATGGAAAGGATCGCCGAGCTTTTGACTGCAAATGGTCAGCCGACCGATCCCCCCGTCGGCGCGCCGGTCCCCCATTCAGCAGACGGCGGAGATTGAACGGAGCGACCCCATGCCTCTCACAGTACTCGACCACGCGCTTGCTCGCGTGATGGTGACCCGCCTGCGGGATCGCGAAACGCCGCCCGAGCGGTTCCGCCCCATCACCAGAACGCTCACACACATCCTGGTGGCGGAAGCATCCCGCAGCCTGCCAACCGACACGTATCTGGTCGAAACGCCGCTCGAATCGACAACGGGTTATAGTTTCAGCAGCGAAATCGTCGCCGTACCGATTCTCCGCGCCGGCCTGGGGATGACGGACGCGGTGCTCGATCTGCTGCCCGAGGCAACGGTCGGTTACTTCGGGCTTGAGCGGGACGAGACGACAGCGATCGCCAAGTCCTACTACGCCAAGCTGCCCTCGGTGGAGGGCAAAACGGTATTGTTGCTCGACCCCATGCTCGCCACTGGCGGCTCTGCAGCCTGGGCGGTCGAGCAGCTGATGGCCGCCGGTGCCGGCCATGTGTTTCTGCTGTGTATCGTCGCGGCTCCGGAAGGCATTCAGAATCTGGAGCGCCGCTTCCCGGACCTGCACATCGTTGCAGCAGCCCTGGACCGCGAGCTGAACCCCCGACGCTACATTCTCCCCGGCCTTGGAGATTTCGGCGATCGCCTGTACGGCACATTTTAGCCCACCGACCGCGCACATTGTGCTATAATCCACAAACCCTTTCGATTCCAACTTGAGAAGAGACGAATGACTTCACCGCTTGATAAAATGCGGGCGAGCTTCCACCGCCTTTCTGCCATGCCTACGTTTGTGGTACTGCCGAAATATCGCGCCGTGCTTCATAACCTCACGATCGAGCTTTATGTATCGCCGCGCAAGTTTCCGGCGATGGCAAAGGCGGATGGACTTGTCGTGCCGGTAGGGCCGGATTTGAAGATGGTCTTTGGAATGGCCAAAATGGCGCGAGATCGCGGAGCCGACATAATACAGGTTGAGGCAAATCGCGTGGCCCCGCTGCAGCCCGGCGACGCGTTTGTGGGAAGTGGCGCTCGCTACCGTTACAAATACACGGCGCTCGCCGTTATCTTCGACACAAGTAAGCGCACCAGCGCGGAGATCATCAAGCAGGCGGTGACAACAGCCGTGACCAAGCTGCGCGCTGCGGGCGCGAAATCGGTGGTTATCGCTGATATGACCGAGAACCTGCTTGCTCAGCCTAACTGGATCACCCAGGAGGAGCGACGCAAGACGGCCGCGATTGCAGCGAAAGTGATGATCGATGCCGCCGTTGCATGCGGAAAGAATGCGAAGACCATTAAGATCTGGTGTTCCGAGCCTGATAACGCACAGTTCTTTTTAGCAGAAATGAAGGCTCTCGTCGATCGCGAGCGGCGAGCGCTGTCCGTTCACGCCTGAAATGCAGATCCGCACCGCATTTCTGCCCGAGCTCGCCGGGGACGTTACCGACTCTGTCTGTATCGTGATCGACGTTTTGCGGGCCACCACAGTCATCGCGGTTCTCTTCGATCGCCTGGCGCCCCTCGTTTACATCGCTGCTTCGCATGACGCCGCAAGATCGTTCGCCCGGCAGCACGGCTGCCTTCTTTGCGGCGAAACCGATGGCTACCGCGTCCCCGATTTCGACTACGGCAACTCCCCCATTGAATTCGCGAAGCTGGAGTTCAGCGCGCGCCCGTTGGTAGTGTCCACGACAAACGGCACAAAGGCCGCAGCGGCGGTCGCTGCGGCCCGTAAGGTTTACCTCGGGGCCACAATCAATCGGAGTGCGGTCGCTGCGGCAGCCTGGCAAGAGGCCAACGCAGCCGATTCTGACATTGTTCTGGTGTGTTCAGGCACAAACGGCCATTACACACTTGAAGACGCCACCGCCGCCGGTCTATTCGTCGAGGCGCTCATCTCGCACGCGGGCCCCTGGACCATGCCTGAGCTGGACGATGCATCGATCACGGCGCGCCGGCTGTGGCAAAACGAGCCAAATCTGCTGCGCGGCTGGATGGAAGGCGTCCATGCCCGAACTCTCGCCGATCGCGGTTTCGGCGAAGACGTCGCCTACTGCGCCGGAATCGATCACCTCGACACAGTACCAACGCTGGTATCCGAGCCCGCAGCCGCCAACGCCCCCGTCCTCCTGATCAAATAGCTCTCTTCCCTCTCGACCCATTCCCTACATGATCTTCTGGCGATTGAGCGCCTTGTACACCATATAGACGGCGTAGCAGAACAGGCCGATCAATGCCAGCTGGAACAGCGTGCCCAGCAGGCCGATAAAAAACACGCTCAACAGTCGCCAGACTACCCACACGATAAAGATCGACACCGCGATCAGTAATACGTTCTTCATTTCATGACCTCTCAATGAACACGCATCGACCCACTTCAGTGCGTGCAAACAGACTCACCCTCAAAATAGTGCGCTTAAATGCCGGCAGTGCAGTGCAAGAAGTCCGCCGATTTAACTGGTCGGCTTCGCCTGCCACGCTTCATTTTACACATTCCATTACGAACGGAGATGCGGCCCGTTTCGCTTTTCGTAAGCGCGGTTTCAACTGCCTGCCTCCGGCGCGGACGGGGACGAGAACTGATCGCTCTCGGGATTTCGGAGCTTCAGCAGGAGAGCCGAGGCTGCGCACCGAACTAAGCTTCCGTCCCCTGGCTCGCTTCATCCGATCTCAAAGATGTGACCGGCACTCTGGCAATTCAACAGCCTGAAGGAGATACTTTGTACCCGCAAGATGACCCCCGTCCCGCTTCGGAAGCAGGTATGCCGTGGTACCGCGGAGTCTCACGCTACGCCTGGATCGTGCTGGCGATCTCCGCAATGGGCTGGCTGTTCGATACGATGGACCAGAACCTGTTCAACCAGCTGCGCAACAGATCGCTGCGGAAGATTCTTGAGCCCGACTTCGCCCATGCCACCTCCAGGGCTTTCGACGCTGCGGTTTCTTCCTGGGCAGGCACACTCACGGCGATTTTCTTGATTGGCTGGGCTGTCGGAGGCTTCGTTTTTGGCGTGCTTGGCGACCGGCTCGGCCGGACCCGGACAATGGTTATCACGATTTTCGTATACGCTGTCTTCACCGGGCTCAACGGGCTTGTGCACACGCCATGGCAATATGCGCTATGTCGATTCCTAACGGCCCTGGGAGTGGGAGGGGAGTTCGCGGCCGGAACGGCGCTTGTCGCAGAGACATGGCCGAGCCGCTCTCGGGCATCCGCGCTCGGCGCGCTCCAGGCAAGCTCCGCAATCGGCAACATTTGCGCCGCGATGATCGCTCTGTCGCTTGCAAATGCGGGCTGGCGATGGGCGTACGCTGTCGGCGCATTGCCCGCCCTACTCGTGCTCTGGATACGACGCAACGTCAAAGAACCGGAGAAATGGCAGGCAGCGCACGATCATGCAAAGGCTACCGGGAATCCGAGCGAGCTGGGAAACTTGGGTGAGTTGTTCGGCAGCCCGCGCTGGCGTACAAACACGATTGCCGGTGTATTGATCGCGGCTGCCGGCGTGGGCGGACTGTGGGGAGTTGGTTTCTTCTTAACCGATCTCATTCAGAAGACAATGCGGCCTATCGTCGAACACTATCCACATATCATCGCTATCACTAATCCGGCTGTGCACAAGACGACTGTGGATGCGATGCTGCAGACGATCAGCAGCAAAGTCTCCATCGCGCAGCAGGTTGGCGCGTTCATTGGGATGTCGTCCTTCGCACCCATCAGCCAGAAATTGGGGCGGCGTCCGGCCCTTTTCATCTTCTTTGTGCTCTCGTTCTTATCCGTTCAGGCGGCGTTTTACGGCATACGAGATGTGCCTTCGGCGTACATCCTCGCGTTTACGCTCGGAGTGTGCGCGCTGGCGCCCTTTGCCGCCTACGCGATCTACTTCCCGGAGCTCTACCCGACGCGCCTTCGCGCCACGGGCATCGGGTTCTGCTACAACGGCGCGCGCCTGCTTGCCGCGGCAGCGCCCATGCTGCTCGGGCAGCTGGCATCTCACTTCGCCGTCGCAGGCGACGAAACTGCCGGGCTGCGAAAGGCGGCAAGCATCGTCGCCTGTGTCTACGTGCTCGGGTTTATCGGCCTCGCCCTTGCGCCGGAGACGAAAGGGAAGCCGCTGCCGGAGTGATATTATTGAAATCTATGCAAGGACCGTAAGATGAAGCTCGGGCTGATCACATACAACATTGCGAAGGACTGGGACCTTCCCACGATCCTCGATCATGTCAAGAAGGCGGGCTGGGACGGCGTCGAGCTGCGGACGACTCACGCTCACGGCGTGGAGCTGTCTCTGGATTCAGCAGCCCGCAAAGAGGTTCGCAAGCGGTTCGAGGATGCGGGCATAACGCTCTGGGCATACGGCACGACCTGCGAATACCAGTCTCCGGACGTGGCAACGGTCAAAGCCAATATCGATGAGACGAAGCGCTGGTGCCAGCTTGCCGAGGATACCGGCGCCCATGGCGTGAAGGTCAGGCCGAACGGATTGCCCAGGGACGCCGACCTTGCTCGAACGCTAGCCCAGATCGGCGGCGCGCTGAAGGAGTGTGGATCAGCGGCCGACGCGCACGGCGTCGAAATCTTTCTTGAGGTCCACGGCGGCGCCACACAGAACCCGCCGAACATTCGCACCATTCTGGACCATTGCAAACACCCGAAAGTGGGCGCCTGCTGGAACTCCAACCCAACGGATCTCATAAACGGCTCCGTCAAGACCTACTTTGAGCTGTTAGCTCCGGACATCAAGTCGTGCCACATCAACGATCTCTGGAACGAGGCCTATCCCTACAGAGAGCTGTTTGCTCTCTTTAACAAAATAGGATACGATCGGTACACCCTGTGCGAAGTAGGCGCCCCCATCTCGGCGGAAGGCGGCGTGCCATTTCTCAAGTGCTACAAGGGATTGTGGCAGGAGCTTCAGCGGGCGTAGCATCAAATCAGCACAAAGCCCATACTTCCCATCAATCCCGTATCTCCCATTCAAATTCCACCAGGAGACCACCTTGGAAAAGCGGCAGCTAGGCAAAACCGATATGAACGTGACCGTGCTGGGATACGGCGGCGCGGAGGTTGGATTTCAAAACGAATCGGTGGATACAGTCACGCGGCTGTTGAATGCGGCGCTCGACGCCGGTCTCAACGCCATCGACACGGCAGAGTGCTACAACGCAAGTGAAGAGCTGATCGGCAAAGCGGTCTCGCACCGGCGCAGCGAATACTACCTGTTCACGAAATGCGGCCATGCCAGCGGGATCGATCTCCCCGATTGGGATCCGAAGCTGCTGGAGCAGTCGATCGACCGCAGCCTCGTCCGACTTAGGACGGACCATGTCGACTTGCTTCAGCTGCACACCTGCTCCGAGGAGAAGCTTCGGCAGGGCGACGTCATCGCCGCCGTACAGAAGGCCCGCGACGCAGGCAAAGCCCGATACATCGGCTACAGCGGCGACAGCATGGCGGCGCGATATGCCGTCGAGTGCGGCGCGTTCGATACACTGCAGACATCGGTGAGTATCGCCGACCAGGAGAGCATCGACCTGACGGTCCCGCTCGCGCTCGAGCGTCAGGTTGGCGTGATCGTGAAGCGGCCGATCGCCAATGCCTGCTGGCGAAGCGGCGGCCGGCCGGAGAACAGATACCTTCACCTGTACTGGGACCGGCTGCAGGAGCTGGACTACGACTTTCTCCGGGGCGATCTCAACGAATCGATCTCGATCGCGCTTCGATTTACGCTCAGTGTTCCGGGAGTTCACACTGCGATCGTGGGCACTGCAAACCCGGACCGGTGGCAAAAGAACGCGGACCTGGCACGCCAGGGGCCGCTTCCAGTCGAGCAGTTCGAAGCCGTCCGGGCCAGATGGAAGGCGGTAGCAAAGCCTGATTGGATCGGCCAGGCATAGACCTGCGCGTAAATATCCAAGGGTCTGAACGTGAAAACACGCCTTATGGGATCTGGTTGACTAGCTTATCTATTCCCTGGTTGAAGTCTGAGCGCGCTGCCTTCTTGGCAGCAGGGCGTGGTCGCTGGGCGATGGGGCGCGATCGGTGGGCGAAATGAGAGCGGCGTGCAATGCTGTGCCCCGTCGCAGTCGACGCATTCACCGGCCAGTGTGTGCGCTTTTGCAATGCTGGACGGTTGAGCCTCGCCACTGAAGGCGTTGCTCTCACGGTAGCCGTCTCATGAGGCGGAAGCGGAACAACCGCGGCGGGGTCCGACTTCTTCGGCGCCGGAGGGATCGAGGGTACGACGCTGGAATTGCTCGCCAGAGCCTTCGTGTTGTGCACCGCTGGCGCCACCTGTTCGGTATTTACAGCCGCGGTTGGAGCGTGTGATCTGGGGACCAGGAACCAGGCCGCCCCTCCGATGGCCGCCAGTGCGCAGAGGCCCAGGGCGTACCTTCCAGCGCCGCTTCGGTTCGCCGGCCGCGAGCGGTTTTGATCGTCCGACTTCGCTTTTGCTGCGAGAGCGCGCCGCACGGCCGCCGATTCGGCCGGCTCAGGCTCCGGCATGCTCGAAATCGTTTCGGCCTGGATCGGAGCAGATTCGAAAACAGACGGCGTCTGGACGCTGCGTTCCTGCTCAACGGGCCGCGATGGCGGGGCGCTAGCCGCATGCTCATCAGGCGTGGCCGTGGACGCGCCGCCAGCTGCTGACCGAGATCTATCGGCGCCTTCGTTCTCAAGCGCCATTCGCTCCTTTACGATCGAGAGATTTACTCGGGCATCCTCATTGTCTGGCTGAATCCGAAGAACGTACTCCCATTCAGCGGCCGCGGCCACGTAATCTCCCTGCTGCGCGTGGACTAAGCCTAGCCCATAATGAGCTTCCAGGCTGTTCGGTTCGAGGCGCGCGACTTCGGTAAAGATGTCGAACGCCTCCGCCCAACGCCCCTGGTCCGTATAGACAATGCCGATATTCGTGAGCGCCCACCTATTCTCCGGCTGGACCTCCAGCAGCTGCCGCCACACTTTCACGGCCGCGTCCGGCTTCCCGGATTGAAACAGGACGTCCGCGCGTCTAAAATAACCCTCTACCTGAGCCGCCGTCACTGTCGGCCTCTGGGTTGGGCCCGACGCGGACGACTTACCGGTTGCCGGCGTGCTGGAGGATTGGGACAGGACCGCCGAATTGTCTCCTATTCCGG
>Ga0068855_100002901_pt1 | contig 20977 bp, 16 predicted proteins | sample KBSCornC52_FD_66592 | JGI IMG/M metagenome (GOLD analysis project Ga0068855, IMG submission 66592) | Corn rhizosphere microbial communities from Kellogg Biological Station, Michigan, USA - KBS Corn C5-2 | ecosystem: Host-associated > Plants > Roots > Rhizosphere > Soil ...
TCCGGCGAGATCGCCGGGCATCTGCATCCCAAGGCGCGGGTGCCGACGCGCGGCCGCTCGATCGAACGGCGATGTTTTGCCTGCGACGGCGAGCGCGCGGTGATGCCGGCGTTCGGCGCCTATACCGGTGGGCTGAGCATCCGCGATGCAGCTTTCGCCAAGATCTTTCGCGCGCCGGGTCTGATGGCCCACGTGCTCGGCGACACCAAGCTGCACGCCATCGCCGCGTCGCGGTGTTATTGAGAGCCTTGCTTACCTCTGCCGCTTGCGGGGTCGAGACGAGCGAAGCTCGCTCTTAGGTCGACGCGCTCGTAAGAGCGCGGCGGGTGGGGGAAATCTATCCACGAGCACACTTTGCTGAGGCACCCGCCCAACCCGCAAGCGGGAGAGGGGGCGCACCGTCTGTATGTCGAACTCTACGCCGCCTTCGCCCGCACTGTATCGCAGAACTCTGCCAGACGATCTGCCAGCCGCAGCGTTGCCGGGCTGGCGTCGGGCGAGGCCACCAGTGCCACTTCCGTTCTGTCGATCGGCGCAAAACCATCCTTGGCCGTGAGCATGCGATGATCGGCCTGGATCGCGATGTCGGAAAGAATGCTCAGTCCCAGTCCCGCGGCGACCGCGGCCTGAATGCCGGCGAGGCCTGACGAGGTATAGGCCATGTGCCAGGAACGCCCGGCGCTTTCGAGCGCATGGATCGCGCGCGAGCGGTAGAGGCAGCCGGCTGGGAAGCCTATCAGGGGCACGGAGCCTGATTTGGTGTCGATCGGATGGGTCTTGCTGGTGACCCAGTGCACGCGTTCGGGCCAGACCGCGATTCCGCCCTTCTCGCCGGCGTCGCGCTTGAGCAGTGCGAGGTCGAGGTCGCCGCGTTCGATGTCGCGCCGCAGATAGGTGCTCTGGTCGGCGCGGACGTCGAGCCGCAGGCCCGGTCGCGACCGCGAGAATGTCGCCAGCAATTTGGCGAGGCGATAGGCGGCGAAATCCTCGGGGATACCGAGTTTCACCGCGCCTTCGCTGCCCGGACGCGCCATCACGTCGCGGGCTTCTTCGGCGAGCGCCAGCAGCCGCCGTGCGTAGGACAACAGCCGCTCACCGGCTTCGGTCGGCGTCACGTCCTTGCCGCTGCGGTTTAGCAAGGGCTGGCCGACGTCGTCTTCCAGCCGCTTGATCTGCTGGCTCACGGTCGATTGGGTGCGGTGGACACGCTCACCGGCACGGGTGAAACCGCCGGCATCGACCACCGAGACGAAACTGCGCAGTAGCTCGAGATCGAGCATGGGAGATGCTCCATTTACAAATCCACTGAATATCAGTTTATCATTTAATTTCCAAATATCAAGGTCCGAGCCTACCTGATGGGAAAGGAGACTTCCCATGTCGCTCGCCCCCTCGATCGCGGTTCCCCGTACCGGATTCAATCCGCTGCCGCTGTATATCGCGCTGTTCTGCCTGCTCTGGAGCTTTGCCTTCGTCGCCGGCAAGATCGGCGTCACCGATTGCCCGCCGCTGATTCTGCTGACGGCGCGGTTTTCGCTGGCGGGGACCCTCATTCTTGGAATCACGGCTTTGCGCGGGGAAGCCTGGTCATCGTTGACTTGGCGCGATGCCGCGGTGTTCGCAATTCTCGGCGTCGCCAACAACGCGCTTTATCTCGGGCTCGGCTACACCGGGCTCAAGACGGTGTCCGCCGGCCTCGGCGGGCTCATCGTCAGCGCCAATCCGGTGTTCACCGCCGTGCTCGCGGCGGTCTTTCTTGGCGAGACGATGACTTTGCGCAAGATGATGGGGCTCGTGCTCGGTATCGCCGGAGTCGGCTTCATCGTCTGGCATCGCATGTCCGTCGGCACCGACAGCCTGCACGGCATCCTGTTCACGCTGGCCTCATTGGCCTCGATCGTGGTCGGCACCATCCTGTTCAAGGTACTGGCGCCGAAGGGCAGCCTCTGGGTCGGCAACGGCGTGCAGAATCTCGCCGCCGGAATCGTGCTGCTGCCGATCGCGTTCTCGTTCTCCGATGTCGGCGACATCGTGCCGAGCGCGCGGCTGCTTGGCGCATTCGCCTTCCTCGTCCTCGGCGGATCGATCCTTGCTTACCTCTTGTGGTTTCACCTCTTGAAGGTCTGCGGCGCCACCGCAGCCAGCGCCTATCACTTCCTGATGCCGCCGCTCGGCATGCTGTTTGCGTTTCTCGTGCTCGGTGAGCACGTCGAATTCCGCGATCTGCTCGGGATCGTTCCGGTGGCACTCGGCATTTATCTGGTGACCCGTCCCACGGCTACGGCTGGTTTCTCCAAGCAAAACTAAAGGAGCACGTCATGACGTTATCCATCACCCTGATCGGCGGCCCGACCGCGCTGATCGAAATCGACGGCTTTCGCCTGCTCACCGATCCGACCTTCGATGCTCCCGGCGATTACCAATTGCCGCACGTCAAGCTGGAGAAATTGACCGGCCCGGCGTTGAGCGCAAATGATATCGGCGACGTCGATGCGGTATTGCTCAGCCACGACCAGCATTCGGACAACCTCGATCATTCGGGAAAGGATTTCCTCAGCAAGGCGAGGCGGGTTCTGACGACCGAGGCAGGCGCGAAGCGGCTTGGCGGCCACGCTGAAGGTTTTGCGCCGTGGGCCTCGACTGAACTGACAGGCAGCGGCGGGCGCGCGCTGACGATCACAGCGACGCCGGCCCGCCACGGTCCAGCCGGGATCGAGCCTTTGTCGGGTGATGTCATCGGTTTCGTAGTGTCGTCGAACAAGTCCGGCAGCCGGCCGATCTATGTCAGCGGTGACACCGTCTGGTACGATGGCGTCGCGGAGGTCGCACGGAGGTTCAAGGCCGGCGTGGTGCTGCCGTTCGCGGGCGCGGCGCAAACACGCGGACCGTTCCATCTCACCATGGACACCAACGACGCCATCGAGACCGCGCGCGCATTTCCGGATGCCCTGATCGTGCCTGTACACACCGACGGCTGGGCGCATTTCCGCCAAAACGCCGGCGACCTGCGCGCCACCTTCGACACGCTAGGCTTCGGATCGCGGTTGCGGATTCTGGAGCCGGGGGTCGCGACCGTCATCGGGTCGTCATGAGGGTTTGATCGATCGCATTGTCTTGCGTGCTTCCGCCGCCTGGGGCAGTTTCCCTGAACGGAACCGAACGCCGTTTGGTTCGTTGTGGCTGCGGCTAGGCCCATGGCAAATCGAAAGCATTCGAATCCGAATCATCACGGCCGGACCCCCGGTCAGGACAGGCCGTCACCGAAGGCCGAGGTCAAAAAGCCATTCAGTTTCGGCGTTTTTCTGCGGGCACTCGGCCCCGGCCTGATCACCGGTGCTTCCGACGACGATCCGTCGGGGATCGGCACCTACAGCCAGGCCGGCGCGCAGCTCGGTTACGGCATCGGCTGGACCATGCTGCTGAGTTTTCCGCTGATGGCGGCGATCCAGGAAATTTCCGCGCGGGTCGGCCGCGTCACCGGTCATGGCATCTCGGGCAATGCGTGCCGGCATTATTCGCCATGGCTGCTCAACCTGGTGGTGGCGCTGCTGTTCATCGCCAACACCGTCAATATCGCGGCCGATCTCGCCGCCATGGCCGACGCCACCAAGCTCCTGATCGGCGGGCCGGGCATTATGTACGTGCTGCTCTATGGTGTGGTTTCGGTGACGGCGCAGATTTTTCTCGACTACAAGCGCTACGTGTCGGTGCTGAAATGGCTGACGCTCAGCCTGTTTGCCTATGTCGCCGCACTTGCCTTCGCCCACGTGTCGTGGGGTGAGGCGCTGACCGGCGTGCTGGTGCCGCGCCTGACATGGAGCGCGGATTATTTCACCACCATCGTCGCCATCCTCGGCACCACGATCTCGCCCTATCTGTTTTTCTGGCAGGCTTCGCAGGAAGCCGAAGACCAGCGTGTCGACGTCACCAAGCGGCCCCTGATCGACAAGCATTACGGTGCGCAAAAGGAGTTTCACCGCATCCGCGCCGATACCGTCGTCGGCATGGCGTTTTCCAACCTGATCGCGCTGTCGATCATCTTCACCGCCGCCGCCACGCTGCATGCGGTGGGGAAGACCGACATCCAGACTTCGGCGCAGGCGGCCGAGGCGCTGCGTCCGATTGCCGGACAGTTCGCCGAGGTGATTTTCGCGCTCGGCATTGTCGGCACCGGCCTGCTGGCGATCCCGGTGCTCGGCGGCGCCACCGCCTACGCCGTCGGCGAAGCGCGGCGATGGCCGGTGGGGCTTGCGCGCAAGCCCAAGGGGGCGATTGCGTTCTATTCGGTACTGGCGTTGTCGGCCGCGATCGGCATCGCGCTCAATTTCACCAGGATCGATCCGATCCAGGCGTTGTACTGGAGCGCCGTCGTCAACGGCGTGCTCGCCGTCCCCGTTATGGTGCTGCTGATGTTCATGGCCCGCCGCAAGGACGTGATGGATCGCTATGTGATCGCCGGGCCGCTCTACTGGCTGGGCTGGCTGTCGACCGCGGCGATGTTTCTAAGCGTGCTCGCGATGGGCGTCGGGATGTTTTTCGGCAGCAAGTAAGCCGAACCCACCGACCTCATCCCCGGATGAGCGCTTTGCGCTCACCGAGGGAGCGCGCTCTTGCGCGCGTCTCGAAGGACGGGCCACGGGCTCATGGTTCGCCCGGCGATGCAAAGCATCATCCGGAGACGGCGCTTCACGCCTCCTCACCATGAGGAGTTACCTCAATCCTTCCGGAACACGATCGAGGCCATCCAGCCCGTCATCAGCGCCATGAAGGCGGTGACGAGGCCATAGACGAGGCCGTTCTGGCGCGCGGTGGTGGCGACGAACTGTTCGAAGCCGACTTTGACGATCTCGAACGCGCTGTCGGTCTTGGTCACCAGCGCGCCGTCGGCGAACAGCTTGATCTCGACGTCATAGGTACCGATCGGCACTTCCGCGGGCAATGGAATCCCGGTGCGAAACAGCGTCGGCGTCAGGAACGTTACCGCCGAGGTCGCCTCGCGGTAGAGCCCGTGCTCCGAACGCAGCCGCACGAAGGCGCTGCGGAACGCGTCGTTCGGCACCACGTCGGCATAATCAGGACCGACGCGCTGGGTCAGCAGCACGTTGTTGAGCCCGAGCTGCTGCCGCCGCTGCACTTCCGGCGACGCGATGGCGTCGAACGGGCGGTTGGAAAACAGTGCGAGGTAGGTCGGCACTTTCAGGAACTGGCGGGAATCGGTGTTGATCCAGATGCCGAACTTGCGCTCCTTGCGGCGCGTCACCATGTCGGCGCGCGGGCCGGCCACCGTCACCACGAGATCGTAATTGTTGCGGCTGGCCGGCGTCGAGGCGTCCTTTTCGACCGAGCCGAACAGCACCAGCTCCTCGCCGGAATAATTCGGCGTCACCGTGACGCGGTGGTTCGACACCGAGACGATCAGCCGCTCGGCCTGCGCCGGCGACGCGGTCAGCGCCGCACCCAGCAGCAAAACGGCGGCAAGCGTGAGCGGGGCGCGGGCGGTCATCCGGCGCCTCCGGTTTCCCGGATCGTGAACAGATCTTCGGGCCGGATCACCAGTTCGACGGCGAAACGGACGCCGACGGAGAGCACCAGCAGCCCGAGCAGCAGCCGCAGATGTTCGCCGCGGATTTTCTGACCCGCCCGCGCGCCGAACTGCGCGCCGGTGACGCCGCCGATCATCAGGATCAGCGCCAGCACGGCGTCGACCAGGTGGTTGGTGACCGCGTGCAGCAGGGTGGCGAACACCATGGTGACCAGGGTCAGCACCATCGAAGTGCCGATCACGGTTGAGGTCGGCACCCGCAGCACGTAGATCATCAGCGGCACCAGGATGAAGCCGCCGCCGATGCCCATCACCGCGCCGATGAAGCCGATGATCAGGCCGATGACGATGACGGGAATGATCGAGAGGTAAATCTTGGAGCGCTTGAAGCGCACCTTCAACGGCAATCCGTGGATCCAGCCATGGCTGCCCGGGCGCCGGATCGTGGCAGCACCGCCGCGGCGGGTTCGCAACAGCGCCCGCAGGCCTTCCCAGAACATCAGCCCGCCGACCGTGGTCAGCAGGATCACGTAGGACATCGCGATCATCAGATCGAGCTGGCCGAGCGAACGCAGCAGCGTGAAGGTCCAGACGCCCAGCGCCGTCCCGATCGTGCCGCCGCATAACAGCACCAGCGCCAGCAGTGGGTCGATGGCGCGCCGTCGCCAGTAGGACAGCGCGCCTGAGAACGAGGACGCCGCGATGTGGCTGGCGACCGAAGCCACCGCGACCGCGGGCGCGATGCCGACGAAGATCAGCAGCGGCGTCATCAGGAAGCCGCCGCCGATGCCGAACATGCCGGAGACGAAACCAACCGCCGCGCCCATCGCCAGGATGAGGAAAACATTGACCGGAATATCGGCGATCGGGAGGTAGAGCTGCACGCGCGTCTGCTTTTTGTGATTCTGCCGCTGACCTGGCCGAGGCCGCTCAGGACATGGTTTCTGTTGATGTGCCGGCAGTGGTATCCGGCGGGCCGCGCGTGCGCGGAGCCGGTTACCGCGGCCTTTGCATAACCGAATTCGACGGCAGGATGGACTAAAGAATGCGCCGGAGGGCAATTTTTTGCCTCCGACTTCGGCGCATTTTCGGCTGTGGTGAACGGGTGCGGTTAATGGACCGCGGTGCGGCGGATTGCCCCCGGGCCCGCGGCCTCAGGGCTTGCCGAGCGGATCGGTGATGAGGTTCATCGCCAGCGCGTCCTTGGGCGCGAGCCAGCGGATCTCCCGGGTCTCGGACATCGCCTCGACGACGGAAGACGAGACCCCCATTTTGGTCATGTAGCCGAGCACGGCGCCTGCGACCCGCTGGGTGTCGGCGACGGGGTCGCTCGTGGCCCTCGTGGTCACAAACCGGTGGACGCCCAGCGCCGAGCCCAGCACCCCGAAGCGGGGCTTGCCGCCCGCATAGACCAGCACGCAGGCGCTGGCGCAATAAGCCGGTTTGACGCGGCCGGTGGCGTCGGCGATGCCGACCGCCGTCGCCAGCCCGCGCGACCGGATGATTTCGCCCATGATCACGGCCTGACTCACATCGCCGCCGGGCGACGCCAGCAGCACCAGGTCGCCGGCGGCGAGCCCGGCTTCGTCGAGCCGCTGGCGAAACAGGGTTGTGGCGGCCGGACCGATCGTACCATTGACCATCAGCGTGCGCCGGCCCTGGTCGGAGCTGCCGAGATAGGTCTTGGCGACCACCGAGGCCGTCAGGCTCGGCGAGATATACTGGTCTTTCCAGTAGTCCCAGGCATCGGGCCGCGACAGGTCGCGATAGGCACGAATGCCGATGCCGGAAGCAAGCAGGACAAAGATGGCGATCGACCAGAAGCTGCGTCGCAAGCGCGGCGCTTTGGCGGGGGCCGCGACACGCGGCGGGATCACCGCAGGCCCCGTCGGCGACCTCCGGAAACGACGCGCTTCGTCTTGATTATCGTCCGCGGACAATCGATCCTCGTCGCAAGCCAAATGGGAGCCGAACAGGCCGGTCCAGTATACGACGTTATGGCCGAGGATGTGGCGGCAATGCCAGCGGCATCGCCGGTGGCGCTAGCGCGGGGTCGTGATCGATGCGCGCTTGGTCGCAACCGGCTTGGCCGCGGGCTTGGTCGCAGCGGCCGCTGCCGGCGCAGAGTCCCAGCCGCCTTGCGGGGCTGCCACGTTGACGGCGTCGTCGGGCTGCGGTTCCGGCGTAAAGGTCTGGATCGCGAGCCTGGCTGCGGCCAACGACTGGGCGTCGAGGCGCTTCGCAATATCGTCGCGCTTGCGACCGGAATCCGCATCACCCTGGGCGGCGGCGAGGCTGAACCACTTGAAGGATTCGGCGAGGTTCTGTTCGACGCCGATGCCGCGGGCATAGAGGATGCCGAGGTTGAACTGGCTGTCGGCGACGCCACGATCGGCTGCCTTGCGGAACCATTGTGACGCGCTCTTGTAGTTGGCGCCCTTGCCGCCGCCGTCGGCGTCGAGCACGGCGAGGTTATGCATCGCCTTGGCGTTGCCGCGCTCAGCCGCCTGCAGGTAATAACGTCGCGCGATGTCGACGTCCTTTTTCACGCTGAGCCCCTTCTCGTAGAAGGTGCCGAGCCGGAAGATCGCGGGCACCACGCCGGCCTGCGCCGCGCGATCGTACCATTTCGCGGCCTCGTCGAGGTTCGCGGCGATGCCCTTGCCCTCGGCAAAGCGCACGCCGACTTCGTAGGCCGCGGTCGGATCGCCCTTCAGGGCGGCGGCGCGCAGCACCGGACCGCCGACGGCGTCGGGCAGCCGCTCGCTCGGCGGCACCTGCACCATCGTGAATTTGCCCGACGATGTTCCCTGCACGGTGGGGATCGCACCGGTGACGTCGCTGGCCGGAGCCGCCGTGGCCTGCGGCGGGATCGCGACGCGTGCGCTGTCCAGCGTATTCGGGGCGGAGATGTTGTTCGATTGGCGGTCGGCCGGGGTCGGCGACATCAGCGAGGGGGCTGACGGCGCCGGCATTGCGGGCTTGGCGCTGCTCTCTGCCGGAGCAGCGGAAGCGGCGGCCGGCGCGGCCGGTTCGGTCGAATTTTCAATTCCCGGCATCGGCGGTGTGCTGCCGGTGTCGAGCAGCGTCATCGCCATCTTGAAGGTGCCGAGCACGATCACGACCACGCTGACGCCGACCAGCAGCGAGCGGATCCTGGAGGTCGTGTTGGAAGGCATTCCGGGCTGCGCGATCTTCGCCCCGATCTTGATCTTGCTGTCGCCGCCCTTGTCCTTGGCGGCGGCCTTGGCAGCAGCTTTGGCCGCCTTTTCATTGACCGGAGCGGCGGCCGCGGCCTGCGCGGCGCGGCGGGCGGCGGCGATGAAGCTCGACGAACTGACGGGTTCTTTCGGTCCCGCCGCGATCTCATTGATCACGCTTTCGGAGGCAGCGATACGCTCAGACGGCGAAGACATCCGCGCGGCCGGGCGTGTGCCGGGCTCGAGCGGGTGGTCGGGCGGCAGATCCGGCGCGATCGCGGCGTGCGGCTCGAGGATTTCGCTGATTGCGCGCGGCGGCAGCGGCGGCGCCACCGGTTGGGCAGCGTGGAATTCGCGCGGCGCGGCGGCGAAGGTTTCCTGCATGGACGCGGGATTGGGCAGCTCCGGCTTCGGCTGCGGTGCCAGCGGCTGCGTATAGGGCATCGGTGCGGAAGTTTGCGGCGGCATCGTCGCGCGCGGGGCTTCCTCGCGCATGGTGACGGCGGCCGCGGCGGGCGCTGCCATCGGCTGGGTTGCGATCGGGGCGGCGCGAACCGCGCGCAGATCGCCCTCGATCATTGCCAGGCGATCGACCACGTGGCCGAGCGTGCTGTGAACCGTTTCCAGCGAGTCCTGGGTGCGGCGGTCGGTTTCCGACTGGCTGTAGCGGATGTCGGACAATTCGCGTTTGACGGCGTCGACGATGTCGGAGTCCATTGCCGGCGCGCTGCCGCCGCTGCGGCCGGTGTCGGCGAGCGAGACCAGATTGGCGTGCTGGCGTTCGAGTGAGCGCTGGATGTCCAGCAGCCCTTCCTCGACCCGCCCGAGATCGACGGAGGGACCGGCGACGCGGTCGGTGGAAGCTTCCAGCCGTTCCAGCAGATAGGACACGCGCTGTTCGAGATGGGCAAACGCCGATGCATTGTCGTTGCCGACGGGCATGCGGTCGAGGCGTTCGGACAGCGAGCGCAGCGCGCCTTCGACAAATTCCGAAGGCTCGGTGGCCGCGGGGCGTTCGCGGCTTTCCAGCGTCGAAGTCAACGAGGCCAGGCGCTGTTCGAGAATGGCGAATGAATCGCCCTTGCCGTCGGCGCGGGCGAGCTGGTCGACCTTGTCCGACAGCGAATGCAGGTCTTCGGAAAGCCGCGCCAGTGCGTCGTTGGAGGCGATATTGGAAACGATCGAGCGCAGCGCGCCGATGGCGTCTTCGAGCTGGCGAACCGTCGACGGGTCGTCGTTGGAGCGCAGGATCAGGTCGAGCTTGGTGCCGAGGTTGCGGATTGCCTCGTCGTAGCCCGTGAGCTGTTCGGCCGGCGTCAGCTTGCGCAGGACATCATAGATTTCGCCGAGCGCCCGCTCGATGCCGGCCAGCATCTGGCCGTCGGTGCCGCTCTGGCGGCTGTCGTCGATGCGGCGGGACAGCGAGCGGATTTCGTTCTCGATCGAATCGATCGCCCGGCGCGGCATCGCTTCGGTGATGGCCTGGCGGATTTCGGCGAGTTCGCTGCGGAACGCCGCGATCGACGCCTCGACGTGATCGGAGGGGCGCAGCGATTCGATCTGGCTCGTGATCTTGAGCAGATGACGTTCCAGCGAGGAAAAGTCCGGACCGCTGGCTGCGGGCGGCGCCGTCGGCGGCGCGTAGCGCGGCGCCAACTGCTGCGGCGAACCGTCGAGTGCATTCTGTCGCGCCGAGATCTCGGCGATGGCAGCGTCGAACGAGATCGGGCTGATCGAAGGCGAGGGACGATAGACCTGGGCTGCGGCGCGCTCGACCATCGCGGCCTGGACCTGGCGGTCCAGTGTCGGAGCTGGAGGCGGGACTTGGGGTGAAGCCTGGCGGGCAGCGCCCGCGCTCGAAATCTGCGACAGCCGGGCGTCGAGGCGGGAAATGGCGTCGTTGAGCTGCCGGGCCACCGTCGGCTCGGCGCGCATGGCTTCGCCGCCCGGCGCGTCGCTGCGTGGCGCGGGCTTTGAAATCTGTTCGATCTGCCGGGTGATGGAATCCAGCCGCTGATGAATATCGGCGACGTCGTGGCTTTCCTGGCTCGGCATCGCCGGGCCCTGATCGTGGGACCCACGGGAAGCGGCGCCGACGGGTTCGCCGACGGTGGAATTGAGCCATTCGCTCAGCGACATGCCGGCGCGGCGCGCGGCTGCCTCGGCCCTTTCGCGAACCGAGGGATCGATGCCGTCAACACTCCACGATACGCGCGAATTCATGCTCAGGTCCGGTTCCGACTCCGGCGCTGTACTTGCGCCATCAGCCTCCCCGCGCGTCCCCACCAAGAGACAATCGAATTCCGCGCAGGTCGTCTGCCTCAGATCCCGACTTTTTCGCGTTACGGTAAATAACGGGTTAAGGATTGGGCTGGTCGGTCAGTAAAGTTACCCGGCGCAGTGTAAACGACCGCTTTAGCCGTTGTTTTCGCGCTGGCCACCGTCGATGGGGACCACATTGGCCCCATGGCTGAGGGCGGAGAGCATGTCGAGCGCTTCCTCGCACCAGTCCGCCACATTGCGCTCGTGGCGGAGTCCCATTCGCAGCAGCAGCAGCTTGCCCATGTCCGCGGCCGGCGCGACGCCGTGGGGGAAGCGCTTGTTGAGAATCCGCTCATAGCGGGAGCAACGGTCGCGATGGTGTTCCAGCCGCGCCATCAGGTCGTCGCGCAAGGGATCGACGTCGATGCTGTCGAGCGCGTAGAGCCGCACCAGCAGATCGTCCTTGATGGAGGACGGGCTGCTCGGCCGGGCGGCCCAGTGTTTTAGCGCGGCGCGGCCCTCGGGCGTCAGGGTATAAACCAGCTTGTTGGGCTTGCCGGACTGCACCACTTCGCGGCCCTGGATGTGCCCGCGGTCGCGCAGCCGCGACAGTTCGCGGTAGATCTGCTGATGGTCGGCCTTCCAGAAGAATCCGATCGACGAATCGAAGGTCTTGGCGAGCTCATAGCCCGTCATCGGATGTTCGGTCAGGCAGGCCAGGATCGCGTCGCCAAGGGCCAAATGACGGTCTTTCGGTGATGAGCAGCGTTGACATTATGCATAAAGTTGCATATGCGTCAACGCGCATAATGGGCCGATTGCGTCCCGGAACCCGTGATCGCCCGCGCTGGAGACATGATGACCATGACCGCACTCGACAAGTGGTACGGCTACATGAAGTCGCACGACACCGCGGCGCTGTGGGAGCTGCTGCATCCCGATGCGGTGTTCGAAAGCCCGGTCGTGCACACGCCACAACGCGGCCGCGACATCACCTTCAAATATCTGGCGAGCGCCGAAAAGGTGCTGGGCGGCCCGGGCTTCAAGTATACCGGCGAATGGCGCAGCGACACCGGCGCGGTGCTCGAATTCGAAAACGAGATTGAAGGCATCAAGATCAACGGCGTCGACATCATCACCTTCAGCGCCGACGGTCGCATCATTCATTTCAAGGTGATGGTGCGTCCGCTCAAGGGAATGAATTTGCTGCATCGCCTGATGGGCGAACGGCTCGCCAAAGAAACCGCCAAGCAAACCGCGAAGCAGTGACATCGCGAAGCAGTGACATCAGGTCGTATCGTCGGGACCCGTCATTTGCCTTGTTATTTGCTGCCTCGGACCGCTGGAACCGGATAAGGTCCGGCCCAGAACCCCACAAGATTCTCGCTTGAATATCTCAGTTGCCCCGCCGGGAGAACACCATGCCGACCTACAAAGCCCCCGTGGAAGACGTCACCTTCCTGCTCAACGACGTGTTCCAGATCGATCGCTACGACAACCTGCCCGGGTTTACCGATGCCTCCGCCGACGTGCGCGAAGCCATCATCGGCGAGGCGGCTAAATTGAGCGAACAGGTGCTGCAACCGCTCAACCGCAGCGGCGATCTCGAAGGCTGCGTCCGCCACGACGACGGCAGCGTCACCACGCCGAAGGGTTTCAAGGAAGCCTTCAAGCAGGTCGCCGAAGGCGGCTGGCTCGGCCTGTCGGCGCCGGCGGAATATGGCGGGCAGGGGCTGCCGGTGACGCTGAGCCAGGTCGTCACCGAATTCCAGAGTGCCGCCAACATGGCGTTTTCGATGTATGGCGGCCTGACCATGGGCGCGACCGCGGCGCTGATGGTGCACGGCAAGCCGGAACAGAAGAAGATGTTCGTGCCCAAGATGGTGGCGGGCGAATGGACCGGCACCATGAACCTGACCGAGCCGCAATGCGGCACCGATCTCGGCCTGTTGCGCACCAAGGCCGTCAAGCAGGCCGACGGCAGCTACAAGATCACGGGCACCAAGATCTTCATCTCGGCCGGCGAGCACGATCTCGCCGACAACATCATCCACCTGGTGCTGGCGCGCATCGAAGGCGCACCTGCCGGCATCAAGGGCGTGTCGCTGTTCGTGGTGCCGAAGGTGCTCGTCAATGCCGACGGCTCGCTCGGCGCACGCAACGGCGTCTCCTGCGGTTCGATCGAGCACAAGATGGGCATCCACGGCAACGCCACCTGCGTGATGAATTACGACGGCGCCACCGGCTGGCTGATCGGCGAGGAAAACAAGGGCATGCAGGGCATGTTCGTGATGATGAACGAGGCCCGCCTCGGCGTCGCGGTCCAGGGCCTCGCGCAATCCGAAGTCGCCTACCAGAACGCCGTGAATTACGCGCGCGAACGCCTGCAGGGCCGTTCGCTGACGGGTGCCAAGGCGCCGGACAAGCCGGCCGATCCGATCATCGTGCATCCCGACGTGCGCCGCGTGCTGCTTACCATCCGCGCCTTCAACGAGGCGGCGCGCGCCATGGTGGTGTGGACCGCGCTGAAGAGCGACGTCGCCCACCGTTCCTCGGACCCCAAGGATCGCCAGGAGGCCGACGATCACATGGGTCTGATGACCCCTGTCATGAAGGGCGTGATGACCGACGTCGGCTTCTCCAACGCGGTGCTGGCGCAGCAGATGTATGGCGGCCACGGCTACATCGCCGAACACGGCATGGAGCAGTTCGTGCGCGATGCGCGCATCGCCATGCTCTATGAAGGCGCCAACGGCATTCAGGCGCTCGACCTCGTCGGCCGCAAGTTGCCGCGCGACGGCGGCCGCGCCGTGATGGCGTTCTTCGGCGAAGTCACGGCCTTTGCCAAGGAGCACGGCGCCGACGACGCCATGAAGCCGTTCGTGACGCCGCTGTCGGCCGCGCTCGGCCACCTGCAGCAGGCCACCGGCTGGCTGATGCAGAACGCACTGGCGAAGCCCGACAACGCGGGCGCCGCCGCCACCGACTACATGCAGTTGTTCGGCCTCGTCGCCTTTGGCTTCATGTGGGCCCGGATGGCAAAGGTGGCCCAGGACAAGATTGCGGGCACCGGCGCCACGCCTTACCTCTCCACCAAGCTGGTGACCGGCCGCTTCTTCATGGAGCGGATGTTGCCGGAAACCACCGTCCACCTCGCGCGCATCCAGTCCGGCGCGGCGACCACGATGGAACTGGCGGCGGAAGCGTTCTGAGGTTTATCGCCGCGGGCGAGACTCCGGGGCGATTTCAGCACTATATTACGATCCTCATATAAGGAGGGCGACATGCCCGAAGCCTATATCTACGATCACGTTCGCACCCCGCGCGGCCGCGGCAAGGCCGATGGCTCGCTCCACGAAGTCACCGCGCTGGCGCTGGCGGCGGTGCCGCTAAGGGCATTGAAGGAACGCAACAACCTGCCCGAAGACGTCGTCGACGACGTCGTGCTCGGCGTGGTCGATCCGGTCGGCGAAGCCGGCTCCGACATCGCGCGCTTTGCGGCGATGAAGGCCGGTCTCGGCGAGGCCGTTCCCGGCGTCCAGATCAGCCGCTTCTGCGCCTCCGGCCTCGATGCGGTGAATTTCGCCGCCGCCCAGATCATGGCCGGCCAGCATGAGCTCGTGATCGGCGGCGGCGCCGAATCGATGAGCCGCGTCGGCATCGGCGCCTCCGGCGGCGCCTGGCCGATGGACCCCTCGATGGCGGTGCCGTCCTACTTCATGCCGCAAGGCGTCTCGGCCGACCTGATCGCGACCAAATACGGTTTCTCGCGCGACGACGTCGACGCCTACGCGGTGCAGAGCCAGCAGCGCGCGGCAAAGGCCTGGGACGAGGGCCGCTTCAAGAATTCCGTGGTGCCGGTCAAGGACATCAACGGCCTCACCATCCTAGCCAAGGACGAGCACATGCGGCCGACCACGACGATGCAGTCGCTCGGCAAGTTGGAGCCGTCATTCGTCGCGATGGGCCAGATGGGCGGCTTCGACGCGGTGGCGATCCAGTCGCATCCCGAAGTCGAGCGCATCAACTACGTGCACCATGCCGGCAACTCGTCGGGCATCGTCGACGGCGCCGGTGCGGTGCTGCTCGGCAGCAAGGAAGCGGGCGCCAGGTACGGCATGAAGGCGCGTGCGAAAATCCGCGCTTTCGCCAATATCGGCTCGGAGCCGGCGATGATGCTGACCGGCCCGGTCGACGTCACCGAAAAGCTGTTCGAACGTTCCGGCATGAAGAAGTCGGACATCGACCTGTTCGAGCTCAACGAGGCCTTTGCCTCGGTGGTGCTGCGTTACATGCAGGCGTTCGAGATCGATCCTTCCAAGATCAACGTCAATGGCGGCGCCATCGCGCTCGGCCATCCCCTGGGCGCCACCGGCGCCATGATCCTCGGCACCGTGCTCGACGAACTCGAGCGCACCAACAAGCAGACGGCGCTGGTAACCCTGTGCATCGGCGGCGGCATGGGGACAGCGACGATCATCGAGCGGGTTTGATTTTTTCCCCTCTCCCCTTGTGGGAGAGGGTGCGCTCGCGAAGCGAGGGCGGGTGAGGGGTCTCCATCCGCGGACACAAACCCCTCATCCGGCTCGAACGCGCTTCGCGTGTTTCTCGCCACCTTCTCCCACAAGGGGAGAAGGGAAAACCAATTGGGAGCGACCAACATGGCCTTCAAGAATTTCAAGACCGAGACCGACGCCGACGGCATCGTGCTGGTGACATGGGACACGCCCGGCCGTTCGATGAACGTGCTGGACGAGACTTCGATCAGCGAACTCGAGGCGATCATCAAGCAGACCTCCGAAGACGCGGCCGTCAAGGGCGTCGTCATCACCTCGGGCAAGGAAGCGCTGTGCGCCGGCGCTGATCTTTCGATGCTCGAGGGCATGGCCAACACCTATGCCGACCTGCTCAAGAGCAAGGGCGAGGTTGCCGCCAACCAGGTGCTGTTCGACCAGAGCCGCCGTTTCTCGCAGGCGTTCCGCTCGATCGAGACCTCGGGCAAGCCGTGGGTCGCGGCCATCAATGGCCTCGCGCTCGGCGGCGGTTTCGAACTGACGCTGTCCTGCCACTATCGCGTCGCGGCGGATAATCCGAAGACCCGTCTCGGCCTGCCCGAAGTGAAGGTCGGGCTGTTCCCCGGCGCCGGCGGCACCCAGCGCGTGCCGCGCATCGTCTCGCCGCAGGATGCGATGCAGCTTTTGTTGAAGGGCGAAGCGATCAATCTGGCAAAAGCCAAGGCGCTGAATCTGATTCACGCCATCGTGCCTCCTGCCGAGATGATCCAGGCCGCGAAGGACTGGATCAAGGGCGGCGGCAAGGCGGTAGCACCCTGGGACGAGAAGGGTTTCAAGCTGCCCGGCGGTCCGGTGTTCTCCAAGGCCGGCATGATGATGTTCCCGGCCGGCAACGCGATCTACCGCCGCGAGACCTATGACAACTATCCGGCGGCGCGCGCCATCATGAGCTGCGTCTATGAAGGCCTGCAGTTGCCGATCGACGCCGCGCTGCGCGTCGAGTCGCGTTATTTCACCCAGGTGCTGCGCTCCAACGAGGCGGCGGCGATGATCCGCAGCCTGTTCCTGTCGATGCAGGAGCTGAACAAGGGCGCGCGGCGCCCGGCCAACGTGCCGCCGACGAAGGTGAAGAAGCTCGCCGTGATCGGCGCCGGCTTCATGGGCGCCAGCGTCGGTTACGTCTCGGCCAAGGCCGGTCTCGACGTGGTGCTGGTTGACCGCGACCAGGAGAGCGCCGACAAGGGCAAGGCGCACGCCAAGAGCGTGATCGATGGTCTCGTCGCCAAGGGTCGCGCCAAGCAGGCCGAAGCCGACGCCATCATGTCGCGCATCACGGCGACCGCCGACTACTCAGCGCTCGGCGATTGCGACCTCGTCATCGAGGCCGTGTTCGAGGATCGCAAGGTGAAGGCCGATACCTTCATCAAGGCGCAGCAATATATGAAGCCGGATGTGATTTTCGCCTCCAACACCTCGACGCTGCCGATCACCTCGCTCGCGGAATCCTTCAAGGACCAGGGCCGGTTCGTCGGCATCCATTTCTTCTCGCCGGTCGAGAAGATGATGCTGGTCGAGATCATTCTCGGCAAGAACACCGGTGACGCGGCGCTCGCCACCGCGCTCGATTACACGCGGATGATCGGAAAGACGCCGATCGTGGTCAACGACAGCAGAGGCTTCTATGCCAACCGCTGCGTCGGACGCTACATCTCCGAAGGCAACGAGATGTTCCTCGAAGGCGTGCCGCCGGCGATGATCGAGAACGCCGCCAAGATGGCCGGCATGCCGGTCGGCCCGCTCTCGCTGTCGGATGAAGTGGCACTCGATCTCGGCCTCAAGGTCTTGAAGGCGACCGAGGCCGATCTTGGCCCCAATGCCGTCAACGCCGATCAGAAGAAGCTGATGGTGGAGCTGGTCGAGAAGCAGAACCGGCTCGGCCGCAAGAACGGCAAGGGCTTCTACGACTATCCCGAAAAGGGCAAGGGTCAGAAGAGCCTGTGGCCGGGCCTCGGCGCGTTGCAAAAGACACATCTCGATCCCGATACGCTCGACGTCGAGGAATTGAAGCAACGCTTCCTGGTGACGCAGGCGGTGGAAGCCGCACGCACCGTGGAAGAGCACGTCATCACCGACATGCGCGAGGCCGACGTCGGCTCGATCCTCGGTTTCGGCTTCGCGCCGTTCACTGGCGGCACGCTGTCCTATATCGACTTCATGGGGACGAAGAAGTTCGTCGATCTCTGCCACAAGCTCGAGGCCAAATACGGCTCGCGCTTCACGCCGCCGAAACTGCTGGTCGAGATGGCCGCCAAGGGCGAGACGTTCTACGGCCGCTTCCCGCCGAAGAAGGCGGCGGCGTAACTGCGAAACCCTCATGGTGAGGAGGCGCGTTAGCGCCGTCTCCGGACGATGCTTCGCATCGCCGGGCGAACCATGAGGCCCGTGGCCCATCCTTCGAGACGCGCGCAAGAGCGCGCTCCTCAGGATGAGGTCTGCCGGCGACGCTCGCGGCGGTAAACAAAAAAGGGCCGGATCATCGATCCGGCCCTTTCGTATTCGGAATAATGAAAGCTTACGCCGCCTTCATCAGGCCTTCCTTGATGAGGGCTTCCTGCACCTTCGGGCGGGCGCCGACGCGGGCCTTGTAGGCCGTCAGGTTCGGCATGCCGGAGAGATCGAACTTCAGGCGATCGGCCCAGGCCAGCATCGTGAACAGATAGGCGTCGGCGACGGTGAACTGCTTGCCCATCACATAATCGCGGCCGGCCAGTGCGGTTTCCAGATACTTGAACTTGCCCATCACGCGGTCCTTGAAGAACGCCTTGGCGTCGTCGGCCAAAACCGGCGAGAACATCGGACCGAAGTTCTTGTGCAGCTCGGTGGTGATGAAGTTGAGCCACTCCAGGAGCTTGTAGCGTTCGGCGCTGCCGTGGGCGGGCGCCAGATCCTTGCCGGCCTTGTCGGCGATCATCTGGACGATGACCGGGCCTTCGGTGATGAGTTCGCCGGAGTCGAGCGCCAGCGCCGGCACCTGGCCCTTCGGGTTGATCGCCAGATAATCGTCGCCGTTTTCCAGCTTCTTGGCGCGCAGGTCGACCTTGACCAGGTCATAGGGCAGACCGGCTTCGAGCAGCGCGATATGGGGGGACAGCGAGCAGGCGCCGGGCGAATAATACAATTTCATCGGATTTTCCTTCCCTCGAAATTCAAGGAGTGTGGCTTTTGAGCCTTGGCCTTGGCCTTGAGCCTTGGCCCTGAGCCTTGGCCTTGAGCATTGGGCCCCGAGCGTATCAGAACCGGGTGGGTCCAAAACCGGCATTGTGTGACGTTTTCTTTACGAGACCGGTGTTTGAAAACGATCCGGAGTGACTAAATGCATCTGCATGAAATAGTCAAGATTGATGCAGCTGCATTTAGTGCGGTACACTGATCGTGACAGACACGGACTGAACGATGAAACGCAAACCTTCGACCGAGGCCACCGCCGCCTGGATCCGTCTGATGCGGGTCCAGAGCCGGGTGCTCGATGCCGTCGAGCAGGATTTGAAGAAAGCCGGCTTCCCGCCGCTGGCCTGGTATGACGCGCTGCTGGAATTGTCGCGCGCGCCGTCCGGCGAGATGCGCCCGGTCGAGCTCGAGAAGCAGATGCTGATCCCGCAATACTCGACCTCGCGGCTGATCGACCGGCTGGTCGACGAGGGGCTGGCGGCGCGGCGCGAATGCAAGATCGACAAGCGCGGCCAGTTCGTCGAGATCACCGAGAACGGGCGCGAGCTGCAGAAGAAGATGTGGAACGCCTATTCGGCGGCGATCGAAAAATACGTCGGCTCCAAACTCTCGGACGCCGATGCCGTCAAGCTGTGCGGTCTGCTCGACCGGCTCGGCTGCTCCTGCGGGGATATCAAGGTGGCGGCCGCCCGAGACGGCATGCCGGCGCGATGATAATCCCGACCCCTTTCGTTGCTGCGGACAACGCTGTCCGCATCTCCCTTGTCCATACGGCGCGTTCGGTCGAATCGCCCCACATCCGGATTTTTTATGGCGCGTGACCAGATCGATATGACGCCGCTGCAATCGCGCGACGAACTCGTGGCGTGGCTGGCGGATGGCGTGAAGCCGCCGAGCGAATTCCGCATCGGCACCGAACACGAGAAGACCCCGTTCACGCTCGAGGGCCACCATCCCGTGCCCTATGAAGGCGCCAAGGGCATCGGCGCGCTGCTCGAAGGCATGAAGCTGCTGCTCGGCTGGGAGCCGATCATGGAGCGTGGCAACATCATCGGGCTTTACGACGTCACCGGCGGCGGCGCGATTTCGCTGGAGCCCGGCGGACAGTTCGAATTGTCGGGCGCGCCGGTCGAGACCGTGCACCAGACCCAGTCGGAGCTGATGGCGCATCTGGCGCAGGTGCGCGAGATCGCCACCCCGCTCGGCATCGGCTTTCTCGGGCTCGGCATGACGCCGTCCTGGTCGCGCAAGCAGATCCCGGTGATGCCCAAGGGCCGCTACAAGATCATGCGCAGCTACATGCCGAAGGTCGGCCAATACGGCCTCGACATGATGTTCCGGACCTGCACGGTGCAGACCAACCTCGACTTCTCCTCCGAGGCAGACATGGTCAAGAAGCTCAGGGTATCGGTAGCGCTGCAGCCGATCGCAACCGCATTGTTCGCCAATTCGCCGTTCACCGAAGGCAGGCCCAACGGCTTCCTCAGCTTCCGCTCCGAAATCTGGCGCGACACCGACAACGCGCGCTCGGGCATGATTCCCTGGGCGTTCGAGGACGGCATGGGGTTCGAGCGCTGGGTCGACTATGCACTGGATGTGCCGATGTATTTCGTCAAGCGCGGCGACGAATATATCGACGTGTCGGGTTCGTCGTTCCGCGCCTTCTTCGACGGCAAGAATCCGGCGTTCCCCGGCGAGCGCCCGACGCTGTCGGACTGGGCCAATCACCTCTCGACGATTTTCCCCGAGGTGCGGCTGAAGCGCTATCTGGAAATGCGTGGCGCCGACGGCGTGCCATGGGGCCGGCTGCCGGCGCTGCCGGCATTCTGGGTCGGCTTGTTGTACGACGACGACACCCTGAATGCGGCCTGGGACCTGGTCAGCCACTGGAGTGCCCATGAGCGTCAGGCCCTGCGTGACGACGTGCCGCGGCTGGGCTTCAAGGCCCGGATCCGGGACCGTTACCTATTCGAAATCGCAAGGGAATGCCTGAAGCTGTCGCATGCCGGTTTGCGGCGTCGCAACCGCGTCGATCAGTCCGGCCGCGACGAGAGCCGGTTTCTCGAGCCGCTGGAGCGGATACTCGATTCCGGCCGGACCCCGGCGGAAGAGATGCTGGAGAAGTATCACGGCGCCTGGGGCGGCTCGGTGGAACCGGCCTATCAGGAATACGCGTTCTGAGCCTTTTCGATTGATGGTTTGCTCCGGCGCGCTTTCCGCGCGCCGGACCC
>Ga0068855_100002902_pt1 | contig 20975 bp, 17 predicted proteins | sample KBSCornC52_FD_66592 | JGI IMG/M metagenome (GOLD analysis project Ga0068855, IMG submission 66592) | Corn rhizosphere microbial communities from Kellogg Biological Station, Michigan, USA - KBS Corn C5-2 | ecosystem: Host-associated > Plants > Roots > Rhizosphere > Soil ...
AAACTCAACCGATACGCCGTAACGCCCACGGAGGCTGGCTCTCCAGAAAGAGAGTCTGGTGGTCCGCGAAGGTCTCCTTATGCAGGAGTGAAAGACGATCTGGACACCATTCGTCCCTTCGCGAGGACACAGGTACGTGCAGCACCAATCGGGGCTAAGGTCCCAACGTCCACGACGTAATCTCTCGTCAGCGGCCTGAGAGAGGGAAGCAAACAGGAAGAAGAGCAGCAAGAGGAGTCCTGGAGAGAGGCATCCTCCATTCTTCCCACAAGCTTCCAAGCAGAAGAAGTGCGAACCTCAACACTTAACACCCAACACTCAACACTTCTCCCGCCTCTCGACAACCCGGTAAGGCGTTCGCATGCACAGCGACAAAGCAGCCGCACGCCGAAGACTCACCCTGCCATAAGGCAGAGTACGCGTGCAGTGATCCCACGGACCTTGAAAACACGCGATCAGGCCGCGAAGCGGCGTTCCACCGAATAGCCCCGCGCCTTCAGGCCGGGGTGCCGTTGCTGATCGAAAGATTCTCCCTGAGCGACTCGACAGTCGGCCCCGCGACCAAAACAAATATCGCGGGGCCAGCACCGCTGCGCCTGAACCGTTCACGCATCACGCATCACGAGCGCCCATCACCTCATCACTTCATCACCTCATCACTTCATCACCTTATCACTTCATCATCCCCCGTCACCTCGCCGTCCAACCGCCGTCGATGGTGAAGATGGAGCCGGTGACGAAGGCGGATTCGTCGGAGGCGAGGTAGACGGCCATGCGGGCTACCTCGTCGGGGCGGCCCATCCGGCCGATGGGCTGGCGGGCGTGGAGCTGCGCGCGGGTCGCCTCTATCTCGCCGGCGTGAAACTTGTGGAGGTAGCCTTCGACGAAGGGCGTCTCGACGGTGCCGGGGCAGATCACGTTGGCGCGGATTCCCTTGTCCACGTAGTCCATCGCGAGCTGGCGGGTCATCGCGATCACCGCGCCCTTGGTGGCGCAGTAGGCGAACCGGCGTCCGACCGCGACCAGCCCCGCCACGCTCCCCATGCTGATGATGTTGCCGCCTCCCTGCTTAAGCATGTGGGGAATCGCGGCCTTGCAGCCGTTGAAGACCCCCTTCACGTTCACCGTCATGAGGCGGTCGAAGTCGGCCTCGGCGGTCTCCTCGACATTCCCCACCAGCCCGATTCCCGCGTTGTTGATGAGTACGTCGAGAGACCCGAACCGCTGGACGACCGAATCCCACGCCCGCCGGACGGCCGTCGCATCGGTCACGTCGACCGGGAGTGGAAACGCGGATTCGCCGATATCCGAGGCGACGCGGGTCGCGGCCCCCTCGCTGAGATCCGCCACCGCGACGCGAGCGCCCTGCTCGGCAAACGCGCGGGCCATCTGCTCGCCAATGCCGGATCCCGCTCCTGTAATGACCGCGACCTTGCCATCCAATCGAAACACGTAGTCCTCCGTGCGCCCCCTGACGTTGGGCTGCGGCCAGAGTATACCGCACGGGGGCGGATGGGATCAGGCGGGCGGGGAATCGGCGGTGGTGGGGCGGAGGAGCTGCTGCTGCTGCGTGTCCGAGGCGGGCGCGGCGGTCATCGGCCGGAGCAGTGAATCGGAAGACTGGGTGGCGGTCGGGCGGAGGAGGGTGGCCGAATCGCGGCTCCGCTCGACGCGGGTGCGGAGCTGGTCGGCGGCGCTTCGCGCCATCTCAAGAACGGACGCCTCCCGGTCGTTCGCCGGCGTGCGATTCGTGAGGGGCTCGATGGCGGCGAGGGTATCGGCGTCGCCCACCTTCGAGGCGAGCACCAGCAGGGCGGCGAGGTAGTCGAACTCCCGGCGCGGGTCGGCGCCGCGAATCGCGCGGGTGAGGCAGGCGCGCTGCTCGGCGTCCACGTGCGTTTCGTCCTCTTCGTGCAGCTTGTAGGCGATTCGGAGGAGGGCGGCTGCGGCGGAGGTTCGCGCGAACGGGTCCATGGAGGATTGCAGCGCGAGGAGGAGCGGTCCGACGGTGCGCTTGTCTTCCAGCCGCGCGAGCATATTGCTGGCGACGATCTGGTTTGCCGATGGGTTTAGCAGCCACGCAAACCCGCCGAGAATTCCACCTCCGCCTCCGCCCAGAATCCCTCCCAGAGCGCCGAGCTCACCGTAGTTTCCCGTCGAAATGGCATGGAGGATGAGGAGAATCGACCCGGGAATCGCAGTAAGGCAGAAGACTATCACAAGCCCGAAGTAGATTCGGCGGCGGGTGCGGCGCTTTCGCTGCGCGCGCGCGATGACCGCCATCAGGCCGTCAACGGCTTCCGCCCCCATCGACTGCATGGCCGCCTCGGCCTCGACACGCTCGCCGATTCGCCGGCTCTTCAGCTTCCGGAACGCCTCGTCGAACGTTAATCCTGGCTCAGAGGGTTCCCGCGACGTGCTCATGCTCATTGCAATCCTCCTCGACCGGCCGGAGCAGGTCCGTCGACGGTTCGCCCGCGCTGCCCGCCGGCCGCAGCAATACCGCCGCATCGGGCTCGACCGCCTCGGTGGCGCGGAGCAGCGTGTGCGCCGCCCGCTCCTGCTCCACTCGCGCCCGCAGCACCGGAAGGCACGCCTCCGCCGCCTCCTGAAGCTGCCGTACGTCCCCGCGCCGGTTCGCGCCGCTCGCCCGCTCCTCCACGAATAGGAGCGCCTTCTCGTCCCCAATCTGCTCCAGCGCCTTGAGAATTGCGAGGATCAGCTTCGTGTCTCCGCCCCGAATCTGCTTATAAAGTATCGATCGCTGCTCGTCATTCAGCAGGTGCGAATCCGACGCCCGAAGCTGCGGCAGAATCACGATGAGGGCTTCGGCGGCCTCCTTTGCCACATCCTTGTCGCCGAAGTCCAGCGCCTCAACAAAATGGCCCACCGCCCGCTTGTCCGGCTCCTTCGCCAGCTTGCGGACGCCCTCTTTCTGCAATTGCGACGCCGCGCCGAGGCCGCCGAAGATCCAGAACATGTTGATGAAGGGGACGTTCCATCCCCTCGCATGCGTCGCCAGCTTGATAACCAGCATGATCAGGATGAATGAGACGTACACGCCCAGCGCAATTCGGCGAACACGCCTCTTCCGCTTGCGCCTCCGCCCTTCGCTCGAAAGCTGCTCAAGCAGTTTCTCTACTTCGGCTGGCGAGAGGCTGCTCTCTTCCGAAGCCGCGAATGTCGTCCCGTTCTGGCTCGAAAGCCACGGCCTCGAATCATGCTGCTCTTCGCTGGCGGACTGCAATTCAGTGGTGCTCATGACATGGTTTACGATGGGAGAAGGACGCTGGTTTCGATGGTGCCGCTCTCACCGCGGGCAGATGAAGAAGAAGGGGCAGCCGGGACAGTTGTCCTGCGATGGGTTCGGCATGAAGTCACCGTCGCGAATCCCCGCCAGCGCCTCCTCGTACTTCGCGACCCGTGCTGGCTCCCACCGCGGCTGCTCCGGCACGTCGCGTATCTCGCCCGTCGAGAGATAGCGAATGCGGAGGTTGACCGGCTCTCCGCCCCGCGCCTCCTTCGCCGCGCGCCGAAGCAGCGCGTGGCGCGGGTCCGTGTGGTCCTTGTCGCCCGGCCGGCCCGCGTCATACCGCTCCAGGCTCAGGCCCTCCTCCGATTCGGCCGCGTGATCCACCCTGATTCGGACGCGCCCGGCCGGCAGCTCCGCCACCACCTCGTCCATGACCGACGCGGCATGATTCGCCGCCGGTTCGCCCCGCGCCCCCTCCAGAATCCGGCCGGCCATCTCCTTCGCCCGTGACCGGAACAGCGCCTCGTGCGCGTGATCCCGTGGAGCGCAGTCGTTCCATATCTCGTCGAGCTTCGCATCCAGCTCGACTGGCGTCACCCCGCGCCCGGCCGCCAGCTCTCCGCGCAGCCACCGCGCCGCCTCCCGAAGGCAGTGATGCAGGCTGCGGTAGAGCCCCGGATTCTCGGCCTTCGGCACGCGCAGCACCCGGTCATAGTAGTACTGACGCGGGCACCGCATATACTGCTCCAGCTCCGGCAGCGTAACGTCGGGTCGCTGGGTCGTCGGGTCGCCGGGTCGTTGGGGAACCCCGGCCTGAAGGCGCGGGGCTATTCGGTTGAACGCCGCTCCCGCGGCCTCATCTCGCTGTCTCCCGGTCTCCTCTTCTCCTCTTCTCCTCTTCTCCTCTTCTCGCCTCCACGGCACCGGCGTTAGCTCGCCGTCCAGCAGCGTCAGGAGGGGCGAGGGGTCGCGCGGCTTCCCGTTGACGGTCATCGGCCGGCTCAGAATCAGATGGTCGCGGGCGCGGGAGAGGGCGACGAAGAAGAGGCGCGCGTCTTCGCCCGCTTCGAGCGCCTCACGGCCGGCGCCGACCTCGGCGGGGAGCACGATCATGCCGGAGCGGGCGCGGCTGGGGAAGAGATCCTTCGCCAGATTCGGCACGAAGACGACCGGGAACTCAAGCCCTTTCGACGCGTGAATCGTGAGCAGGCGTACTCCCTCGATACCCTCCGAATCGGCGGGGATACGCGCGCGGCTGTCCTCCTGGGTAGAGACCAGCCGGCGTACGTGGTCGAGGAAGGCGCGCTGCGGGTACTCCTCGTCCTTCTCGATTCGCTGGCCGTGGGACCGCGCCAGCAGAAGAAGCTGGTGGATGGCGAGGAGGCGCTGGCGCGCGCCGGTCGATTCGTCGGCGACCAGGTCGCGGAGGTATCGCGCCGGGCCGAACAGGTAGCGGGTGAAGAAGGAGTAGGCGTTTCCCCGGAACGCCAATGGCTCGATGTGGGAGTGGAGCCGCTCAAACGATTCGACCCCGTAGTCCCGGAGCGCGGCCGGAAAGGAACGGTCGAGCGCGCGGGCGCGGTCGAGGGTGGCGGCGACCTCCTCCTCGCCCGCGGCGTATTCCGGTATCGACGCCGCGCGAATCAACCCCTGTCCGTGGCCCTCGCAGGCGAGCGACAGGAGCGAGAGCAGGTCGCGAATCTCGGGTCGGGAGAAGAGGTCCCCGAGATAGACGACCGGCACGCCCCGCTCCTCCAGCGCGGCCGCCATCTTCTCCGCCTGGCTGTTGGTCCGGCAGAGCACGGCCTGTTCGCTCAGCGAGATTCCGCGCTCCTCGAACCGCCGGATGGACGCCGCAATCCCGTCCGCCTGCGCCGATTCGTCCTCGGCTTCGGCGTATACGACCGCCTCATCGGCATCCTCCTGCCCTCGAAGCGCTTCCCAGCCCGCTTCGTGGGCGGCGGCGCGCGCGAAGAGCCGGACGATGGGGGCGCGCGACCGGTAGTTCACGTCGAGCGTCATCTCTCTTGCGCCGGGATAATCGTTCGCGAACTGCGTCACGTTGGCGGGAGCGGCCCCGCGAAAACCGTAGATGGCCTGCCGCAGGTCGCCCACAGCCCAGAGCCCGCGCCCGTCCCCGGCAATCTCCTTCACGAGCAGGGCGCTCGCCCGGTTGATGTCCTGGTACTCGTCGACCAGAATCTGCTGGTATTCGTCGCGCACCTGCTGCCGAACTTCCGGATGGTCACGGAGCAGCCCGACCGCCCGCATGATCAGATCTCCGAAGTCGAGCGTCCCCTCCTCGGCGAGAATCCGCTGCCACTGCGCGTAGACGCCCGCCACCTCCCGGACTCTCGCCGTCATCGTGGCCGACTTCTCATTGTCCTGCCTTCCAGCATCCATCCGTCGCACGATGGCGTCGAACTCTTCGGGCGTGATCAGCTCGTCCTTGGCGCGGGAGATGGCCCCCAGAATGTCGCGGAACGGGAAGATGGGGTTGTGGAGATACTCCAGCTCACGGAGGCCGAGGTCCGGGAGGTGGCGCTCCAGCAGCGCGATGGCGTCGAGCGGGTCGAGGAGCGCGGGGCGGGGCGGCAGCCCGATGCGGTCTCCGAACCGCCGGAGCAGCTCCAGTCCGAACGCGTGGAACGTCCCCATCCAGATTCGCCGCCCCGCATCTGAAGATTCCGGAGTTGCCGCGACGCGCTCCCGCATCTCCGCGGCCGCTTTGTTGGAGAAGGTGAGCGCCAGAATCCGGTCGGGCGGCGTCCCGGACTCCAGCAGATGCAGCACGCGCCCCACCAAGGTCCGTGTCTTCCCGGTTCCCGGCCCGGCGATAACGAGAACGGGACCGTGCTCCACTTCCGCCGCGGCCCGCTGGCTTGCGTCAAGCCGAATTGCGCCTGTCGGCTCCTCCTCCTCCTGAACTGGCTTGCCCGCGGGATGGAGGAGCGCTTCCGCCATCTGCGCCAGCACCGTGCCCTCGTGCAGCCCCGCCCGCGCCGCAATCTCCGCCGGGTTCAGCCCGCATGCAAAGGAGTCACGGAGCAGCGGCGCGGGCAGAAGAAACGCAGCCGCGAACACGTTGGCCTCGGTCTCGCGCTTCTGCGCCGGGCTGTAGCCGCTGACGTAGCTCTCGCCGTAGGGAAGCGGCTCCGCGACGGGATCCTGCACAATATCATCGGCCCGGCACGCTTCGCTCTCGTCGTGCAGCCACCAGTGGGCCAGCTCGTGCGCAAGGTTGAATGCCACAGTCTCCGGCGGCAGGTCCTCGTTGTAGATGATTCCGCCCGTCTCGCGGTCCAGCAGCGCCTGCGCCCCGGCAAGGCTGGCATCGTCCGGCGCGGCGGGCGCGGACCAGAGCCCGGCATGACGAAGGGCGGCCTCCACCAGGGAGTCCGCCCTCTCAAGCGCGAGATCGGGACCAGCGACTTCGCGCCGCCGCTCCTCCGCCAGTCGTCGAATCGCCGCCCATCCCGACAAGGAAACCTCCGGGGAAAGGATGTAGGATGAATCAAGCCGGTGGGGCGTCGCGCTTCATGCGCCTATGAATAGACCTCTTGCATAAGTGACGAAAAGCAGATTCCTCGGTCGCTTATGCTCTCTCGGAATGACGTGTTGCTACGCTCGTATAAGGACAGACCTGCTCGTCATGCTGAGCGGAGCGAAGCATCTGGCTGCACTTTCGCAAGAGGTCTAGTGAAGCGGTCGCTCTCCTCGAATGCCGTATGCTTCATCCCTCATCCCTCATCTCCTTCTGCCAGTACGCGCGATCCTCCGGCGCGAGTGGACGGCTCGAATCGATGGCGTCGGCGAAATCGGACTGCTCGGCGACGCGCGGCGCGGCCTCTGCCCTGTAGCTGGCCTGCGCCGAGAGCGTCGGGGGCAGCCTCAGGTAGCCGGATACTGCCTCGAATGTCTGGTCCAGCGTTTCCGCCAGCCGCCGCACGAGCGACGCCGGCACTGAATCCGGCCTGAATAGCCGCTGATTCAGCTTCGACACCTCCAGCGGCGACAACCGGAGCATCTGCGCCAGCGCCGGAACGGTGAGCCCGCGATTCTTCGCCGCCTCGACCAGACTCGCAATCGCCGGCGCGTTTCGCTCACGCTTCGCACGAATGGCAGCCGCCCGCGCCAGCAGTCTCTCTTCCGCCTCCGGGGCGAGAAGCTCCGCATTGTAGACCGCGCCGTTCTCGAACACGAACTGGTACGAAGCGTAGTCGATTATCTCGTCGCGACACTCGGGGCGCGCCTCCACGAACGCGGGCAGGTCCACGCTGCCGTAAGCCGCCTTCGCGTCCTCGTACGCCGCGAGCGCACTGTATATATCTGTATCTCTCTCAGCCATCGAACAACTCCACAACTTCAAGATGCGTGATGCGGGACTCGTGATGCGGGGCTCGTGATGCGTGATGCGTGAACCGGACCGGACCGGTAAGCCATTCCATGAAACTTACTGGAATCGAAATCCTGACGAGCGATCCACAAGTGCGCCTGAACAGCTCACGCATCACGCATCACGCATCACGTATCACGAGTCCCGCATCACGACTCCTCTTTCCACGGGGCCAGCAGCTTGCGGGAGCGCGCCAGGTAGTTCCGAACCGTGCGCGAGGTCACCCCAAGGTGCGAGGCGACGGCCTCCTCGGTGAAGCCCGCGAATTCGGCCATGAAGAACGCCGTTCGGAGCGGCTCCGGCAGGCTGTCCAGCGCGTCCCGCACCGTCGCGGCCGTCTCCGGGTCGAGCGCCGCCAGGTCGGGAAGCTGCTCCAGAGGGTCCAGCGTCGCTCCCTCTTCCGTCGTCGCAGTCAGCGCGATCTCATTATCGCGAATCCGGCGGTGGCGCTTGATCGCGTCGATAACCTGCCGGTCGAGACAGACCCCGAACCGCACTTCCCAAAACTCCTGCGCCGGCGCGTCGCTCAGCCACTCCTCATACAGGTCCCCGACCACGTCCTCATAGAGGTCGTCGGCCTGGTCCCGCGAAATGCCATAGACCCTCGCAAGCCGGCTCTGAATCGTCGGCGTGACACGGCGCGTCAGGACCTCCACGATTCTCCACGCGTCGTCCCGCCGGCCGGACCGCTGCCGCGAGCGCGCCAGATAGACCAGCGTCTCCAGCCGCGGGCAGCCGGGCTGCTGGTAGTCGCGTATCCCGACCCGCCGCCAGAAGAGATCCTCCGGCAGCCGCTCGATCTCCGCGATGTCCGCGAGGACCGCGTTTTCCCGGCTATAGCCCCTGCTGAGCGGCCAGGGTTCGGTTACCGCCGTGTGCAATACTGGTCCCCTGCCCGGCCCCGCTCCTGCCCCGTCACTCTGCACTCCAGGCGGGAACCGGAAAGCTATCGACAAAATCGTCCGAAAATCATATCGGGAAAAAGAATCGGGATGCCGTTTCCGCATCCCGCGGCGCGGACCGAGTAGTCGGGTATAAGGCCGCCGACCATCGCCGCATGTCGAGATTACGCCGCGGCGCGGCCGAACACCTGCAAACCGAGCGGAAGAGAGCGGAGGAGCGGAGATGAACGCAATGACACTTCACGAGGCCCGCGAGATGGAATTCGATGCCGAAGATATCGAGGATACAACCGTCGGCTCCGTATGCGAATCGATCGAGACCAACCTCTGGCTGGCGGAAGGCTACTTCGCGCAGGACGCGGCCGGCCTCGCGACAGAGTGCCTGCGTTCCGCATGGCTCGAATACGTCCGCTTCCGCGACATCCTCCACGTCTACGATTCGAGCGGCGTCGCGGCTCTCGGCGAGCGCCTCGTCCGCTCACTCGTCGAGCGCGCCGGAGATTCCGCCGCGGCCCTCGCGCTCGGCGCGGACCCGGACAGCCGCCCCGTATGGGACTCCCTCCTCGCCGCCTGAAACGCGCGTCTCGCGGTACACGAGAGCCCCAAATGCAAACCGATTCGCCCTCGCCGCGCACATAAAGCCCCCTCTCCCGTTTTTGGGAGAGGGGGTTGGGGGTGAGGGGCCTTCCCTACACGCTGTTGTTGCCCTGCCGCATCGTGCGGTCCTCTTCGGACCCGCGCTTGTAGTCGATGTAGTCCGGCTGATCGTGGTCATTCGGGTTCTGGCCCGCGCGTGACGTCGCCGCGATCTCCTTCCGCGCCTTCACGTTCTCGCGCATATCGGCGCGCTGCTTATTGACATCATGGCCGTCCTTCTTGGCCCGTTTCTTCTCGGACATTTCGTCTCTCCCTTCCTCGTTACGTCCCCATCACTGCATCTCGTTGTTTCGTATCGCCGCCCGGTCGATGGACGCCGTAAGCGACGAGGGCGACAGCTCGGTCTCGCTGTGCTTGCCCGCAGCCTGCATCGTGCGGATGCCGCCCGGCCCCGGGAGCGCCCGGTTCACCGTGCCCCACACGTCGGAGGTGAGGCCGGGGAAGAGGCCGTGAATCGTAGACGCGAGCTTCGTGGTCCAGCCCGAAAGCACCTCGGCGTCGCCCCGCTTGCAGGCCGCGACTATGGCCCGCGCGACATGCTCCGCGCTCATCGAGATCCCCGGCGCTGCGCCCGTCAGACTGAAGATGGTGAACTCCTTCCGGTGCTGCCCCTTGAACATCGCGTGACGGTGGCTGCCGGTGCGCATGAGCGCCGGGCAGACGGTGGTCACGTAGATTCCGTACCGCAGCAGCTCCGCCCGCATCCCCTCCGAGAGGCCGACCAGCGCAAACTTCGACGCCGAATAGGGCAGCAGGTGCGGGACCGCGGTCTTGCCGCCGAACGACGCGATGTTGATGATTCGACCGCTCCTCTTCCGGCCCATCTCCGGCAGCGCGGCGAGGGAGGCGTGCAGCGGCGCCCAGAAGTGGACGTTCATCGCCTGCTCGTAATCCTCGTGCGTCATCGACTCCATCGGCCCGACCTGGATGATTCCCGCGTTGTTGACCAGCACGTCCAGCGTGCCGAAGTGCATCTGCACCGCCAGCACGGTATCCTCGATCTGCTTCCGGTCCGTCACGTCGCACGGGATCGCGAAAACATCCGCGCCGCGCCTCACCAGCTCCTGCCGCGCCTGCTCCAACTCCTGCCGGTCGCGCGCGCAGATCGCGATTCGCGCGCCCTCTTTCGCGAACTCCCGCGCCAGCACCAGGCCGAGCCCGCGCGACCCTCCGGTGATGAGGACCACCTTGCCGCTCAGGTCGTACTCCCGCAACTTCCGCACGACGGCCTTCGCCGCAACCACGCCGCCCGCGAACAGCGCCAGCTTCAGGAGCGGACGCAAACCGCCGCGTGGCCGGCTCTTCTTCTGCTCTTTCGCTCTCGCCGGGTCCTCTATCTCCGCTCGAATAACCTTGTTCATCCTCCGCCTCCGTCCCGCGACCGGCTGCCGGACATGCGCGGACGCCACAACGTCACGCCCGCGCCCGGCCGCCAATTACGGAACGCCGCCCGCCCGGATATGTTCCATCGCAGCCCACACAGCCAGGATAAACGGCAACGGCAGCCATTATAAACATCATGAACATACTGGGGAATCGGCTTAGAAACCGCGAATGCACACGAATGCGCACGAGTAACGGCCAAAATTCGGGGTGTCATTCGTGTGTATCGGCGTGCATTCGTGGTTTCGCCTTTGCCGCTATTATGTTCATTCTGTTCATAATGGCTAAGAATCTCGGTTTTGGCTCGCCGGGCTGTCGCTCCTCCCAGAGCCGCATCTCCACGCCCACTCCGGTCGCCTGCCAGGTCTGGCCCATCTCGCCTTTCGGAGAGTGCCGCGAATCGATCTTCACCACCGTCGTGTCGGTCATGACTCTGCCTCCCGCTATCCGTTTACGACCTCTCCGCCGTTCGGATGGAGGATCTGGCCGGACATGTAGGACGAATCGTCCGATGCGAGGAAGACGTAGCACGGGGCGACCTCTTCCGGCTGCCCCGGCCGCTTGAGCGGAACGTCGCCTCCGAACTTCGCCACCTTGTCCGCCGGGAAGGTGGAGCGGATGAGGGGCGTCCAGATGGGTCCGGGCGCGACGCCGTTTACGCGGATGTTCTTCTCGGCCAGCGCCTGTGACAGCGACCGCGTGAACGCCACGATCGCCCCCTTTGTGGCGGCGTAGTCGAGGAGCTGCGCGCTACCCTGATAGGCGGTCACGGAGGTCGTGTTCACAATCGTGCTGCCCGGCTTCAGGTGCGGCAGCGCCGCCTTCGTGAGGAAGAATTGCGCGAAAATGTTCGTGCGGAACGTCCGCTCGAGCTGCTCGGCGGTGATGTTCTCGATGGACTGCTGCGGGTGCTGCTCGGCCGCGTTGTTCACGAGGATATCGAGGTGTCCGAACTCCTGGACCGTCTTTTCGACGCACTGGCGGCAGAACGCCTCGTCGCCGACGTCGCCGGAGAGGAGGATGCACCGCCGCCCCTCCTGCTCCACGAGCCTTCGGGTCTCCTCGGCGTCCCCGCGCTCGTTCAGGTAGACGATGGCAACGTCGGCCCCCTCCCGGGCGAAGAGGATCGCGACCGCGCGCCCGATCCCGCTGTCCGCGCCGGTGATGAGGGCAGTCTTGTCGAGGAGCTTGTCGCTGCCCTTGTATTCGCGCCGCTCGGACTTCGGCTGCGGCGTCATCTCCGATTGGATGCCGGGCTGGCGGTCCTGGTGCTGAGGCGGCTGAAGCGTCTGCTGCCGGGTCATCGTGAAACCTCCCGTTCTCTGCCGATTCGATGGTGCAATAGCTGCGGTTGCCTGCCAACAGGCGGCAGCACGCACGCGGAACGGACCGCGCTCTCCGTAAGACGATCCGGGGGCCGTCTGGTTCCTTGCGAGATGAGGGCTACGGATTCGGAAGGAGGGCGTTGAGGCGGTTCTCAAGCAGCGAGGGAAAGAGGGCCAGCCAGGTCTGGTTGAGCGGGCTGGGATGCGGGAGCGGCGCAAGCGTGACGCGCCGCTTCACGGGAGCGCCGTCGCAGTTGGAAGTGAGCTCGACCGCGATGGTCGATTCGAACCGGTCGGGCCGCTTCCAGAAGGCGTCGAGCGCACCCTTGTCGGCGTACGGCTTGAACCACTGGAACGCCTCGGTTCCCATTGTTATGATGGTGTCGCCGCTCCAGTGGCAGGTGAGAAGCTTGGCGATGAAGGGCCGGAACCGCTCCTTCACGGCCGTCGAGTAGGCCTTGTTGCCGACGGGCTTGTAGGGGACCGTGTTCGTGAGGAGGACGTGCGTGACCGCGTCGGCGAGGTGGACGTCGTCCGCCGGGGGATCCTTGTAAAAGAGATGGCGGTAGAGCGCCTGCCGCACGCGCTGGCCGGCGTCCCCGATCAGCGGCTCGCCCTGAATCACCTCGTTCCATCCGAGGTCGCGGGCGAAGAACGCCAGCTCCGCGTCGAGGCTGCCGGCGAACAGGATGGGCGCGTGCGGATCGCGGCCCGCCTTGCGATAAGGGACCGCGTCGAGCGGGAACTCCTCCCGCCGCGCCTCCGCCTCGATCCCCGCCTTCAGCACCTCGATAGTCGCCATACGCCACCTCCCCGCCGCTGCACACACCGATATTACCCCGTGATTCGTGTCCGGCTGCCGGCTGCCGGTTCGAATTTGCTGAAAATGACCGCGCGCTATTGACGACATATGAATATACCGATATACTGATGCCATCGCAAGATTCGATTGCATTCGCAGGAGGCCCGACATGGCTCAGAAGAGGCGACCCAAACCGCTGGTCGGAATCGCGTCCGCCGCATTCCTTCTCGCAATCTTCGTCACCGGCAGGCGCTGGCTGGCCGGAACGCCGGAACCGATCCCCCACGATATTCCTTCCGCCGCCGAATCGCCGATTGGCGTGACGCTGGCGACCGTCGGATTTACCTCCGCGCCGCGCATGCTCGAAGCGACCGGTACCGTGAAGGCGGAGATGGAGGCGGCCGTCTCGACGAAGGTGACCGGCCGAATCGTACGCATGCTGGTCCGCGAGGGCGATGCAGTGCGGGGCGGTCAGCCTGTCGCGGTGCTCGACGCCCGGGACCTCGATGCGGCCGTCGCCCAGGCGGACGCGTCGCTACGGGCCGCAAACGTCGGCCGCGATACCGCGGTCGTCGCGGAACGGATGGAGCGGTCGATGAGCGCCGCGCGAATCGTCGAGGCGCGGGCGCGCGTCGCGCAGTCCGCCGCGGCGGTGCAGGCTGCGCAGGCGAAGCTGGACCTGCTCGAATCGGGGCCGCGGAAGCAGGAACGGGCGCAGGCGTCGCTCGCCGTCGCGCAGGCGAAGTCGAACCTCGCGCTTGCCGATTCCAACCTGCGGCGTATGGAGAGCCTGATGAACGAGGGCGCGATCTCCCGCCAGCAATACGACATCTACCGCACGGCGTCCGACGTGGCAAAGGCGCAGTACGACACTGCGGTCCAGTCTCAGTCCATGACCGAGGAGGGTAGCCGCGCGGAGGAGATCCGCGCGGCCCGCGAGCAGCTCCGGCAGGCGCAGGCAGGCCTCGCCCAAGCGGAGGCGGGCGTGTCGCAGGCGGAGGCCGCCGCGCATCAGGTCGAGGTCCGCCGCCAGGAGATTCGGGGCGCGGACGCACAGATCGGCCAGACCCGCGCGGCGCTGCGGGCCGCCGAGGTGACCCGCGACTTCGCGACCGTCGCGGCCCCGTTCGATGGGGTGGTTACGGCGAAGCTCGCCGATCCCGGCGCGATGGCGACTCCCGGAACGCCTCTAGTCAAAATCCAGGGCGGCGCAATTCGCCTTGAAGCGGTCGTGCCCGAGAGCGGACTGTCGGCAGCGGGGACAGGCAGACCGGTGACTATCCGCCTCGACGCGATGGGAGCCAGGCCGCTCGTCGGACGCATTTCCGAAGTCGCTCCGCAGGGCGACGCCTCCAGCCACACGTTCCTCGTGAAGGTCACCCTCCCGTCCGGCAGCGGCGCGCGGGCCGGCATGTTCGGCCGCGCTGCCTTCCCGCTCGGCAACGAGCGGCGCATGCGCATTCCCGCACCGGCCGTAGTCGAGCGCGACGGTCTCCACTACGTCTATGTCGCGGGCGGTGACGGCGAGGCGCGCCTGCGGCTCGTGACGGTGGGCGAATCGGACGGCGGCTCGATCGCGGTTCTCTCCGGCCTCCAGCCTGGCGAGCGCATCGTCACATCCGGCCTCGACCGCGTTACGGACGGCGCGCGCATTGCGCCATCCGGCGGCGAATCTCGCACGCGGGTGGCGGGGAGATAACGACCATGGCACGCAGACGCCCGCAGCCCGCCCGCAACGATCACGACGCCGAATCTCCCGCGCCATCGCCGCCCATCGAATCTCCGGCCGAAGCCGCCCCGCCGCGCCTCGGATTTGCCGGGAAGCTCGCCGCTGCCTTCATCAACAGCAAGCTTACGCCCCTCGTCATCATTGCGTCTCTTGCGCTCGGCGCGTTCGCGGTGCTGAAGACGCCGCGCGAGGAGGAGCCGCAGATCGTCGTCCCAATGGCCGACGTGCTTGTCGCAATGCCCGGCTCCTCCACCCGCGAGGTCGAGCGGCGCGTCACCGCCCCGATGGAGAAGCTCCTCTGGGAGATTCCGGGCGTGGAATACGTCTACTCCACCTCCAGCCCCGGCCAGTCCATGGCCGTCGTCCGCTTCCTGGTAGGCCAGAATCAGGAGGCCGCGTTCGTCCGCCTCCGCGAGAAGCTCCAGTCGCACTACGACCTGATTCCGCCCGGCGCGTCGCTGCCCATCATCAAGCCCCGCTCCATCGACGACGTGCCGATTCTCGCCATCACGCTCCACAGCGATCGCTATGGCGACTTCGCCCTCCGACAGCTCGCCTCCCGCGTCGAGGATTCGATCAAGCAGGTCGACGATGTTTCGGAGACCACCATTATCGGCGGCCGTCGCCGCGAGGTGCGCGTCACCCTGAATCGCGACAGGCTCACCGGCTCCGGCCTCACCGCCGACGCGGTGGCGCGCGCCCTCGGCGCGGCAAACCAACGTTCCGACGCCGGCACCACCTCTCCGCGCAACGAGGAGATGGTCATCAAGGCCGGCGCGTTCCTCCGCTCCGCCCGCGACGCCGAGCAGGTCGTGGTGGGCGCATCCGCCGGCCGCCCGATCCTCCTGAAGGACGTAGCCTCGGTTCAGGACGGTCCCGAAGAACCCGCCAGCTACGTTCTGTTCGGGCGCGGACCGGCGGGAACGGCAGAAGGGGAGAGGGGCAGACAAGGAGAGGGGGAGACAGGGAGACAGGGAGACAGGCGGCAATCGAAAATCGAAAATCGAAAATCCGTCTCTCCGGCAGTGACGATATCCGTGGCGAAGCGGCAGGGGAAGAACGCCATCGACATCGCCAGCCAGGTGCTCGCGAAGGTGGACAGCCTGAAGGGGAGCCTGATTCCGGCGGACGTGGAGGTCTCCGTCACGCGCAACTATGGCGAGACCGCCGGCGAAAAGTCCGGCGAGCTCCTCTACCACATGGGGGTCGCGGTCCTCTCCGTCACGCTGCTGATTGCGTTCGCGCTCGGCCGCAGGGAATCGCTCGTCGTGCTCGTCGCCATTCCGGTCACGCTCGCGCTCACCCTGCTGGTCTTCTATCTCTACGGCTACACGCTCAACCGCATCACGCTCTTCGCGCTCATCTTCTCCATCGGGATTCTCGTCGACGACGCCATCGTGGTGGTCGAGAACATCGTCCGCCACTACCGCATGGAAGCCGGAGAGCGCCGACCGCCTCTCAAGGCCGCGATTCAGGCCGTGGACGAGGTCGGCAACCCGACGATTCTCGCGACGTTTGCGGTCATCGCCGCGATCCTGCCGATGGCGTTCGTCGGCGGCCTGATGGGGCCGTACATGCGGCCGATTCCGGTCGGCGCGTCCGCTGCGATGATATTCTCCCTCCTGATCGCCTTCATCGTGACGCCCTGGGCGGCCTTCCGGCTGCTGAAGCGGAACCCCGGCACTAAAGGCGCGGCGCAGGGCCGTGATTCGGACGGATGGACGACGCGAGTATATCGCCGAATCATGACTCCTCTGCTCCGCTCTGCCGCGATTCGGGCCGGATTCTTCGTGATGGTCGGGGCGCTGCTGGCTGGGGCGATGGCGCTGGTCGGAATGAAGGCGGTCACGGTCAAGATGCTCCCGTTCGACAACAAGAACGAGTTCCAGGTCATCGTCGACATGCCGACAGGTACGACTCTCGAGCAGACCGCCGCGGCGACCCGCGCGCTGGCGGACTACGTGGCGACCATTCCCGAGGTTCAGAACTACCAGATGTACGTCGGCGCGGCGAGCCCCTATAACTTCAATGGGCTGGTCCGCCACTACTTCATGCGCCGCTCGACCTTCCAGGCGGACATCCAGGTGAACCTCGTCGGCAAGGGCGAGCGGAAGGCGCAGTCGCACGACATCGTCAAGCGTATCCGTCCCGAGATAGCCCGAATCGCGAAAGAGTGGGGAATCCGCGTCAAGGTCGCCGAGGTTCCTCCGGGGCCGCCTGTCCTCCAGACGCTCGTCGCCGAGGTCTACGGCCCGGACGACGGACGCCGCGCCGCTGTCGCCGCGCAGGTAAAGGATATCTTCGCCACGACGGAGGGCGTGACCGACGTCGACTGGTATCGCGATGACGATCAGCCGACCGTCCAGCTCGCCGTCGATAAGGAGAAGGCCGCCATCGACGGCGTGGATACCGAGGCTGTGAACCGTACGCTCTCCACGGCGCTGTCCGGCTCGAGCGTGGGGCTGATTCACGACGAGGAGGCGCGCGAGGACGTGCCGCTGATGCTCCGCCTCCCGCGCGGCCAGCGAACCGGCCTGGACGCGCTCAGTCAGCTCTTCGTCGCCGCCCGCGACGGCCGCCTCGTCCCGCTCCGGGAGCTGGTGCGCGCCACGCCCATTGCGACCGAGAGGGCCATCTACCACAAGAACCTTCAGCCGGTGGTCTACGTGACCGGCGACGTGACGGGCCGGCAGGAGAGCCCGGTCTACGCGATCCTCGCCATGAACCGCCGGATCGCGCAGCTCAGGCTGCCGGAGGGCTACGGCCTGAACGTCCTCACGACCCATCAGCCCTTCACCACGGACAGGGTCCAGATGAAGTGGGACGGCGAGTGGTTCATCACCTACGAGGTCTTCCGCGACCTCGGAATCGCCTTCGCGGCCGTCCTTGTCCTCATCTACATCCTCGTAGTGGCCTGGTTCCAGTCGTTCACCACGCCGCTCGTGATCATGGCCCCCATCCCGCTGACGCTGGTCGGCATCCTGCCCGCGCACGCGCTGATGGGTGCTTTCTTCACGGCAACCTCCATGATCGGGTTCATCGCCGGCGCGGGAATCATCGTCCGCAACTCGATCATCCTCGTGGACTTCATCGAGCTGCGCCTGCGGCACGGGCTGTCGCTGGAGGAGGCGGTCATCGACGCTGGCGCGACCCGCTTCCGCCCGATGCTGCTGACGGCAGCCGCGGTTATCGTCGGGTCGTTCGTCATCCTCTTCGACCCCATCTTCCAGGGACTCGCAATCTCGCTGATGGCCGGCGAGGTCGCCTCGACCCTCCTCTCGCGACTCGCGGTTCCGGTCCTGTACTACATGGTGCGCCGCCGCGAGCGGGAGCGACATGCCCACACGCATGAGAGCCTGCGCACAGCCGTCACGCACAACAAAGGAGCCATTGCATGACCACCGAACGCTATCTTCGCCTGATCGCGGGCGTGTTCGTGTTCGCAACCACGCTGCTGGGCGTCTTCGTGAATCACTGGTGGCTCGCATTCACGGCATTCGTGGGGCTGAACCTCTTCCAGTCGGCGTTCACGAACTGGTGTCCCGTCAAGACCCTGCTGGAGCGACTCGGCACGAAGACCTGCGATTCCAGGCGCCGGCTCAATTCATCTCGCTGAGCGCGCACGCCATGACGGAATCCCCCGGCAGGGAACGCGGGGCGCGCGGCGAACGACATAGGGACGTGAGAATATTGCAACGTGGTGAGCCGCTGGGGAGGAGTGAATCGATGACGACTGACGCAAAGGAGCCGCTGCTCGATATGGCTGTGCTGGAGAGGGTCGCGCCCGTCATCCGCAACGCCGCCCACCCGCTCCGCCTCCGAATCCTCGACTACCTGCGGCGCGAGGGCGAACCCCGCAATGTCACGCAGATCGTGGAGGCATCCGGCGCGGGCCAGGCGGTGGTCAGTCAGCAGCTCCGCATCCTCCGTGACCAGGGGTTGCTCAGCGCCCGGCGGGTCGGCAACTTCGTTCTCTATGACATCGCCAACCCCTCCATCTTCCATCTTCTCGAGTGCATCCGCAGCCACGACAACTGCTGAGACGGCACGGATGATTGAGCAAAATCGGGTACAAATCTATCGCGAAATCGCCGGACGGCCGGGCGATTGCCCGCATTATTTGGGAGCAATACCGTGACAGGCCAGGCGCAGACCATTCCCTACAGAGATGCCAGCGTACCCGTCGAAGAGCGCGTGGCGGACCTGCTTGGCCGCATGACGCTGGAGGAGAAGGTCGCGCAGCTCATATGCCTCTGGGATGGGAACCCGCAGGCCGGCCCTGTCAACGGACACACCGGGGACCGCGGAGAGCTCTCCTTCGAGAAGGCGCGGGTCGCGCTGAAGGATGGGATTGGCCAGATCGGGCGGCAGCGGGAGCGCAAAGGCCCGCGCGAATCCGCGCTGTTCGCCAACGAGCTTCAGCGGTTCCTCGTCGAGCACACCCGCCTCGGAATCCCGGCCATCTTCCACGACGAGACGCTGCACGGTCACATGGCGAAGGGCGGAACGAGCTTTCCGCAGCCGCTCGCGCTCGCGTGCGCCTGGGACGAGGATCTCGTCCGTCGGGTCTTCTCGGCGGCCGCGCTGGAGGCGAGGGCGCGGGGCGGACAGCTTGCGCTCGGCCCCAACCTCGATGTTGGCCGGGACCCGCGCTGGGGACGGACGGACGAGACGTTCGGAGAGGATCCGCATCTCGTTTCGAGACTGGGCGTCGCCTGCATCGAGGCGATGCAGGGTCCCGGCCCCGGCATCGACGGCTCGCACGTGATGGCGACCGCCAAGCACTTCGCCGCGCATGGCCAGCCGGAGGGCGGGACCAACGCCGCGCCGGCCAGCTTCTCGGAGCGCGACATTCGTGAGGTCTTCTTCCCGAGCTTCCGTGCCGCGGTCACGGAGGCCCGCGTCTGCAGCGTCATGGCTTCCTATAACGAGATCGGCGGAATCCCGTCTCACGCCAACGGGTGGCTGCTCGGAGAGGTTCTGCGGAAGGAGTGGGGATTCGACGGCCTTGTCGTCGCCGACTACTACGGCATATCGCAGCTCCAATCCCTGCACCACGTCGCCGCCGACCGCGCGGAGGCCGCCGCGAAAGCGCTTCTCGCCGGCGTGGACATCGAGCTCCCCGATCCCGAGTGCTATCCGCTGCTCGTGGGGCTCGTGCGCGAAGGCAGGGTTCCCGAATCGGCGGTGGACCAGGCCGTTGCGCGCAATCTGACCGCGAAGTTCCGGCTCGGCCTCTTCGAGCATCCGTACGTGGACCCGGACCGCGCCACCGCCGTGACGAACTCCCGCGACCATCGCGCCATCGCCGCACAGGCCGCGCGCGAATCGATCGTGCTCCTGAAAAACGACGGGAGTCTGCTGCCCTTCGACCGGTCCCGCCTCAAGCGCATCGCCGTGATCGGTCCGAACGCCGATCGCGCGCACCTCGGCGGCTACAGCGACGACCCTGGCAACAGCGTCAGCGTGCTCCAGGGCGTGCGGGGCAAGGTCGGCAGCGGCGTCGAGGTGCTCTTCGCGGAGGGCTGCCGAATCACGCGGGCGGGCGGGGACTGGTGGGCGAATTGGTCCGAGCTCAGCGACCCGGCCGAAGACGAGAAGCTCATCGCCGAGGCGGTCGAGACCGCGAATGCGGCGGACGTAGCGCTGCTCGTTCTCGGGGGCAACGAGGATACGAATCGGGAGGCCTGGTCCCCGAATCACCTCGGCGACCGCGACAGCCTCGATCTCGTGGGAAGGCAGAACGATCTCGTGAAGGCCGTCCTCGCCACCGGCAAGCCGACTGTCGTCTTGCTCATCAGTGGCGGCCCGCTCTCGGCGAACTACATTGCGGAGAACGTGCCCGCCATCCTCCAGGGTTTCTACCTCGGGCAGGAGACCGGAACCGGTGTCGCGGACGTGCTCTTCGGCGACTACAATCCGTCCGGCAAGCTGCCCATCAGCGTCCCGCGTTCCGTCGGACAGCTCCCTCTCTACTACAACCACAAGCCCTCGGCGAAGCGCGGCTATCTCTTCACGAGCAAGGAGCCGCTCTTCCCGTTCGGGTTCGGCCTGAGCTACACCACATTCGCCTACTCTGACCTCCGCGTCTTCCCCGCCAGAATCACACCAGATGGCCAAACCTCCGTCTCGGTAACGGTAAAGAACACGGGCGCACGCGCGGGCGATGAGGTCGTTCAGCTCTACATCCACGACCTCGTCAGCTCCGTCACGCGGCCGGTGCTGGAGCTCAAGGACTTCCGCCGCCTCTCCCTCGCGCCCGGCGAAAGCAGGGCCGTGACGTTCAATATCACTGCGGACAAGCTCGCGTTCCTCGGCCCAGACATGCAGCCGGTGGTTGAGCCGGGAACCTTCGACATCCTCGTCGGCCCCAGCTCCGTCAATTTCCAGACCGTCCAACTGGAGGTCGTGAACCCCTGACCGATTCGTCATCGCCTGATTCGACGGCTTCACCATGACCTGAGTAAAACAGAAGGCGACCCTCTCGCAACGCGGCGAGAGGGTCGTCTGATGAGTCGCATGGCCGGA
>Ga0068855_100002903_pt1 | contig 20971 bp, 17 predicted proteins | sample KBSCornC52_FD_66592 | JGI IMG/M metagenome (GOLD analysis project Ga0068855, IMG submission 66592) | Corn rhizosphere microbial communities from Kellogg Biological Station, Michigan, USA - KBS Corn C5-2 | ecosystem: Host-associated > Plants > Roots > Rhizosphere > Soil ...
CACCGGTACGGCACCAGTTGTCTTAGTGCTCTTGCACTTTAAGCGCCCCGGCGACCTTCGCGCAGGCCGCCAAAGGGGTGAACTGTGCGGTGGGACAAATTCTGCGAACCCGGAGATACAACCCCTGATATGGGGCGATGGTCCGATGAGATGGCGGGTTTTCCCCCACCCCCGGTTGGCGGCGTCCTCGCCGGCCCGCCGCCGCTCACTCGGAACCGATCAGCCCCCGGATCACCAGATCCAGCGTCCGCTCCCGGACGAAAGCCTGCTCCTCGTCCGACAGGTGCCGCTCCAGCGGCCCGCCGACCATCAGCAGCGCGAACCCGTGCACCACCGACCACGCCGCGATGTCGGCCCCGGGCCGGCGCTCGGCGGGCATGCGCCCGGTCGCGACCAGCTGGTCCAGCAGCGCCCCCAGGGCCCGGTAGGCGTCGGTCTCGATGAACGGCGCGCCGTGGTACTCCTCGCCGGGCACCGTGGTCCGGCAGAAGGCGGTCATGAACAGCCCCGCCTGGTCGATCGCGAAGTCGATGTACGCGTTCGCGGCGGCCCGGACCTGGGCCACCGCGACGTCGCCCGGATCGCCGTCGGTCGGGACCGCCCCGACCTTGGCCACGAGCGTGTCCGCCAGCACCGCCAGCGCGCTCTGCTTCACCTCGTCGAGCAGCGCCTCGGCGTCCGAGAAGTGCCGGTACGCCGCCGTCGCCGAGACCCCGACCCGCCGCGCCACCTCGCGCAGCACCACCGCCTCCGGCCCGCCGGTGCGCGCCAGCTCCACCGCCGAATCCATCATCGCGTTGCGCAGGTCGCCGTGGTGGTACCGGGCGCGAGGGGCGGTCTTGGGCGTGGTCACCTGTTCATCGTGCCCCATGTTGACACCGTTAACAACGACTGGCACCGTTGATGTTAACGGCGTCAACTTCAAGGGACGCCACAGCTGGAGGGGGCTCCACAGCCATGCTCGAAAGAATCGGAAGACTCGCAGTGGGCCGTTCCAAAGCGGTCCTCATCGCCGCCTCGTTAGTGCTGGTGGCCATGGTCGCGGTCGGTATCGGCGCGTTCGGCGTGCTGAAGTCCGGCGGCTTCGACGACACCAGCTCCGCGTCCTGGAAGTCCCAGCAGACGATCAACGCCCAGTTCGGCGGCCAGGCCAACCTCATCCTCGTGGTCGGCGCCCGCGCCGGCGACATCGACTCCGGCGCCTCGGCACAGGCGGGCCGGACTCTGACCCGGGAACTGTCGGCGGACCACGGCGTGAGCAACGTCGTCTCGTACTTCGGCAACCACAGCCCGTCTCTGCGCTCCACCGACGGTCACGAGGCGATGATCCTGGTGCGCGTCCTCGGCGACGACACCACCGTGGGCAAGACCACCGACCGCCTGCTCACCGGTTACGTCCAGGACAACGCCGCGGTGACGGTCCGGGCCGGCGGCGAAGCGGCGGTGAACCACAACGTCACGACGCAGGTCACCAAAGACCTGGCGAAGGCGGAGTCGATCGCCATCCCGCTGACCCTGGTGCTGCTGGTGGTGGCGTTCGGCAGCCTGGTCGCGGCCCTGCTGCCGCTGGCGATCGGGATGGTCGCGATCCTGGGCACGTTCGCCGAGCTGGCCGTCCTGGGCCGGATCACGGACGTCTCGGTCTTCGCCATCAACCTCACCACGGCCCTCGGCCTGGGGCTGGGCATCGACTACGCGCTGCTGATGGTCGCGCGGTTCCGCGAGTACCTGTCGCAGGGCACGAGCGTCCCCGACGCGGTGTTCGCGACGGTGCGCACAGCCGGCCGCACCATCGCCTTCTCGGCCCTGACGGTCGCCGCCGCCCTGGCCGCGCTGCTGGTGTTCCCGTTCTACTTCCTGCGGTCGTTCGCCTACGCCGGCATCGGAGTCGTCGCTATCGCGGCGGGCAGTGCCCTGATCATCATGCCGGCCCTGCTGACCACGCTCGGCACGCGGGTCAACGCCGGACGGCTCCCCTGGGCCCGCACCACCCAGCAGGGCTCGGCCGCACCGGCCTGGGGCCGTCTGGCTTCCGCGGTGATGAAGCGCCCCGCCCTGATGGCCCTGCCGGTGGTCGCGATCCTGGCCTTCCTGGCGACACCCCTGCTCGGCGCCTCCTTCGGGACCCCGGATGAGACCGTCCTGCCGACCAGCGCCCCGGCCCGTCAAGCCGCCGACGCCCTGCACAACGACTTCCAGGGCAACCAGGCGACGGCGGTGCAGGTGGTCACGACCGGACCGGCCGACACCTCCTCGGTGGGCGCGTACGCGGCGAAGCTCTCGACGCTGCCGGGCGCGGTGCGCGTGGACAGCAGCGCCGGCTCCTACGCTCACGGCGCGTCCCTGGGCCTCGGGCCCTCCGACACCGGCATGGCCACCTCGTCTGCCCAGCGCCTGACAGTCTTCACGGCGGCGGACGGCCACTCCGCGGCCGCGGAACAGTTGGTCCGCGACGCCCGCGCCGTTCCCGGCCCGGCCGGAACCTCGACGCTGATCGGCGGCGACACCGCGCGCCTGATCGACAGCGAGCACGGGATCACGACGCGGCTGCCGTACGCGATCGCGTGGGTGGTGGTGACGACGTTCATCGTGCTGTTCCTGTTCACCGGCAGCGTCACGCAGCCGCTGCGCGCCCTGGTGCTCAACACGCTGGGCCTGTCGGCCTCGATCGGCACGATGGTGTGGATCTTCCAGCAGGGCCACCTGTCCGGCGCGCTGGGCTTCACACCGCGGCCGATGGACACCGCGATGACGGTCCTGCTGTTCTGCATCGCCTTCGGCCTGTCGATGGACTACGAGGTCTTCCTCACCAGCCGTATCAGGGAACTGCACGCCCAAGGGGCGGACCTGCACCGTTCGGTCAGCGAAGGCCTGGCGCGCACCGGCCGCATCGTCTCGACGGCGGCGGTCCTGCTCGCGGTGAGCTTCTTCGCCTTCGGCACGGCGTCGGTCAGCTTCCTGCAGTTCTTCGGCCTCGGCTGCGGCCTGGCGATCCTGATCGACGCTCTCCTGATCCGGGGCATCCTGGTCCCCGCCGCCATGCGCCTGCTCGGGCGCAGCGCGTGGTGGGCTCCCGGGCCGCTGCGCCGCCTGCACGACCGCTTCGGCGTGAGCGAGGGCGAGCAGGACGAGGCGGGGCACGGGGTGGAGGCTCAGCCCGGCGCGCTGGTCGGATCGTCGCCCGCCGCGGATTGATGGTCCTTCCTGCCGGTGGCGCGCCACGGATCCCGACGGGATCCGTGGCGCGCTTCTTGCCGCGGGTGTGGATTCGCGACGTGCCTTCGGCGACCGATAACGTACGCGGCGTGAACGCACGCAGCGCGCGGGGCGCCGGTGGATAGCGCTGTCGCCGAGCCGCTCGATCCGGGGGACCCCCGCGAGATAGGCCAGTTCACCATCGTCGGACTGCTCGGCGTCGGCGGTATGGGCGAGGTCTACCTCGGCACCCGCCAGGGACGCTACGTCGCCGTCAAACGGGTCCGATCACGCCTGGTGTCCATCGAGCGGTTCAACCGCGAGGTCGCGATCCTGCACCGCGTCCCCCTCGGCGTCGCCCCCGCCGTGCTGGCCAGCGACAACACCGATTCCGAGCCCTGGCTCGCCACCGAGTACGTGCCCGGACTCACCCTCGACGACGCCGTCCGGGCCCACGGCCCGCTGCCCGCCGACGCCCTGTGGCTGCTCCTGGCCGAGACCGCCGCGCACCTGCAGACCGTGCACAACGCCGGGATCGTCCACCGCGACCTCAAACCGGCCAACATCATGCTGGTCCGCGACGGCGTCAAACTCATCGACTTCGGCATCGCCCTCGCCGCCGACCAGTCCCGGCTCACCAGGTATGGCGAAAGCTCCGGCACCCGCGGATTCATCGCACCGGAACAGGACGCCGGAGACCGGGAAGCGGCCGCCCCCGCCGACATCTACTCGCTCGGCGCGACGCTCGTGTACGCCTCGTCGATGACCGCTTCCGACGCGGTCCCCGACATCGAGGTCCTGCGTGCGGTGGATCCCGAACTGGCGGACGTAGCCGAGTCCTGCACGGCTGCCGACCCGAAGGTCCGCCCGACCGCCGGCGACCTGGCCGCGGCTGCTCGCCAACGGATCAGCGCCACGAATCCTGCCTGGCCGCCGGCGATCATGGACCGGATCGCGGAACGGCGGAGCTTCGCCACGACGTCGCTGTCCAAGGCGGAGACAGTGCTGCCGCCGGAGCCCGATCCGACCGAGCCGCGACCCGACCGAGCCGACCGGCGGTCCATCCTCCGCCGGCGCTCTGCCCTCGCGGTCGCCGCGACCGCGGCCTTGTGCGGCACAGCCGCCCTCGTGCTGACGGTGATGCCCGGCATCGGTCCGAGGACGAACCCGACGACCAGTCCGAAGACCAGCTCGGGCGCCAAAACGAGCCCGGCGGGCCCGAGCACGTCGCCGTCGAAGACAACCCCCAGCCCGGCATCCTCTTCGATCACCGGAATCGTCGCGGCCGACGACCCGGCACGCGTCCCGGGCTCCGAGGCGGACACGGCTTGGGTGGCCGATGCGGCGGCGTGCTCAGCGTGGCTGGACACCGACGGCTCCGGCAACCTCGCAGCCGTGCTCAACACGTCGCTGTACCAGTCCTGTGGCGCCGAGCTGTTCCGCAGCGACGGGCTGACATACACATTCAGTCAGTCGCAGGCGGCGAAGAAGACCACCTTCATCGCAGACGCCGGCTACACGATGTGGGTCTGCGTCTGGCATGCGAACGAGCAGACCAGCACGGTGTGCTCGCCGCACTTCGCGATGAACGGGACTCCGCCTGTCGCCGAGAAGGTCTCTTAGCCCTGTCGGGAGCGGTTGGCCGCGCCTACCCGGCCTGCACCACGTTCACCAGGTCCTCCCCCGCCGCGAACCGCCGCAACTGCGCGTCGATCAGCTTCAGCGCCCGCGGCAGAAACGCCGTCGAAGCCCCGCCGACATGCGGCGTGATCAGCACGTTCGGCGTCGTCCACAGCGGGTGGTCCTGCGGCAGCGGCTCGGGGTCCGTCACGTCCAGCGCCGCACGCAGCCGTCCCGAGGCGCACTCCGCCATCAGCGCCTCGGTGCGCACCACCACGCCGCGCGCCACGTTCACCAGCAGCGCGCCGTCCTTCATCCGGGCCAGGAAGCGCTCGTCGACCATGCCGCGCGTCTCGTCGGTCGCCGGCACCATCACGATCACCACGTCCGCCCGCGGCAGCAGCGTGTCGGCCTCGCTGAACGCGTGCACGCCCTCGCGCGCCGTCCGCGCCACGCGCAGCACCTCGACCTCGAAGCCGGCCAGCCGCCGCTCGATCGCGGCACCGATCGAGCCGTAGCCCAGGATCAGCACCGTCTTGTCAGCCAGCGCGTCGTCCACGCTGTTCGGGTCCACCTGGTACGTCGGCACCCAGTCCCCGTGCTCCGCCGCCCGCACATACCGCGGGATCCCCCGCAGCGCCGACAAGGTCAGCGTCAGCGCCAGTTCGGCCGTCGAAGCGTCGTGCAGCCCTCGCGCGTTGCACAGCGTGACGCCCTCCGGCACGTACGGCAGCACGTTCTCGTACCCCGCCGTCAGCGTCTGCGCCACCTTCAGCTTCGGCATCCGCGCCATGAACTCTGGATGTGCGTTCACGAACATGTACGGCAGGACGAAGAACTCGACCTCGTCGATCGAGTCCGGGACACCGCCCGGCGCGTCGACGTCCGTCCCGGTGAAGACGTCGGCCACCAGCCCTTCGGGGACCTCCTTCGCCGACTGACCGAAAGGAACCCATACCCGGCGAGAGCTTGTCTGCGGCATGGAACGCACTCTACCCACCACCCCCGCACCACTAGGGTGACGCCATGACCATCACACCGGACACCAAGAACTGGACTTGGGTGCTCCAGCGCCCCTGCCCGGAGTGCGGCTTCGCGGCCGGCGCCATCGCCCGCGACGAGGTCCCCACCCTCCTGCGCGACAACGCCGAAGCCTGGCGCCGCTACTTCGCCGAGATCGGCGCCGAGGACGCGGCCACGCGTCCGGACCCGAGCAAGTGGTCGCCCCTGGAGTACGCCTGCCACGTGCGCGACTGCAACAAGATCTACCTCCTGCGCGTCGGCCTGATGCTGGACGAGGACGACCCGGAGTTCCCGAACTGGGACCAGGACGCCACCGCCGTCGAGGACGAGTACAACAAGCAGGACCTCGGCGAGGTCGTCGCGGCGCTGGTGGAGACCGCCGAGCACGTCGCCGCGCGCTTCGAGTCAGTGTCCGGCGACCAGTGGGCCCGCACCGGCCACCGCGGCGACGGCTCCGACTTCACGATCGAGTCGCTGGCCCGCTACTTCGTCCACGACCCGATCCACCACCTCTGGGACGTGACCGGCCGCCGCCACGAGGCGTGAGCCTCGGCCGACGGCCCTCACAACCCTCGCCCTGACCCGCACCCCGGGGCCGTCAGATGCCGAAGATCCGCGCCGCGTTGCCATGGCACACGGCGCGGAGCCAGTCGTCGCCGAAATCGAGGCGGGTCAAGGCCTCCAGCGCGCCTGTGTAGCTGTAGGGGATGTTCGGGAAGTCGCTTCCGAACAGGATCCGGTCCTCGAGCTCCGCGATGCGTTTGCGCTGCCCGTCCGGCAGCTCGACCTGCATGAAGAAGTCGGTGAACGCCATCGTCGTGTCGAAGAGCACGCTGTCGTAGCGGTCGGCCAGGTCGAGGAACTCGACGTACTCCGGCAGCCCGAAGTGCGCCACCACCAGCCTCAGGGTCGGGTGCTCGGCCAGCACCCGGGCCATCGGCGCGGGGCCCGTGAACGGGGTCGCGACCGGGCCCGATCCGCAGTGCACGATCGCCGGGATCCCGGCCTCGGCCAGCGTCCCCCACACCGGATCCAGCAGCGGGTCGGCGGGGTCATAGCCGCCGACCTGGACGTGGGCCTTGAACACCCGGGCCCCGGCCTCGACCGCCGCCGGGACGTAGGACGCCGCCTCGGGTTCGGGGAAGAACGTCGCGCTGTGCAGGCAGTCGGGCGTGCGCGCCGCGAAGTCGGCGGTCCACGCGTTCAGGCTCTCGGCCATCCCCGGCTTGTGCGGGTACGCCAGGGAGGTGAACGCGAGCACGCCGAAGCCGCGCAGGATCGCCAGGCGCTGCTCCTCGTCCTGGCGATAGTGGAGCGGCCATTCGCGGCCGATCAGCGGGCCCGCGGAGTCGAAGTAGGCGCGGATGCGGTCCAGCAGGCGGTGCGGCATGAAGTGGGTGTGGACGTCGATCAGGCCCGGGAGGCCCAGGGACTGCCAGAAACGGCGGACGTCGGCGGTCTCCGGCGGCGCGGGGGCGTTCTCGGGCGTGGGAGCTGGCACGGGAGCTGTCGGCACGAGACCTACCGTAGCTCGCCGAACTTGCGGCCGAGCGTACGCAGGTCGCGGATGCGGCGCTCGTAGGTGACGCCGAGGGTGAGGAGCAGGGCGCCGGCGAGCGCGATCAGGGTCCAGCGCGGGACGGCGTCGTAGGCGGCGGCCAGGGCCGGGGAGAGCTGCGCGAGGACGTCGATGACGAGGACGGCGGCGCCGACGGCGAGCGGAGCCTGAAGACGTCCCCTGACACCGGCCGCGAGGACGGCGAGCGCGGCGGCTCCGACCAGCACCGGACGCACCAGGCCCGGGTCGGCGAGAGCCTGGATCAGTGTCGGGGCGAGGCCGAGGAGGAGGCCGGGTCCGTAGCAGGGCCAGGAGGTGGCTTCGCCGTCGGTGCGGCGGCGCAGGTAGCCGGCGGCGAGGAGGAGGACGGCGGCCGGGAGGGTGTAGGGCTCGACGGAGTGGATGTGCGATTCGGCGAGGCGGACCCAGCTCGCGGCCAGGAGAAGCAGGGAACTGATGACCGCTGGCAGCTGGATGGTGAAGCGGGCGTTGCGCCTCGGGCGCACGGCACCGAGCGAGGCGACGAGGGCTGCCGCGACACCGCCGATCATGAAGGCCAGCCAGACGGGATCGAGGCGGCGGCCGGCGATCGTGGCGATGGTCGCCAGCGCATAGACGGACGGGCCTGTTATAAGCGCGAAAGTAGTCGGTTTCCACGTGGCCGCAACGGAGACCGCAGCGGCAGCAAGGGCAAGGACCAACGCACGCGAGGACAGATCGGCGTCCGGGGCGACCCAGCGGTGGATGGCGTCGACTTCCAAGCAGACGAGCACCTCGGCAATAGCGGGCCAGGCTGGGGCGAGCGGCTCTGTGCCAAGAACCACCGCTGGCAGCACGGCGACGATGAGGACAGCAGTCGCCGTGGTAAGCGCAGCCGGTTCGTAGGCGGAGAGGCCGATCGCCGTGGCCGCCGCGAGCAGAGCGACGACCTGGAGGGCTGTGGCAAGGAGGGCGTCGAGGCGGTCGCGGAGTATGTACGTGGTCGTCATTACCCCGGCCGCCACGGCACTCAGGACAACGCCGACCTGCTCGAACGCGGCACCCTGATATACCGCGATCAGGGCGGCCTCGACGGCCACGAGCGCAGCTGTCGCCGTGGCCAGGACGAGACGGTCTTCGGCTCGGTGACGTGCCGCGAATGCCGCGATCGCGGTGGCGGTGAGGCTGGCGGCGACGGCTGTGACCGTGAGGACCGGCGATCGCAGGGACCAGAGCGACGCGTGGGCGAGGAAGCAGGCACCGACGATGGCGGCCGTGCGAGCGTTCGCAGGGTTCTTCGTCATCGCGGCGATCAGTAGCGTTCCGCCCAGAACGAGTTCCCAGCCGACCGCGGTGGGCAGCGTCCAGGTTGCTTCGAGCGGGACCAGCACCAGATTGACGACGATGAAGACCGCGATCGTCGGCACGGCTGCCTGACGTACGGCGGCCGTGGTCTTGGGCATGAGGACGACGGCGGTGGCAAGCGCCCCGAACGCCAGGACTGCGAGGTGCGCGTTACCGGACCAGGGCTGACCGGTGTGGATCGCGTCGGTGGCGTGCAGGCTGCGGACCTGGGACCAGGTGAGCTTCCAGACTTCGTGCCCGGTGACGGCCTTCGGCGCGGTGAGTGCTTCGGCGATGGGCTTCACCGCGGTCAGCAGGGCTCCGAGGCCGGTCGCGGCGACGACCGCGGTCGAGGCTCGCGCCACGCGGGTCGGGATCACCAGGACCGCTGCGGCGCCGAGCAGGGCCGCCGCCTCGACCGCCGGTGCGCGCCACGTCGCGTGGAGGTGCGGCACGAGGCCGCAGAGCGTGGCGATGCCGGTGGCCGTGGCGAGGGCGAGGTGGAGTTCGGCGAATTCCTGGCGTGCGGCCCACACGGCGATCGCGGCGAAGGCCACGAGTTCGACCGGTCCCCAGGCCGAGCGCTGGTCGGCGTGGCCGTAGGTCGCGCCGACGGCGGCGAGGAGGGCGAAGGACCACCAGATGTAGGTGGTGATGCGCAGGATCTTGGTGTCGACGGTGTCGAAGCGAAGGTGGCTGTGGAGGTGGAAGCGGATGGCGAGGAGCGCAATCACCTGGAGCCCGTAAACCGCCGCTACGCCCGCCGGACGCATCACGCTCGTACCCGTGGCCAGCGGCAGAACGAACTCGGCGGCGAGGAGGGCCGCGATGCGAGGTGTACGGAGGCTGATTCGCGTCGCCCACAGACCGGTGAGAATCGCGATCGCCGCCGACACGGTACCCGCGTACGTGGCCGGCGCGGTGCTGCTGGCAAGCCCCGCCAGCCGCAACCCCACACCGTCGACGATCAGCAACGCCACGGTCAGCGTCGCCACGGACTCGGCGGTCGCGGGCAGCGCACGCCGTGCGGCCACCGTCGCCGCTGCCGCCGCCGAGAGGGTGACGACGGCCATCACCGCGAACCGTCCGCCGGCGCCGAGCGCGCCCCAGTTCACGGCGATGAAGATGAGCGCCGCGACGGTCAGGAGGAGGACGCCGAGGCTCAGCAGGAGGTTCTGGACGCGGCGCCGGCTCCACTCCATGCGGGGGCGGCCGGGGTGCGGCACCGGCGCGGGGTAGGACGGGAACTGCGACGGTGGTGGGTACCCGGGCGCAGGATAGGACGGGAACTGCGATGGCGGTGCGTACCCGGGCGCCGCGATGGAGCCTGCACCAGCAGTGCCGGCGGCGCGGAGCATACGCAGCAGCCCCACCCGCTCCGCACCGAGCGCCGCAATACTCTGATCAACCGCCCAAAGCCGCGCCGCCACCTCCCCGACCAGCACCAACCCACACGCCGCACAGCGCTCCGGCCGCCCCGCCGTCGCCGCTCCGCAGTCCGGACACGAGACCAGCACATCTCCCATGCCACCAACCCTGGCGCGCCGCCTAAGCGGCCGACATCCGCCGAGGTACTCAGATCGGCGCGTGAGCTACTCAGATCCCTCAATCCCCCGCCCGACCGTCCAACCGCCGATGGATATCCGCCAGCGACTCCGCCACCACCGCCCGCATAGCGACCTCCGCCCGCCCCGGATCCCCGGCCGCCACCGCGACCGCGACCGCGTCGTGCCGGTCCGCGTCCGCCGGATCGGGCGCCGTGGGCAGCAGTTTCAGCGCCGCTCGGCCGCGCAGCAGTTCCTCCGTCACCGGCGCCAGTTGCGCGAACAGCGGGTTGCCGCACATGCCGAGCAGCAGCCGGTGGAACTCGACATCCGCCTCCAGAAACGACGTCCGGTCCCCCACCGCCGCCGCGGCGCGCATCCGCGCCGAGCTCTCCAGCAGCTTCGTCCGCTTCTCCCGATCCGCCTGGCGCGCCACTGCCGCAGCCGCCGCCGGTTCGACGGCACCGCGCAGTTCCGTCAGCTCGTCCAAGACGGTCGTGCGCTCCGTTCCGGCAAGGCGCCAGCGGATCACGTCCGGGTCGTACAGATGCCACTCCTGGACCGGCCGGACCGTCAGGCCGACGCGCGGGGAGCTCCGCAGCAGCCGCTTCGCCTGAAGTGCCTGCACCGCCTCGCGCACCACCGTGCGGCTCACGCCGAACTGCTCCGCGAGGTCGTCGGTGCGCAGCACCTCGCCCGGCGTGCGGCGGCCGCCGGCGATGGCTTGGCCGAGGTCGTCCGCGACCTTGCCGGCCAGCCCTTTGCCCAACTCCGGCATGCGTTTCCCTCCGTGGCGACGCCCTAACGGTGACAGACCATCATCGCGCTGTTCGCGGGTAAGGGTGGGCGACCGACAGGGCTGTTTCATATTACGGAACAGTCACCGCCTCTTCAATAGTCATACTTTTTAGCCTACGGTGACGCGTGGCACGCCACGAGGTGGCGTGTACGGGGTCAAAGGAGACTGCAACCGTGAATGTCGCATCACCAGCCGAAAGCGCTGGTACCGGCGCCGATACCGGCGCCGAACCTCCCATCCTCCTGATCACCGGGGTCTCCGGCAGCGGGAAGACCACCATCGGCTCCCTCCTGGCCGGACGCCTCGGCTGGGAGTACGCCGAGGCGGACTCCTTCCATCCGGCCGCCAACATCGCCAAGATGTCGGCCGGCCATCCGCTGACCGACGAAGACCGCTGGCCCTGGCTGGACAACATCGGGACGTGGATCGACGAGACCACCGCGAAGGGCCGCCCCGGCGTCGTGACCTCCTCGGCCCTCAAGCGCGCCTACCGCGACCGCCTCCTGCGGGGCCGACCGCAGGTGCGCCTCATCTACCTCGACGCCGACCGCGACACCGTGGCCCGCCGCCTCACCGCGCGCGCCGGGCACTTCTTCCCGCCGGAGCTCCTCGACTCGCAGTTCGGCGACCTGGAACCCCCGGCCGACGACGAGCACCCCGTCCGCGTCAAGGTCGACGACCACGACGCGCCCCTCGCCGTCGCCGAGAACCTGATCCGCGCCGAGCACCTCGAAGCCGTCGAAGCCGAGCACGACAAGGAGGCCGGTAAGTGATCGGCTCCGCCGCGACCCTCCACCCCATATTCACGGCGGCCGCTGCCAAGGCCGCCAAATCCACCGCCTGGACCGGCCACGACACCCGCCTGATCGTCGTCGCCCTGGCCGGCATCGCCCTCGTGGTCCTGATGACCGCGGTGACGAAGATCCACCCCTTCCTCGCCCTCCTGATCGGCGCCCTGTTCGTCGGCGTCGCCGGCGGCATCCCCGTCGACAAGCTCCTGTCGACGCTCGAAACCGGCGTCGGCGGCGTCCTGGGCAACGTCGGCGTGATCGTGGCCCTGGGCGCCATGCTCGGCAAGATGCTCGTCGACTCCGGCGGCGCCGACCGCCTCGTCGGCGCGATCGTCGACCGCGTCGGCGAGCGGCGCGCGCCGTGGGCGATGGTCCTGGCCGCGATGGTCGTCGGCATCCCGATGTTCTTCGAGGTCGGCCTGGTCCTGATGGTCCCGATCATCTACCTGGTCTGGAAGCGCACCGGCGGCTCGATCCTGCGCGTGGGCATCCCGGCGCTGGCCGGCCTGTCGATCCTGCACGGCCTGATCCCGCCGCACCCGGGCCCGCTGGTCGCGATCAACGCCCTGCACGCGGATCTGGGCACCACGCTGCTGTTCGGCGTCATCGTCGCGATCCCGACCGCCGTCATCGGCGGCCCGCTGTACGGGACCTGGATCGCCAAGCGCGTGCACCCGAACCCGCCGGAGAGCCTGGCGAAGCAGTACACGGTGACCGAGCGCGAGCAGGGATCGGCTCCCTCGGTACTCACCACGCTGTCGGTGATCCTGCTGCCGGTGGCCATCATGCTGGTCAAGACGATCGTCGACATCGTCGACAGCAGCCCGCACTCCGAGCTGCACAAGGTGATGGACTTCCTCGGCGACCCGATCATGGCGATGATCATCGGCGTCGTCTACGCCGTGTTCGCCCTCGGCTTCGGCCGCAAATCTTCGGACGTCATGGGAGCCGCGCTGGCCCCGGTCGCCGGCGTGCTGCTGATCATCGGCGCCGGCGGCGGTTTCAAGCAGATGCTGGTCGGCACCGGCATCGCCGACTCGATCGGCAAGGCCGCGAACAACTCGCACCTGTCGCTGCTGCTGCTGGCCTGGCTGATCGCGGTCGGCATCCGGCTGGCGACCGGCTCGGCCACGGTCGCGACCGTCACCGCCTCCGGCATCATCGCGCCGATCGCCGCGACCCACTCCTCGACCTCCACCGCGCTGCTGGCGCTGGCGGTCGGCTCCGGCTCGCTGTTCCTGTCGCACGTCAACGACGCCGGTTTCTGGCTCGTGAAGGAGTTCTTCGGCATGGACGTCAAGCAGACGTTCAAGTCGTGGTCGGCGATGGAGACGATCCTGTCGACGGTGTCCATCGTCGTCATCCTGATCCTGGGAACCTTCGTGCACTAATGTGCGGCGGCATGGGACTGCTCATGCTGCCTGCTTTAGCCCTGCTCACGCTGGCCTCGGCGTGGGCAGTGGCTTTTTCGCCGTTTTGGCTTTTCGCTCTGATCCCGTTCGCCCTGTTGCTACTGCTCGGGATCTACGATGTGCTGCAAACCCGGCGGTCGATCCTGCGCAACTTCCCGGTCCTGGGCCGCGCGCGTTTCCTGGCCGAGTTCGTCCGGCCGGAGATCCAGCAGTACTTCGTCGAGACGAACACCGGCGGGCGTCCCTTCGACCGCGACACCCGCACGGTCGTCTACGAGCGGGCCAAGGGCATCCACGGCGACCAGGCGTTCGGGACCGAGCTGGAGGTCGAGGCCTCGGGCTATGAGTTCTTGGAGCACTCGATGTCCCCGTTGCAGCCGGTGCCGCAGCAGCCTCGGGTCCTCGTGGGCGGGCCGGATTGCAGGCACCCGTATGAGATGGCGCTGCTGAACGTCTCAGCGATGAGCTTCGGCGCCTTGTCCGCCAACGCGATCCTCGCGCTCAACAAGGGCGCCAAGGCCGGCGGGTTCGCCCACGACACCGGCGAGGGCGGCATCTCGCCGTACCACCGCGAGGGCGGCGGCGACCTGGTCTGGGAACTGGGATCCGGCTACTTCGGCGCCCGGACCTCCGACGGGAACTTCGACCCCGGCAAGTTCCGCGACAAGGCCGCCGACCCGCAGATCAAGTGCGTGGAGCTGAAGCTGAGCCAGGGCGCCAAGCCGGGCCTCGGCGGCGTACTGCCGGGACCGAAGGTGACGCCGCAGATCGCTGATATACGCGGCGTTCCGGCCGGGGTCTCCTGCATCAGTCCGCCGTCGCACAAGGTGTTCAGCACGCCGCGCGAGCTGGTGCTGTTCATCGCGAAGATGCGGGAGCTGTCGGGCGGCAAGCCCACCGGCTTCAAGCTGTGCGTGGGGTCGCGGCGCGAATTCCTGGCCGTGTGCAAGGCGATGCTGGCCGAGGACGTGACGCCGGACTTCATAGTCGTCGACGGCTCCGAGGGCGGCACCGGCGCGGCACCGCTGGAGTTCGAGGACAACGTCGGGACCCCGCTCACCCACGGCCTGCTGACGGTGCACAACGCGCTGGTCGGCGTGGGCCTGCGGGACCGGATCCGGATCGGCGCGAGCGGCAAGATAGCCCGCGGCACCGACATCGTGAAGCGCATCGCGCAGGGCGCCGACTACACCAACGCCGCGCGCGCCATGATGATGGCCGTCGGCTGCATCCAGGCGCAGAAGTGCCACACCAACCACTGCCCGGTCGGCGTCGCGACGCAGGATCCGAGGCGCTATCGGGCTCTGGACGTGCCGGACAAAGCGACGCGCGTGCACCGCTTCCAGGCCGCGACGGTCGCCGAGGCGCAGCAGCTCATAGCCGCGATGGGCCTGACCGGACCGGAGCAGCTGCGGCCGGAGATGGTGCACCGGCGCGTGAGCCAGCGCAAGACGAGTACGTACGCGGAGCTCTACCACTACCTGAGGCCGAGCGAACTGCTCGCGGAACCGGTCGAGGGGTGGGATGCGGACTGGCAGGCCGCGGATCCGGATTCGTTCCGCCCAGCCAAGATGGCGTGAGAAGGCTTACGACTACGCCCGCCAAGGTGACGTGAAAAGGCTTACGAGTCCGCCTCGGCCATGCTCTGCGTCCCGATCACCCGCAGCAGCTGAAGTGCCTGCGCGGCCGGGGTTCCGGGCCGCGCCGAGTGGATGATCAGGCGCTGGTCGTGCTCCGGCGAGAGCATGACCTCGCAGTCCAGGTCGATGCGCCCGACGACCGGATGCAGGACCGTCTTGCGGTCGGTGCGGCGCCGCTTCACATCGTGCCGCTCCCAGAGGTCCGCGAAGCGCTGACTCCGTACCCTGAGTTCCTCGACGAGGGCCCGCAGGCGGGCGTCTTCCGGGTGGGCCGCGAGCCGGGCGCGAAGGTCTGCGACGATGTTCTCGCCGTTGCGGATCAGGTCCTCGGGCAGGAAGCGCTCGGCGGCCTCCGGGTTGCAGAAGTGCTGCCAGACGATGTTGCGCCGCTCCACCGGGAAACGGCCGGGATCCCCCATCAGCGCCGCCTGCATCGCGTTCCAGGCGAGCATGTCGCCGCGGTCGCTGACCACCAGCGCCGGGGTGTCGTCCAGCTTGTCCAGCAGGTGCAGCACGCCGGGGCGCACGTGGTCGGTCGCCACGAGATGGTCCTGTTCGGGCATCACGCCGGACAGGTGGAACAGGTGGTCGTGCTCGTCCCGGGTCAGGCGCAGCGCGCGGGACAGGGCGCCGAGCAGCTGGGCCGAGGGCTGCGGCCCGCGCGCCTGCTCCAGGCGGATGTAGTAGTCCACTGACATGCCGGCGAGCATCGCGACTTCCTCGCGGCGCAGGCCGGCCGTCCGGCGGCGGCTGTTCGAGGGCAGACCGAGGTCCTCCGGGCGCAGTCGTTCGCGCCGGATGCGCAGGAAGGCGGCCAGTTCGGGGCGATCGATCTTGAGCACGTCTCCAGCATCGCGCACCCGCGGCGAGCTATCCAGGGACCGCGAGTCCCAGGATGAGCGGGTCTCTGCACACCGGCTCCGACCTGCGGCAGCGTGGAAAACGTCAGCAGATGCCCGAAGGAGACGAACCTCATGACCACCACCCCTCTCGCCAAGCCCATCCTCATCACCGGCGGCACCGGCAAGGTCGGCAGCCGGCTGATCCCGCGCGTCCTGGCCCAGGGCGAGCCGGTCCGGGCCCTGGTCCGCGACCCGGAGTCGGAGGCGGCGCTCCGCCTGCGCGCGGCCGGAGCCGAACTGGTCGCCGGCGACCTGACGACGCTGGACGCCGCCGGCTTCAAGGACCTCGTCGACGGCACCTCCGCGGTGATCCACCTCGCCGCGACGTTCCGCGAGATGCCGACGGCCGAGCGCGCCGCCGCGGTGAACACCGACGCCTCGACGGCCCTGGCCGAGGCGGCACTGGACGCCGGCGTGACGCGCTTCGTGTTCGCCAGCACGAACCTGGTGTACGGAACCGGGCACGCCGGCCCGCAGACCGAGCAGAGCGAACTCGGGCAGATCGCGTGGGGCGGGGTGTATCCGGAGTCCAAGATCGCGGCCGAGAAGTCGTTGCAGGATCTGCGGGTCCGGCGCGGTCTCGACCTCCGGGTCGTGCGCCTGGCCTTCGTCTACGGCGACGGCGACCCGCACATCGAGGAGTTCATGAAGCGCCCGCTGGACTGGCACTCCTCCCGCCGCCTGCAGATGGTGCACCACGCCGACGTCGCCCAGGGCGTCCTGCTCGCGCTGCGCGCCGAAGGGCTCGCCGGCGAGGTGTTCAACCTGGCCGACGACTCGGCCGCGACGCTCGCCGAGATCTACCGCTACGTCGGGCGCGAGCTGACGCCGGAGATGGCCGAGCGGGCCGTGACCGAGCCGTGGTTCGGCATCGTGGAGAACGGCAAGGCGCGGCGCGTGCTCGGGTGGCGTCCGCTGTACCCGACGATGTGGCAGGCGGTGGACGCCGGAACTATGTGAGGGTTCTGATCTGCTGGCGGGCAGCTCGTCGGGACGAGCTGCCCGCTTCGGCGGTGTGTGGGGCGGGGCGTGAGGCCGCCCGTGTGGAGCGGCATGTGGGGCGGCATGTGGGCGGCTAGCGGTAGTCCAGTCCGGACCCCGAGTTCGCGGTTCCGGTCGGGGCCGACGGCTTTGCCGGGGGCGCCTGAGAGGAAAGCGGCAGCATGTCGGCGGCGGCGAGCGCGGCGTCCCAGGCGGGGCTGTCGATCATCGCGAGGACCTGGTCCGGTGACAGGAGCAATGTGGCACCGGTGGCCGCGGCGCTCTTGTCGTTGGCGGCGTTCGTCTCCAGGACGAACAGGCTTGAGCCGTCGGCACGGACGAGGGTCACGTCGAGGTCGATCCTGTCGTTGTCGCGGCCGTCGGACGATCCCGCTTCCTTGCTGACGTAGGCGACCGAGCCGTCACCTCGGACGAGTGGTGTGCCGAGCTTGGGAACGCTTTTGGCGTCACGGGCTCCGTAGGCGTCGATGGAGATGAATCCGACCTGGTCCGCGACGGTGAGTTGCGCACTGACCGAGATCACGCCGGCGGTGACGATACTGGTCGGCCACACGTAGTCGTTGCCCTGCGCCACGAAGGATCGGCCGGTGACCCCGGTCCCGCCCAGACAGGATTTCAGGGTGCCGATCAGGTCGGCGCTGGAGATCTGCGGGACGTCGGTGGAACTCGGCGCGGTCGCCGGGGCAATGGCGTTCGCCGGGCTCGGCGTGGCCGTCGCCGATGTGCTTGCGGCGCCGGACGCAGCAGGCTGATTCGTCCTTCCCCCGCCGCCGGCGCTCTCCGTCCGATGCTGGCCGAACAGCGTCACCCCGGCGAACACCACGGCCACCGCCACGACCGACCCCAGCACCTGCACGATCCGCTCGATCCGCCGCATCCGCGTTCCCCGCGACACCCCGCCGGCGGCCAGGCGCACGACGTCCGGCTCCAACCGGCGCGCGGTTTCGCGCATGGCGTGAGGCAGATCGTCGCGCACCTGGCACCTCTCCCGGCTCGTCGCTCCCGCGTGCTCGTAGCTCCTGCGTGATACTCGACGCGCGGCGAGCTGGGCTTGTTACGCGATGAGGATTGACACGCGCGTCATCAGCAGCGGGGTCGGCGGGAGGTGTCGGCCCGGGCGGCTACCGTGATCGCATGCCGACCATCGAGGCCTGCGAAGCCGCTCAGACCTGCTGGTTCACGTGCCGCGCCGAGGTGCTCGGCGGCGAGACGTGGCGCGATGGGCCGCTGACTTGGGTGCGCGAGGGCGACGGGATGAGCCTGATGTTTCCCGAGCGCATTCCGGCCGACGCGGTGCGGCGGGGCGTGAACCGGGCCCGGGACACGGGGATGCGGATCGTCGGCGCATGGCTGGGGACGGAGGTCGACGCGTCGGCGTTGGCGGGTGCGGGTTTCGAGCGGGGATGGGAGCCGTGGTGGATGACCGCGGCGGTGGGCGATGTCGGCGCTGCTGGCGATCCGCGGATCGAGCTTCAGCAGGACACTGATGATTTCCGCGGCGAGTACGCCGACTACCGGGAAAGCTTGAGGCTGACGCGGGAGCGCCCTCAGCATTCGTGGTACGCCGCCGCTTATGACGACCGTGCCGGACGCGCCTCGCGCAACGACCGCAGGTTCGCGGGGCACGCGTGGTCGCACCTTCGCGGCGAGACCGAGACGGTCGGCGTGTTCGATATGCAGGTATGGCCACAGTTCCAGCGGCGGGGGCTTGGCAGTGGCCTGCTTCGCGCGGTCGTGGCGGCGGCGGCCGGTGCCGGGGCGAGCAACGCGGTGCTGAACGCGACGCCGCAGGGCAAGCTGTTGTACGAGTCCTGCGGCTTCCGTCAGATCGGGGTCGGGATCACGTGGTGGCTGCACCTTTCCGGGCGCCAATGACGTGGCAGCGGGCGCTGTAGGTCGCTAACCTTGCCTGGCCCGCGTCCTGCGGATTGAAATCGGGATGGCGGTGCGCACTGGGGGATATTCAGACATGGGGGAAGAAATGTCTCTGCACTCTCGATCTCTGCACTCTCGACGGTCTCCGCACTCTCGACGGTCCAGCGTGCCCGTGCGCGTGCTGTTCGCGGCTGGGGTGATGGCTTTGGCGGCGGCGGGGTGCGCGTCGCAGGGGGTGACGCCTGGCGCGTCGGGTTCGCCGACGGCGTTGCCGACGTCCGGGACGTCGGGCTTGGTGCCTGTTTCCACGTCGCCTTCGGACCAGGACTCGTCGTCGGCTTCGTCGTCGGCTTCGTCCTCGTCCTCGGGCTCCGACACGCTGCCCGACGCGGACACATCGTCGTCCACGGCTCCGGCGGGCAAGGTCTACAAGGTCACCGACGTGGTCACCGAGGGGGGCTTCAAACTCAAGATCAACTCGGTCACGATGCCCTACAACCCGCCGGCCGACTCGATGTTCACGCCGGCTCCCAGCAGGGTGTGGCTGCTGCTGGACTTCACGGTCACCAATGTCGGCAGCGAGCAGATGATGTTCTCCACGCTCGGCGCTTTCGACATCCGCGACAGTGCCAAGGCCTCGTACCTGTCGTCGGTCGCGGCCGACGACCAGCTGAAGGCGAAGGCTTTCCAGGACCACGAGATGAACCCCGGCGAGACGTCCAGCGGCGAGCTGATCTTCGATCTCAGCCAGAACGCCTCGGGCTACCGGCTCATCTTCAAGGGCAACATGTGGCACGCGAGCCAGACGCCGCCCACGATCATGCTCGGTCGCTGAGGGGACCTCTCGCGGCGCGCACGACTGACCCATACGAGTGACTCCGCGCCACATGCGCCCCGCCTCGTGCGCGCGCCAGTGGCCCGTACGGCGCCGCCGCACGGGCCGCCCCACCTGGCCCCTTCGCCGTGGGCGGGAGGCTCTACCCGAGGTCGCCGGGGGCGCCCATGCCCCCGCCGTCACCCGCACCGTCGCCCCGGTGCCGCACCGTCTCCACGACGTGCCCGACCGCCTCGCGACCCTTGGACGCGGTGTTCTTGGTGATCTCGAACGCCTGCACCTGGATCACGTTCGCGGTCTGGCGCACCGCGGGGGCGTCGGCCACCTTGCGCGCCGCCGCCCGCATCTTCTCGTACTGCTCGCGCCCAGCACGCGTGCCGAGCACATACCCGGCGCCGAGTCCGGCGGCCAACGTCAGCTTCGTCCCAGCCTTCATGGCAGACTCACTACCCATCCAGGGAGATCCTACGAACGGACCTTACGACGGACGGGCGACCCCCCGAAGTTCCCACACCCGCCCCGACCTGCCCAAGAAAGCCGATTGCGGATCTCCCCCCAGGATGCGCTAACCTAGTCACGCACCGCCGGACCGCAGCGCCCAAAGCGCCCAAAGCCCGGCGAGCAAGAACGATCCTGCATAGCTCAATTGGCAGAGCAGCCGGCTGTTAACCGGCAGGTTATAGGTTCGAGTCCTATTGCAGGAGCGCACGACGAACGTCTCCGCTCCCGTGGAACCCCACGCGACCCGGAGACGTTTGCCGTCACTGGGGGGAGTCGATCACAGGGGAGGGTTGATCCGCCACACCGCAGGGCAGATGCCCAGCAACGTCGTGAGCGGCGAGGCACTTCACACTTGGGGCGTTAGCTCAGCTGGTTAGAGCAGGGGACTCATAATCCCTTGGTCGTGGGTTCGAGTCCCTCACGCCCCACTCCTAACAGAATGACCTGGCCCCTGAGCGTTACATATAGCGCTTAAGGCCAGGTCATTGCTGGTTTTAGCGGCGTCACTCCTCCCCTGCCCTGTCTCGCCGTGTCTCGTTTTCGATCATGTTTGATCGACGTTCACGGCCCATACGCGGCCCAAAGTCGCGCCTATCATCCGCGTCGAAATCCTCCACAGCCGAGTCCGAATCGCGCAGATCGGCCGCCATGCCGAGCAGCGCGTCGATACGGCGCTGCGCGAGGACTACCTGGTCAGGGCCGTCGAGGCACTTGGCGTAGGTGCTTAGGAGCACCTCGACGCTATGGCCAGCCCATTCGGCGACCTGTGTGGCCGGGACACCCGCATTGAGCCAGGTCGAGACACCGGCGTGACGCAGGTCATAGGGTCGCCGAGCCAGCGGTGATTCGAACTGCTCAGGGGTGAGAGCGCTATCGCGGGCCCGCGACCAGACCTTGGCGTAGGTGGAGTGACGGATCGCGCCTCCGTCCACGCGATGGAACAGCCGTCCG
>Ga0068855_100002904_pt1 | contig 20968 bp, 17 predicted proteins | sample KBSCornC52_FD_66592 | JGI IMG/M metagenome (GOLD analysis project Ga0068855, IMG submission 66592) | Corn rhizosphere microbial communities from Kellogg Biological Station, Michigan, USA - KBS Corn C5-2 | ecosystem: Host-associated > Plants > Roots > Rhizosphere > Soil ...
AATGATCCCCGCATTGTTTACCAAAATGTCGATTTTGCCGAAGACTTCCACTGCCTGTTGCACTGCCGCGCGTACGGCGGCCTGATCGGCTGCATCTGCCTTGATGGCGAGCGCCTTTCCACCACTCTTCGCGACCTGCTCGACGAGACTATCTGCCTGCTCCGTGGACGAGCTATAGGTAAATGCCACGCTCGCTCCTTCTTTTGCGAGACGAAGCACGATGGCGGCTCCTATACCTCGGGAGCCCCCTGTTACCAATGCCGACTTGCCTGTCAGAGTTGCCATCTTTGTCTCCTCAACTACTTGCGTCCTATTGAAACATTCATCCCGCTAAAAATCTGTCAAAATGCGAAGATCGTCGGTCTGAGCGTGAGTAAGCTCGGTTGCAGGAAAGAAATATAAGGGCCGTCCCGAGTGGCGGCTCTTTTCTTTTGAGGAAGGTCTGATGACGTGATGAAGGTCACGCTCAGACTGGGAGGATCTCTGCGATAGGCAGCCTGACTCGAAACTCGGTCCGGCCCGGCCGCGATTCAAAGTCGATTGCGCCGTCGTTGTGGCGTACCAGTCGGCGGACGATGTCAAGCCCGAGACCGGTTCCGTGTCCCTGGGGTTTGGTGGTGAAGAATGGATCGAAGATGCGGTCGCGAATCCCCTCGGCGATTCCGGGGCCGTCATCGATAATCCTCACCACTATATTCTGGTTCTCGCGGGCCGCAAGCACCTCTACCTGGCCGTCTTTCGCCACGGCGTCCAATGCATTGTCGAGCAGTATCCCCCATATCTGGGTCAATTCACCGGCAAAGCCGCGCGCCTTCGGCAGTTCAGGCTCCAGCTCTAACCTTACGATCACGGACTTCTCACAAGCCTTCGAATTCAACACTATGACGGAGTTTCCCAGCCCCGGGCCCAGATTCACCGGCTCGGAGACGTTGGCCTGGTCCATGTTCGTAAATCCCTTAACCGCGGTCACCAGGCTGGAGATGCGCATCGAACAGTCCTGGATCTTCGAGGCCAGGCTGCGCACGGCACAACCGGAGGCTGCCCATCGAACCATCGCGTCCAACGCCGGCCGCTCGACGGCAGCAGCCAGCAGGTCCAGCGATTCAACGGTGACCTGGGTGTCCGCAAGCGTACCCGCACAGACCGTATCCAGTCCATGGTTGCCGAGCCACGCTGCGATAGCCTCTTCGCGGTCCAACTGCTCCAGAGGGGACCGTTCCCCCTTCTGTTTCGCCGCACAGGACGCGCGCACGGCGTCGACGGCGGCGAGTTGGGCACCGCTCAATGTCGCCACGGCCAGACCGCGTGTCGTCTCTTCCACATCTTCAATCCGGTCCTCGAGCATGGCCGCGCAGCGCTCAATTGCAGAGGCTGGATTGTTGAGTTCGTGGGCCAGACCTGCCGAGAGCTTGCCCAGAGAGATCATCTTTTCGTTTTGCAGCTCACTGGAGGTAAAGAGGCGGGAGCGGTCAAGCATGGTATGTACGAGGATCGAAGTGACCTCGAAACACTCTCGCGTCATCTCCTGAAGATGGTCGCGGGGTATAGCGAGAACCTCCAGCGGTTCCAGCGCAATCGAATCTCCCGGCGGGGCCACGAGCCGCGAATACGGCAACATTCCGGCAACGTCTCCGGCGCTCCACTCGATGATCTTGTGTGGCCCGGAGCCACGATCGACGAATAAAGCCAGCCGTCCGGAGAGAATGATGTAAAGGGCCTCCACCTGGCGCCCCTTCGGGCTCAACACTTCGCCGGTATCGAGCTTTCGGGTCGAGCCATGCGCTGCCAGCCATTCCAGCTCCGTCCGGGGAACGGCGCTGAGGGTTTTGTGTTCTGCCAACTGATCGATGATGTCTGGTGTTATCACTGGCGTGCAATCTTCCTGTCAGAGGCGGAAGGGATGCCTAACAACATACCAGATGAAAAACGGCCGCGACAGCAATACAAGGAGCACGAGAAGTCGCCGAAGGGTTCTTCGGGCTCGTCGTCCTCCTCGTCGAGCAGCACCACGCTGGGGCGATCTGATCAACTGGAAGCGGTCTGAGCGCGAGTAAGCATTGGGAAGTCCAAGTGAGGGCAGCCCGAGATGGCCATTCATTTAGAAGGAACTTTGAGTTAGCTCAAGCGTATAAACTGAAATGGAGATTCATATGGAACAGTTGCGGGTGTGCCCTCCTGCTTTCCGGCAAGTTACGCTATGGACTCTCTACGCGGCGATCGCCATGCCCTTGATCTATTTTGGAACGCAGTTGGTCGCAGCACCCTTTTATCCCGGCTATAGCTTCTCACAGGACACGGCGAGCATGTTGGGAACGACGGCCTCTCGCCAACCGTGGATACTCAACCTGGGAGCCATTCTGACCGGAGTAGCAGGAGTCGCCGGCGCGTTTGGATTCTTTCGTGCGTTACCGACAGTAACCTGGAGGGCGCTGGCGCTGCTCGTGGGACTCTGCGTATTGGCCAATGGTGTGCTTTCTTTGAAGGCTGGTATGTTTCCGATGCCGGATCCGCGGCATGCTTCGTGGCAATTTCTGATGTTTCCAATTCTCGCTGCGCCGGTTCTTTTGCTGATTGCCTTATGGCGGTCAGGCATGGCTTTGAGGATGTATCTCCTTTTGAATTTGGCTGCGTTGCTGTTGATGATGCCCGTGATGATGCATAAAATGGCCCCTGTGTTTGCGGAAGGAACGATGCAGCGGCTGTTTGCGCTGGTAGTATTTGTGCCGGTCGGAGTGGCAGGGTATGCGCTGGTCAGACGAGTCACAGCGAGCGCCCGATAGGTTGGCAGCAGGAAATACGTACGCTCACCGGCCTGAATGATGCAATATGCCTCGCCGGGAGCTTCCGTCCCGACGACGTTTGCGTGAGGCAACTTGACACGGTCCCCGCGTCGATACCGGCAAATCGGCGGCTCGGAAGGTTGAATTTGGACGAGATCAACGGCCGCCAACCGCCTACTCTCTTCGAACAAATAGGGAATGACAAGTCAGCCACAATCCCCTGATCGGAATTGGACATGATTCTTGATGGAGGGTAATAGCGCAATGCATGCCTTGAGCATTAGTGAGATCTGAGCCGGGCTCCATCAGGGCTTTGGGGTGAACGTCAGCAGCCAAACCGTTGAGAAAAATGGGTAGATTTGCTCAGAACTCTTCAAGCGCCTGCGGCTTTTGTGGGGGTATCGCGGGGAGTACCGCCATTCTTTTCACACGCGCTGAGAGGCTTGCTCTCTTAAACTTTAGAGGGATGATGGGCCTGAGGATACGGAAGCAGCGGTGGTTGTGTATGGGTTGCGTGGCGGCGCTTTGCTGCTGCGCGATGGTGCAGGGGGCGTCGGCAAAGACTCGGAAGACGGTACATCACCGGGTGGAGTTGTCGCCGTGGCAGCAGGCGATGCAGGGGCGGGAGAAGCTGGAGTCGATTCCTGCGGGAGCGCGGACCAGGGCCGAGTATACGGAGGCGATGAATGGGTTTCGCGCGATCTATCACCAGTCGCCGGGAGATACCTATGCCGCCGCAGCGGTCAATGCGGTGGCAGAGCTGCTGGCTGAGCAGGGACGTGGGTCGCGTGATACGAAGTCGCTGAAGGATGCGGTGGGGCAGTATGAGTTTTTGCGGAAGCAGTATCCGGGCAGCTCGCTGCGCGTAGCTGCGCTGCTGGCAGAGGCGCAGATCTATGAGAACGATCTGCATGACTCGGACGGGGCGCGGAAGCAGTATGCGCTGCTGGTAAAGGAATATCCAAAGAGCGAGCTTGCGGAGGAGGCCCGTGCGGGGTTGGCGTCTTTGAAGGCAGGGACCAGGGACCGGGGATCAGGGACCAGGGATCAGAAGGGCGTGGAAGCGGCTGCGGGAAGTTCGTTTCCTCCGATGCCAGTGACGAAGAGGAAGACGATTGTGCGGAGCGCGGCGGTGGAGAGCGCTCCTGTCTCCTTGAAGGAGGCTGCGGCAACGAAGGCGAATGCGGGTGAGGAGCCGGGGCCGGCGCATGTGGCGCAGAGGCCGGAGAAGCGGCATGAGCTGGCGCAGGTGACGGGGATTCGGCACTGGTCGACGCCGAACTATACGCGAGTCGCTATCGACCTGGGCGATGACGTGACCTACGAGGCGGCGCGGGTGCCGAATCCGGACCGCATCTATTTCGATCTGCATGGGACGCGGCTGGCTCCGCAATTGGTGGGAAAGAGTTTTACGGTGACGGACGACGGGTTTTTAAAACGCGTCCGGGCGGCGCAGTTCACCAATGACATGACGCGGGTGGTGCTGGACGTAAACGATGTGACGGAGTATTCGGCGTTTCTGCTGCCGAATCCTTATCGCCTGATTATCGACATTCATGGGGGAAGCCAGGGACAGGGATCAGGGCGAGAGATTGCTGCTGGCAAGGCTTCGGCTCCGGAGACTGCCGTGGTGACGAAGGCTACCTCCGCGCGGCCGGTGCCGAATACGGTGGAGGCGAAGTCGAACAGTCTGGTCGAAGTAGCCTCGCTGAGCGATCAGCCGGGGCGGGTGGAGGCGACACGCAGGCCGACCTCGCGGCCGATCTCGGAGGTGGTGAAGGAGCAGGGAGCAGGGACCAGGGACCAGAGACCAGGAATCGGCGAACCAAATCTGGATGCTGGTGGTCGGCGAACGAAGAAGAGGAGCAGGGCTGAAGTTGCGGGAGCGGTTCCGGCGCGGGCGGCTGTGCCTACGGCGGATGGGCAGACCTCGCTGGTGCGTGCGCTGGGGCTGAAGATCGGGCGCATCGTGATTGATGCCGGGCATGGCGGCCATGACTCGGGCACGCTGGGCTATGGCGGGATCGAAGAGAAGGACGTGGTGCTCGATGTGGCGCTGCGTCTGGGCAAGCTGCTGCACGAACGGCTGGGCGCGGAGATCATCTATACGCGGTCGGACGATACCTTTATTCCGCTGGAGACGCGGACGGCGATTGCGAACAAGGCGCAGGCGGATCTGTTTCTTTCGATCCATGCCAACTCCTCGCGGGACCCGAGCGCGCGCGGTGTGGAGACGTACTACCTGAACTTTACGACGCAACTGGATGCGCTCGAAGTGGCGGCGCGAGAGAACGCGGTCTCAGACCAGTCGATCCATCAGTTGAGCGATCTGGTGAAGAAGATTGCGCTGAAAGACAAGATCGCGGAGTCGCGGGAGTTCGCCACCGACGTACAGGAGGACCTGTATGGCGGATTGGAGAAGGGCAATGCGGGGTTGAAGGACCGAGGGGTGAAGAAGGCCCCGTTTGTGGTGCTTATCGGCGCGAATATGCCGTCGATCCTGGCGGAGATCTCGTTTGTGACGAACCCGACCGATGCGCGGGAGCTGGAAGAGCCAGCGTACCGTGAGCGCGTGGCGGAGAGCCTGTATCGCGGCGTGGCGAGGTATGAGGCCGGTCTGAGCGGCGCGAAGCTGCCGGTGGAGCGGGCGAGCACGAAGTAGGGCGGGTTGATTGAAGGAACGAACGCAGCTTTGAATAGGATGGCTGGAAAACAAACGCAGATCCTCCGCCTTTGGCGAAGGATGACAATGGTTGGTGGAAGGATGACAGGGTTTTTAGCCCTCCTGAACTTCCTCAAGGCGGGCGGAGCGGCGCTGCGGCCGGCGTGGGGCTTCGCTTACGGATGAGCGCTGGTGTAGTCTGACCGATAGCAAGGGCGAATCTGCATGGTCAATTTCAAGTTCAATCTTCGAGGAATGGGGCATCTCGTTTTACTGTTATGCGTGGCGGGATCGATGCCGCAGGCCTTTGGGCAAGGCGCGAAGACGATGCTGGTGGAGCCTCCAACACCTCTGCTCCCTGCGGCGTTTGGACCGTGGCAAGCGGAGGGGACGTCGCCCGCGTGCGTCGACTGCCCGCCGCCGGAAGGTATCGCGGAGGGTGTGACCGGGGCGGTATTGAAAGAGGATGGGTTAAGCCGGGCCAGCAAGATGACCTACCATCGCTCGAATAAAACCGGGACGATGATGGTCGAGGCATACCAGTTTGGCGATGCCACCGGAGCGGCGAGCGCATTTACTTTTTTGCGCAAGTCCGACTCGCGGATGGTGATGCCGGGCGATGGAAAGACCGGGACGGGGATTGGTTCGGAGATGGCGGCCTCGGCCGCAGGTGAGTTTATCTTTCGCAGCGGGACAACCATTGTCGTAGCCGACGCGAGCAAAGCGAATGGCCCGGTGATGAACGACCTGCGGCGGCTGGAGACGACGCTGCCGAAGGTGGGAGGGCCCAAGGCGCAGTCACCGCTGCTGCCGACGCTGCTGCCCGCAAAGGGACTGGAAGCAGAGTCGGTGCGCTATGCTCTGGGGCCGGTGGGATACCAGGCGATGGGCGGCGTGCTGCCGGGGGGGATCGTCGGCTTCGATAAGAGCGCCGAAGTGGTGATGGCGAAGTATAAAGGCGTTGGCATGTTGACCCTGCTCCTCTATCCGACGCCGCAGATCGCAGGCAACCACGGAAGAGAGATTGTGGCGGAGATGAACCGTCAGGGCACGGCGGCGGGGACGGTGAAGCTGCGGAGGGAAGGGCCGCTGGTGGCGATGACGACGGGCGCGTGGAGCCCGGATGCGGCACAGAAGATGGTCGAGGGAGTCCATCTGCACGATATCGTGACGTGGAACAAGACGCCTCCGCCGGAGTTTAAATCGGAGATCCGCAAGACGGTGAGCCTGCTGACCAGCATCGCCATTCTGTCGGGCCTGTTGGCGCTGGCCGCAGTGGTCCTCGGGCTGTTTCTGGGGTTTGGAAGGGCGGCGATTCGCGTGATGCAGGGAAAGCCCGCCGCCACGGAGCCGGAGTTTTTGCGCATCGATCTGAGCGGGCGGTCGGAGAAGATTCATCTCGAAGGGCAGATGCCTCACCCAAAAGGGTGATATTTAGTGCACCGGTGGTGGTGCATGAGCGAAGCTAAACGGCTGATATGAGGGTGGTTTGAAAAAATGGAGACGACCTAAAAGCGAATAAATGACGAATATGATAGACTCTGTTGTATGAGAAGTAACCCCCGTAACTAATTCCTAAATAACGAGTTACGGTGACGAAGTTTAGGCCTTGACACCGGATTTTGGCAAACTTAGTATTTCGCCAGAAAGTTCTGATGGCTTTGCCTCCGTTGGAACTATTCTCCCTAAAGAAGAGGTCACCCTGTTGCCGGGTGGCCTCTTCGCTTTTCGCAGCAATATTAAGTTGCGCTTCGACAAGAGAAAAAGTTGCACCGATCAGCCAGTGAGACGAAAGCCGATGTCCTGGCTGTTGCGGATTGCATCGCGTACGTGGAGATGTATCGGAGCCATTTTCTTTCGGTGGAGCAAACCTGTTTTGTCGGATCAGGATTTGGCGAGAGGAGGGATGTGCCGCTAGAATGAGTGAGGCAGGCCGATGTAGCTCAGTTGGTAGAGCAACTGATTCGTAATCAGTAGGTCAGCGGTTCGACTCCGCTCATCGGCTCCATTCCTTTCAATCACTTCTGGCGGTTTTGTTGCATTCCGCAAGACGACTGTGGAAGTTTTTGTAGGACTCTGTTCAGCCCGTTGCCTTCAATGTGTAGTGACTTTTGATTCTTCTGGTTTGACGACCGCAGCAGGTCCAATGGTATTAGGGGTGCAGATACCTCTCAGGGCAGGAAGAAAACCTCTTCCATCATTGGGAATCGTTCTCCGGGGCGTAGGCCTTCTGGCGGCGCAAGCAAGGGCTCCATGGCTTTCTGCCAACGCAGGTTTACAGGATGGTTGTCGAACTGGCTCCATGTGGCCTCGAAGTCTACCGCCTTGAAGGTGAGAAACAATAAATTATCCCTGCGAAAGATAGAATATTCGCTGATGCCCCCTCTCTTTAGCATGTCGCGCATCTCGGGCCAAACTTCCTGATGCGCCTTTTCATAGGCTTCGGCTGCGCCCTCCCGCAGCCGAAGAATGAAGGCAAACCTCTCAAGCGGTTGGTCTTCGGTGAAATCGGCTTTCGGATTCATCGTCACCAACTCACCACCGAGACCGCAAAGGGTTCCAGTTTGATCTTGCCGTCCGCAAGCTTCACGCTGTGTGCCGGTTCATCCCCTGTCGACTCATCCACTGTCAGCGCACTCGCCTTCTGTGCATCCGGCAGCTTCACCTCAATCGCATGATCCCGCTTGTTGGCCAGCAGCAGTTTGTGACCCGCGGGGGTGAGGAACGCTTGCGCTTCTACGTCACCCGAACTTGGGCCGCCCAGGTTCGTAGCTACCAGCGAGTCTCCTGGATGGAAGTTGTCCTTGATCAGTTTGAGCACCCAGAAGCGCGGGTTTGGCTTGTTGTTGAGCCAGTTCATCATGCTCACGCTGGGATACTGGGTCGGATAACCAACGAGCTGCGATTCGCCGATGACGTCGATCTGTAGCCGCGAAAGCTCAACGTAGAGATACGCATACAGCGAGCCTGCCAGGTTATAGTAGCCAGCCGGTGGCGGAACCTTGTCCGCTGCTGTGTTATCGGTTGGCAGAATGACGCCCAACTCATCCAGATCCGTCTTTGTCTCCGGCGAGAGCCGCTTGCGAATGTTCTCGGCGAAACGCACCGTACTCAAGAATCCATCCGCCTGGTCGAAGAACGTGTACTGCCAGTCGGAGATGTTCTGCGAGCGTGTAGGAGATGCGTAGAAGTGGTATGAGATGTAATCCAGCGGGATGCCGGGCTTGTGATTGGCGTGATTAAGAAAGTATTCAAAAAACTCCGGGTGTTCTCTCGGTGCGGCCAGAGCCATGCCCATGAACTTCGTCTCCGGGCTGGCGCGACGAATTCCTTCGACGATGGCATCGTAGCGTTTGGTGTAATCCTGGGGCGTCGTGGAATGTTCTGCTTCCACCTCGTTCAGCACCTCCCAAACCGGAAACTTGTAGTGATAGCCGGAGTTGTGCCGCACCCCATTCTCATCGGTAAAGCCGCCGTCCACGTACCAGCTCACCAGCCGCTCATAGTAGTCGGCCACCTCTTTGCCGGTGGGATCGCGCAGTTCCGTGCCCTGCGTGTAATTCCAGACCGGCTGATTGGGGTCGGCCGGGTAAGTTACCGGCTTATCCGTCTTGAAGAGCCATGCAGGCATGGTGCTGAAGTTCATTACTGTCGGATGCCCTTTGGTCGCGTTAAGAAAGTCTATGGTGAGAGGGTCGATGAGGCTGAAGTCCCACGAGGTCTTCTGCTTCGTGGGCGGCTCCAACTCCGCTACCGCCAGCCTGGGATACGGAAGCCACGGCACATAACGCACATAGTCCGCGCCCAGGTCCTTGACTGCTTTGAAGGATGGAGCGCTCAATGGTTCGCCGCGACGCAAGGGCGGGTTCACTACCACTTGCAAGGTGGGCGTCGACTTTGAGACCACCGTGGTTTTGTCCCAGTGGACGGTCAGTTGAAGCGGCTTCTGAGCATGGAGCGCGACAGGCGTCGCAACACAGGCGATGCCTATGACAAAGAGCCGGACGAATTTACCTACAGTCCGGCGAGGTTGAAACAGATGTTTTGTTGCCAATGCCATACGCATAGCCCGCTCCTTTTCCTATTTGCTGTTGGACAGGATTGCACTGCGCGCAACGCGATTACCGAAGTGCGCGAGTTGCAATATTGTCCATCGTGAAACTTCATTGGCCCGAAGAGGCTGGGCCGAGTTGACCACTGGAGTGGCCGCAATTGTAGGCAGGTACTCATCCTGGAATTTTTCTCCCCATACGGGATGCGGAGACTTCATCCGAGAGGACTCCCTGCGAACTCTCACGCGTGAAGAGGCCGTCTCGCAGAATCAACTTGTGTTCGCAATAGTGCGATGGAGAAACGGGTTGCCTCTTTAAGCACTGAAGGACGATCGGCAGGATTCGTTCACCATACTTTTCAGGGAAGTAGGCTATGGCACCGATGAGAGGGCTATCGGTGCTTTGCAGCTCCGCTTCAAGATCCTGATCCGGTCCCCACCCCTGCGACATGATTGCTGTAGACCGCTCCCGGCCCATCTCTCGGATCGCACGAATGGCGCCTCGGGTGCAATTGTCGTTGGAGGCTGCGATCAGAAGATGCTCTCTCCGTCCTAAAGACTGGACGAAGTGACGGGTAACTGCATACCCTCCCTTTTCGGTTCCCTTGCCATCCTTGTGAAGCACTTTGCCGTCATCCAGATTGGGTAATACGCTTCGTATACCGTCGACCGTCCCCAGGACCCGTGCTTGAGGAACAGGGCCTGCTTCGGGTAGCTCCAGCAACAGGACGCGGTCTACCTTCCCATTCCACTGGTCAGTTGCAAACTGCGCCAACGCCTGTCCGCCTAATCGACCTACCTCATAGTTGTCTACGCCAAAGTAGATTGCGCTGGGCATAGGGATATCGATCGCCAGCAAGGGTATCCCTGCTTTGCGGAACATATCGGCCAACGCAGGCCCTACCCCAGAATGAAATTCATACTCAATTACAAAATCCACCTTTTGCGCAATCAGCCACTCCGCGTTCTTAAGGGCTTGTTCAGGGTTCCCCTTGTTGTCAACTACCAGCAACTCCACCTGTGCCTGGGCTGCTGCGTCTACCAGGCCTTGAGTCACCCTCTGGACAAAGGGCTGATCGGTGGAAAGTTGGGCATAGCCAACGCGATAGTTTCTGTGACCCAGGGTATGCCTGAATCTTTTGGTCGCCTTGTCTCGAACAACGTAGCCATGTGCTTCCAAAGTACGGAGCATACGGAAAGTCGTGCTCATATCCAACCCGACTTTTTCCGCAATATCCGTTAGTCGCAACTCGACGGAGGCCCCTCGCAGACTGTCGAGCACATCGAGTCCCTTGCCTAAGACATCAACGTGGTACTGAGCTGGCGCGCGCTTTGTCTCCGAAGGTTCTCCAGCAGAAGGCCGCTTTTCTTTTGGCCGTCCTGCCTTGCTTCTAGGCTGCATATTCTCCCTCGCTCCTCGGGTTGACTATTTTGCGATCCACTTCAACATGACTGCCTGTTCTTGCGATGCGGTGCAGCGTCGCAAGAATAGGTTTCGTTTGAGGCGTTTGTCAATTTTATAGATTGAAATGATTATTTCTTTCCATAAGAAAAATCAGCTAGCAAAAATTTCATTGAGTGAAATATTTATTTCCTTGACAAAAATCTAAGCCATCTCTTACGATCCCCCTCAACTTTGGTTTTCCCTTTCAAAAAGTGATGGGCTTATCGGTCTTGACTACGGGACGAGCATCTCTGCCAGAAAAGTTCTTCTCCACAATTTTTGAATCATGAGGCCTGTTCAATGACATTGAAATGTTCTTCGCTCAGATTTTCCTTAGGGGTATCTCTCAAGGCGACCCTGTCTTTGATCGCCATGTTCTTTCTGGCGACCGCACCTTCACTCCCTGGTCAATCAATCACAGGCGACATCCTCGGAACCGTGCGCGATTCGAGTGGAGCCGTCGTGCCAGGGGCTCAAGTTAGCGTTAGGGCAACAGATACAGGAATAACAGCCAAAGCGGCTACCGACGGCGACGGTAGCTATCTCTTCGCTCAATTGAAGCCGGGCCGCTACAGCGTCACCGTAGCGAAGGCAGGATTTGCAACTTCTGCGGTCACAGGCATTGACCTTGAGATTGGGCGGCGCCCGCGCGTGGATTTTGAGCTGAAGGTCGGCCAGGCTACAGAGAAAGTGGAAGTCAGCGCGGGAGGCGCACCACAACTGGAGAGTGAGACTTCCTCGATGGGCCAGGTACTGGAGGATAAGGTGGTTCAGGATTTACCGATCCTCGATCGAAACTTTGTACAGCTCATGACGATTTCTGCCGGAGTTGCCCCGATCGGCGCGGGAACCTCCCCGGCCGCCACCTGGACTGGAACCAAGGGCGGAGACACCACCGCGAGCGTGGCCGGAGGGCGGGAATCCAATGTGAGTTTTCTCGTAAATGGTATCGAGTCGCGCAACGCACGCTTCGGAAGCGCCAACTTGCGTCCCTCCTTCGATGCCATTCAGGAGGTGGAGGTCAAGACCAACAATTTCTCTTCCGAGTATGGGCGATCTGGCGGAGTAACCCTGATCACGCTTAAATCGGGCGCGAATGCATTTCACGGAGACGTGTTCGACTACTTCCGCAACGACGATCTAAATGCAAACGACTTCTTCTCGAACCTGAATGGGCAACCAAGGGCCAAGCTTCGCTATAACAACTTTGGAGGGAGTATTGGCGGTCCGGTGCGAATCCCACATCTTTATAACGGGACGAACAAAACCTTCTTCTTCTTCAATTACGAAGGTTTTCGCCAGCCGACCGGATCAAATTTCACCGCGCGAGTCCCAAGCGCCGCTCAACTCGCAGGAAATATCGCCGACGACTCAGCCGGCACAGGTATCTTCCCAACCAGCTCTGCGTACTGTCAGAGCAATGCATTGGGAAGGGCATCTGCAAAATGCGGGGATGTCATTGACCCCACGACCGGTCAGCCCTTTCCCGGAAATGTAATTCCCTCTGGGCGCCTGAATGCTATTTCGCAGAAATGGATCCAGTTCTGGGCTGCTCCCAACTTTCAAGGGCCACCTTCGGCGACGCCTGGTCTGCCTCAATTCAACTACAAGGTAACCAAATCAGGATTCATCAACTGGGATCAATACAATACTAGAATCGATCACGCATTGACGGCACACGATCAGATCTGGGGCAGTTATACCTATGAGAATCGTCCCACCGTCCAGCCCGGTACCCTTCCACTCCAAGGAAGTTCGTTCCCGATCAAAGACACTCTTGTGACAGTGACAGAGAATCATATCTTTTCGCCTGCCGTCATTAACGAGGCCCGCTTTGGATACAACCGCGGTTACACCTATAAGGTTGGCGAAGGCGCACTAAGCACAAACTATGCCCGGAGCGTCTTCGGTTTTACGAACACTTCAACGAATCCCTTTGATTTCGGTGTGCCAAATCTCGGCATCAGGGATTCTATCTTCAATACCCCGGGCTCACCATCGGAATCGATTGGAGCGCTCGACCAAAACTTCCAGTGGGTCGATCATCTTAGTTTGGCCAAAGGAAATAATAACTTCAAAGTTGGCATTGATTTCATGCACGAAAAGTTTTATCAGGTTACGGACTTTGGAGGTGTTCCTAGTGTAACTTTCACTACTCTATACACTGGCGTAAGCTTTGCAGACTATTTGCTGGGCGATATACAGAGCGCGTCCGCGGCGGTAGGAGACTCCTCCCAGGATTTGCGGAGTAACTACTACGGAGGATTTTTCCAGGATGATTGGCATGTCAGCCGCAACCTCACCTTGAATCTCGGAATTCGGTACGAGTACCAGCAAACTCCATACGACACCAGTTCGAAGACCGCATGGTTCGATCCATCCATTAAGGATGTGGTCTATTCCCGTAGCGGTGCGGTGCGCAACGGCATCGTCGATCCCGACTACAACAATATCGCCCCACGAGTCGGCTTTGCCTGGAGCCCCTCTTTTCTCAACAATACGGTGCTCAGAGGCGGTGCCGGCGCCTTCTACGCCACAGACAATTGGAACGAACTACAGTTTCTAGTCAGTGCGCCCGCTTTCTACAGCACTCAGACTCTAATCTCCGATCCCAATCCGGCGACACCGGGATATAGCTTCTCAGATCTCTACCCGGCTGCTTCGCCCGTCGGAGGAGTCTCAGCTCCCTTCAGTGTCAACAAAACCAATCGCACACCGTACGTCAACGGGTGGAATCTGGATCTTCAGCATACTTTTGCCTCCAACTGGCTGATCGATGTGGGATACATCGGCAACGTGGGCCAGAAGCTTCCTCAACGCAAAAACGAAAATGCACCGCAATCTTTCGATCCGACGGGTTTGCTTCCTAATTCGCAGCGCAACCCGTACCCGCAGTTTGGTGCAATACTTCTGGCATACAACGGTGGCTGGTCCAGTTATAACGGCATGGCGGTGCGTGCCGAGAAGCGGCTTTCCAGTGGCTCGTATTTCCTCGCCTCCTACACGTATAGCCATGCCATCGACTTAGGCACGACGGACGATTTCTCCATGGCGTCCTTTGACATGAAGCGCTACGACAAGGGCAATGGCGATTACGATATTCGTCACCGTCTCGTTCTCAGCTATATCTATGAATTGCCTTTTGGCCGCGGAAAGCAGTTTCTGGCCAATGCGCCTGGACTGGTCGATAAGATCGTTGGCGGCTGGGAGTGGAATGGCATCGCTGCGTTCTCGACGGGCCAATATACTACGCCAACTTTGCCGACAGACTGGATCAATTGCGGAGGATTCTGCACCACTATGGCGGATAGAATCGGGAACCCTATTCCTGCACATCGGAGCTACAAAAACTACTTTGATATCAATGCTTTCGCCTACCCGGGATGCGAAGGTACGGCGACCCCTTCTGTGCCATGTAAGAATGCGCTGCATATCGAAGGCAACGCCGGGCGCAACAGTCTGGAGAACCCCGGCGTCAACAACTGGGATATGGGCTTGATGAAGCGGACGCATATCACCGAACATCTGAACACCCAATTCACCGTGCAGGCACAGAACGTCTTTAACCACACCCAATTCGGCGGTGCAGGCGGAAGTCTCCAGGCAGGAAGCTTCGGGATCATCCAGGGAACACAGGCGACGCATGGCCCAAGAGTGATCCAATTGTCTTTCAAAATGATGTTCTAGGGCACGAAATCCCTGATCGCATTCATGAATCTTAAGCCAACTCCTCCCGTGCGTACCAAGTGTCGCGCGCTCGGGGTGCTTCACAATCAGATCAATCTGCGTGGAGGCTTCCCCAGAGGGCATCCGGAAGTTTCAAAAGGAGCGAACGAGTCTGAGTTTCTGATCAAGAGGGAGGCGAATCACGCTCGATCTCAGATAATTTCGGCGGCGGACTCAAAGGAACCCTCATCGGCGGCGCGGCTGACGCCGGTATTGGCGCGGTCGTAGGCAAGGTTCACCAGAACAATCGCCGGTCTCTATCACGCCTGCCGCCAACGAAGGCCCTGAAGCCCACCCCTGGACGGACCAGCAGATCCTTACCTGCACTGTCTCCCAGTGCAGGCACATTGCGAACAAGAAGCGAGGATACCTTCTTCGATATCGTTCAGCAGCTGGCTGTGATCTCGTCCCAGAATCGCAACCTCACGCTTCCCGAGACTGCCGAAGCAGGTCAAAAGGTTGGTGAAGAGATCAAGGCCAAGGCCGACCATGACGAGCTTCTCTACGCTGTAGTCGATGACGCCATCCGGAAGGTAGGTCAGCCCGCTCCCGCAAAATAAGCCGTACCCTGCAGCGGGAAGCTGTTCCGACATAAAAATGCGCATCTTCTTTTCAAGAGGATGCGCATTCCAAACTCTGGTCGCCAGATATCGTGACCTTACGCCGCGACTCCTCTTCCGCGGCGCTCCAGTCAAGCCGTCATCAAAATGAACTTTAGCCAGCCCTACGCTCTTCCAGTACCTCGTCAAGCAGGCCAGCGAGCGAGCCCGCGCGCGAACGCATCGAGACCTGCGATTGCGAGAGACTGCCCGCAAGCACGTCCTGCCGCTGTCGCGCGGTACACAACTCATCGGCGATATTGAGCGCTGCCAGCACGGCCACACGCAGACTGTCGACGGTGCCGCCGTGTGCCGAAACGGCACGCATCTTGGCATCGACGATATGCGCCAACTGCTCGATATACGCCGTATCCGTGCCGCGCAGGTGATAGACCTGGTCGTAGATCTCGACCCCGATCGATTGGGGAACGATGGATTGGCTTTCGGCCTGTTGTTCCGGGACTTCGACTGTCTTGTCCATCGTTACTCCTTGAGCGGATTTTTAGAGAAGCTCGTCCATCTGTTGCAGCATCTTCTCGACGCGCTGACGCACGGTGTCGCGTTCCTTGCTCAGGGTATTGAGCTGTGCTTCGACAGCGATCTGGGAAGAGAGCTGTGATTCCAATTGTTCATTCAGAGAGGCAATTTGAGCCTCGGCGGCGGCGCGGGCCTCGCGTTCACGTTTAACGATCTCGACGGCACGAAGAACTTTTTGCTCAAGCGCCTGAAACTCATCGACGCTGATGGTGGATGTACTCATATTCTCAAAGTATAGACGGTACATGCGTGGATTTTGTTGGGGAAAACCTGTGTGGAACCTATGTGGATGCCCGCCGTTTCTGCCTGGAGCGAGGATGCGCACTGCCGAAGTCACGCACTTTCCGGTTGCCGGCCACGCTGCGAGCGACGGAGGCTGTGTGAAGCAGGCCGTTCAGACCTGCTCCATCCCCATATGAGCGACGAACGGAAGGTGCCGCTTGCTTGTTCAGTCCACCTTGAGATTGAAGTGGAAGGCATTTCTGCTCTCAAAAGAACTGATGTTTTTGGTTTTGCTTTTCTTGCCATTGCTCTCGGCCCACAGCTCATAATCGGTGTTTTGCGAGAGCTGGCCGAAGCGATACTCGCCCTGGGCGTCGGTGATCTTGCTCATCACGGAGAGCGTGTGATCGTCCTTGAGATAGACGACAGCACCCTTAAGCGGGGCGCCGGACTTATCGAGGACTTTGCCGTCAATGGTGCGCTGCACGGGGCCGCGGGTCTGCGCGAAGGCAGAGACCTGAGGCAAAACCAGGCAGCATGACGCAGCCACGCAGACGGCCAAGGCCACCTTGCAGGCAAAGGAACGGAGCGAAAGATGAGTGCGCTTCATAGGCTTAAGTATACGGCTTACTCCTTGACAGGGCTGCCGTTACTCATCTTCCTCGTCGGTGACCGGGGTGGCGTCTTCATCGTCGTAGCCGCTGACATCGACGGGAGCAAGCTCCAGCGGATCGACCGACACAATCTCGAGATCGAGACCGCATTCGTCGCATTGCAGCGTCTCGCCTTCTTCTACCTCATCGGTATCGATGACAATCGGGTTATCGCATTCGGGACATACAACAGCCATGGTTATGCCTCCAGGGGTTAGGGTTCGCTGCCCGCCTATAGGATGATAGGAATGGTGTTCGCGAACGCATCAATCTATCTATTTAGCGGGCATCCGGCACGTTCGTCAAGCATCTGTTTTCTTCGTCGTTTCGGTTTGCGCATTTGGCCGCCAATCGCACAGATTTAAGTTGCCGAAAGCCTTGTGCAATCGGTTAGACGACCCAAACGCTCCGTTGGCTTTCGTGATGAAATAGAGACAGATACTTCATGCCTCGCACCGGTCCCATGTCGTTAGCGCTACCGCCCTTCGCCGGGGCGACCCGCCGCCTCGTCTTCGCCAACCTCATCGCCTTCTTCGGCTTCGCTTTGTTCGGGTGGGTAGCGCCGCGGCCCATCAGTATCCTGCTCGGACATTTGGCCCTTGTTCCCGCCGCTGTCTTTCGCGGCGAAGTATGGCAACTGCTGACGTTCGGCTTCCTCCCGATGGGCATTCTTGGGACGCTGTTTGCCATGCTCACGCTCTGGTTCATCGGCGCATATCTTGAGGACATACGAGGTTCGCGCTGGCTGACGGAACTCTATCTCTTCTCCACCATCGCCGGGGGCCTGCTGGCATCGCTGCTTGCGTTGGTGCATCTCTTCGGGCTTCGGCCGGAACTCATCACGCTGGGTGCCTGGGCGCCGATCTTCGCGCTGATGGTCGCCTTCTCTGTCATCGCAGGCGAGCAGGAGATCCTGTTCTTCTTCTTTGTCCGCATGAAGGCGAAGTACCTGGTCTGGATTTACATCGTGCTCTGCATCGCCATTCTGCTTAAAGGCGACGATCGCTTCGGCGCGCTCACCGAGCTTTCGGGCGCGTTGATGGGCTATGTGTACACAAAGTTTGCCCCGCGCCGCGGCATGGCCCACGGCCTGACGGAACGCTACTTTGGCCTAAGAAACGACTACTATCGGTGGAAGCGCCGCCGCGCCGCGAAAAAGTTCTCGGTCTATATGCGCAAGCAAAACCGCGAGGTCCACTTTGACAAGGACGGCCGCTACATCGATCCTGACGAGCTGCGCAAAGACCCGAACGACAAAAAATGGATGAACTGATTCATATAGCAGCGAAAAGAGGCCACCCCGGTCACAGAGTGACCTCCTGTCTCGATTGAAGGCATTGTTTATTACGTGCGCGTGACGGTTCGCAGATGTAGATCGCGCATCTGCTGTTCGCTCACTGGAGTCGGCGCATCGACCATCAGGTCAATTGCCTTCGCCGTCTTTGGAAAGGCAATGACTTCGCGGAGACTGCTCGCTCCGGCCAGGATCATCACGATGCGGTCGAGACCCAGCGCGATGCCGCCGTGCGGAGGCGTGCCATACTCGAGCGCGTCGAGGAAGAAGCCAAACCGCTCCTTGGCTTCTTCATCACTCATTCCCAGCGAGCGGAAGATCTCCGCCTGCACATCCTGTCGGTGGATACGGATCGAACCCGAGCCAAGCTCCGTGCCGTTGAGCACGATGTCGTAAGCCAGCGCGCGAACCGCGCCCTTGTCGTTGGTCAAACGCCCGGCCTTAATGTCCTCTTCATGCGGAGACGTGAACGGATGGTGCGCTGCGTTCCATACCTTCGCCTCCTCGTCCCACTCGTACATGGGGAAGTCCGTGACCCACGCAAACTTGTAGTCGGCCTCGGTGCCGGTCTTCACGAAGCGGCCATGCTTATCGGCGAACTTCTGCGCCAATTGCAGACGCAGCGCGCCAACGCGCTTATAGATCCACTGCGGATCATGGTTCCACTTCGCCGGTGTCCCCAGCTTCGGCGTCACCACCACGAGCAGGTCATCGGGCGCAGTAGCCAGCTTCGCCTCAATCGCCGCAGCCAACGGAGCGAACGTCGCATTCGTCTTCAGCCGGACGACATCCAGCAGATCGAGCCCACTGTCGCCAAAGCCTCCACGGACCTCTTCGAGCAAGCCCTTGCGTGCCGTTCCGCTCAACGCGCCAACACCGGGAATCGCAAACCCCAGCACCGGCAATACCTGCTCAATCTTCAACGTCTCGCGCAGCTCCGGCGTAAGCTCCTCGCTCAGCGAGACCATCGCTGGCAGCCGCATGTCCGGCTTGTCGATACCATAGTTCCTGATCGCCTCGTCGTAGGTCATCTGCACAAACGGTGTCGTCAGCGCGATGCCCGCGGCCTTAAATGCAGCCGTCAAAAATCCTTCGACCACATGAAAGATCATCTCCTGCTGCGGAAACGTCATCTCCAGGTCGATCTGCGTGAACTCCGGCTGGCGATCTGCGCGCAGGTCCTCGTCGCGGAAGCAGCGTGCGATCTGGAAGTAGCGGTCGAAGCCCGAGATCATCAGAATCTGTTTGAAGATCTGCGGCGACTGCGGCAGCGCATAGAAGCTACCCGCATGAACGCGGCTGGGAACGAGATAATCGCGCGCGCCTTCAGGAGTGGAGCGCGTCATAAACGGCGTCTCGATCTCGAGAAATCCCTCGTCCGAGAGATAGTTGCGAACAGCCCGCGCCACCTTATGCCGCAGCTCGAAGTTGTGCTGCATCTCCGTGCGCCGCAGATCGAGATAGCGATACTTCAGCCGTACCTCTTCGTTGCCGATGGCATCTTCCGCAGGGGAGAACGGAGGCGTCTTCGCCTCGTTCAGCAGCAGCAGTTCCTGCGCGACGACTTCAATGCCGCCGGTCGCCATGTTCGGATTCTCGAGGCCAGCCTCGCGCCGCCGCACCTTGCCCTTCACGGCAACAACGTACTCCGACCGCGCCGCCTCAGCCTTGGCATGGGCCTCGCCCGAGATCTCCTTGTCCAGCACCACCTGCGTGATACCGGTGCGGTCGCGCACATCGAGAAAGATGAGATTGCCGTGGTCGCGCCGACGGTTGACCCATCCCATCAGGACAACGTCCTGGCCATCCTGCTCTACACGAAGCTCTCCGCACTTGTGCGTGCGCTGCAAATTCCCTAGAAAATCAAGCACTGTAATTCCCTTGCTAGTGATATCGGCGGCGGAACTCAGCTCACCGGATTTTTGTTATCTGCTCGTCAAATCTGGTGCAATTTACCGGCGTAAAGCCTCAGCCAGTTCATTGCGCGGAACCTTGCTCTGCTCGCCAGCCGCAAAGTCCTTCACTGTCAGAATACCGGACGCGAGTTCGTCTTCGCCGAGAATGACCATCCGTCGCGCCAGTTTGTCGGCTGCTTCGAACGACTTCTTTAGGCGAAAGGTTCCATCGCCTACTTCGACCGACAATCCAGCCCGCCGCAGCTCCTGCGCCAGCCGCAGCGCCTCTGCATTCCGCTCCACCCCCATCGGCGCGATAAATACGTCGAGTTTCGTCTCCGCAGCCGCCTCAGCCTGCGCCTGCAAGGTCAAAATCAGGCGGTCTTCACCGATGGCAAACCCAATCCCCGGAGCCTTAGGCCCGCCCAGCATCTCGCTCAGGCCGTCGTACCTCCCGCCGCCGAGCAGGGCATTCTGCGTGCCCAGCCCGCTGCCGTCAGGCACGGTGAACTCGAAGGTCGTCCGCGTGTAGTAGTCCAGCCCGCGCACCAGCCTCGGCTCGACGGTGTACGCCACGCCGCAGGCATCGAGCGCTGCCTTCACCTGTTCAAAGTGCGCCTTGGACTCATCATCCAGATAATCCGCGATCTTTGGCAGTCCGTTGATGATCTCCTGATCGTTCGGGTCCTTCGAGTCCAGCACGCGCAGCGGGTTCGTCTCCGCGCGCCGCTGATTGTCCTCGCACATCAGGTGCTTCACCGGAGCCAGTGCCTCGCGCAGCGCCGCGACATATCTCGGCCTGTCCGTCGAAGATCCGACAGAGTTCAAAGCCAGCCGCCAGCCCTTGATGCCAAGCTCGTCGAGAAGGGTAGCCAGCATCTCCAGCACCTCGGCGTCGCGCAACGCGCTGTCCGAACCCGACCACGCTGGTCCCAACACCTCCGCGCCAATCTGCCAGAACTGCCGGTACCGCCCCCGCTGCGGACGCTCGCGGCGAAACTGCGGTCCTATATAGAAGAGCTTCTGCAGCATCCCTGTATCGGCCAGCTTGTGCTCGATATAGGCCCTCACCACGCCAGCTGTATTCTCAGGCCGCAGAGTCAAA
>Ga0068855_100002905_pt1 | contig 20967 bp, 16 predicted proteins | sample KBSCornC52_FD_66592 | JGI IMG/M metagenome (GOLD analysis project Ga0068855, IMG submission 66592) | Corn rhizosphere microbial communities from Kellogg Biological Station, Michigan, USA - KBS Corn C5-2 | ecosystem: Host-associated > Plants > Roots > Rhizosphere > Soil ...
GCAAACCGCAGAGCTGCAGGCGCACACCTGGCTGAGCGTCGGGGGAAGCATCGTTCTGGGCGGGGAGACCGCGGAGGAATTCACGCCCATAGAACGTTGGACCTGACTGGTTAATAAGCCAGTGACTTACGCGATTCGGCAGCTCAACCTCACAACCTGAAAGCGTTTGGGATCAACTAAGTGGGAATGGAGCCTTTAGGTACTACGCCCTGGTGGCAGACCGCTGTCATCTATCAGATCTATCCACGTTCCTACCAGGATTCGAAGGGCGACGGAATCGGCGACCTTGCTGGAATCATGAGCAGGCTGGAGTATGTGGCCAAGCTAGGCATTAAAGCCATCTGGATCTCGCCCTTCTATCCGTCCCCCATGGCGGACTTCGGGTATGACGTCTCAGACTACTGCAACGTAGACCCGATGTTCGGCACGCTGGCCGACTTCGCCGCGTTGATCCAGCGGACTCATGAGTTAGGGCTTCGACTGATTATGGATTTCGTCCCGAACCATACCTCGAACCAACATCCGTGGTTTCTCGAGAGCCGGAGTTCGCGGGACAATCCGAAGCGGGATTGGTATCTGTGGCACGACCCGGCTGAAGGTATGGGGCCTCCCTCGCACAGGCCGCCAAACAACTGGCTGTCGCACTTTGGCGGAACCGCGTGGACTTGGGACGAAACAACCGGGCAGTTTTACATGCACTCGTTTCTACCGCAGCAGCCGGACCTTAACTGGCGCAATCCGGAAGTACGAAAGGAGATGTACAACGCGCTGCGGTTCTGGCTGGACCGGGGCGTGGACGGTTTCCGTATGGACGTGCTGTGGCTGCTGATTAAGGATGCACAGTACCGGGACAATCCGATCAATCCGAATTGGAAGCCGGGAACTTCGTCCTTTGGGCGGTTTCTGCCGCTGTATACCGCCAACCGTCCGGAGACGCACGAGATAGTGGCAGAGATGCGCGCTCTGCTGGAGACTTATCCGGGCGAACGGTTGCTGATCGGCGAGATCTATCTTCCAATCGAGGAGCTGGTGCAGTACTACGGCGCCAGCGTGCCCGTGGGAACAGAGGAAGAGCTGCACGACTTGACTACAGCTTCCATCACTGGGCCCAGACTGAAAGGCGCGCAGCTTCCGTTCAATTTCCACCTGATTCAGACGCCTTGGAGTGCGCACGCGATCGCATGCCTGATCCGGGACTACGAGGCGGCGCTCCCCCCGGGCGCGTGGCCAAACTGGGTGCTCGGCAACCACGATCAGATGCGACTGGCAACACGGATTGGCGAGGAACAGGCTCGGGTAGCGGGGATGCTGCTGCTGACGCTTCGGGGCACTCCGACGCTCTACTACGGAGACGAGCTTGGCATGAAGGACGGCGTGATTGCGCCGGACCAGGTGCAGGACCCGGCGGAGAAGAACCAGCCGGGGATTGGGATGGGACGCGATCCGGAGAGGACGCCGATGCTGTGGGACAACTCGGCCAATGCAGGATTTACCACGGGCAAGCCATGGCTGCCCATCAATCCGGAGTTCACGAACTATACGGTGGAGACGGAGAGCAAGGACAAGGGCTCTGTGCTGAGTCTGTACCGCAAGTTGCTGGAGCTGCGGTGCGACCACGCCGCGCTGCACTCCGGTGACGTGTACGGGGTGAAGCCGGAGGACGACAGCAATCAGCAGGTGCTGGGATACCGGCGAACAGATGGCATCGAACGGATTCAGGTACTGCTGAACCTTTCTGGGGAGCCGCAGGAGGCGCCGTGTCCGCCGGGGCGGGTGATGCTCTCGACCCGCGCCGGACGGGATGCCGAATCGATCCGAGGCAACGTAAAACTGCAACCCCACGAGGGTGTGGTGATTGTGCTCGAGGAACATCTGTCAGGACAGTCGCCGACTCTGCGCAGGAACAAGGGCGAGCAACGGATGGCCTAGGGAGTTGTGAACCGAGTACGCCGACGATTCCCACACGAAGCGCACACGGAATGGGACTGGGGGCCTGTTAAGATAAGCAGGAAGTCCAGTCGCGCAGCCGCGGGTGTGCGCGCATAAAGGCGGGCGCCGATTGCTTTACTGGCTGCTGTATCAGAAGCTGTTCCCCTACTTCCGGGTCTTCCGTATCTTTCGCTACCTGACGTTCCGGACGGCGTTTGCAAGCCTGACAGCGCTCGCGATCGGGTTGCTGATCGGACCTTTTGTCATCGAGCGACTGCGCGAGTTTCAGATCGGGCAGTACATCCGTGAAGACGGCCCGCAGAGCCATAAAAAGAAAGGTGGCACACCGACCATGGGCGGCGTGCTGATCTGCATTTCGATTCTGGTGCCCACGTTGCTCTGGGCAGACCTGTCGAATCCGCTGATCTGGGTGGTGATGCTATCGACCGTGGCGTTTGGTGCGATCGGCTTTGCGGACGATTACATCAAGGTGGTGAAGAAGCGAAATCTGGGACTGACAGCGCGGCAGAAGCTGGGGCTTCAGTTTGCGGCCAGCGCGGCCGTGGCAGTGGGGCTGCTTGTCCTGCAGAAACACCGGGCGTACTCAACACGGCTGGTGGTCCCGTTTGCGAAGAAGTACCGCCCCGATCTGGTTTGGCAGTGGCTGGGAGGTATTCCGCACGCGCACTGGATGGCCTTTCTGCCGTTTGTAGTGTTTGTGGTACTTGTGATCACGCTGACCAGCAACGCGGTGAACTTGACCGACGGGCTGGACGGGCTGGCGATTGGATGTACGATCGTGGCCACTGCAGCGCTGACGGTGCTGACCTACGTGAGCGGGCACGCGGTCTTCTCCGATTACCTGGAGATTCCCAGGATGGCGCTGGTGAGCGAAGTGACGGTCTTCTGCGGATCCATGGTGGGGGCCTCGATCGGGTTCCTCTGGTACAACGCGCATCCGGCCGAGGTTTTTATGGGCGACGTCGGATCACTCGCGCTGGGTGGAGCGATTGGCACGGTCGCGGTGATCATCAAGCAGGAGCTGCTACTGCCGTTTATCGGCGGTGTGTTCATCATGGAGGCGGCGAGCGTGATCCTGCAGGTGGGCAGCTATAAGCTGCGCGGCGGCAAGCGGATCTTCCGGATGGCTCCCCTGCACCATCACTTTGAGTTGCTCGGATGGAGCGAAAGCAAGGTGATTGCGCGCTTCTGGATTCTCGCACTGGTGTTTGCACTGTTTGCGCTGACGACGCTGAAACTGAGGTGATGCGATCACGATCGCAACCCTGTCATAGAGTTTCGGATGGCTTGCTACTGTTTTGGTGACTGTGGTACCACTCTTTCCCTTGGAAAATCCAATCTATGGAACTGAAGAATAAGCGCGTGCTGGTGGTGGGCCTAGGGAAGTCGGGGATCGCAGCGGCACTCTTTTTGCGAGATCGGGGGGCACGGGTGACGGTCTCCGATGCGCGCAGCGCCCAGGAACTGGAGCGAGAGATCCCGGCGCTGCTGGAAGCGGGGGTGATGGTCGAGACGGACGGGCATGGACTGCTGACCTTCCGGGGACAGGATCTGATTGTGGTGTCCCCAGGAGTACCCTATGACACGCCGGAGTTGGCACAGTCACGCGCGTTTGGCATCCCGGTGATCGGTGAGCTGGAACTGGCGTGCCGGTTCCTGCAGGGACAGATTACGGGGGTGACGGGATCGAACGGGAAGACCACGACCACGAGTCTCATCGGAAAGATCTTCGCCGACTGCGGACGCGACACGCTGGTGGGCGGCAACATCGGCGTGCCGGTCATTGAGCTGGTACAGCGAAGTTCCGTGGGAACGATGAACGTGCTGGAAGTTTCGAGCTTCCAACTGGAAACCGTGGAGGCGTTTGCACCGCACATCGCCGTGGTGCTGAACATCACTCCGGACCACCTCGACCGGCATGGAAGCTTTGAGAACTACGCGGCGATGAAGGCACGGATTACCTCGAAGCAGACACATGCGGACTTCCTGGTGCTGAATGCGGAGGACAAGCCCACGCAGATGGTCGCCGGCAAAACACAGGCGCAGGTGTTCTGGTTCAGCGGTCGGCGGCCGATCCGGCAGGGGGCATTCGTACACGGGGAGAGCATTGTGTTTGTGCCCAGCGAGGGCGGCCCGACAGAGCCGGTGATGCCGGTGGCGGAGATTCCGCTGAAGGGTGCGCACAATGTGGACAACGTGCTCGCTGCGGTGTGTGCCGCCCGGCTCGGTGGGGTCCCGGCGGAGAAGATTCGCGAGGCAGTCCGAAGTTTTCAGGCTGTGGAGCACCGGCTGGAGTTTGTGGCTGAGGTAAGCGGGGTGGCGTACTACAACGACTCCAAAGCGACCAATGTGGATGCGACCAAGAAAGCGCTGGAGGCGTTTCCGGGCGGGGTGCATTTGATCCTTGGAGGCAAGGATAAGGATTCGGATTACACCGAGCTGGCGGACCTGATCCGGAAACGGGTGAAAACTGTTGCCACAATTGGTTCGGCAGCAGAGAAGATTGAGCGGCAGCTGGCGGGAGTGACGAAGATAGTCTCAGCGGGCACCCTGGAATCGGCAGTGCAAACGGTCTCAGCAGAGGCGACGGCCGGAGATGTGGTGCTTCTGGCTCCCGCGTGCTCGAGCTTCGATCAGTTTGACAATTACGAGCACCGTGGGCGCAGCTTCAAAGAGATTGTGAGACAGCTTGTCGGTGCGAGATCGCGGCCGGGAGTTGAGAACTAGGGCGTAGGAAATGGCGAAGCGGGTTGGTGTCGACAAGTGGCTGTTTGGAACCGTGTTTCTGCTGGTGCTCTTCGGCCTAGTGATGGTGTTCTCGACCTCCGCGGTGATGGCGAAGGAGACGCTGGGCTCGCCCTATGCGTTCGTGGGCAGGCAGGCACTATGGGCTCTCCTGGGCCTGGCGTGTATGACGGTGCTCATGCAGGTGGATTACCGCCGGTATAACAGCTACGGCGTGGTAGTGACGTCGGTCGCCATCACGACGATTCTGCTGCTGGGCGTGTTTGCGATGCATGGGATGAATGGCGCGCACCGCTGGATCCGGGTGGCAGGAACGACGCTGCAGCCATCGGAGCTGGCGAAGCCGGTAATTGTGCTGTTTCTCGCATATTTTCTGCAGACACGCATCCATGCGATGGATGACGTGAAGGGAACGATCCTGCGGGCCGTGCTGCCGTCGCTGGTGTTCATTGCGCTGATCTTGAAAGAGCCCGACCTGGGCACGGCATTGGTGTGCGCCGGAGTAACCGCGCTGATGCTTTACCTGGCAGGCGCACAGGTGAAGTACTTCGTAATTGCAGCCGCGGCGGCTTCCCCGTTGCTCTATTACATGCTGTTCCATGTTGCGTTCCGGCGGGCGCGCATGCTGGCATTCATCAATCCAGACCTTGATCCCAGGGGGGCCGGGTTTCACATTCTGCAATCATTGATTGCGGTGGGGACCGGTGGTGTGTTCGGACGTGGGCTGATGGAAGGAGTGCAGAAGCTGTTCTATCTCCCGGAGCCGCATACGGACTTCATCTTCGCGACAGTTTGCGAGGAGCTGGGGCTGGTCGGTGCAATCGCGATCGTAGCGCTGTTTGTAATGCTTGGGTACCGCGGTCTTCGAGCGGCGGTACTCTCGACCGATCCGTTTGCGCGCTTTCTGGCATTCGGGATCACGACGGCAATCCTGATCCAGGCGTTCTTCAACATGAGCGTGGTTCTCTCGTTGGTGCCGACCAAAGGCATCACGCTGCCTCTGATCTCGTCCGGCGGAACCTCGGTGTTTATTACGCTGGCGAGCCTCGGAATTCTGCTGAACATCACGCGCGAGATCGATTAGGTGAACGCAAGCAGGTCAGACGGCGGCGCGCAACGCATGCGGGTGCTGATGGCCGGCGGAGGCACTGGCGGGCACGTGATTCCAGCGCTGGCGATTGCACGGGAGCTGCGTGACAGCTTCGGGGCTGAGGTTCGGTTTGTGGGGACGGCACGTGGGTTGGAGACGAAGTTGGTGCCGGAGGCAGGCTTCCGGTTGGAGCTCGTGCGGTCGGGGCAGTTGAAGAACGTGGGCTTGGCAACCCGGCTGAAAACGGCGGCGGATGTGCCCCGCGGGGTGATGGAATGCCTGCGGCTGATTCGAGAGTTTCGGCCGCAGGTGGTAGTCGGCGTGGGCGGATACGCGAGCGGGCCTGGAATGGCAGCCGCGATCCTGCTGAACGTACCGACGCTGGCGTACGAGCCCAACGTGGTGCCGGGGATGACCAACCGTTGGCTCGGGAAGCGGGTGAGCGCCGCGGCTGTGAACTTCGAACAGACGGCGAGGTTTTTCCGCAACGCAGAGGCGACGGGCGTTCCAGTGCGACCGGAGATTTTTGAGATTCCGCCTCGACCCGACGGAGCCGCTCCCAGGCTGCTGGTCACCGCGGGAAGCCAGGGAGCGCGGATCTTCAACGACCTGATGCCAAAGATTGCGCCTTCGTTGCTGGCCAGTGTGCCGGGGTTGACGATCGTGCATCAGGCGGGCGCACGTCATGTACTCGCGACCCGGGAGGCGTTTCAGGCCAGCGGGGCCGACCTCGGGCGATGCCGGGTGGAAGCTTTTCTGGAGGACATGCCGTCTCAGTACGGCGCTGCTGACTTAGTACTGGCTCGATCCGGCAGCACAGTGGGGGAGCTGTGTGCGGCCGGTAAGTCGTCTGTACTGGTGCCCTTTGCGGCGGCAGCTGACGATCATCAGCGCAAAAATGCCGAGGTGCTGGTCCATGCCGGCGCGGCCGCGATGCTGCTGGAGCGAGAGGCAACTCCGGAAAGGCTGCTCGAGATGCTGGGGGGCCTGCTGCTGGATCCGGCGCGGCGGGCCGGGATGTCTGCCGCCGCCAGGAGACTGGCAAAGCCCGGCGCGCTACAGAGGATTGTCGAGATCATAGAACGGCTTGCGGAGGAGCGCTCCGGCAGCAGACAAAAGGGCTGAGGCAGGTTCGCCTCAGCCCTTCGTCACCACCGTCGCCAAACGTTATCGACGTCCGCCACCACCATGGGAGCCACCCCCGCCGCCACCGCCGTGGAATCCACCTCCACCGCCACCACCATGGAAACCACCACCGCCACCTCCACCGTGGAAGCTACCACCGCCCGCTGACGCACCGCCAAAGCTGGCACGGCCGCCGCCGCTGTAATTCCCACCGGAATAGCCGCGCGCTTGCGCAGGCGCGGAATAGCTGCGGGATTGCATAGAGGAGTTGCCGGAGTATCCCCGGGCCTGCGGGCTCGAGTAGGTGTTAGATCCACCCCGGAACTGACCGGCGTTGCCGGACTGGTACGTGCGCGAGGGCTGAACGCCGGAGTAACTGCCACGATAGGCCTGGGAGTTGCCGCCGCCAAATCCGCGACCCCGCTGAGCGGTGTATCCAGATCCGAAGGACTGTGTATTGCCACGTTGCGCCGAAATGGAGTTGGGACGTGAGCCATTGGCCATATAGCCGTTCCGAAACCCTGCCTGGTCGCGGTTGTAGGTGCGGCCGTTGATTCCAGACCCGCGGAAGCCGGTATTACCCCGTCGAGCATCGTAGCGCGCGAAGGCTAGACCGCCGGGCCGGCCATTGTAGCCGCCAACACGCTGGTGATAGACGTAGCTGTCATGTCCGCGGAAACCGAAGCGGTTGTATTCGCCGTTGTAGTAGAAGTGGTGGTCGCGCCAGTAGCCGCCATAGAAGCCGGTCCCAAAATATCCGAACCCATAGTTGATCCCGCCGTAGTAACCGACGTTGAGCCCCCAGTAACCGGGATTCCAGAAGTAGGCGTCGTCGTCAAATCCCCAGTAACCCGGGGTCCAGAGTGCGTCCTCATACGGAGGAAGGACCCATGCTCCATCGATCCAGTAGTAGCCGCTCGGTCCGTAGGCCCAGTATCCGGGTGTCCAGATGTATCCGTAGCCGGGGCACGGAGGCTGAACATAAACCGGTATGGCCGGAGGAGCGATGCCGACCGAGACAAAGACCCGTGCATTGGCGGCAGGAGCGAACATGAGAGCGCCTGCAATTACTGCGGCGCCGATGCTGTTTCGAAAGACCCGTGTAAGTTTCATCCCTGCACCCCGTCTGGGGTCCTTCGACTCGCTGGGAGGAACTCAACGCAGCGTTGCGCGGACTCCGACTCAAGGAGACTACCCGCCGGTCGGGCAGGCGGGCAAGCTCCTGAGGAATTAGACACGGAGTTGGCTAAATCGTTGCGCTCGCGGACCTGCGGAGGCGAGATTCATAAAGCCGGGCGGCTCTTGGGACTTAGCCGGCCCCGAGGAGGGAGCTTTGGACCCGATTAGGCCTGGAATGCAGCCGGTTGGCGGATCGCTGTTAGAGTGAAATGCGGGTGCGACGGAGGGACCGACACTGACAAAGCACCGAGGAGAGTGTGCGTTAGATGTTCTTGCCGGGTCACTTTTTGTTTGCTCCATCGCACCGCATTCACTTCATCGGCATCGGCGGCGTGGGCATGAGCGGAATTGCGGAAATTCTGCTCACAATGGGGTATGCGGTTTCGGGCTCGGACCTTCGCCGATCAGCCGCTACGGACCGGCTCGCCGGACTGGGCGCAAGCATCTATGAGGGCCACGCCGCGGGCAATGCGGCGGCGGCGGACGTGGTGGTTACAAGCTCGGCGGTTCCGCTGAGCAACCCGGAGGTGCTGGAGGCAAAGGCGCGCAAGGTTCCGGTAATCCAGCGAGCGGAGATGCTGGCTGAGCTGATGCGCCTGAAGTACGGCATCGCGATTGCGGGAATGCATGGAAAGACAACCACTACATCGTTAGTGGCGGCTGTTCTCAGCGCCGGGGGCGGCGAAGGAAATCTGGACCCCACCGTAGTGGTCGGCGGGCGTGTGGATGCACTCGGTTCCAATGCGCGGCTGGGGTCGTCGCAGTACCTGGTGGCGGAGGCGGATGAGAGTGATCGTTCGTTCCTGAAACTGTCGCCGGTTCTGGCTGTGGTGACGAACCTGGACCGCGAGCACATGGACTGCTACCGGGATATGGCGGATGTAGAAGACGCGTTTGTCGAGTTCATGGACCGGGTCCCTTTTTATGGTGCGACCACCGCATGTCTCGACAATCCGGCTCTCAGAGCGGTCCTGGAGCGTGTGCATCGACGGGTCTACACGTACGGCGAGTCAGAGCGAGCGGATTTTCGGCTGCAGTTGATTGACAACCCAAAGACGAACCCGAAGGTGCACTGGCGGTTCGAGGTGAATTACAAAGGCCTGGTGCTCGGGCCTTTCTCGCTGCAAGTGCCGGGACGGCACAACGTGCTGAATGCTACGGCGGCAGTGGCGGTCGGAGTGCAGTTGGGAGTGCCGCCCGACGGGATTGCGCGCGGCCTGGAGAGTTTTCGCGGAGTGGACCGTCGGTTCCAGGTCCGCGGAGTGGTTCGAGGGGTGACCGTAGTGGACGACTATGGGCATCACCCTACGGAGATTGAAGCCACGCTGCGGGCGGCGCGGGATGCCGGCTACAGCCGCGTCCATGTGCTCTTCCAGCCACACCGCTATACCCGAACCAGAGACCTGCAGCCGGAGTTTGCGCAATCGTTTTCGGCTGCCGACACATTGCGGGTGCTGGACATCTATGCCGCCAGCGAGGAGCCCATCCCGGGAGTGGACGCGCACAGCCTGGTAAATGCAATTCGCAAGACAAGGAAGATTACGGACGGAGTCGGCTACGCGGAATCCATGCAGGTGGGGGCGGAGGAGATCGCAAAGGTGGCACGCCCGGGAGACGTTGTACTGACGATGGGTGCGGGCAGTATCTCCCAGGCGGGGCCGATGGTTCTGGGCGCGTTAGAGCGGGAATAGGCTAGGTGAGTTGCTGAAAGGGTACGTCCCGGAGCAACTTTGTAGGCGGGTGCACGGGTGCGGGATATGATCTGTGGAGGCGATTCCTCGCGACCTTGCTCAGGCCGTGCGATCAGGCAATTTGTTTTCAAGTCGTGGCAGTTCGGTGCTGGATGCGCCGGAGCTGGATCGCGCCCAAAGAAACGGCGGAGTTCAGGGATTGAAACGTAGAGCGCCCGTAACCGAGATGCCGCTGCGGCGCGACAGGTCGTACGTTGAAAGCTTCGCTTCCGGGTACGGTGAGGAGATGGCAGAGGTATTTCCGCCTGCCTCGAAGCGTCGGCCCGGCCTGCGGCTCTCGCTGAAGGGCGGCCTGATCCCGAGAACGGTTTGGGGCAGAGTTGCCGCCGGTGGAGCGCTGATGTTGATCCTCGGCGCCATAGTCGGAGGCACGATGTGGGCGCGCAGCTTCCTACTTTCAGACGAGCACTTTGTCATCCCAAGTTCAGCGGCGATCCAGATTGCCGGAAACAGTCACCTGACCAATGCGCAACTGCTGAGTGTCTTCGGCGGCGATGTAGACCGGAACATCTTTCGCGTTCCCCTGGATCAACGCCGGACAGAACTTGAGAGTCTGCCCTGGGTTGCGCACGCGACCGTGATGCGGCTGCTCCCAAACCGAATCCGCGTCGGTATTGTGGAGCGGACACCGGTCGCATTCGTGCGCAATGGCACGAAGATCGGGCTGGTGGACAGGAACGGCGTGCTGTTCGATGTACCGGATCCGCAGCCAGAGAGCGGACTCGCGCCCCCGCACTATTCTTTCCCGGTGCTCACCGGAATTTCACCTGACGATCCGCTCTCCACGCGATCCGCGCGGGTAAGGCTGTATCTCGAGTTCATGGAAAGTCTGGATACGGGCGGCGAGGGGATCTCAAAGCAGGTGAGTGAGGTGGACTTGTCCTATCCTGACGATGTGAAGGCAATAGTGGCCGACTCGAGCTCACATACGAACCTGCTGGTCCACTTTGGCTCTAATAAATACCTGGAGCGCTATCACCAGTACCAGCAACACCTCGCCGAGTGGAAGACACAATGTCCGCGGCTGGCTTCAGTGGATATGCGGTATGAGCAGCAGGTGGTGCTGGAGCCGTGTACGGCCGCACCCGAGGCTGCAACGGCAACTGTGGAGATCCCGGCGGTCATCCCGGCTCTACACGGAATCAACAAGGCAAAACCGCTGCCGCGCCACAAGCCCCCCCTAAAAGTTACTGGCAAGGCCAAGCGGGCCGCCCATGGAGCCGCGCGATGAACGGCAAGCAGGAGAGCCTGATTACGGTTGTCGATGCAGGCAGCAGCAAAATTTGCGTGTTGGTAGCAGAGCTGCAGGATGGCGTGCTGCGGTACCGGTCGCACGGAATCGAGGCCGCGAGGGGGATGCGAAAAGGCCTGATTGCGGAGCTGGGACCGGCCGCGGATGCGATCAATCGCGCTGCCCTGGCGGCGGAACGCGACGCGCGGGCGCCAATTGAAACAGCCGTAGTAGGAGTGGGTGGAAGCCATGTTCGCGGCGTTAATAGCCGCGGTGGAATCTCGATGGGCAGCCGGATGCGCGAGATTACGCGGGAAGAGGTGCGGGCTGCGGTGGACCGTGCGCGCTCGGTTGCGCTAACGCCGGATCGCGAGGTGCTGCACCTGCTGCCCCAGGAGTTCATTCTGGACGATCAGGGTGGGATTCACGACCCGATTGGAATGGTTGGAAACAAGCTTGAGGTGAACCTGCATCTGTCCACGTGTTCGGGAGGAATCGCCCAAAGTGTGGTGACTTGCACCAACCGGGCGGGCCTTGAGGTCACCGACACCATCTACGAGGGCATTGCCGCGGCGGAAGCGGTGCTCTCGGCCGATGAACGGGAGCTGGGGGTGTGCGTCGCGGATATCGGATCCAGCACGACCGAATTAGCAGTGTTCTTTGAGGGATCGATTGCTCACACCGCGGTGCTGCCGATTGGCGGGGACCACTTCACCAACGACCTTGCCGTGGGTCTGCACGTCTCAGTTGAAGAAGCTGAAGAGCTAAAGTGCATTTACGGAAACTGTGTTGTGACTGCTGTGCCGCAGTCCAACGAGATAGAGATCGGTTCGAACCTCGCTGTAGGCTCATTGAATGCGGGCGGAGGCACCAGCCGAATTGTGCGTCAACGATTTCTGGCGGAGATTCTGGAGCCACGCGCGCGGGAGCTTTTCACCATGCTGCGAGATAACCTGAGGCAGGGTGGCGTGCTGGAGGCGCTGGGCGCCGGCTGCGTGCTGACCGGCGGCGGCTCACGTATGGCAGGGCTGCTGGACAATGCCGAGAGCCTGCTGCGGGTTCCATCCCGCGTGGGTATGCCGGTGCCGCTCTCGCGGATGCCGGAGGAACTGGTCTCCCCTGAGTTCTCGGCGGCCATTGGCATGCTGCTTTACACCCACAGGACCCAAGTACGCCGGGCAAGCGAGGAGCAGGGGTTGCGTTCGAAGCTAAAGGCAATCTTTGCAGGCAGCTACTGAGCGGTTACCAATGGGCAGAGGGTCGAACGCATCTTGGGTACAGATGACCGGCTGCCGGGCAAACTAGTCACATTTCGACTTCTACTGTAGAAAAGCCCCCATTTCATCAGTATCTTGATTAGGTGTTCTCCGGTTCGCGCAGAGCTTCGTTGCCGGTGATCCATGACGGTAGTCGGGAGCGCTGCGTTGCTTAAGCAATTTCTGCCATCACGGATGAAGGCGGCGATCTCATTCGCTGTTTTTGCACCGGCGGCACTCATCCTGCTCACTGGGCCGAGCCCCAGTGCTGTGCTGCGCTTTCTCACCTCCGACACCGCCGAGGGTCCCTGGAAACAGTTGGGGCATCGGGCACTGATCTATTCCCTGGTCGCTGACATCCTTGCATGGCTGACCTGTGCATGCGCCTGCGTTTTGATTGCCAGGCTGGCGTACCGACTGCGCGACCGAGTCCCCTTCGGGATGACAACCTACATCCTGGGTTTGTTCATCGTCTGTTTTGGCGTAGAGCGAGTGCTCGGATATGCCCTGTGGGTCCCACTTGGCTGGCTTGGACCGCATCTAGAAATGGTCAGAGCTGCAGCGTCCGTGATCGTAGCAATGGGAGTCGCAGTGCTGTATCCCTACTTGCGTGCGATGTTGCGCGCGGTAATGGCAGCCAACACTGAACACGAGAAATTCGAAGTCGCCGCCGAAAGCAGTCTGGACGCCTTCTACATTATGGATAGCATGCGCGATGCGGCTCGGAATATTGTTGACTTCCGGCTCACCTACGTGAATGCCAACGGAGAGAAGCAACTCGGCAAGCCTCGGAATGAGTTAATAGAAAAGACCTTGACCGAGGTGCTGCCCGCCAGCGACCTCGCCAGAGTGCTGGAGCAGTATCGGCAGGTGGTACTGACGGCTGTTCCTTCCACCGAAGAGGTGGAGATGAAGCAATCGCCGGGGGGGTCGCGATGGATTGTGACCCAGGCGGTTAAGCTGAGGGATGGCATCGCTCTAACGAGCCGGGATGTGACGAAAGAGAGAGGCCGGTTGCGGGAGATCGCGCGATTGCACGAGTTCACGCAGTCGATGATCGAGAACGCGCCGTTCAGTATTATCGCGACGGATCCAGCCGGCACTGTAACGGCCATGAATCCGGCAGCCGAGACTCTGACCCATTACAGAAAACACGAGTTGATCGGGCAGCACTCGGTCGTCATGTTGCATGATCCGGCAGAGATGAGCGCGAGGGCAGTGCAATTAAGCAGAGACCTGCAGGAGCCGGTGCAGGCCGGATTTGGATCCCTTATCGCCCGCCCCCGGCACGGGCAGACCGATGAGCACGAGTGGAGTTATATCCGCAAGGATGGATCGCGCATCTGGGTGAATCTTGCCATGACCGCTCTGAAATCGAAGGGCGACAAGATCGCGGGATATCTGGGAATCGCGTTCGACATCACCGAGCGGAAGAAACTGACGGAGTATGTCAACCACCTCGCGCATCATGATCCACTGACCGGACTCCCCAACCGCGTGTTGCTGGACGACAGGATGCGGCAGTCAATCCAACGTGCCAAGCGAAACCACCACAAGGTTGCAGTGCTGATGGTGGACATAGACTACTTCAAACGCATTAATGACTCCTTGGGGCATACAGCGGGAGATTCGCTGCTGGACATCGTAGCCAAGAAGTTGTGTTCTGCGGTGCGCCAGACCGATACGGTTGCCCGCATGGGTGGCGATGAGTTTGTGATCATCATGCCTGAGTTCCGCGACGAGAGGGATGCCGAACGCTGCGCAGAAAACATCATCCAGAAGGTCTCGACACCGACCATGCTAGGCAACCGTGAGGTGAACGTTACGGTGAGCGTCGGGCTGTGTATCTTTCCCGATTGCGCGCCCGATGCAGATACGCTGCTGAAGAACGCGGACGCTGCTCTGTACGAGGCGAAGGAGTCAGGCCGCAATGCCTTCCATATCTTCAATGAGGGCATGGTGGTCGCGACGGCGGACAAGATCGAGTTCGAGCACGACCTGCGTCATGCCATGGTGAATGGCGAGCTTTCGCTCGAGTATCAGCCGCAGGTCTCGTGCCTTACCGGTGAAGTGATCGGCGTCGAGGCTCTGCTCCGCTGGAATCATCCCAAGCGCGGGTCCGTGCCGCCCTCGCATTTTATTCCTCTTGCCGAGGCTACGGGCATGATCCTTCCGATCGGAGAGTGGACGATCCGGATGGCGTGTCACGAAGGGAAGGAACTGCAGCAGCAGTTGGGACGAGAACTGATGATTGCGGTGAACCTGTCGCCGAGGCAGTTCCGGCAGAAGAACTTGGTGTCGCAGGTTTCCGCAGCGCTGAAGGATTCGGGCTTACCACCCCACTGCCTCGAGTTTGAAATTACCGAGCAGACGCTGATGTCGACCTCAACCACCACCACCGAAACGCTCATGCAATTGCGCAGCCTGGGCGTGAAGATTGCGATCGACGACTTCGGAACCGGCTTCTCCAGCTTCTCCTACCTGCTGCAATACGAGGTGGACCGTTTGAAGATCGATCGCAGTTTTGTACGCCGGTCCACCGAAGACCAGAATGCCGCTGCCATTGTGCGCGCGATCATCTCCATGGCCCATGGACTGAACCTCAAAGTTGTCGCAGAAGGAGTGGAGACAAATGGCCAGCTCGACTTCCTGCTGAATCGAAGCTGCGACGAGGCTCAGGGATTCTACTTTGCAGGGGCGGTCCCGGCGGACCAGTTGATTCGAATCGCACGAATCATTAATGACCGTCGGCCAGCCGATTCAACGACAGCCTTCGCTTAGAGTGTCATCGCGCCAACTCACGTGAGCGAATGAGCGCGACCACCTCTCCGAGTGCAGCAGACCAGGCCGCGAGCGCTCCATCGCGATCGGAACCGAGCGCTTTGACATAAAGGCTGACGGCGTAACCTTCCTGGGGCTGCTCGAAATCTAAGAGTGCGGGACGCAGGATGCATTCCACTGCGGCAGTGGGGTGCTCCAGCGACACAGCCAGGCGAAGCAAACGACCGATCCACTGCTGTTGCTGAGCGGCCGAGGCAAAGGTACTCCGTTCTCGCCAGACAAGATCGATATAGCTGCCGATGCCCGCGCGGGAGTCCGCCTCCTCAATCCCCATCTCGAGGTGAATATTTGCGAGTTCTTCCTCTGCTAACGACCACACATCGCATTTGGCTGTGAAGACGGGCGAGCGAGTTGCGTTAAGTGCGCGAAGCGCCTGCAGCAGAGCGGGATATTGAACCGCTTCAGGAATCGAATCGAAATCGTAAGGATTGGCGCGCAGATCGACCCAGGAGAGCTTACCGGCTGGATCACTCCACGGCACTACCAGAAGCGGGTCCTCTGGAGAACACAGCGCGGACCAGTCGGTGAGCATGCTTCATGATAAAGGCCCGCATCCAGCAACAGTGTGGGATCGGCTGACTAGCGCGAGCATCCCGGGGCTTAGGCGTGAGCGAGGATGAACCGGAGCAATGTGGATTCGGCCCAGTAGCCGTCGTAATCATGCGCCGGACTGGCTAGGAAGGCGCAATGGCCGCCGAACTTCGTCTGTACAAAGGTGATCTTGCTGTTTGCGCGAATAGCAGAGACGGTCTCAGGAGTAAGAACGACAAATGGGTCATCCTGCGCATGCAGAATTAACGTCGGGATGGCGATGTGCGGGAGCACCCGCGCCGCGGCAGCTCTGTAGTAGTAGTCTTCGGCGGAAGCGAAGCCGGAATAGAATGCTGTGATCCGGTCATCGAAATCTCGAAGCGAGCGGAGGCCTTCGGCTCGTCCTGGGTCATAGACGTCTGGAGAGAGTTGCACCTTTCGGCGATACCGCTTGAGCAGCGCACGCAGGAACCGCCGCTCGTAAATGCGGTTCTGCGGCCGGTGGAGCGCGGCGGCGGATGGGCCGAGATCAATCGCCGGAGAGACTCCGATGACCGAGCGGAGCTGGGCAGGCGCAGAGTCGGCGAGTTCGCCGGCTAGCTTGAGTACCAGATTGCCGCCCATGGAGTATCCCACCAGCGCGATGCTCTGCAGCAACTCCCGTTTGAGGAAGAAGTTCATAACCGCAGCGACATCCCCGGAGAGTCCGGAATGATAAAGGGTGGAACAAAGCTCTTCGGTTCCGCCACAGTTCCGCATGTTGACGCGCACTACGTTCGCGCCGGCAGCCCAGAGCTTGTTGGCGTTGCCGACGATGTACTGCGAGTTCGAGGACCCTTCCAACCCATGCAGCAGAATTGCGGTTGGGCGCGTCGCTCGAGTTTCTGCGGGCTGCCAGTGGCAGTGACACAGGACACGCGTGGAGGAGCTGCGATCAGTGGAGGGGACGACCTCGACGAGCTCAGAGACAGGAGGCGGGAGCGCATCGGTACGCGAGAGGAAGTTTCCAGTAATCGTCTGGAGGTGGCCATTGCGGAGGAACCGACGCGGCGTGAAGGCTTCTACGGAGAACACGGAGCCGATGTTGTCCTGGCGTTCGCTGACTGCGTTCTGCTCCGAGATGCTGTCCGGCGGCGTGCTGCTCACGACTTCTGTAGCCGATTGCATTGGGAGAGGAACTCCACAGCGTTCAAAGCGCCGGTGGGATCGTCTTCATGCTTGAAATAGATGTAGACGTCCCGTTCGGCCGCAAGCGCCAGGACGCGTTCTGCGAACGCCTCGACCTCCGGGAGGGTGTAACCGCCAGCGCGCCGCATGCGGAACGATGCGTGGGTGCGGGCGCATTGCACCGAAGGCGTCTGCAGATCGTCGGCCTCCGCGGCGCAGAGCGCCGCGTTGTGCTCCCGCAGGATCGCGTAGGTTTCTTCTGTAAACCAGGCTGGATCGCGGAACTCGAAGGCGATCTGCGGCGCGGAAGGTCCGTTAAGCGAAGGGATCGCGAGAAATTCCGCGAGCCGATGGAGCGAAGCTTTGAAGTTTGGAGGCAGCTGGAACAACAACAGGCCCAGCTTCCCTTCCCTCTGAGCCGGCGCGACCGAGTCGACAAACCCGGCGACCAAGCCCTCGCAGTCGCGGAGGCGATTGAAGTGCGTGATCCGCTGTGGCGCCTTGAAGCTGAAGCGGAAGCCAGCAGGAACGGCGGCGAGCCACCCGGCCAGCATGGTTTCGGTCGGCAGCTTGCGAAAGGTAAAGTTCACCTCGACGGAGTTGAGTTGAGTTCCGTAGTACTCGAGGAAGCGCTTGGAGGAGACACCGGGCGGGTAGAAACCGGGCTTCCAGGTCGCGTACGCCCAGCCTGAGGTTCCAGCGAATACTCGGCTCGGCGCGGCGGGCGCTGTTCGAGTGCCGTCAGGAATCGGAGGCGTTGGCTGGGAGCGCGGCAATGCAGACTCGAAAAGAGCTCGTACGGCGCGAGCTGAGATGTGGGAGGATTGGGGCGGCTAGTGGGGGTCGAACCCACGACATCCGCTGCCACAGAGCGGCGTTCTGCCACTGAACTATAGCCGCCGTATGAGCTCGATTATAGCATCGGCGGTGAGACGGAGAGTGGGCGGCGGCATCCAATAGCTGAGCACGCTGGAGCGGGGGATGCGAATGGCGATCACGGCGAGGCCGCAGATTCTGGCACCGCGAAGGCGCTCCGGAAACAGCGCTTTCGACGACGAGCATATGGACCTGCTCTCGCATGTCCTGGACGACTGGTTCCGCGTACCCGGGACGTCGGTGCGTTTTGGGCTGGACGGAATCGTCGGTTTCATCCCCGGAGTCGGAGACGCAATTGCGGGGATCGCCTCGTGCGTGATCATCCTGGCTGCGTGGGCGCGGGGCGTCTCCTACGTGACGCTCGCGCGCATGCTTGCGAACTGGGGAATCGAGGTGGCGTTGGGTGCGGTGCCGGTGCTCGGGAACCTCTTCGATATTGCGTGGAAGGCGAACCGGCGGAATTATGCGCTGCTGACGAGCAGCCTGGCCGATCCGCAGGGAGTGAAGCGGCGGAGCTGGTGGTTTTTCGCGCTGCTGTGCGTTGCGCTGTTGAGCCTGCTGATTGCTCCGGTAGTGCTGCTGGGTTGGATCTCGATCCACCTCGTACATGCTGTGGGACGGCTGTGATGCGCCGGGTCCAGCCGCGGCTGGGGTAAAATCGAGCTGTCGGGGCGTAGCGCAGTCTGGTAGCGCATCTGCTTTGGGAGCAGAGGGTCGGGGGTTCGAATCCCTCCGCCCCGACCAGTTTTTCTCCTGGGATGGTGGATCCGAGCGGTCCCCCCCGGGTATGTAGTCTTCCGCTGTTTTGTTGATGCGATTCGTTTTAGCGGAGAGGAGTCCCTTTCTAGTACACAGCGTGTGTTGCAGGCATTGGGTTTAGGTTCAGGGAGTCACTTTCGAGTTAATAGAAGAAGGCCCGGCTGGGGAGCCGGGCCTTTTCTTTATCCTTAAGTTAAGTATATCAGGTGGGACATAACTCGTGTCACATCGATCTCGCATCCGGAAGTGGCTTTGTTGGTGTGGCTTGTAGATTTTTCCAGAGGTTTGGGGGCTTGACAGCAATTTCGGGCTGGTTGGGCGTGTCATTCACACGCACACGGTCGCGGAGAATTGTCGCGTGCCAGCTTTTCATTCAGGTTGGGCGTGGGGCGCTGGGAGAAAGTTCCGAGCGATTCAGCCAGTGCCTGGTTTGTCGGGGTCCTTCGACTGCGCGACTCACCCCAGGTGAGCCGCTTCGCTCAGGATGACAGAATTGGGCCTCGAGAAAAGCATGGCTATTGTCCGACAAAGCCGCGCCTCGCGCCGAACTCGACTTTGGAATCGGGAGGAAGATGCACCCATTTCGTGCTAAGCGCTGTAGGATCGGGCTGACAGTTCAACTGCATTCTTAGAAGGAGTGACCCGATGCCGGAGTCGTCCTCCCGTGGTTATCGTTTGCCAAAATGCGGCCTGCGCAGCACACAATTCGTCATTTTGGCCGGTTGTGTCGTTTCGTGGATTGCTCCGATTGCGAAAGCCCAGGCGCAATCCGCTGCACACAAGGAAGTTGCCCAACTCGTCGATGAGAAGGCTGCGAACTTCAAGCGGGTCTCCCAACAGATATGGAATTATGCCGAGCTTGGCTATCACGAGCAAAAGAGCTCGGCGTTACTCCAGGCACAGCTCAAAGACGCGGGCTTCTCTGTCGAGTCCGGTGTGGCCGACGAGCCGACTGCGTTTATCGCCAGCTATGGCCATGGCAAGCCGGTCATCGGAATCCTCGGTGAGTTCGACGCGCTGCCCGGACTGTCGCAGAAGCCGCTCCCGCATCGCGAACCTATTGTTGCCAACGCGCCGGGCCACGGATGCGGGCACAACCTGCTGGGATCCGGGGCAGCTCTTGCCGCGGTGGCGGTCAAGGAATACATGGAGACGAATCACATCTCCGGCACGTTACGGTACTACGGCACGCCCGCTGAAGAGAGCGGGTCGGGCAAGGTCTTTATGGTGCGCGCGGGCCTGTTCAAGGATGTCGACGTAGTCCTGCACTGGCATCCCGGAGACCACAACAGCGTGATCAATGGCGGGATGCTCGCCATTGTTTCGGCCAAGGTCACCTTCCACGGTATAGCGGCCCATGCTGCCATGGCGCCGGAGCGCGGCCGATCCGCACTTGACGCGGTTATGCTGATGGGCAATGGCATCGAATTCATGCGCGAGCATGTGCCGAGCAACTCTCGAATTCACTACATCATCTCCAAAGGTGGCGCCGCACCAAACATTGTTCCCGATCTTGCCCAGATGGATCTGGCTGCCCGCGATCCGTCCAGTTCGGTGCTCGCAGACATATGGGACCGCCTTCTGAAAATCTCGCAAGGTGCGGCCCTCATGACTGGAACCACGGTAGAAGTCACTGATGTTCGCGGCGATGCCAACATCATTGGCAACGATGCCCTGGCTCCCGTGGCTCAGAGAAATCTTGAAGAAGTTGGTGGCTTCGCGTTGAGCGACAGCGAAAGGGCCTTCGCTCTCGACATGCAGAAGACTCTTGGCATCGATACCCTGCCGAGCCTCGACGCGACTCACTCTGTCGAGCCCCTCCGTCCTGTGGATCTCAATGCGGCGGCGCCCTCTACAGACGTGGGAGATGTCAGCTGGACCGTGCCCACCATCGGATTCAACACGGCGACCTTTGTGCCCGGCGTGGCGCCGCACACCTGGCAGGCCTCGGCATCGGCCAGGACGGCATGGTGGTAGCGTCCAAGGCACTCGCGCTCACTGCGGTTGATCTGTTCTCGAATGCGGCGCTGGTGCAGGCCGCGCGGGCCGATTTCGATCGCCAGCTGACCGGCAAAACGTACCACAGCTTCATCCCCGCCGGGCAAACGCCACCGCTCAACTACCGCGCCAATTGAAGCAAGTTTGCGATTGGCTATAACAAGCTAAATAAGCCACTGCGGCGATGGCGGAGCGCTTCGAATCCGTCCGCCCCGACCAAGGCGGGTCCTTCGAATGCGCGGCTCACCCCGGGTGAGCCGCTTCGCTCAGGATGACGAAAGTCTGGGGAGCTTAAACTTTTGACCCCACCCGGCCGCGGAAACGCGTACGGATGGGGTAACCCAGCTCTTTCTTCTAGTTCAATGTCCCCTTCATTATGGTTCCGCTCGACGCGCGCTTACCTGTTGGGGTACTGACCATTATTCGGGTACTGCCCGTTGTTTTGGTACTGCCGATTATTGTCCCGAT
>Ga0068855_100002908_pt1 | contig 20948 bp, 17 predicted proteins | sample KBSCornC52_FD_66592 | JGI IMG/M metagenome (GOLD analysis project Ga0068855, IMG submission 66592) | Corn rhizosphere microbial communities from Kellogg Biological Station, Michigan, USA - KBS Corn C5-2 | ecosystem: Host-associated > Plants > Roots > Rhizosphere > Soil ...
TCGCTCCGGCCGGCTGCCCACCCTCGGGCTGCGCACCAGCCTGACCCTGCTGCTGGTAGAACGCCTGGCCGGCTTCGCTGAACACCTTCGTCAGCTCTTCCTGCGCCGCGCGGATCTCGGTCATGTCGTCACCGCGGAGCGCCTTGCGTGCACGCTCGACCGCGGAGTCTACCTTTGCCTTCGTGTCCGGCGTGACCTTGTCGCCCCACTCCTTCACGTTCTTCTCGACTTCGTACGTCATCGAGTCGAGACGATTGCGTGCATCGATCGCTTCGCGCTGCTTCTTGTCCTCGGCCGCGTTCTTCTCCGCGTCCTTGACCATGCGATCGATCTCGGCGTCGGAAAGTCCGCTCGACGCTTCAATGCGGATCTTCTGCTCCTTGCCCGTCGCCTTGTCCTTCGCGGTAACGTGCAGGATTCCGTTGGCGTCGATGTCGAACGTCACTTCGACCTGCGGCATGCCCCGTGGTGCGGGCGGAATTCCGGTCAGCTGGAATTTGCCGATGGTCTTGTTGTACGTCGCCAACTCGCGCTCGCCCTGTAGAACGTGGATCTCCACCGTCGTCTGATTGTCATCAGCCGTCGAGAAGGTCTCGCTCTTCTTGGTCGGGATCGTCGTGTTGCGCGGGATGAGCACAGTGGTGACTCCACCGAGCGTCTCGATACCGAGTGACAGAGGAGTGACGTCGAGCAACAGCACGTCCTTCTGCTCGCCGGTGAGAACCGCGCCCTGGACTGCGGCACCGATCGCCACGACTTCGTCCGGGTTCACGCCCTTGTTCGGATCCTTGCCGAAAAATTTCTTGACGATCTCCTGAATCTTCGGAATACGGGTGGATCCACCGACGAGTAGAACTTCATCGATCTCGTTCGGCTTGATGCCCGCATCCTTGAGCGCCTGCTCCATCGGCGGAATGGTCCGCTGAATCAGGTCGTCCACGAGCTGCTCGAACTTCGCTCTCGTGAGCGAATAGTTGAGGTGCTTGGGGCCGCTCTGATCGGCCGTGATGAAGGGAAGGTTGATGTCCGTCGTCTGCGTCGTCGACAATTCCATCTTCGCCTTCTCGCCGGCTTCCTTGAGACGCTGGAGCGCCATTGGATCCTTGGAGAGATCAATTGCCTGGTCGCGCTTGAACTCCGTCACGAGCCAGTCGATTACGCGCTGGTCGAAGTCGTCACCGCCAAGGTGGGTGTCACCATTGGTGGACTTTACCTCGAACTGACGCGAACCCTCGACGTCGTACAGCTCGAGGACCGAGATGTCGTAAGTCCCTCCGCCAAGGTCGAACACGGCAACCTTCTCATCCTTTTTCTTGTCGAGGCCGTACGCCAGTGCCGCGGCCGTCGGCTCGTTGATGATCCGGAGCACGTCGAGGCCAGCGATCTTGCCGGCGTCCTTCGTCGCCTGGCGCTGGGAGTCGTTGAAGTAAGCGGGAACGGTGATGACTGCCTTCTCGACCTTGTAGCCGAGGTAGTCTTCAGCGGTCTGCTTCATCTTCTGGAGGATCATCGCGGAAATCTCGGGCGGCGAGTAGCGCTTGCCCTGGACTTCGACCATCGCGACGTCGTTCGGTCCGGAAACGACCTTATAAGGGACGCGCTTGATCTCCTCGGTGACTTCCGACACCTTGCGCCCCATGAAGCGCTTGATGGAGAAGACCGTATTCTGGGGATTGGTTACAGCCTGTCTCTTTGCGATCTGACCGACGAGCCGCTCGCCATCCTTCGTGAAGCCGACGACAGATGGCGTCGTGCGCCCACCTTCCGCGTTGGGGATGACGACCGGGTCCCCACCCTCCATCACCGCAACTACCGAGTTGGTGGTTCCGAGGTCGATGCCGATTACCTTATCTGCCATCTTTCATTCTCCTGGCTCTGGGCCATGCTGCGTCTGCGTTTCAAAAACCTTGTATTGGACCGCGCGTATTCCGCGCCGCACTGCTCTGAGGCAAGCGAGAGGCCGCTTATTTCTGCCATAACGGCGCAATTTCTCGACATTCAGGCTGGCCAAGGCGGTCAAAGTTGCCCGAGAATTTTGGGACCGGATAGCGTTTCAGCGCGATGATTCCGCTTAGCGATGAGCTTCCCACCGTACGCACGCCATGGATGACCTATGCCATCCTGGCGGCGATGCTGCTCACGTGGATTTTCGTTCAGGGAGCAGGTTTCGACCAGCAGGCGCTGGCGGCCAGCGTCTGTAACCTCGGCATGGTCCCGGGTGAGTTGACCCACCTGGCTCCGATTGGAGAGGCAGTTCCACTGGGGCGGGGCGTCGCCTGTGTCGTAGACAATGATCCGATCAATATCCTCACCCCCTTCACGTCGATGTTTTTGCATGGGGGTTGGGGGCACATCCTTGGCAACGCACTTTTTTTCTGGGTGTTCGGAAACAACATCGAGGACAGCCTCGGTCATTTCCGGTTCCTGGTTTTTTACCTGGTGTGCGGCCTGGCAGCGGCGATCGCGCACATTCTTGCGCAGCCAGCCTCTCCGATCCCCACGGTAGGGGCATCCGGGGCGATTTCGGGAATACTCGGCGCGTATCTGGTGCTCTATCCGAAGGTTCGGGTCCGGATGCTTTTCTTCTTCATCATCTTTTTCAAGGTGATTCCGATTCCGGCCTGGCTGGTTCTGATCTGGTGGTTCTTCTGGCAGATAGTGGCGGCACTCCCCGAGCTGACGAATGGGGCCGACCTCAGCGGTGGGGTAGCCGTCTGGGCCCACGTCGGAGGTTTTCTCACCGGAGTTCTACTGGTAAAACTCTTCGAGAACCGCCGATTGGTGGTCAGGCGCACGACGGCCGCATAGCGGCCAAAGGCAGGGCCGGGATAGATTCCTCGCCGAGCCGACTCGAACGAGCTCAAGGGCTTTCGACCACAACGGAGATGGTGCTTTGCGGATCCTTCCTCGCGACGAGAAGTTCTACGACATGTTCACCGAGCTGGCGAAAAGGCTGACCGCCTCGGCGACGATTCTCAAGGAAATGTTCCAGGACCCGACCCACCTCGATGCGAAGGTCACGGCAATCAAGGGGCTGGAACACGAAGCCGACAACCTGACCCACGACATAATCGATCGTATCGACCGGACTTTCGTCACGCCATTCGACCGTGAAGACATCCACGCGCTCGCGTCCGAGCTCGACGATGTGATCGACCTTATCGATGGCACCGCGCGCCGAGCTCAGATCTTTCGGGTGCAGCGGGCCCGTCCCGCGGCAGTCGTGCTGGCGGAAGTGCTGGCGCGTGCCAGCTGCGCGGTAGAGGAAGGCGTGCGGGAGATGAAGAACGTGAAGCAGGTGTTCGCGATCAGCGAGAAGCTTAAGGTCCTCGAGGAGGAAGGCGACGCGGTTTACCACGAGGCGATGGGGAAGCTGTTTGCCGAGGGCGGCGACGCGCTCGAGGTGATCAAGTGGAAGGATCTCTACGACAAGCTCGAGGATGCGCTCGACCAGTGTGAGGATGTTGGCAACGTGCTGCAAAGCATCGCATTGAAGAACGCGTAGTGATCTATTACGTCGTCGCGATCGTTCTGATCGCGTTCATATTCGACTTCATTAACGGATTTCACGACTCGGCGAACTCGATCGCCACGATCGTGGGCACGCGCGTTCTCAGCCCTCTGGCCGCCGTCGTCTGGGCGGCATTCTTCAACTTCACCGCGGCCTTCACCGCCGGGGAGCTGGTGGCCAAGGCGATCCAGACGGGAATCATCCGGACGGATATCGTCACGCCGAACGTAATTCTCGCCGGATTGTTGGGCGCAATAGTGTGGAACCTCATAACCTGGTTCTACGGAATTCCGTCGAGCTCTTCCCACGCGTTGATCGGCGGTTACGCCGGGGCCGGCGTGGCGAAAGCCGGATGGAGCGCCATCACCTGGGGCATCAAGTGGGTTCAGACGTTGTCCTTCATCGTCATCTCTCCGCTCGTCGGCGGCCTGGCCGGCTTTCTATTGATGGTCGCCGTTTACTGGACGTTCAAGAACATGGGTCCCGCGCGCGTCGATCGCTTTTTCCGAACCATGCAGCTGGTCAGCTCGGCGTTCCTCTCACATGCGCACGGTGCAAACGACGCGCAGAAGACGATGGGAATCATCGTCGGCCTGCTAGTATCGGTAAAGCCGCTGACCGCCGCGCAAACGGGATTCTTTCACCACCTCTACGTTTCGGGCGATGGGATTCCCCTTTGGGTCAAGATGGGCGCGTATACCGCGATTTCCCTCGGCACACTCTCCGGCGGATGGCGAATCGTCCATACGATGGGATCGCGCATCACGCGACTGCGTCCGGTGAGCGGATTTGCCGCGGAGACAGGCGGCGCGATCGCTATCACTGTGGCGACGCACTACGGAATCCCGGTGAGCACGACACACACGATCGCCGGGTCGATCATTGGTGCCGGTGCGACCTACAGGTTCTCCGCTGTGCGGTGGGGAATCGCGCGAAGAATCGTCTGGGCATGGATCATTACGATCCCGGCCTCAGGTGCTGTTGCGGCGCTCAGTTACTGGGCACTGGCTGCATTCGGGCTTCGTTGAAATGATCTTCTTCGTGGTGGTGCTTGATCTGCTTGCCCTCCGCCAGATAAACGGCATCCTCGCCGATGTTGGTCGCGAGGTCGGCGATTCTCTCCAGATTTCGGCCCACTAATAGCAGCTCCAGCGACGGCGTAATGGTCTTTGGGTCGGCCATCATGTGAGTGAGCAGCACGCGAAAAACGGAATCGTGCAGGGAGTCGACTACGTCGTCGTCCTTGCAAACCTTGCGTCCGAGCGCTCCATCGCCGCGGATGAATGCGTCGAGCGATTCGCCCAGCATCTTGCGCGCTCTCCGGGCCATGACCTCGATCTCTGGAATCCGAATAGTCACCTTCGGCATATCCGCGAGGCGCAGCGCCGACTCGGCGATGTTGACAGCGTGATCACCGACGCGCTCGAGGTCGTTCGACACCTTTATCGCGCCGATGATGAAGCGGAGGTCGCGCGCCATCGGCTGCTGCAAAGCCAGTAGCTCGACCGCTGCCTGTTCCACCTCGATCTCAAGCCGATTCAGCTCGGGGTCACCGTTGATCACGAGGTTGGCTTTCTCCCGATCGCGGTTCATCAGCGCTTCCACGGCGATGTCGGTGCGTTCCTCGGCCTTCGAGGACATGCCGAGCAGCTTTTCCTTGAGAGAAGAAAGCTGGTCGTGAAAATGCCTGAACCCGCCGGCGCTCGAATCAGGTGTCATCCAAATCTCCCAGTAATGTATGCTTCAGTGCGTTCTTCCCGCGGGCTCGTGAAGATCTGTTCCGTCGGCCCAAACTCGACGAGCGCACCCGTAAAAAAGAAGGCGGTGTACTCCGACGCTCTTGCAGCCTGCTGCAGATTGTGCGTCACGATAATAATGGTCAACTCACGCTTCAGCTCATATACCAGCTCTTCGATGCGCTGAGTGGAGCTCGGGTCGAGGGCACTCGCCGGCTCATCGAGTAGCAGCACTTCGGGTTGATTGGCAAGTGCGCGCGCGATGCATACGCGTTGCTGCTGCCCTCCGGAAAGCCCGAGCGCGGAAGTGCGTAGCCTGTCTTTCACTTCTTCCCATATCGCGGCGCGCCTGAGTGAGCGTTCCACGATCTCGTCAACCGAGCTCTTGTCCTCGATACCGTTGATTCGGGGGCCGTAGGCGACGTTCTCATATATGGATTTGGGAAACGGGTTCCACCGCTGGAACACCATCCCCACTCTCTGCCGAAGGGCAACGACGTCCAGCGCGGGATCATAGACACTCCGTCCATCGAGGCAGAGATCTCCCTCCTGGCGCACGCCCGGAATGAGATCGTTGAGCCTGTTGATCGATCTCAGGAACGTCGACTTGCCGCAGCCCGATGGTCCGATGAGCGCGGTCACGGATCGCGGAGGCACCTTCATCGTGATGGCACTGAGGGCCTGCTTCTTACCGTACCAGAACGAGAAATCACGCGCCTCGATGCTTCCGATCGTATCCTGGCTCGCCGAGGGCGCGACCGGTGCGACGGCTGTCATCCGAACCGCCCCGTGATGTAAGACTCGGTGCGCGGATCTCTGGGGGCCGTGAACATCTCGCTGGTCGACGCGAACTCGATCAGCTCTCCCATGAGAAGGAACGCAGTGCCATCAGAGACGCGAGCAGCCTGCTGCAGGTTGTGCGTGACGATCACGACTGTGACCGTCGTGCGAAGCTCATAGACGAGCTCTTCGACCTTCTGGGTGCTGAGAGGGTCGAGTGACGCTGTTGGTTCGTCGAGCAGCAACACCCGCGGTCTCGTGGCGAGCGCCCGCGCAATGCAGAGGCGCTGCTGCTGGCCCCCTGAGAGCGCGATCGCGCTTTCGTCGAGGCGGTCCTTTGCTTCGGCCCAGAGCCCGGCACGCTGAAGTGCTTCTTCCACGATCTCCTCGGTCGCGCCCCGGCTCGCATGGCTTTTCGGGTCGACGCGAAGGCCCGCCGCGACGTTGGCCCGGATAGACATTGTCGGAAAGGGCGTGGGCCGCTGGAACACCATGCCGACGTGACGGCGAACGGCTATCGGGCTGGTGTTCTCACCGTATATCGAGCTGCCAAGGATCTCCACGTTGCCTTCGACACGTGCGCGGGGGACGGTCTCGTGCATTCGATTAAAGCAACGAAGCAAAGTGGATTTACCGCATCCCGAAGGACCGATGATGGCGGTCACCGCGTTCTGTGGAATCGAAATCGATACGTCCCTGATCGCGGCGGTTTCACCGAAGAACGCCGAGAGGTGGCTGGCGACGATGCACGGCTTCGTCTCCTCCGGCGCAACGCGCGGCTCCCGGGCACGCACCTGCACTACAGGTGTCACGAGCCGCGGGGGTCTCTCGCGAAACACTTCAATCGACTGCAGCACCGAACCGGGACCTGGTGACGAGGCGAGCCGCGAGACTGATCACGAGGACGATCGAGATCAAGACGAGAGCGCCAGCCCACGCCAGCCTGTGCAGCTCTTCGTAAGCGTTGGTGGCGTAGGCGAAGATCTGGAGGGGAAGCGCCGCGATCGGCTGCCCAATCGACGTAGACCAGAACTGATTGCCCAGCGCGGTAAAGAGCAGAGGAGCAGTCTCGCCCGCAATTCTTGCGATTGCAACCAGAGCTCCAGTCACAATTCCTGCCAGGGCGGTGCGGAGCACGACGGAAATCGACGTTCTCCATTTCGGATAACCCAGCGCGAGTGCAGCCTCCCTTAGAGAGGTCGGCACAACGAGCAGCATCTCTTCGGTAGTTCTGGTGACGAGTGGGATCATCATCGCGCCGAGAGCGACGCCGCCAGCGAGGGCGGAGAAGTGACCGATCGGGCGCACCAGAATCTCCCACGCGAAGATACCCATGACTATGGATGGAAGCCCGTTGAGCACGTCCGCGAGAAAGCGTGTGGTTTGTGCGAGTGGCGTCGTCTTCTTCTCGGCGAGATGCAGCCCTGCTCCGATCCCGATTGGAAGTCCGATCGCGCTCGCGATTCCGATGAGGATGAGAGTGCCAACAATTGCGTTCGCCATTCCCCCACCCGGTTCGCCGATCGGCCTCGGCATGTGGGTGAAGAATGCGAGCGAAATCGACGAGGCGCCTTTGACGATCAAATGCCAAAGTATCAGCAGCAGAGGAAGTGTCGCGAGAACGGCGCAAATATAGGTCAGCCCGATCATCGCACCACTCACTAGATGACGCCGGCGCGCGTTCTTCATACGGCCTGACCCTTCGACACTCTCCACACGAGCCAGCGAGCGATGGCGTTGATGATGAGCGTAATGACGAAGAGAATGGCGCCCACCGCCATCAGCGCCGAGAGATGCAGATCGTTGGTTGCCTCACTGAATTCGTTGGCAATGAGCGACGCCATCGTGTAACCCGGAGCGAACAGCGAGGCCGATATTTCCGCGCGGTTCCCAATCACCATGGTGACAGCCATGGTTTCGCCAAGGGCTCTCCCGAGCCCGAGCATGATTCCACCAATGATTCCGGACTTGGCGTAGGGAATGACGGCGTCGCGGATCATTTCCCAGCGCGTTGCTCCCAGCGCGAGCGCAGCTTCTCGCTGGGACCTCGGTACCGCCATTAGTACCTCTCGCGATACCGAGGAGATATACGGGAGAGCCATGATTGCGAGTATGATTCCCGCCGCGAGCATGCTGGGCCCGTACGCCGGCCCGGTGAAGAATGGTGTCGAGCCGAGGTGAAGTGTGTCGCGCAAGAACGGCATCACGCTGGTGCGGAGCAACGGAATGAGAACGAATATGCCCCAGAGTCCGTACACGACGCTCGGAATTGCAGCAAGAAGATCGACGAGAAAACCGATGGGCTGGCGCAGCCACAACGGCGAAAATTCAGAAAGAAAGATCGCGATGCCGATCGCGAGTGGCGTCGCGATGATGAGAGCGACGGCCGACGAGACCAGAGTCCCGAACAACGCTGGCGCGGCGCCGAAGTGTCCGCCGGCAACGTCCCAGTCGCTAGTAGTGATGATGGAAAATCCGAGCTTGGAGAACGCCGGCCACGCGGCGACAAAAATCGCCAGCGCTATCGCTATGACGAGCCCCGGGATCACGAGCGCGCACGCGGCGGTGAGACCCTCGTAAAACTTATCGCTGAACGCCGATGCGTCGACGCGTAGCTTGCGGCGATCTTTTTCCAGCCAGTTCACCGGAAGAGTCGTCACTTCGCGCCAGTCAGATCAATGTTGGCGAGCCGCGCTTTGACGGCCGTCGCCATCTCCGCAGGTAGCGGTGCGTAGTCGAGTGTGGACGCTTCCTTCTCGCCGTCGGTAAGGGCCCAGTTGAGAAAATCAACCAGCTTCTTGCCTTTCACGGCGTCCGTCTGGTGCTGGTACACGAGAATCCAGGTGAAGGAAGAAATCGGGTACGATGTCGCTCCCGGTGCGTCGACGATCGAGAGCCGATAATCAGTGTTAGCCGGCAGGGCTTTCGCGACTCCGGCGCCGGCCGCGGTGACGGCGTCAACCGACGCCGCTACGAATTGGCCATCTTTGTTGCGAATGGCGGCGATGGGGAGATTGTTCTGTTTGGCGTAAGCGAGCTCGACGTATCCAATCGCTCCCGGCGTCTGCTTCACCTGACCCGAAACGCCTTCGTTGCCCTTCGCTCCGAGCCCGACCGGCCACTTGACCTCTTTGCCCTTGCCAACACTCGCTTTCCACGAAGGAACGGCGGTGCTCAGATAGTCGGTGAAGATGTATGTCGTGCCGCTGCCGTCGGAACGATGGACCACCAGGATGTCCTGCGCCGGTAGCGTTACGCCGGGGTTCAGCGATGCGATACGAGTGTCGTTCCACTTCTTGATCCGACCCGAAAAAATGTCGGCGATTGCGGCGGGAGTGAACTTGAGGGCCGCCGTCACTCCAGGAAGATTGTATGTGATTACGTCGGCGCCGAGCACGGTCGGGAAGTGGAGTATCGGGCCGCCTTTCGCCTTCGACAATTCGTCGTCGCTCATCGGACTGTCCGATGCCCCGAAATCGACGGTTCCCTCTGACAGCTGCCGGATTCCACCGCCTGATCCAATCGACTGATAGTTGATCTTCACGCCAGTGCGAGCGGCGTAGTCGGAGAACCACTTGGAATAGATGGGATACGGGAAGGTTGCGCCGGCGCCGGTCAGATCTACCGACTGGCTCGAAAAGCTGGCCGTCGAGGAGGCTGTGGAAGAACTGTTGGCGCCTTCCTTAGAGCATCCGACAACAAAGAATATGAGGGCTGCAAGCTTCATTGCTCTCATCGAATGACTCCTTGATTGTTTTGTTGGACGCATCTCGGCTGACCTAAAAATAGAACGCCCCCGAGAGGTCACGACGTAACGTCAGGTAACGACATTGTCACAACCGCCCGGGGGCGCTCTGGTACCCTAAAGGGCTGCCGCTAGAAGTTGGCCACGAGGTGAAGGAAGTAGGTCTTGGTTGCCGCTACGACCGCGCCCGAATGCGGAGTCTGCTCCTGGTAATCGAGCGAGAGCGCGGACTTCTTGTTGAGGTCCCAGGTCAGGCCACCGATGACGGTGTTGACGTAAGCGTCCGTGTCGGTGTTGGGCTTGAACCGATCCCACCGGGCTATCAGGCCGAGCGGGAACGTCGATGTCTCATTCATCAGTTGGAATGGCTTGACCGTGACGAACCCCGAGATGAGCCGCCGCGTGCTGTCGAGCTCAGCTCGCGGCGACGCTATGGTGTTGGCCCCCGTCTCCACGCCGTCCTTTCGCGTGTCGAATTCTCCGCCAAGGGTGAGGCGCGGATCGCGGAGGCCAATGAATGCGCCGGATCTCGTCCTCGGCAACGAAGAGCCGACCTGTCCGACCTGACCAGCGCCGCCAGCGGCAAACGCGCTTCCAAGCGCACCGACGTAGGTCCAGCCAGTAAGCGTAAAGTTTCTGATGAGTTTGGTGTCCGCCGCGCTGAATGGCGTCAGGGACAGTCTTGCCGCATAGTCCTTGAAGCGATCGGTCTCCCGCGATGTGTACCCGGGGCCGTTGGTTATGGTCGCGTAGATCTCGCCGAACTTGTTCGGGAACGAGATCAGCGTCGCAACTCCAGCGTCGGCCGACGAAAAGAATCCCGCACGCTCAACGGCGGTCTGCGATATCCAGCGAGGCCAGAACTGCTCCATGTGATCTATCACCACGGTGTGCAGAAGGCCGGCGCGGGCCAGGGCACTCCAGCCCGACGCACTCTTCAGAAAGTCGTACTGGAGGTACGCGTACTTCGCGCGGATGACCCAGCCTCTATAGAAGTTGTCATTCGGCGTCGTCAGCTGCTGGAACACGTCGGCCGTGACACGAATGCTGGCGTGATCACCGGCCGGCATTCTGAACGTCAGGTAGGCGCGCTCCAGGTCGAACTTGTTCGTGGAATGTGCGGCGCCCTTGTCGCCCCGGTACTGAAAGTTTGCGTAGAGCACTCCGGAGAAATCGACCGGAATAGAAACGGTCGCCGGAGCTGGCGCCGGCGCGGGTGCAGGCGGTGGCGGAGTGGGTCTGGTCGTGTCAGACGGCGTCTGCGCAGAAATCGCCAGCGGAAGCGCGAAAAGCCCGATCGCGAATAGTGTGATGTTTTTCATCGAGCGTCTCCTACGCGTGAGTCGCTGATACGGATCGTCTTCAATCTGTTCTCGAGCTGCGCAACCATCGTGGAGGGTAGGGGAGCGTAGTCGAGCGAAGCGGCCGACTTCTCTCCGTTCTTATAGGCCCAGCGCAGGAAGTTCACGAGCTTGGTGCCTTTGACCTTGTCGGTCTGATTCTGGTAAACGAGAAGCCAGGTCATCGAAGAAATCGGGTAAGAGTCCTTGCCCGGAGCGTTGGCGATCGAGACGCGATAATCGGTGTTTTTCGGGAGCTTCATGCTGGCGGCGGCCGCTGTGACCGACGCGATCGAAGGGGTTACGAAGCGACCTGCCGCATTGCGGACGTTGGCGTAGGGAAGAGCATTCTGCTTCGCGTAAGCGAGCTCGACGTAACCAATCGAACCTGACGTCTGCTTGACTTGTCCCGCGACGCCTTCGTTGCCTTTACCACCAAGCCCGACGGGCCACTTGATCTCTTTGCCTTTGCCCAGCGAACCCGACCAGGACGGACTTACCGCCGAGAGGTAGTCGCTGAAGATGTAGGTAGTGCCGCTGCCGTCCGAGCGATGGACGACGAGTATGTCAGAATTGGGAAGGGACACCCCGCGGTTCTGTGCGACAATCCGCGCATCATTCCACTTGGTGATCTTCCCTGCAAAGATGTCCGCAATGACATCGCCACTCAGGTTGAGCGGGCGAACGACGGCGGGGACGTTATAGGTAATGACGACTGCGCCCATTACGGTCGGGAAGTGAAGAACGGGTCCGCCTTTGGCGCCGGCCAGCTCCTGGTCGCTCATCGGCCCATCCGAAGCGCCGAAATCGACGGTCTGTTCAGACAGCTGCCTGATGCCGCCTCCCGAGCCAATCGACTGATAGTTGATCTTGACGCCGGTGTTCTGAGCGTAATCGGCGAACCACTTCGAATAGATGGGATACGGGAATGTGGCACCCGCTCCGGTAAGATCCACTGATTGTGCAGCCGCAACAACTGAGAGAAGCGCACTCGCTGAGAGTGCGATAGCAATGCTGCGAACGGTTTTGATCACTTGTTCTCCAAGAGAGGAAGTTGGTCGCGCTACAACCTCTCCTGGTCACGTAACGGGCAGTTACATCGTGTGTAAAGGCTGTGTCACGATTGATTCGCCATTCCTCAGAGAAACGAGTTTTCCTCGTCGGCTTACGCTGGAAAAAAGATTCTTACAGTTGTCCCGGCCCCGACCACACTCTCGGCCCGCACCATACCACCGTGTGCTTCAACAAGGTGCCTCACTATCGCAAGCCCCAGCCCTGTTCCGCCTGCCTCGCGCGACCGGCCGCTGTCAGCTCGATAGAAGCGCTCGAAGATTCTCGGCAGATGCTCGGGCGGAATTCCACTGCCTGTGTCGCTAACGATGAGCGACACTCCATCGGTCTCAGGCAACGTCTCGATGGCTATTCGTCCGCCTTCGCCAGTGTGGCGAAGCGCATTCTCGACGAGGTTTAAGAGAATCTGCTCGAGTGCTGTTCGATCGGCGAGAATCGTTTGCGCGTCGGGGTCGATGCTCGTGTCGAGCGTGACCGACTTCGACTTCGCGCTCGTCGCGTTTCGCCCAAACACCTCAGCGGCCACGTCGGCGATGCGGATCGACTCAGGCCGTGGTCGCCAATGTCCCGTTTCGATGCGGGATAGGTCGAGCAGCTCGTCGACGATGCGCTGCATTCGCTGAGTATTACTGAAAATCGTTTTCGCGAACTCGGCCCGCCGCGCGGCTGGGATTTCCGGATCCTGAAGCGTCTCCGCGAATCCGCCGATGATAGTGAGCGGTGTGCGAAGCTCGTGGGAGACGTTTGCCACGAAGTCTCTGCGCACCGCCTCGAGTTTGCGGATGGGTGTCAGATCGAATAGCGCCACCACGGCACCGCCATTAACCAGAGGTCGCGCAGTCAGCGAAAAAGTCGTTTCGCCCATCACAAGCTCCTCCGGCTCGGTCGCTGTCCCGCTCAGGGCGAGAGCGATCGCGTTCCGCAACGTCGCGTCGCGTGGCAGGAAGTCGACCTCGAACGGCACAGGACGATCGATTGAAAGCAGACGACGTCCTGTCTCGCTGATCCTCACGACCTCGTGGGCCGGAGAGATCGCGATCACTCCTTCATTGAGAGTCTCGACGAGAGCCGAGAGAACTGACTGCTCCGCTGCCAGCGCCGAGATCCGGGCCTCGAGCTGTTCAGCAAGACGGTGTACGGCGTCGGCCAGATCTCCGACCTCGCCAGGTGCCGCCAGCGGAGGATGCCGTTTACGCTCACCGGCTGCGAGTGAGCGCGCGACGTTGCTGAGATCGACAATTGGCCTGGAGACTGAGCGCGAGAAGAGAACGGCGAGGATCCCAGCTAAAAGGAAGGAGATGAGCCCGGCTACCAACACGCCGCTGCGCGCGTTGGCGAAGATTTCTTCGACAGCGCTGGTTGTCACAGACACGCGGGCAGTTCCGCGCGGAGCCTTCACCGCGACATAGAGTCGCTCCTCACCGGTCGACGGGCTCATGCGTCGGATTGATCCAAGTCCGGTTTGCCGCGCCGCGACTACTTCGGGACGCGTGGCGTGGTTCTCCAGAGCCTGCAGTGCGGGTCCGTCGAATTCAGAATCCCCGACAACGTGTCCGGTGGAATCGATCAGTGTGATCCTGTGGCCGGTAGCGAGGCCGGCCAGATCGGCCAACGAGTCGGGGTCCAGGTCCGATCGCCACTGAGTCGCAACGAGTCTCGCTTCGCCGGCCAGGTCATGAGTGGTCTGCTCGACAATGCTGGAATAAATCTGGTTGTCGATGATGAGCACGACCGAGACCACCATCACACCAACGATTGCTAGCGACTGAAGTAGCAGTCGGGGCGCGAGCTTCACGATCGTTCGCTGACGTTTCTGATCCGATAGCCGAATCCCCGCACTGTCTCGATCAGGTCCCCCGCGGCGCCGAGTTTTACGCGCAGGCGTTGCACGTGCATATCGACCGTTCGCGTCTGGATGTCTGGCGCCGCCTCCCAGACGATCTCGAGTAACAGATTGCGCGGCTGCACTCGACCTTTCCGCTCGGCCAGCAGAAGGAGGAGCTTGAACTCCGTCGGGGTAAGGTCGATTTCACGACCGTCCACTGTTACACGATGCTGCGTGCTGTCGATGCGAAGCGGCCCGATCTGCTTCACATCTTCCGAGTTGTCGCGACCGGCCTTCACTCGCCGCAGAATCGCACCGACCCGAAGGACGAGCTCCTGAGGGCTGAATGGTTTGGTCAGATAATCGTCGGCGCCCAGGCTCAGGCCCTTGATACGATCACCTTCCTCCCGGCGGGCGGTCAACATCAGCACGGCGATGGTCGAGGTTGCGTTGTCGCCGCGCAGCTCCTCCATGACCTCGAGGCCGGACAGGCCGGGGAGCATGAGGTCGAGCACGACCAGGGAGGGTTTGTCCCGGCGGGCCACGGCGAGACCTTCGGGGCCGCTAGTCGCGGTGGATACGGTATAGCCGGACTTGGCGAGGTGGTAGGCAACCAACGCGACAATATCCGGCTCGTCATCGACAACCAGCACGCGCTCTGCAACGGCGCTCGTTTCGGTCACGTCCTGAACTTGTCGGGCCCCTCCTCTCCGCGTCAACCGACGATGTGTCACGAGCATTTGAGCGAGGTGTTACAACCTCTTTTCGACACGATTATTCCGGGTTAAGGATTGCGGAGAGCTAGCACCAACGCGGATGTGGCGAAAGCGCAGTTGACCCATCCGTTACAAGATCGTGGCGTTCGGCTGCAAGATCGTTGCATTCGGCGCTCCGGCGCGCGCCTCGGCGGTTGTCTCCCCGCAGCCGAGCCGAGCAACTAGTTTTGCACCAGGCTCGCGTGTGCCACGCCCTCACCGCAAACGCTGGTAACTGATGAGACGTACCGTTTTCGGGCTTTCGGCCCTGATCCTTGCTTGTGCACCCCCCAATCAGCTTCGAACTCCAGAGTCAATAGACCTCGCCGTCGCGACCACGACGGATGTACACGGCCGTCTGAGAGGCTGGGATTACTACGCGAATCAGGAAGACCCGGTGCGCGGGCTTTCCCGCGCGGCGACGATAGTTGACTCGGTTCGTGCGGCCAATCCCGGGCGAGTCATCCTGCTGGATGGGGGAGACCTGCTCCAGGGGAATCCGTTGGCATACGTCGCTGCCAGGGTCTCGCGCGATCGAATGAATCCGATCGTCGCAGCGATGAACGCCATGCAGTACGACGCTGCAGCGATTGGAAATCACGAGTACAACTATGGCGTTCCATACCTCGACTCCGCGGTGCGGCAGGCGAAATTCCCATTTCTGTCGGCGAACACCTATCGCATCGATCCAGCGGGGATACACGCGTACTCGCCCTGGACCATCGTCGAGCGGCATGGTTTGAAGGTTGGGATCGTAGGCGCGACGACGCCTGGCGTCGCGCTGTGGGACGCCGAGAACATTCGCGACCGACTCCGTTTTGGTGACATCGTTCCGGCAATAAGAGATGCTGTCAGGGAAGCGCGCGCGGCGGGCGCTGAGATCGTGTTGGTGACGATTCATTCGGGCCTCAACGAGCCGTCGAGCTACGATACCGTAAGTACCGGAGTTCCCAGCGAGAACGTTGCGGCGCGTGTAGCGAGCGAAGTACCCGGGATCGATCTGGTTCTGTACGGGCATTCGCACAAGGAGAATCGCGGTAGCGCGATCGGCCAGACGCTACTCATCCAACCGAAGAATTGGGCGACGAGCGTCGATATCGCGCATCTGATCGTCTCGAGGTCGGGCGGGCGTTGGGTCGTCAGCGAAAAGAGGAGCGACCTGGTTCAGGCGGCCGGCCACGCAGAGAGCCCGGCGCTTCTGGCGGCGACGGATGCGATTCATCGCGAGACAGTCGCTTATGTCACGACGCCAATTGGATCCACTTCCGAGCGTTGGGCGGCGGACTCGGCCCGAGTAAAAGACACACCGCTCATCGACTTCATTCTCGAGACGGAGAGAAAGGCGGCCGGAAGCGATCTCGCGTCGACTGCCGCATTTTCGACGGAAGTAGTGATGGGTCCAGGTCCGGTCACGATCGCGCAGGTTGCGCAACTATATCCGTATGACAACACGCTGCGTGCGGTTCGGATCACTGGGAAGCAGCTGCGCGACTACCTCGAATTCAGCAGCAGGTATTATCGAACGCCATCCTCGCCTACCGCCGCGCTGGAAACGGATCCGCAGATTCCCGGCTACAACTTTGACATCGTATCCGGCGTCGACTACGTGATGGATGTGTCACGGCCGCTGGGGTCGAGAATCACGCGGCTCGATTACAAGGGTGCGCCGGTTAGGGATACCGACTCCTTCACGATGGCGCTCAACAATTATCGTCAGACGGGCGGTGGCGGCTACGCGATGCTCAGGGGCGCCCCCGTGGTCTACGACAAACAGCAGGAGATCCGACAGCTCTTGATCGACGAAGTAAAGCAGCGTGGCGTCATCAGACAGTCCGATTACTCCAGCCCAAATTGGCGACTCGTGCGGGGGAGCGGTGTCGCAGCGCCAAGTCTGCCACCGGCGACCCAGCCGGAATTTCCAGCAGGCACTCGATTCCTTCGCATCATCGCGACGAACGATTTTCACGGAGCGCTCGAGCCGCGCCCGGACGCGAATGGCGTGCGCCGCGGGGGCGCTGCGTACGTCGCGGCCGCGATCGATCGTGCGCGAAACGAGTGCGCTCCACGCTGCGAGACTCTGCTGCTCGACGCGGGCGACCTCTTTCAGGGAACGCCTGCCTCAAATCTCTCGTACGGCCGCCCAGTCGTCGATTACTACAATAGAATGGGATACGCGGCGGCCGCCCTCGGCAACCACGAGTTCGACTGGGGGACGGATTCGCTCCGCGCCCGCATGCGACAGTCCAAATTCGGGATCTTTGGGGCCAACGTTCGATACACGGACGGACGTGACGTGAAGTGGATTCCGAACGACACGATCGTGAGCCGTGGCGGCGCGCGAATAGGGATCATCGGCGTATCCACTGTCAGTACTCCGACCACGACCCGCGCCGCCAATGTCGTAGGACTCCGCTTCGACGACCCGGCGCCGATCGTTGACAGCATCGGAACCGCGCTCAGAAAGCGCGGCGCGAATTTCGTGGTCGTCATCGCCCACGCCGGAGCGAGCTGCGGGAGGGACGGAGCGTCGGAATGCGGCGGAGAGATCATCGATTTGGCGCGGAAGATCACGACGAGGGTTGACGCGATTGTCAGCGGACATACGCACACGCTCGTCAACACCGAGGTCAAAGGGATTCCGATCGTCCAGGCGCGGTCGAGCGGACGCGCGATTGATGTCCTCGATCTGCCCCTCAGCCCCAACGCGGATCTGCACGTGCGACACCAGGTGCGAGAGTTGGCGATAGATACTCTCAAGCCCGTCCCGGCAATCGATTCGATAGTTCGTCGGGCGGTAGCACAGGTTGCTCCACTCGTGGACCGGCACGTCGCGACAATTCCCGCGACGCTTGCGAGACAGGGATCGCAATACCCACTCGGAAATCTCATCGCCGACTCGCAACGTTGGGCGGCCAAGGGCGACGTTGCAATCATGAACAACGGGGGAATTCGCACCGAGCTTCGCGCAGGCGAAGCAACGTATGGGTCGCTGTTCGAGATTCAGCCCTTCGGCAACGTGCTGTATTCTCTCACGATGACTGGTGCCCAGCTGCGTGGTTTGATCGAAGCGATGCTCACCAAGTCCGTGAACGATCACGTCAGTGGCATGACGATCAAGTACGATCCATCGAAGCCAGCTGGCTCCCGCGTTGTCTCGGTTACGATGGCTGACGGAGCTCCACTCTCCGACACCAGGACGTACAACGTCATCGTCAATGACTTCATCGCGACTGGTGGGGAAGGGTACAATGCCGGCGGGCGGGCGACTGCGTCGAAGTCGCTCAACATCGTGGATCTCGATGCGTTGATCGACTACCTCAAGTCATTGCCGTCGCCGATCACCGCGCCGACGGAGGTACGCATTGCTCCGATTTCCTGATGGCTGAGACCGTTCGGATCTACATTAATGCTCGGCCGATTGACGTCGCGGCGGCCGCAACCGCTCTCGAGGCGGTGGAGGCCTGGGACGAAAGCCAAGCCGCGGCCGTGCGCCGCGGTGAGCGCATGATCACCGACAGTCGCGGAATCGTGACGTCCAACGACACGCCCGTGCACAACGGCGCGATTTTTCGCATCGTTCGCACTCGGCAGATAGCCGGCGACGACTCGGACTTGAACCCATCGTAATGCCACTCTCGATTTTTTCCAACAAGCTCCGCCAGCTTCCAAAAGCGGAGCTGCACTGCCATCTCGATGGTTCCGTCCGGCCCGCAACTCTTCTGGAACTGGCGAAAGAGCGTCGGATTCAATTGCCGAGGCACACTGCCGAGGAGCTGGCGGACTTCATGAGAGTGGATGATGCGCGGAGTCTCGAGGATTACCTGCGACGCTTCGACGTGACGATCTCCGTCATGCAGAGCGAAGACGCCCTCGAGCGGATCGCGTACGAGCTGGTCGAGGATGCCGTCGAAGATGGTGTGCGCTATATCGAGGTGCGTAATGCACCGCTGCTCAACGTGGTCCAGGGACTGACCCTCGTACAAGCGGTCGAGGCGCCGCTACGCGGACTCCGTCGAGCAGAGAAAGACTTTGACATCACGGCGCGATTCATCATCTGCGCCTTGCGACAGTTCCCGAGCGAAAGCTCGCTCGAGATGGCCAAGCTCGCGGTCGAGTTCAAGAACGACGGCGTGGTGGCGTTCGACCTCGCTGGTGGCGAGAAGGGAAATCCGGCGGCGCGTCACGTGGAGGCGTTCAGGTACGCGCGCGAGCACGATCTCGCGGTCACGGTTCACGCCGGCGAAGGCGATGGCGCCGAATCGGTACGCCAGGCGGTCCACCTGTGCGGCGCGAACCGCATTGGACATGGCACGCGGCTCATCGAGGATCCGGAGCTGACTCAGTATGTCAACGATAGGCGCATCGCGCTCGAAGTATGCCTCACCAGCAACGTGCAGACACGCGTCGCCGATTCGTACGCGGCGCACCCATTTCGTGAGTACTTCGACCGCGGGCTGAACGTCACGCTGAATACCGACAACAGGCTGATGAGTGGGACGACCCTTACCGACGAATACGTCCACGCCGCGGAGCAACTCGAGCTCACGGTGGACGAGCTCGCAGGCATCGCGCTCAATGGCTTCGAGAGCGCATTTCTTCCGTGGGAGGAACGACTCATGCTGATCGAAGAGGTGTCGGACAAGATCGAACAGCTGATCGGACCCGAGCCATAAAATGGAATTCTCGACGAAGGCAGCAATAAAGGCGGCCGCGGCCATTCGCAAACGCGCCGCCACCCAGCAACCGAAAGTCGGGATCATACTCGGCTCCGGATTGGGCGGGCTCTCGCAATCGATCGCGGATGCCGTACGCATTCCCTTTACTGACATCCCCGGCTTTCCGAAGACGACGATCGCGGGACACGAGGGTGCGGTCATAGTTGGATCGCTTGGTGGGCGTGAAGTCGTGGCCTCGAGCGGAAGATTTCACATGTACGAGGGCCATTCCGCTGCGCTCGCCGCGTTCCCTGTGAGGGTGTTTCACGCGCTGGGTGCGCTGGAGTTGTTCGTCTCCAATGCGGCTGGTGGGATCTCGCCGAAGCTGGCGGTGGGAGACCTGATGATGATCTCGGACCACCTCAATCTCATGGGCGCAAATCCTCTCGTTGGTGAAGCGCAGCAGGGTGAGCTCCGCTTCCCCGACATGACTGACGCCTACAATCCCGGGCTGCGATGGGTGCTGCGGACGACAGCCGAGAAACTCGGGATCACGCTTCGCGAGGGCATCTACGCCGGATTGCTGGGGCCGTCGTACGAGACTCCGAGCGAAGTGAAGATGCTTCGATTGCTCGGAGCGGATGCTGTCGGAATGTCGACGGTTCCTGAAGTCATCGTGGCCAGAGCGTTGGGAATGCGCGTGGCCGGCGTGAGTTGCATCACCAACGCCGCAGCCGGCGTGACGGGTTCGGCACTCAGCCATGCGGAAGTGCTGGAGACGACGAAGCGCGTCAGCGCGTCATTCGAAGCTCTGGTGACTGAGTTTCTCACGCGCTCTGCCGCGCCTCAACTACTCCCGTTCAGATAGAAGCCGTGTAGCCTGAGTCGTTACCCGTGGTGCGCTAGAAGTCGCGCCACGCTGCCAGTCGTCAGCCGTTGTCCGCAAGGTGGTTCAAAGGCCCGTGACCCGACCCGAGCCCGGGTGCCGTGGCGATCGCCTTGTGCACGTAATCGATTGCACGGCGAACCGCTGCGTGAAGTGACTCCCCATTGGCCAGCTGCGCCGCGATTGCAGCGGAAAGAGTGCAGCCTGTTCCATGCGTATTCTTCGTGTCCAGGCGCTGTCCACGGAATGTCCGGACATCTCCGTCGTAAAGGAGATCCACGACCCTGTTGCCCGACTCGAGATGGCCGCCCTTGATGAGCACCGCCTGCGCTCCCATGTCGTTGACGAGGATTTCGGCCGCTTGCGCCATCGAGTCTTCATCGACGATCTCTTCGCCGGTCAGAATCTTCGCTTCGTGAATGTTGGGGGTGACCAGAGCTGCCCGCGGAACCAATTCCTTTCTGATCACGTCGATCGTGTCTGGCTCGAACAGGACATCGCCTGAAGTCGCGACCATTACCGGATCGAGCACATAGTTGCGTAGCGAGTGGTGACGGATCGCCGCGGCTACCGTAGAGGCGATCGCGGCGTTAGCCAGCATCCCGGTTTTGAACGCGCCGGGAAAGAGGTCCTGGGCCACCGCA
>Ga0068855_100002909_pt1 | contig 20943 bp, 14 predicted proteins | sample KBSCornC52_FD_66592 | JGI IMG/M metagenome (GOLD analysis project Ga0068855, IMG submission 66592) | Corn rhizosphere microbial communities from Kellogg Biological Station, Michigan, USA - KBS Corn C5-2 | ecosystem: Host-associated > Plants > Roots > Rhizosphere > Soil ...
GGGCCGATCGGGATACGGCACATCGGTTCGCGGAATACGCCGGGTTGGTTGCGCGGCACCTCGGCGACCGCGTGCGCTCGTTCGCTACGCACAACGAGCCCTGGGTCACCGCAACGATCGGTCACGAGCTGGGACACTTCGCCCCCGGCGTGAAAAACCGGGCAGTGGCCATGCAGGTTTCACATCATTGCCTGTTGAGTCACGGGCTTGCCGCTCAGGCCATCCGCGCCGCGCGGGTTGATCTCGATGTTGGGATCGTCGTCAACCTGTCGCCGGTGTCCGCGGCTACCGAAGCGGCGGCGGACGAGCTGCAAGCCGCAAGGGAAGATGGTTTGCTCGTCAGGTGGTATCTCGACGCGCTCCTTCGCGGGGGCTATCCCGCCGATGTGTTGGAGTATCTCGCCGCGGACGCGCCAAACGTGCGTGCCGAAGACGCGCGGTTGATTGCGCAGCCGCTCGACTTCCTCGGGGTGAATTACTATCACCCGGTGGTATCTACGGTAAACAGGCCATTTTCTCCTGCTCGGACAAACGCGGCCGCGGTAACCGACATGGGTTGGGAGGTGGCTCCGGTGAAACTGACCGAGTTGCTCCTGCGCATCGATCGTGATTACGAGCTCCCGCCGCTGTTCATTACTGAGAACGGAGCCGCCTATCGAGACACCGTTGTCGACGGCAAGATCAACGACGAGGATCGTCGCGCTTACATAGAGTCGCACGTGAGCGCCATCGCGGATGCGATTGAGCACGATGTTGATGTTCGGGGGTACTTCGTGTGGTCGCTCCTGGACAACTTCGAATGGGCGTTGGGCTACAGCAAGCGCTTCGGGCTGTATTACGTCGATTATCCGACGCAGGCCCGCACCTTGAAGCACAGTGGATGCTGGTATAGGAATCTGACCACGGCGTTCCACCGCCTCGCTTACGGTGGGGAAGCTGCAGCCGGAAGCTCAAAGCCGGCATAGACGAACGCAACGCAAGCTGTGGAGCCGGAAGCGGGAGCCTTCCCCGGCGCAACCAAAACCGTGGTTTCAAGGACGTTCGCCCCCGTTTTGGGCGTACCCGACACATATCCTTAAAGAGTGCGTGAGCCTTATTAAGGTTATCGACCAATCTTTATAAGAGCTGGCACCCTGCTCGCCGCCGGCATCGTTAGTCGCACCGATGATCCATGCTAAATTTATGCTAAATTATTTCATTCTGCATAATTTATCTAGAGGCGTATAAGAGGGCATAATTGGTGCTTCATTTCCCGAGAACCCAGCTGGCTCAAGAACTTGCGCGGGCACTCCAGGGCAAGAATCTGTTTGGGGATGCGCACAACGGCTTGTTCCTAGCCGCCCCACGTCGTACCGGCAAATCCACCTTTTTGACACAAGACCTCCAGCCTGAGCTCGAGCGTGAAGGGCTGGTCGTGGTGTACGTCGACCTTTGGTCGGATCAGCGTCGTGATCCGGGCGAACTGATTGCCAACGCCATTGGCCGGGGATTGCATCCCCACTTGGGGCTTATCGCCAAGGCGGCAAAGGCGACCGGCCTGGAGAGCGTCAATGTCGCCGGCGCTCTCAAGATCGACACCAGCAAGATTGGGCGCATCGACGGAACGACGTTGGTTGATGCCTTACGTACCCTGCGTGAGGCCGCGAAAGCTCCCGTGGCCCTCATCGTTGACGAAGCCCAACACGCCTTGACGAGTGAAGCGGGCGAAACCGTCATGGCAGCATTGAAGTCCGCCCGCGATCAGCTCAATGCTCCGGGGAAGGTCGATCTGATGCTGGTGATGTCCGGCTCCGATCGCGACAAGTTACTGCGTCTCGTGAACAACAACAATGCGCCGTTCTATGGCTCGCAGATTCAACACATGCCGGAGCTTGGCGACGATTTCATCGCCTACATCTCGTCCCTGATCGAGGTGCAACGCCCGGAACTGAAGCCCGTGGATACGGCGGAGCTGTCCAGGGCGTTTGCCGGCTTCGGGCGCCGGCCGCAATTCTTTCTGACGGCCCTGGACGCAAGCCTGAGCCCGTTTTCAACTATTACAGGCCGCTTCGAACTGGCAGTTTCGCGCGCGGCCGAGCAACGTCAACGCGACGACGAAGCGCAGATGGAGTCAGAGTATCTGGGACTCAAGCCATTGGAGCGAGCTGTGCTCTGGCGCCTGCTCCAACAGTCGCAGCGCTTTCGTCCATATGACTCCGAAGCATTACGGTTCTACCAGGAAAAAACCGGGCACAAAGTCAGCGCTCAAAAGGCGCAGACGGCACTGGAGAATCTGCGTCAGCACAATCCGCCGATGGTGTGGAAGTCGGCACGCAGCGAGTACGCCGTAGACGATGCCGCCATGCATCGTTGGTACCAACAGCGCGTGGCGGCGGGCACATGGCCGCCGGTCGAGGTGTTAAACCCGTCCTGAGGAGCAAACTCCGGGAGCCCTTATTCGACGGTAACGCTCTTGGCGAGATTGCGAGGCTGGTCGACGTCGGTGCCTTTGAGAATCGCCACGTGGTAGGCGAGGAGTTGCAGAGGGACGGTATATACCGCAGGCGCCTGGAAATAGGTCACGTGCTTGGGCATCTCGATCACCGTGACGCCGTCGCTGGAAGTGATGCCAGCCTCGGGGTCGGCGAACACGAAGAGCTCACCGCCGCGCGCACGAACCTCCATGAGATTCGACTTGAGCTTCTCGAGGAGATCGTTGTTGGGAGCGACGGTGATCACGGGCATGTCGGCATCGACCAGCGCGAGCGGACCGTGTTTCAACTCACCGGCGGGATAGGCCTCGGCGTGGATGTAGGAGATCTCTTTCAACTTGAGCGATCCCTCCATGGCGATCGGATACAAGGCACCACGGCCGAGAAACAGCGCATGGTGCTTTTCCGCGAAGCGCTCGGCGAGCTTGTGGATCACCGGGTCGAGCGCAAGAGTCTTTTCGATCAGAGAAGGCAGCTCGATGAGCCGCCCCACGAGACCGCGCTCGCGCTCGGCATCTGCGCCGTGATACTTCGCCAGCGCGATGACGAACATGGAAAGTGCGGTGAGTTGGGTCGTGAAAGCCTTGGTCGAGGCGACTCCGATCTCGGGGCCGGCGCGCGTCAGCATGACGAGCTCCGACTCACGGACCAGCGAGCTCTCGGGCACGTTGCAGATCGAGAGCGAGGAGAGATAGCCCGACTGTTTGGCTAACCGCAGAGCAGCCAGCGTATCGGCGGTCTCGCCCGACTGTGAGATGGTCACGAACAGCGAGTTTGGCGGAACAAGCGGACTGCGATAGCGGTATTCGCTCGCGATATCAACCGCGCACGGCACCTTGCAAATCTGTTCGATGAAGTAACGCGCCACCGAGGCTGCGTGATAGCTCGTACCGCATGCGACGATGTGCACGTTCTGCGTACGTTTCAACACCTCGGATGCCGCAGGCCCGAAGGCCGCTTCGAGCAAACGACCATTGATGACCCGCTCCTGCAGGGTGTCAGCTATAGCGCGTGGCTGCTCGTGGATCTCCTTGAGCATGTAGTGGCGATACTGCCCTTTCTCGGCGGCGTCGGCAGACAACTCACTTTCGCGGACGGGCCGCTCGATGCTATTGCCCTCTTTATCGATGACACGGATCGACTTGCGTCGGATCTCGGCGACGTCGCCTTCCTCGAGAAACATGAACCGGCGGGTGACTGGCAGGAGCGCGGATACGTCGGAGGCGACGAAATTCTCCTCCACGCCGAGGCCGACAACCACGGGACATCCTTCGCGCGCAAGAATCAGCCGATCGGGATCGCCCTCACTTACAACTGCAAGCGCGTAGGCGCCCTCCAGCTCGGCGACGGTAGCGCGAACCGCCTTGAAGAGATCCTTAACCAGCGACAGGTGATGATGGATGCGGTGGGCAATCACCTCGGTATCTGTTTCAGAGGTGAAGGCGTACCCCAGCCGCTTCAGCTCCTCGCGCAACTCATCATGATTCTCGATGATGCCGTTGTGGACGATCGCAAGGCCGTCCAAGGACATGTGTGGGTGAGCGTTACGCTCACTCGGGACTCCGTGTGTTGCCCAGCGGGTATGGGCAATACCCACCTTCCCGCTGGTGGGAGTCTGCTCGAGCGCCTCGTCCAGCATCTTCACTTTGCCGACCGTGCGCAGCCGGCTGAGATGCTTCGACCCGTTCAGCACGGCTAAGCCGGCCGAGTCGTAGCCGCGGTATTCGAGCCGGCGCAAACCCTCCATCAGGATGGGGACTACGTTGCGTTCGGCAATGGCTCCGACGATTCCGCACATGACTGTATTGCCTCGGTCTTACCTGGACGCGGTGAGCTGCCAAGTTTGCCTGAATTCCAAGCCTAAAGGCGATTTCGATACTGCCAGGACGTGAACCGGGTCGCGCTGCGAAAAGGGTCTTTATTGGGCATGGAAGTTGCGATTTTCCGGCAATGACCCGTAACAGCGGGCGAACTGAAAGAGAGTAACGATGAACTTCATTCTATGGTTGATCGTAGGCGGGCTGATCGGATGGCTGGCCAGCAAGATCATGAACACCGATGCCCAGCAAGGCGTCGGCCTCAACATCGTGGTGGGGATCATTGGCGCCCTGCTCGCGGGATGGCTGATTACGCCCTTGATTGGCGGGGCGACCATCAATCAGGGTGACTTCAGCTTGAGCGGGTTGATCATCTCCCTGCTGGGTGCGATTGTCCTGCTAGCGATCGTGAACCTGTTCCGGCGTGGGAGAGCCCGCTAGTCGCCACCGACGGGGCAGCTAGGCGGTGCGCCCGCGCGCAACCATGCGCCTGAGGCCTGCCGTTGCGACCCCGTCCCGCGGAGGGAGGGCTACCCCCTTGTATGAGTCGCCGCGGCCGGAGGGTTCCAGCTGTACGCTGCCGTCCGCCACTCGGCCGCCAGCGGGACAGCCGGATACCAGGTGCTAGTGACACCGAAGAAGGGCCTCTCGCGATCCCGACGCACGAGCGGTCAAGACGTGCGTCACAGTCGCCAAGTCAGTCATCGAGGTGACATCCACCGTTCACACAGCAACGCTACGGTCTGAGCCGCCCAGCCTGAGCCTCGAGCTCGGGTTAGAACAACAGGAAGGCTGTCATGCCGCACGCGAACGGACTCGTTTGGTCATGGTTGACATTGTTGACTCTGGCGGCCGCCGCCGCGCCCGTACCTTTAGCCTGGGCTGATCCTCCGATTCTCTACAGCAATCCCGCTTATGAAAGTCCCGTCAGGGGCGACCCGGATGACTTATTGCTGATTGCTGGAAGTGGCCTGTCCGCCGGTGATACGGTCATCTATCGTGCTGTGGACGACACCAACTCCCTGAGCGTGCGGCCGCCCATTCCGACCGACTCATCGTGGAACACAGGGGTCGCGCCGCTGGTCAGCGTGGCGGATGCGCCCTACTCCTTGACCGTCCATTTGCCATCGGTGATGGGAGCAGGACGCTCGTATGCGCTGTGGGTGGTGAACGCTGCCGGCGAGTGGAGCGCCCCAATTCTGATCAATGACGCGCGGCCCTTATGGATCACTCCGGATTCCGCGTATCAGACGGCGAGCCTCGCCGGGCTCCCGCGTGTACTGAAGGTGGTCGGCCGCAACCTGCAACCGACCGATAACGCGACCACCAGTGTTCGCCTAGTCGGGATGAATACCGGGACGACCTACACGCTAGCCGCAAACAACACGGCTAGCGATCCCGCGAATACAACCATGGCGTTGGAGCGCTACGTGGCGGCTGTGAGCCTGCCCTCCTCCATGGCAGTGGACACATACACGGTAATGCTGAGCCGCGATGGCGTAAGTTGGGTCCCCTTGCGGGGTAACGGCAACGGCCAATCGGCCGCCCAAGTCTTTACCGTCAACGCCGATCCAGCTCCACATGCTGAGGCGGCCGTTTTTGACGTGAGTGATCCGCAGTTCGCCGACCCTACGACGGGTACTCCGTGTCAGCCCGATGATGGCCTCGACGATACAGCGTGTATCCTACTCGCCATACGCGCCGCGCAAGCGGTCGGCGGCGGCACGGTAGTGTTCAGATCTGGAAAATGGCTGATGAACGATGCCGGGGCGTTCACCGACACTTTCAGCAACCGCATCGGTCTTGTAGGCCATTGCACGGCGCATCGGGATACCTGCGGTGTCACCTGGTACGGCGTGGTAGTGCCCAGGAGCGTCAATCTACAAGGCGTGGGTGCCACCGGACCTAGCCCGAGCATTATTGACCGCGGCACCGGCTGGCCCAACCCCATGGCGCTGTTCGCGCTGCTGGGAAACAACACGGTGAGCGGCATCGAGTTCACCACCGACAACACGTACACGAATACCTACAGCTCGGCGACCCAAGGCGGCGCCCCTCTGCAGCTGGGGCTGCAATGGTACAGGGCCCGCTTCTACGATGCGGACGATCCGATTACGATCTCGAACGTAGTGATCACCAACAACGTATTCGTGCGCAACAACTACGGAATCCGCAACGCCGGGCTCCCAATCGAGCACCTTTACATCACCAACAACACCTTCGAGGCGTGGGACACAGGAATTTATCTCGGCGACGCCGACGCCACGGCTAACTTGGGGCCGACACCCTTCTTTTCTCCCTATCAAGTGTTCGATCTGGCAGACAGCGTCATTTCCTACAACACGTTTTTTCCGAGCGGCTACACGACCGCGACTGGCGCAGGGTCCATGGCGAGCAACCTCGCCGGCGGCCTGCACCTGGATTTCAGCAACAATGTCGCCGACGGGACCGTAACACAGCACCTCGATGGCGGCCCGAGCGGTTGGCGCGCGGCCTTCTTCATGTACCCTGCAATGGGCCACGACTTGACGCTCGTCTCGAACAATTCGGCGAGCTGCACCGGAGACAAGCAGGGCGACGGGGAATTCATAGTCTATGACGCCGGCGACTCCTTGGGTGGCATGCCTTATGCCGAGCCCGTCGTCAGCGCCGCACCGCGGATCGATCCGCAGGGCGTGGCAGGCACAGTGCTGACGGTGCAAGGACCGGTGCTAACACGACTTCCGAGTCAGACCGGCCAGACAGTAGACATATCTGCTAATCCGACAGCATATTATGCGGGCTACTGGTTGCATGTCGTGCAGGGTTTGGGAAAAGGTCAATGGCGCAAGGTCAAGACCCTCACTGTCGGATCCACGGCGGCCGGCCCGATCGCAACTATCGGTGTGACGCCCGCATTCGACGTTCTCCCCGACGCGAGCAGCAAGGTTATCCTTGGCAGAGGATATTGGCAGAACGTGACCGTAAACAACTCGGTCGTCCAAACAACCCCCACTTGCACCAAGGCGAATCCCGTTCAGACGGGCGGGGTCATAAGCTGGTACGGCTCCACCGCTGATTCGGTGATCGAAGGAAATCGACAGTACGATACCAGCGGAATACTGCTCCGGCAGATGTATCAACCAGCGCCACCCGGATCGACGCCGCAGATCGCCGGTCAGGCATTTCAGTCCAGCAACGAAGTCCGCAACAATCTCGTGAACGGCGCGTATAACTGGCTCACGGGTTTGCAGGGCGGAATACAGGTGGGCTTGGGAGCCACCGGCTGGTTCTGCGCGGACAACACTTGCCCCGCACCTCCGCCACCGGGTGTCGGCTTCGGCATTTCAATCGCAGGAAACAGCCTCAGCAATGCCAGCTCGAGAGACGCAGACGGGAGCGTTCACCCTCCAATCGGAGCCATCGGCTCGAGCCCGAACTGGGAAACCGGTCCTACCGACGTGCTTGGACTGGACATGTGGCAGCTCGGGGACGCCACACTCGTCTTCAACAACACCTTGCAAGCCATTTCGAACAGCACTCCAGGTGCTGCGGGTGGTTTGCCGCTCGTAGCCATTGGTATGGACGTCGCACAAGGCAGCACCTTGACACCCGCCGTGACCTGGCGGACGACGCTGTACAACAACATTTGCCCCGGAGCGGACAGACCGGTGAGGGACTTCGGCCTCGCGACCGTACGCTACTGCCCTGCCGGACATACGTCGACTTGCGAGTGCGCGGGCATACCAACCGTCGACGTCGGAATCGCCGCCACCAGCAGCGGCCCTACTGCAAGTGTTGGTGGCAGCGTAAGCTACACGATTACGGTCACCAACAATGACGCGGCCACAACGGCAACGGATGTCACCCTATCACTCGAGCCATCGGCCGGCGTGCAGGTCGTGGGTACTTCGTTCAACCCCAGCCGGGGCACGTGCGATCCGAGCGTGAACGTTTGCCTCTTGGGTAGTCTGGCTGCGGGACAGTCCGCCACCGTGTCCGTCACCGGCAGCTTGCCACAATCGGGCACATGGCCCGTGACGTTCTCGGTGACTCATCAAGAGGCCGACAGCGTCGCGGCCAACGACAGTGTGACTTTGCTCGAGTCGGTCCAATGAGACTGAAGCCGTAATATCGCTGTCATGGGGAGACGCGATGCTTCTGTGCACCCGGAGTTGAACGGTCGCTCCGGGTTGATTGGCAGCATTGTCGATGCAGGTCAGCCCCAAGGAACAATCCAGTCTCGTTATATTCCGCATCGGCAGCATTGGCGACACGGTGGTCGCCATGCCGTGCTTCCACGGTGTTGCGCGTGCGTTTCCGAGACATCGCCGCATTCTGCTGACCAATGCCGTGGATTCGGTGCGCGCCTCGTCAGTGGAGAGCATTCTCCAGGGTACTGGGCTGATCCATGAGACCCTGTATTTCCCCGCAGGGCGCGGCAAGCTCAGCCACTCCGTCGCGCTCTCCCGTCAGTTACGCCAGCTCGATGCGGAGGCGCTCGTATACCTCGCGCCGCGAACCACGGGGCTGCAGGTGTACCGCGATCTCCTTTTTTTCAGGACGGCGGGTATTCGCAGCGTTATCGGCGCACCGATGGGCATCGGTGCGCGCGAATGCCTCATCGATCCGCTGAGCGGAGAGCTCGAGCACGAAGCCGAGCGCCTCGCCCGCATTTTGAGCCCGAGGATTGCGGTCGACCTGCACCAGCCAGGTTGGGACTTGTGCCTGAGCACTACCGAGCGCACGACGGCTACGGAGCGGTTGTCGGGATTATTGGGCTGGCGGCCCATTGTTGCGGTAGCGGCCGGTGCGAGAGTCCCGGCGAAGGATTGGGGCGAAGAGCGCTGGGACACACTCATTGGACTATTGCAGACCCGCATCCCTGCGATATCCCTGGTGTTCGTCGGTGCTCCCGACGAGCGGCCACTCGCCGATCGCCTGGCGCGAAGATGGAGTGGAGCGAAGCTCAATCTCTGTGGCGAGCTGACGCCGCGCGAGTCGGCCGCTGTTCTGGAGCAATGTAACCTTTTGTTATGCCATGACAGCGGCCCCATGCACCTCGCGGCGAGCCAGGGCACCCGGTGCGTGGCGTTATTCGGGAATTTCAACCGGCCGCGGCAATGGTTTCCCTACGGCCCCCATCACATCGTGATTTATGAGGCCGATGGTGTACGCAATATCAGCGTCGAGCGGGTAGCGGATGCCGTCGAGGCGGCAGTGCGCTCCCTACGCGATACCGTGACGCCGCTCAGTCGCACTGGCAGTGCAGGCTGATTTCAGCCTTCTAACGTGTTTTGCCGCTGGAGCGAATGCGCTCGACCAGCGCAGTAGTAGATTTTTCGGGTGTAAGGGGCACGAGCACGACCTTCCCCCCGGTTGCCTCCAGCAACTCCCGACCCACGACATCTTCGAGCTTGTAGTCGCCCCCTTTGACCAAAATATGGGGGCGGACACTTTGGAGGGTCTCGAGCGGAGTGTCCTCATCAAAGATCGTCACAGCGTCCACGAAGGTCAACGCCGCCAGAACGGCCGCTCGATCCTCTTGCGGCACGAGGGGTCGCTCTGATCCTTTCAGGCGGCGCACCGATGCGTCGCTGTTGATCGCGAGCACCAGAATGTCGCCGAGTCTCGCGGCCTGACTGAGCAAAGATAAATGACCGGCGTGCAGAAGGTCGAAGCAGCCGTTGGTGAAGACGATTCGCTTACCGGCCATGCGCCACGTGGCGGCACGGGCCGCCAGGTCGTCGCGCCCGAGGATCTTGCCATCCGGTCGCGCCGCCAGGGAGTCACGAATACTGGCTGCATCCACGGCAACAGCACCGATCTGACCGACGGAAATTCCGGCCGCGGCGTTCGCCAGTTGCGCAGCCTCGAGCAGTGGAGCATTGGCAGCCAGTGATAAAGTTAGGACCGATATCGCGGTATCGCCCGCGCCGGTCACATCGTAGACAGCACGCTGGACTGCAGGCACGTGGGTGGCTTCTCCCTGCGTCGGAACGACCAACATCCCGCGATCGCCGAGCGTCACCACGATGGCCTCGAGCCCCGCAGCCGCCGCAAGAGATCGCGCTACCGCGGCTATCACGGTAGTTTCATCCGGGTCCAGTTTTTCTCCTGCTGCGGCCTCCAACTCGCGTAAGTTGGGGGTGATTGTGGTCGCTCCGCGGTAACGGGTGAAGTCTTTGTGCTTCGGGTCGACGACCACCGGTCCCGTTCCGCGCAGTGCCGTGACACTCGAAATCGTCTCGGGCGTGAGCACCCCCTTCGCGTAATCGCTGAGGATGATGGCATCCGGTTTGGGGCCCTCCGCGAGCTTGGACACCATGCGGAGCGTGGCTTGCAGCGCGCACGGCCTGACATCCTCCCAATCGAGCCGCAGGAGTTGCTGACTGTGGCCGAGAACTCTGAGCTTGCGAGTTGTACGGCATTTCTGAATCCTGACCACAGCGCGCGTGTCGATTTTCGACGCTTCGCACAGGCGCAGGAAATCGTCCGCCGTCGCGTCGTCACCGACCACACCAGCGAGGCTGACTGTCGCACCCAACGCCGCTACCTGACGGGCCACGTTGGCGGCTCCGCCCAGCCGGTGCTCCGTCTCACGCACTCGCACCACCGGCACGGGCGCTTCTGGCGAAATTCTATCAACGGCTCCCATCACATACTCATCGAGCATGAGATCGCCTACGACCCAGATATGCTTGCCGGCATAACGATCCAGGACCGCCATCAGGGAGTTGATTTCCGCGTGGTCGCTCATGATGTTTCTCGTTCCCGCAGCAAGGTGTCCAGCGAATCGGCGACAGCGTGGATACAGAGCGTATGTACTTCCTGGATACGTGCCGTCACAGTCGAAGGAGCACGAATGAGCAACCCCGGATCGGCAAGAGCCGCCAGTTTGCTGTCGCGCTCGCCGGTCATCGCTACGACGACGCAGCCGCGGCTGCGCGCGACGTGGGCGGCCTGCACAACGTTCGGCGAGTTACCGCTGGTACTGATCGCAAACAGCAAATCACCTTTTTGCGCCAGCCCTTCGAGTTGACGCGCGAATACTCGCTCGTAGCCGTAATCATTACCAATCGCCGTAAGGGTCGCCGCGTCCCCGGTGAGAGCGATGGCGGCAAGCGCGCGTCGCTCATGGAGAAACCGCCCGATCAATTCGGCTACCAGGTGCTGTGCGTCCGCTGCGCTACCTCCATTTCCGCACGCGAATACCTTATGGCCGCCACGCAGACTCTCATCGAGCGCTTTCACTACACGCTCGAGGACCTCGGGCAATTCTGTCGCAGCCCGGGCCGCGACCTTCGCGTGTTCCGTGAACACGTTGGAAATGGACATGTTATGTTACCTGAGGTTCTCGTAGCTCACCCAGGATCGCGCGTGCGAGCTGGGGTAAATCGTCGTAGGTCGGTATCGGCAGCCCCTGCCGAGATGCTTCGGTCCTGCGCCCTTTGCCGGTGCGCACGAGCGCCGCTTGCACACCGGCCCGTGCTGCCGCCTCCAGATCGCGGTGATCGTCGCCCACCACGAGGCTCTCCATCGCCGCGATCCCGGACTGCGCAACCGCCAACTGAATCAAACCCGGAGCTGGTTTGCGACAGGCGCATTGCTCGTGCGGTGCATGCGGGCAAAATAACACCGCATCCAATGCGGCAGCATGACGCGCGGCTTCGGCTCGCATACGGTCGTGGACGGCTTCGAGTTGCGCCAGTGTCATGAGGCCACGGCCCACACCCGATTGGTTCGTCGCGACCGAAAGGTATACGCCCGCTCGTCGCAACTGCGCCAGCCCTTCGAGTGCGCCGGGTAGCCAGAAGAACTCCTCCGGCGTGCGCACGTAACCGTTATCGTGCGCCTCGTAGTTCAGCACACCGTCGCGATCGAGAATGACGTGTTTATATCTCATCGCCAGGTTGGGAGTGTCAGCGGTATCGGTCTGGCCGCGACAGATATCGCCCCACGTATTCCTTTACGCCCTCCGCCAAAGAGGTGAAGGGCTGCGTATAACCCGCCTGGCGCAGCCGCTCCATGCTGGCTTCGGTGAAGTATTGATAGTTCGGCTGGATTGCCGGCGGCATGTCGACATACTCGATGTTGGCCGGCATCTGCAGCGCGACAAACAGGGCGCGAGCGAGATCCTCGAAGGTGCGCGCCTGCCCGGTACCGAGGTTGAAGATCCCGTTGACCTTTGGACTGCTCAGCAGCCACAAGATAACTTTGACGCAGTCGCCGACATAAACGAAATCGCGCTTCTGTCCGCCGTCGGGCACATCCGGGCGGCACGAGCGGAACAGAGTGATCGGCTGGCCAGCGACGGCAAGCGGATACTTCTGGGCAATGACGCTCTGCATCCCTGCCTTGTGATACTCATTCGGGCCGTAGACATTGAAGAATTTCAGGCCCACCCACTGAGGGGGTTGTGGGCGCCCTTCCGCGAGCTCCCGCGCGACCCATCGGTCGAACAGATGCTTGCTCCAGCCGTACGCGTTCAGAGGACGCAAGCTCGCGAGCGCCTCCAGTGAAGCGTCATCATCGAAACCGTGCTCGCCTGCACCATATGTTGCCGCGGAGGAGGCATAGATCAGGCGCTTGCCGTGGTTCGCGCACCAGCCCCACAACATCTGCGAAAGCCGAAAGTTGCTGTCTACGATGAGATCGGCGTTCGTCTCGGTCGTCGAGGAGATCGCACCCATGTGGATGATCGCCTCGACCTGTCGCCTATTTGCCTCCAGCCAGTGACCCAGGGCCTCAGGCGCTACCAGGTCGCGAAGCTCGAGCTTCGAGATATTGCGCCATTTGTCCCCGCTGCGTAAGCGGTCACAGATGGCGACGGGCGTACCGCGCTCGGCCAGTGCTGCCGCGATGTTCGAGCCAATAAAACCGGCACCACCGGTGACCAGGATCATGATCGCGGGCTCGATGGGGGCCGGGGAACCAAAGGGTTGGCGGAAATCATGGGTGCGCGACTGTGGGTTGCCGATATGTCCAGGGTGTGACGGGCAGGAATTTTACGCTCTTGTTGCAAAAGCGTCATATGGGGTCGCTACAGTGCCGCGCACTGCCAGCGACAATGTGAGCAATTCCTCTGTTCGGCCCAGCCGACGGCGCCGGGCAGACTGAGAGAATACTGCGTGTGCGGAATCGTCGGGGTCTTTGATAGTGGCGGGCACTTGCCGCAACCGGAACGGTTCGCGGCTTGCTTGAGCCGACTGCAGCGCCGCGGCCCGGACGACTCGGGTCTATGGGGCAACAGCCTGGTGCGTCTCGGCCACCGTCGCCTGGCAATCGTCGATCTGTCGCCGACCGGCCACCAGCCCATGGTGTCGGCCGACGGACGCTTCGTGATCGTCTTCAACGGAGAAATCTTCAACCACGCCGATGTGCGGCCGCTGCTCGCGCCGCCCGGCGGCTGGCGGGGTACCTCCGACACCGAGACGCTCCTGGAGGCTTACCGGCGGTGGGGTGCTGACTGCCTCACACACTTGAATGGCATGTTTGCCTTCGCGATCTGGGATAACACCGAGCGGCGCCTGTTCCTCGCCAGGGACCGGATGGGAGTGAAGCCGCTCTATTACAGTTGGTCGAATGGGCGCTTCGTCTTTGCTTCGCGTCCGAGCGCCATGACAGGTCTGCTCGAAGGCGGCGGTGCAACGATCGATCCGGAGAGCCTGCGTGTTTTTCTCGAGCTCGGTTATATCCCTGCGCCGCTGTCATTCTATCAGGACATACGCAAGCTCCCTCCAGGACATTCGATGTTGGTCGATGCTCGCGGCCCGCGCACGACCCGTTACTGGGATTACCGCCATATCGTGCCCGACGCGTCTTGGCTGAAGCGAAGCGAGGACGAGCTCGTCGACGAGTTGGATGAGCTCATCCGCAGCGCGACGCGGCTGCGCCTGATGAGTGATGTGCCGCTCGGCGCTTTCCTGTCAGGGGGTGTCGATAGTGCCTTGGTCGTGGCCGCCATGAAGGCGGTGGGTGTCACTGCACCCCGTGCCTTCAGCATCGCATTCAGGGAAGAAGCCTATAACGAGGGGCCGGCCGCGAGCGCTATCGCACGGCACCTGGAGGTCGATCACGTCATCGAGACGTTGAGCGTCGGCGATCTGCTGGGGCTGCTGCCGCTCTATGTCGATGAATTCGACGAGCCCTTCGCCGACAGTTCCGCTTTCCCGACAATGGCCGTCGCGCGGCTAGCGCGGCGCCATGTGACAGTGGCACTTACAGGCGATGCCGGCGATGAGTTGTTCGGCGGTTATCACTATTACCCCCTCATCGAAAGTCTCGCTCGCACGAGCAACTGGCCGCCTGGGTTGAAGCGCCTGTTACGGGCGACGCTCGGCGCGATTCCAATACACAGGGCAAAGCTGCTGGCCGGAGCGCTCGGACCGACCTCGCGCGTCGGCATCTTCAACTACCTGCGTAGCCTGGCCAAGGATTTCAAGCCGCTGTTGACGGACAACGTGTTGCAGGAAACCGGCTCATCCATCGACTGGTTCGAGCGGACCGCTCAGGGTTTCGCGCCAGGATTGACCAGTGCCGAGATGGGCATGCGCCTGGACATGGGCCTGACACTCGTAGACGGCTATTTGCAGAAAGTCGACGTCGCGACCATGGCGTGCTCGCTCGAGGCGCGTTGTCCTCTGATCGACTACCGCCTGGTCGAGTGGTCGATGCGGCTACCGGTTGAATTCAAGCTGCGGCGCGGCCAGACGAAATATCTGCTCAAGAAGGCGCTCTGCCGCTATCTGCCGGCGAATCTGGTGCATCGCCCGAAGCGGGGTTTCAGCGTGCCCGTTGCCCAATGGCTGCGCGGGCCCTTGCGCACCTGGGCCGAAGAGCTGTTGCATGACGAATCGCTCGTCTCGCGGCTGCCACTGGATGGCAAGAGGTTGCGCGAGCTCTTTGCGCTACACATCAGCGGGGCCCGCGATGCGCAGCCGCTGCTGTGGGCAACGCTCATGCTGTTGTGTTATGTAGCACGACACGAGCGCGGCTCCAGTCTACCGCCAGTAGCCGCGCAGCGCGCGGCCTGAGCCGTGGTGGGCAAGATGCCGGGAGCGGCCGAGGCTCGGGGCACCCGGGTCATATTCGTCAATCGCTACTTCTATCCCGACCAGTCGGCTACGAGTCGCATGCTGTCGGACCTCGCATTCCGACTCGCGGCGCGCGGCGTGCGAGTCGCAGTCGTGACCTCCCGGCAACTATATGAAGATCCCCAAGCCGCGCTTGCTCCGCAAGAGGTGATCGAGGGAGTTACGGTCCACCGGGTAGCCACGGCTACGCGCGGGCGTGCGCGGCTCCTCGGGCGGGGTCTGGATTACCTGAGTTTTCACCTGGCCGCGGGCTTCGAGCTTTTGAAAGTGCTCAAACGAGGCGATGTCGTCGTCGCCAAGACTGATCCACCTCTCATTTCGCTCGTGGTCGCGCTCGTCGCCGCGGTGCGCGGTGCCATGTTGGTGAACTGGCTCCAGGACCTCTTTCCCGAGGTCGCCGCCGTCCTCACGCCTGGCCTGATTCCAGCCTGGCTCGAACGATGGTTGACCGCCGCACGGAATACATCGCTGCGGCGTGCGGCCATGAATGTCGTGTTGGGGGAGGGAATGCGTCACCGGGTGTTGGACGCAGGCGTCAACTCCTCGCGGGTACGGATCGTACCCAACTGGGCGGATCCGACCAGTGTGATTCCGCAGCCAGCAGAAACCAGCGCGACCCGTCAACGCCTCGGGTTAGGTAGCCGATTCGTGGTCGGTTACTCAGGCAATCTCGGGCGGGCGCACGAGTTCGATACCCTGGTCGGGGCTGCACGCTTACTACGAGGAGACTCTCGGTTCGCCTTTCTGATCACGGGATCGGGTGCGAAGGCGGATGCGTTGCGTGACGCCATTCGGACGGAAGGTATCGAGAGCTTCTTTTTTCAAGGTTATCAGCCCGCCGAGCTGCTGAGCGACAGTCTCGCTGCGGCTGACGTGCATTTCGTCAGCCTGCTGCCCGCGTTGGAGGGACTCATCGTACCGAGTAAGGTCTACGGAATTCTTGCAGCGGGGCGGCCCGGTTTGTTCATCGGTGATACCGCCGGTGATGTTGCGCGGATGCTGACGTCGGAAGGCTGCGGTGTCGCCGTGGAAGTCGGCAATTGCGCCAGACTCGCCTCCGAACTGACCGCATTACGGGACTCTCCCGAACGATTGCGCGTCATGGGGCTCAGAGCGCGTGAGCTTGCGGTTTCTCGCTACACGAGCGCGCATGCTGTAGCCGACTGGCTCGAGTTTTTGGAGGACATCGCCCCAGCTACCGTCGTCCGCACACCACGAACGCTCAGCCACGCGAGGTACACATAACAGGCAAGGAGCGCAACGTCGAGGGCCGCAAAGCCCAGGACGGCCGAGACGCTTCCGCTCTCGAGCAGCCATTGCCGCAATGTCAGGCCATTCGCCTCGAGGTAAAACCAGAGGCTGGGCTCGGCGACCAGCAGAGCGTTGAATGCGAGCAGGAATGCAACCCGGGCGCGCCAGTCGGCGACTCCAGCCACGAGCATGAGAATCACCGGGTACATCACGAAGATGACATAACCCGTGAAGCTCTTCTTGCTGAAAAGCATGAAGATGAGCCCTGTCAAAGCAAGGCCAGCCAGTAGCAACCGTCGTCGGGCCGCTGCTGGCACGGCTCGCGCTTTCATGTAGAGCCACATGGTAGCGGCGCCGAGAGCCGCGAGCGCCAAACAGTCGTAGATGAGTCGTTCGTGTGCGCCCGCGCTGCCGACAACCAGGTTGAGCAGATAGGGAAGGTTTCCAGGGCTGATGAGATCGCCCTCGTACCGCAGCGGATGAAGGAGCCCGGGGCCCGCGCCCGCGGCGACGAAGGCGGCATAAAATGCCGCCGTGGGTAACGCGGCTGCCAGTAGCCACCGCCAACGATGGGGAGCGCAGATCCACATCACCGGCCAGAACAAGTGTGTGAGAAGCTTCGTGGCGCACGCCGCGGCCGCCTGGACCAGTCCTGCGCTCGCACTTCGGTTCCGTGCCATCAACATCGCGCTCGCAGCGAGTCCCGCACTGATCCACGCCTGGTTGGTCCCCAACAGTGCTTGTACCAACACGTGGCCGCTGGTTGCATAGAGAATCGTGCCAGAGCGGGCGATGGACTCCGCAAAATATGCCCGTGCCGCACAATGCCACCACACCAGGCCAAGCGCGTTCACCACAATCGCGAATAAAGCGAATACCTTGCCGCTATTCCACACCCAGACCAGCGCGGCGCCGATGTAGCTGAACGCAGGGGCGTAGCTGAGCGTGAAGTCGCGAAAGGGTACCTGCCCGGCCAGGGCCGCTCGCGCGGCCGGCATGTAGAAGCCGGGAACGTCGGAGGTGGGCTCCTGGTGGCCTAGCACATAGAGAAGGATGAATGCGCTCAGCGCCGGGATGACTTGCAGCGCGAGTGCGCCCAGCAGGAAGCGCCGTTCAGGAAGTCCGACCAACCGTGTCCGCAGTGCCGCAGCCCCAAGGACGGCGCAGGCGATCGCGATCGCAACTTTGAAGAGAATCGCCGCCATAGGCTGCTCTGGCCGGTACCGGAAGATTTCAGGGGGGGCCGAGTATAGCTACGGAAAAAGACAGGTGTTCGGTTGCTACCCTGTCATGTCGCCGTAAGGTGGACCGATTAGCCTGCGCAGACAGAGCAATAGAACGCAGACTCAGCCGGATTCCGTGCTGGAGCCGCCCAAAGGGGCCAGCGATCCTCCACATGCCGTCACTCTCACGTTATTTCTTTCCGGCCCTCGTCGCGCTATTCGCCGCAGTGTGTCTGTACAGTCTGCGAGGTGACATCGCAGTCATTTCCCTGGCTCCGCTGGCGCACTCGTGGAATGTCGTCATACTGGCGGCGCTGTGCTCTGTGCTCAACTACGCCTTGCGCGTCATCCGTTGGCAACGCTATTTGTCGAAGCTGGGGCACTCGTTGCCACTTGGTTTTACCGCACTGACTTATGTGGCGGGATTCGCGTTCACCGTCTCGCCGGGGAAGGTGGGCGAAATGGCACGCGCACGCTATTACTCCAGCTTGGGGCTTTCCCTTGCTGACACCGTCGGTGCCTTCTTCATCGAGCGCCTCATGGACGTGATGGCGATGATGGTGCTGGCTTCTGCGATCGCGGCGACGATGCCGCGCTACCATGCCGCGATGTGGAGCGCGGGCGCTTTGGTAGTCGTGGTTCTGATTACGCTCGCCTCGTTGCCATGGAATGCAATCGCCGGCAGTCTCGCCGCGCGCAGGCAGTTATCCAGCCCCGTGAAGAAGTTTGGAGTTGGAGCTGCCAAGGCGCTCGCCGCGGCACGTTCGCTGTTGAGCCCCGGCGCACTGCTGTTGGGGTTTACCCTGGGGCTGGTCGCCTGGGGTTTCGAGGGAGTCGGTCTTTACGCTCTCGGCTCGATCGTTCCGAGCACCACCCTGCCTGTCGCGACTGGCGTCGGAATCTACGCCATCGCAGTATTAGTGGGAGCTGTATCGTTCCTGCCGGGCGGCCTCGGCAGCACCGAGGCAGTCATGACGGCGCTGCTGACGCTGCAGGGTTACGCTATCGCCGATGCGCTGTTGGTCACGATCGTGTGTCGCATCGTGACGTTATGGCTCGCGGTGCTGATTGGCTGGATTGCGGTGCTCGTCCTGCGGCACCGAGCGGCTCCCATGGTGTCGTCTTCATGGCAGTAGAAGCACGAACGTTGTCGCCGCCGACGCTGTGCGTCGACCTCGATGGCACTCTGATTCGCAGCGATCTCCTGCTCGAGTCCGTGCTGCTGCTGCTGAAGCGCAACCCGCTCTACCTTGGCGTGGTGTTGTTTTGGCTCTTGACTCGCGGCAAGGCCGGCCTGAAGGCGGCAATCGCTGCGCGGGTCACTCTCAATCCTGCGGCGCTGCCCTATAACAGAGAGCTGTTGGCCTGGTTGAAAAGCGAACGCGCTCAGGGCCGCGAGTTGTGGTTATGCACGGCTGCCAACGAAAAGTTTGCCGCAGCCGTGGCGGAGCACGTGGACCTGTTCGATGGCGTGATTGCCAGCGATCGCGCCAATAACCTCGCCGGCCGGAAAAAAGCGGACCGGCTGGTCGAGCTGTTCGGCCGCGGAGGATTCGACTATTGCGGGAATGAATGGCGGGATCTCGCCATCTGGGGCTGCGCGCGGGGCGCGGTCCTCGTGAACGCTCCACCGGCACTGGAGCGAGCGCTCGGTACGGGCGCCTCCGCCCCAGTGCTACGTGCATTCCCACGCACGGGCAAGCGGCTTCGAGCGATGATGAGAGCACTTCGGGCCCACCAATGGGCGAAGAACGTGCTGGTGCTGGTCCCTCTGCTCGCCGCGCATCGGCTCGGCGACCCGACTGCGCTCGCTGATGCAGTGCTGGGGCTGATCGCGTTCTGCCTGTGCGCATCGTCGGTCTACGTGCTCAATGACATGCTCGATCTCGAGGCCGATCGCGCACACGCGCGCAAGTCGAAGCGACCGTTTGCAGCCGGCGACCTGTCGCTCGCGGCCGGGTTTGTGTTGGCGCCGGCGTTGCTCGCCGGCGCCGTACTGATCGCGGCCTTCTTGCCGGAGAAGTTCCAGTGGTGGCTGGGGGCCTATTATCTCCTGACAGCCGCTTATTCGTTCGCGTTGAAACGGCTACTGCTGGTGGACGCCGTGGTACTGGCAGGGTTGTACACATTGCGCATCGTCGCGGGCGCTGGTGCGGCCACGGTGGCCCTCTCGTTCTGGCTGTTGTTATTTTCGGTTTTCCTGTTTCTGAGCCTGGCCTTCGTGAAGCGCTACGCGGAGTTGGATGCATTGCGACGCCAGCAGCGCCTTCAGGTGATTGGACGAGGCTATCACGTCGAAGATCTCTCGGTTCTGCAGAGCTTCGGGACGGCATCCGGCTATCTCAGTGTGTTGGTGTTGGCCCTCTACATAAACTCCGCCGATATCCTGCCCCTCTATCACCGCCCCAAGATCATCTGGATGCTCTGTGTCGTCATGCTGTTCTGGATCAGCCGCGTTTGGATGACGGCGCATCGAGGCAAGATGCACGACGATCCTGTGGTGTACGCGCTGCGGGATCCCGTCAGCCTTGCGCTGGGCCTGCTTGCCGCGCTCACCATCGCGGTTGCGATCTAGGCTCGCCTCCCTGGCCTGCTTCAGTCGGGCACGTAGCGGCTGAGAGTCGGCTCGATTTCGGCAGCCAACCGCATGATCCGGGCATCGACCTCGGCCTCGCGGGCACCGGGGGGCAAGGCGGCCACGAACCGGATCAGGGCGCCGTCAGTGCGATGGCGCGTAAGCGCGTCCCAAAAGAGATACCAACGTGCGGCGTGCTCGTCACTGAAACGCCGGCCGCGCTCTTGAAACCAGTAGTAGACGATCTGACGTTGCGCGCCCAACTGTACGACCGCACGATTGACCTGGAACGAGCCGGAGTTGCTCCGCGCGGGCAAGGCAAGCTGCTCGAAGCGAGTAATCTCCCAACCGCCGCCGGGAATACAGTCATGCGGCGAGTGGATGGCACGCGTCGAATCCTGTGACTGATAGAAGGCGGCATAGAAATTGACCGGCTGTCCGTCCGGTTCCCTGAAGTCGGTCAATACATAATCATCGAGACGCAGGGCTTGCAGGTACACGCCTTGTAAGGATTCCCGCTGGCCGATCCAA
>Ga0068855_100002912_pt1 | contig 20942 bp, 19 predicted proteins | sample KBSCornC52_FD_66592 | JGI IMG/M metagenome (GOLD analysis project Ga0068855, IMG submission 66592) | Corn rhizosphere microbial communities from Kellogg Biological Station, Michigan, USA - KBS Corn C5-2 | ecosystem: Host-associated > Plants > Roots > Rhizosphere > Soil ...
TCCGGCTACATCACGCGCGTGAACCTCGACGTGCCGCTCACCGACGCGCACCGCGTGACCTTGTACGCCGCGACCGACAAGGATGGGAACCCGCTGCCGTTGATCGACGGCTCGACCTACGATCCGTTCGCGAGCAAACTGGTCTTCTCGAACGAAGACTTCCCGGGCGGGATGTGGCAGGCGTCGCTCGCCAATACTTGGCCGCCCGTGGTCGAGAACTTGTTTGCGGCGATGGGCAACGGCGGTTTCGAGGGCGTGCAGGTCGACTCGACCGGCAATCTGTACATCGTCGAAGACATCGGTGGAAAAGTGGGCACGACCAACCCGCACTCGAAGCAACCCAATAGCTTCGTTTACCGCTTCGTCCCCAAGGCCAAGGGTGATCTGACCAAAGGCAAGCTGCAGGCCTTGCAGGTCACTTCACTGCAAGCCGGCAACGCGCCGATCGTGTTTCACGCCGGGCAGATGGATGCCGACGCCACCTCGGCGGACATCAAAGATCTGCACACGTACGGCAAGCAGTTCACGACCCAATGGGTGACCGTTCACGACACGGACGTGGACACGACCGGCGTCACGTTCGACGCCAACGCGGCCGCAAAGACCGCCGGCGCTACGCCCTTCAAACGACCGGAGAACGGCGTGTTCCGGCCGGGCTCGTCGTTCACCGAATTTTACTTCACCGAGACCGGCGACACGTCGATTTTGACCGAGGTCGGCGCGACCGCGGGCGGCTTCGGTGGCCTGTACAAGCTCAAATTTGCCACCGCCGGCGCCGACACGGGCACGCTCTCGTTGGTCTACTTGTCGGACATCGCGCACACCGGCTTCGACAATATCTCGTTCTGGTCCGACCGCTATCTGGCGGTGGTCGAGGACGCGGGCGACACGCTGCACAAACAGCGCGACGCGCTCGATTCGGCGTACCTGTTCGATTTGAGTCTCGACTACTCGAAGCCGCAAAACCAGCCCAAGCGCTTCATCGCCGAGGGGCGCGACGCCGTGGCGACCGTGAGCGGGGACAACGAGATCACTGGCATTCACATCTCCGACGGCGACGCCACGATCGCGGGCCTCTTGGGCGTGAACGTGCCGCAGCCGTTCATGGCCGGCTGGCGCGTGTTCTGGACGCAGCAACACGGTGACAACGTGACCTGGGAGCTCGGGCGCACGCTGCCCTGAACGAGCGAGTGAGGCGGCTCGAGGTGGCGATCAGCGCTGCCTCGAGCCGAACCGTGCTCAGCCTGCTGAGAAGTCGACAAACAGCGGATCCTGCGCCGCTCGGGCGCAGGATGTGATTGCGCGCCGCGGCCGGATGCAAGAGCATGCCTGCCGTGAAACGCACTCGCTCGCTAAATTTCGTGTTGGGGTTGGCTGCGCTGTCGCCGCTGTTCGGTGGTTGCCAGCGGCCCGACGCGGCGGCGAACGCTCCCGGCATCAGCCCGGTCTGCAAAGGCGGGACGCTCACCGCCTGTCCGCGCGACGCAAAGCTCGTCTTTCGGGTCAACGGACTTTCGGGAGAATATTTTCTGACCGCGTTTGCCGAGGACATCACCTCGGGTGAAAAATATTGGATTGCGCCGAACGCCGAAGATGATCCCACGCCGGTGACCGTGCGTGCCGGTGAACAAGTGTTGTCTCGAGTCGTGCCCATGAGCTTGCTCGCAATGGGGACCTACCGCGTGCGCGCGCTGCTCACGCAGGAGCCGCTGCAGCGCAAAGATCTATCCGGCCCCAAGATCACCAGCGCGGCCGACAGCACGACGCTCGTGACCGTGACACGCAACACCGGTCGGGCGCACAGCGTCTTCGAATGAAGCGCGCAAATCGTCGCGTGAGCATCAACTCAACGGCGGCACTTTTCCTTCCAGCCGCTTGCGCAGCGCGTTGACGCGCTGCTTGAGCGCGTCCGCCTGCCGCGCGACATCTGGAAAATCGTCGGCGCGCGCGGCTTCGAACAGCGTGCGCGCGCCCGCGGCAATTTGGCTCAGCTGCGCGTCCACTTCGCCGAGCACCGCGGAGCGATCGCTCTCGTTGGCCTGGAGCAACGCGGTCACCTCGCTGGCCGCCTTGCCGAGCGCAGCGAAGGCCTGCATGTGCTCGCCGAGCCGCTGCATGCGCTGTTGGATCTCGCTCGCCAACGCGGCCAGTGGCTCGAGCGCGGCTTGTTGGCGCGCCTGCATGCCGGCCATGGCGACGGCAATTGCCTGCAGCCCCGCGGTGAGGCGTTCAGGCAAGGCGAGCGCGTCGTTCAGCTCTTTGGCGGCCTTGGTGATGCTCTTCTCCGAGTCGAGCTTAATTTTTCGGATCACTCGCGGCAACGCTTCGAGCTTCGCGATGTCGCTTTCGAGCGCGTGAGCCGCCCGCACCAGCTCGGGCTCGTCCTTTTCGCTTGAGGCCATGGCGCGACTTTAACCCGGGTCGTGCCGCCGAGGCCCGTTCGCGGTACGTTTTGCGCGATGCACCTCTGGGTCAGAAAGCCGGTCGCCGCGCTGGAAGCCGAAGCCGGCGAGTCTCACCTCAGCTTGAAGCGCACGCTCGGCGCAAGTTCGCTGGTTGCGCTCGGTATCGGCGCGATCATCGGTGCGGGCTTGTTCGTGCGCACTGCCGCAGCCGCCGCGACCAGCGCCGGGCCGGCAGTGACGTTCGGCTTCATCGTGGCCGCGCTGGGCTGCGCGTTCGCCGGGCTGTGTTACGCCGAGCTCGCGGCGATGCTGCCCATCTCGGGCAGCGCCTATACGTACACGTACGCCACGATGGGCGAGCTCGTGGCTTGGATCATCGGTTGGGATTTGACGCTCGAGTATGCGCTCGGCGCGGCAACGGTCGCCATCGCCTGGAGCGAGTATTTGAACAAATTGCTCGAGCTCGCGGGCACGCAGGTGCCTTACGCCTGGTGTCATTCGCCGTTTCAGGTGGACGCGGTCAGTCATGCGCACGGCATCATCAATCTACCCGCCCTCGGCATTCTGGTGATCTTGACCGCGCTGCTCGTGCGCGGAATTCACGAGTCCGCGCTGGTCAACCTGGTCATCGTTGCGGTGAAGCTCGCGATCGTGGTGCTGATCATCGCGTTCGGTTGGTCGCACATCGATCCGCTCAACCACACGCCGTACATTCCGCCGCCGAGCGAGTACCAGGACAAGCAAGGCATCGTGCACCACTTCGGCGGCGCGCTCGGCATCTTGGGCGCGGCGGGCATCGTGTTCTTCGCCTTCATCGGCTTCGACGCGGTGTCCACGGCCGCACAAGAAGCCAAGAACCCCAAGCGCGACATGCCGATCGGTATTTTGGGTTCACTCGTGATCTGCACCGTGCTCTACGTGCTGTTCGCGCACGTGCTCACCGGCCTCGAACCGGTGGAGTTCTTCCGCACGCGCGGCAGTGAGGCCTCGGTCGTGCAGGCCATTCAGCAGGCAATGCCCGACGATCGCTGGCTGGCCAATCTGGTGATTGTCGCGATTTTGGGCGGCTTTTCCTCGGTGATCCTGGTGTTGCTCATGGGCCAATCGCGAGTCTTCTATGCGATGAGCCGCGACGGCCTGGTGCCGCGCGCCTTCTCCGAGCTGCACCCGCGCTTTCGCAGCCCGTACAAGTCGAACCTGCTCTTTTTGGGCTTCGTCGGGCTGTTCGCGGCGTTCGTGCCGGGCGACGTCGCGGGCGACATGACCAGCATCGGCACGCTGTTCGCGTTCATTCTGGTCTCGCTCGGCGTTTGGATCTTGCGCGTGCGCGAGCCGAACCTGCCGCGCCCCTTTCGCGTGCCGGCCGTGCCCATCGTGTCCTCGCTCGGCGCGCTCGTGTGCGGCGCGATGATCTTCGGCCTCGGTTGGCTGAACTGGCTGCGCCTCGGCGTGTGGCTCGCGATCGGCCTGTCTATCTACTTTGGCTACGGCGCGCGACACTCCAAAGTGGCGCGCGCGGCGCACCTCGAGTGAACCGCCGTGCGAGCGCGGCGCATCACGGGCAGGGGTGCTGCTCAGTGCAGGGTGACTCGATGAATCCGCAGCGACCCGTGTTGCAAGTCGGCGTCTGGTCCGGGAACAGCGGCAGGCACAACGGACACCCCGTCGGGCCGCCGCCACACACGAGCTGCTCGAGCGCGCTCTCTTTGCCGCCGTTGATCGACACGGGTGACCCGCCACAACCCTGGCAGCAACCCGTGCCCGAACGCAGCGTGCAATCGGAGGGGCTCGTGCATTGCGTGATGTCCCGCGTGCGCAGATCGATGGCGACGCAATGTTTGCCGACCGGCAAAGATTGGCAAGTTGCCACGTAATAATGCGCCGGATCGTCGGGATTGATCGGGCCTGGCGGACACGGCGCGCAATCGACCGCCGCGCAGCGCAGGCTGTATTGGTCGGCATACAGCGAGTTGATGGCCGTATAGTTCGAAAGCGGGCCCGAGCCGCAGCTACAGCAACCCACGGGCACCACCACACAATCGCTGTTCGAGTTGCAAACCGCGAGGTCCGACCCCCCCGCGCTCCCGCCCACGGCGCCACTCCCGCCCACGGCGCCCGTACCGCCCACAGCGCCGACGGCGCCCGTGCCGCCCAGCCCTGAACCGTCTCCCGAGCCGCCGCTGGGACCCGAGCCACCGCTAGCACTCGATCCGCCGCTGGCAGTCCCCGCCGCATTTCCTGAGCCCGCGCTCGATCCGCCGCCCGCGCCACCGCTCACCACCGCGGAGCCGCCGCACGCGGGAGCACCCAGGACTGCAACCGAGGCCAACGCCCACAGCCGAAAGGTAAGTTTTGCCATCGCCCATTCTCAGCAAGGCGCGTGCCGGGCGTCAAATCATGCAAAAACTCGGGATTGGGCGGGTAGCTGTGCCAGCAAGCTGTGCCAACTCAGTATCGGCCGTCAGACGCGACGCGCAGCCTCGCAGGCCGCCTGGGGTGGGTTTGAGGGGCCACGAAGGAACGGGCGCGCTGCCCGTGCTGCTCAACCTTGGGCAACGAAGTCCGTCGCGCGCCTGCTTTGCGGCCGCGCCTGCCTCGCGCTGCATACGGATTCAGACTCGGCTCAATCAGCCCAACTCCGTCGGACTTGAGCGCTGCGCGTCGACCGCCGCGCGAATGCGCGGCACTGAGCGCGCTGCGGTTTTGCGCAGCAGTGCGACCGTGTAAAGGGCCGCAAAGCAAGCATAACTGAGCGGCGAGCTCCAGCCCCCGAGCCCCCACTTGCCGGACAGCTGTTGGACGAGCGTGATCGTCAATCCGGTACACAGGTACAGGAGCACGAAGCACGCAATCCGGTGCTGGCTCCTCTCGTCTTCGAGGCCCGCCGCAAACCAAGTGAGCAAGGTCATCAGCACCATCGGTGCGCCGAACAGCTGAGTCATGGCCAGGCCGTAATCGGTGCTCGGATCTTTCGTGGTCAGTTGGCAAAACAGGCTGGGCACGAACAGCAGCACCAAGGCGTACGCGGCTGCCGCGAGCGAATGGATCTTCAGTACCAGCTTGAGCATCCCAGAAATCAACCACAGAAAGCGCTCGATCGTCGACGCCCAGCGGTCGGCGCAGCTCCGTGGTTTACGCGCGAAGTCACGAGCGTGCGCCTTTTTCGAGCTCCGCGCGGCGTTGCCTTTGTAAGCGTTTTCTGTTGGCCGTGCCCGGGCTCGTTGCTCCCTGCGTTCACGATCGAAGACCCAGCACGAGGAGCTCGCGCGCGGAGTGATCCGAGCGAGCGGGTCGCCGCTCGAGGTCAGTTCGGGTGTCGCTGGGTGGCCGCGCACGTCCTGCGTTGCTCGGCGCAGTTCGTGCGCGTGCCCGGCGCGGACTCGCGGCTTGCGCCTCGACCCCGCCTGGCACGCGTGATGCTTTTGACCAAAGGTGCGCGCGCCCGAGACCCGGACCGCGCCGTGAAGGAGCCCATGAACGTCGCCCACGCAAAGCTAGTCACCATCGTCTTGCCCAGCGGTTTGGGCCCACAGTTGACCGAGGAGCTCAAAGAGCTCGGCGTGAGCGGCTACACCACGATGGCCGTGAACGGATTCGGGCTGCACGGCATCAAAAAATACGGCCTGACTGACAGCGCGAATCTGCGCATCGAGACCATCGTCAGTGCAGCCTTGTGCGAGCGCGTGCTGTCACACATCGGTTTGCACTATGCGGGCGTGGCCCTGGTCGCCCACGCGCACGAAGTCGTGGCCGTGCCCGCCGCGCAATTCGCCGCCGAGTGAGCGGAGTGGGGAGAGCGAACGCCGCGTGTGCGCGCGGCAAGGTCGTGGAGTAAGTTCTGGGGCATGGGCGACCAGCGCAGTTACGGCAACGACGACGTGCGAAAGATCCTCGATCGCGCGCTGACGGCGCAACCGCAGGCCGGCCTGAGCCACGATGATTTGCTGGCGATCGGCGCCGAGGTGGGGCTTTCGCCAGCGGCAATCGAACAAGCCGCGGCGGAGGTGCGGGACGATGCCGCGCGGCTCGACGTGGTGTCGCGCCGCCGGCGTGGGCTGCTGCTGCACGCGCTCGTCTTCTTGCTGGTGAACGCGGCGCTGTTCGGGATCAACTTTTTGACCACGCCGGGCGAGTGGTGGGTGCTCTTTCCGGTGTTTGGTTGGGGTTTGGGTTTGCTCTTGCACGCGGTGTTCGGGCTGTCGCAGCGGGTTTCGCCGCGCCGAATGAACCGGGCGCGGCGCAGGCTCGAGCGTGCCGAGCAGAGTTCGACGCGGCAGCGCGTGGCCGAGCCGACCGCGCCGGTGCGGCTCGCGCCCGAAGAGCCGGAAGAAGTAGCCGCTGAGTCGAGCGCGCGTGAGACCGTGAACCGGCGCTGAACGCGCGGGTTCAGTCGCGAAGAGCGCGGGGCGAGCCGCGACGCCGAAGGCTGGGCCGACGCGGGCCGCGGCGCGTGACCATCAACCCAAAATCTCTTTACGAAAATTCGTCTTCGGATTCGAGCGCTCGGCGGAATGCGATGCGCGCGCCGTGCAGGCGCCGCCACACACTCGCCTCGGGTGCGGCCACGATTTCGGCGATTTTTTTGCCGGGAATGCCTTCCATCTCGTAGAGCACGAAGACCGTGCGGTCGCCTTCGGAGAGCGAGCTGAGAGCAGCCTGCACGCGCTTGCGCACGACCTCCTCCGGCAGCGACGGGGTGGAGACGAGCGTGGGCAGCGGGGCAAGTGAGAGCAGGCGCGCGAGCGCATGGCCGAGCCGTTTGCGCCGGCGCACGCTGCGCGCCTGGCTGATGCAGATGCGAAAGAGCCACGTGGACAGCTCCGCTTCGCGGCGAAAGCGCGGCAGATAGCGGAATAGTTGCACGAACACCTCTTGCACCGCGTCGTCGAGATCGAGCTCGCTCACGCCGAGCTTGCGCAGAAATGCGGCGGCGCGCGGATAGCACAGCCGATGTAGCCGTCGCCACGCGGCGGGATCGCCGCTCACGCACGCGTCGAGCAGAGCGGGATCGGCGCGCACGCGCCATTCAGCGCCCTGATTGCCCTCCACGCTGGACGGTCGTTCCGGCTGCACCTCGGCTTCGACGAACGCCTGACAACCCAGCGCCGCCAGCGGATGGAGATCGGTCATTCGGGTTGTGCCTCCGCTGCAGGCTGTGAGCCGAGCATGAGCCGTCGTTGCTCGGCGAGGGGCGCCTGTCGCGCGTCGCTGCGCTGCAGGTAATGCTCGTAGGCGGCGCGCGCCTCGCTCGCTCGCGCGAGCTTCTCCAAGCATTGGGCGCGCTCGAGCTCGGCGTCGTCACCGTCGGCGCCGGGCTGGCCCAAGAGCTCTACGAATTCGCGCACGGCGTGCGCGCAATCACCGCGCGCCTTCACGTAGATGTGACCGCGGAGCAGGTGCAGCTTGGACGCGAGCGCGCGCCCGGACGGCGTCGCGAGTAGCGCTTCGCTCGCGCTCAGCGCTTCATCGAGCTCGCCCACTTGCTCCAAGGTTTGCACCCGCAGCCATTCGACCTCGCCGCGCAGCGCGCTGTTCGGGAATCGCTCTCGATGTTGATCGAGCAGGGCGAGCGCGTGCCGCGCGTCACGCACGCCGTCGCTACTGAGCCGGGCTGCTTGATAGAGCGCGACCTCCGCGCCAAGCCCCGTGCCCTGGCTCAAAATTTCGAAGCAGCGCACGGCCTGCTCGGCCTTGCCCTCGTGCGCCCAGCGGCGACAGGTGGCGTCGTCCACGCTGCTGAGGATCGGGCGAGCCGCGATTCGACCGACTGGTGTCGCTGCGCGGGCCGCGCTGGGTGACGGAATTCGCCGCTCGGCCGCGCGCTCGGGGTCGGAGGCGGAGCTGACGGGCTGTGGCGCCACGATCGGCTCCGCAGTCACGATCGGCTCGGCCGTGACGCTCAGCGCGGCGAATTCCGCCGCGGGCGCGCGTCGAAAATGCGCAGCGGCGAGCGCTAAGGTAATGGCCACCGATGCGGCGGCCGGCGCCAGCCACAGCATCCAGCGTTTGCGCTGTGTTTTTTGCTGGAACCGGTGCCAGGCCGGACCCTCGGCCAGATCCGCGCGAAATGCCTGCTCAGACTGGCGAAGCAGCAGGCTCACGTTATCGCGCTCTGAAACCAGGCGGGGTGGTTCCGACACGCTTCGCTCGCTCGTCATTCTCGAAACACCCATCCTCTAGCTCTTAGAGTGTCTGGTGTAGAGAATCTTCGCCAGTGCTCACGAGCCCGTGACGATTTTTAGACCCATTTTCATTCCAGCCTCAGCAGAGCATGCCTGAGCCTTCCCCCTGCACGCAAAATTGCAAGTACACTCGCGGCGACGGATGAGCTTGCAGGTCCGGCCGAGTCAGGCGCCCTCGCTTTTGCAGCGAGCCCGATGGGCTGCGTGCGCCTGCGTTGCGTTCTGCACCGTGTGTTGCGGTGGCCCAGTACCGCAAAAGATCCAGCTCGTGGCCGACAGCTGGTGGAAGCATCCGTCGGAGCGGCGCGCGTTCGAGAACGTGTTGCAGCAATACAATAGTTTGCATCCCGACGCGATCGCCGTGAACGACGCGTCGGAATCGACCGCAGATGCCGTGCGCAAAACTTTGACCGCACGTTTGCTAGCGGGCGCGGGACCGTCGACCTTTCAGGCCAACATCGGCGCGGACGTGCTGCATTGGACGGTGGTGGACACGACCGACGATCTGATACAGAGCTCGAGCCGCCTCGTCAGTTTGCGCGATTTTTTCGCGAAAAATCAGCTCGATCAGGTGCTACCGGACGCGCTCTACCAGGCGCTCGTTGCCGGGAAGACGCGCGAGCCGTACACGATCCCAATCGACATTCACCGCCTGAACGTCGTCTATTACAGCGTGACGGGGCTTGCCGAGTTCAGCGCGCGTAACGGCGGCGCGTCGTTTCTGGATCCCGCGGTGCTCTGCCCGGCGGACGTCGCCACTCGACTGGACAATCCAGGTTCCAAGCTCGATGCGAAGATCTCGGTCGGCATGAAGGACACCTTTCCACTCACGCTGCTTGCATTCGAAAGTCTGCTCCCGGCGGTGGGCGGCCCAGCCTTGTACCGCGATATCTTTCACGGGCAGGCGAGCGGCGATTGGGAGACACAGGTGCGTGGCGCGCTGCTGTGCCTGCAATATCTGTCACGCTCGTTCGTCGGCGACCAAAACGTGGATTGGGCGGACGCGCTGGGGCAAGTCGTGAGCGGCACTGCCGACTTCAGCGTGATGGGCGACTGGGCAAACGGCGAGCTGAAGGAGCAGCTGGATTCCGGCGTCGTGAAGGGCGTGCCGTTCCCGACGGCATTTCCCGAGTGGCAGGACACGTTCGTATTCACCTCGGACACTTTTCCGTTGCCCAGCGGTGCGCCCTATCCGGTACAGACCGAGGAGCTGCTCGAGACGATCGCCTCACGCGAGGCGCAGTTCGCCTTCAGCAGCGAAAAAGGCTCGATCCCCGCACGCATGGACGTCGACGTGACGAAGCTCGGCCCGCGCGCCATGATCACCAAGGGCGCGTTCGAGGCGTCGCAGCACAAGCTGCTCGCGACCTCGGGTTTGTTTCCCCCGTACTTCCCGGGAGACGATCTGAGCGCGGCGCTGTCGGCGATGACCAAGCCCACGGCGACCAAGGACGACATCGAACAGGTGCTGCTCGTGCTACGCGAAATGCAGCCGTTGCTCTTGCATTGGCAAGACCGCATCGCGCCGCTCCCTGCACCATGAATCGACGGGTTGCCAGGGCGATTGCCAGTGCGTGTCTTTTGCTTCAGACCGAAGCGATCGCCGACGAGCGAACGCCGACGCCCGATGAAGCATCGACCGAACAGATCGAGCGCTGCGTAACCCAGCATGACAGCGCGAAGCAGCTGCGAGCAGCCGAACATTGGCTCGAGGCGCGGAGTGCGCTGACCGCCTGCGCGACTGACCGCTGTCCGCTCGCGATCAACGCCGATTGTCGCGTCTGGCTCGATGAGTTGAACCGCGAGCTACCGACGTTGCTCATCTTCGCCGAAGCGGAGGACGGGCTCTCACGTCCGTTGCGAGTCGAGCTCGACGGCCAACCGCTGACCTTGTCCGAGCCGCCGGCGCCGATCGAGCTCGTGCCCGGCCCGCATCGGCTGCGAGTCACCTTCAGTGGGCACCGCGAAATCGAACGCAACTTCGAGCTCAAGCGCGGCGAAAAGAATCACGTGGAGCGCGTGCGCGTCCCGCCTTTGCCCGTGCCCAAGTCGGCGCAGCACGTGTCAGTTCAACCTGTACCCCCCGCTGCCGCTCGCCCCGTGCCCACGCTGACTTATCTGTTCTCGGCCGGAGCCTTGGGCGCGTTCGGCAGTTCGACGGCGTGGCTGGTTTCGGCGCTGCGCGAGCACAACGAGGCGCGCGCGACGTGCGCGCCGACGTGCCTCCCGCCCGTGCGCAAGTCGATCGAAAAACGGTTGATTTTGGCCGACGTGAGCGCCGGGGTCGGCATCTCGCTGGGCGTGCTCGCGGTCTACAGCTACCTGCGTCGGCCGACCGTGAAGAGCGAAGCACCGCTCTCCGGCCCCGCCGTCCTCGCCGGTCCGGGCGCGCTCACCTTTGGCTGGCAGGGAAATTTCTGATGCTTGGTCGGCAAGTTGCGGCGGCGGTGCTCGCCCTGACCGTCATTTCAATCGACGGCTGTTCGCTCGCGGTGGATCTATCGGACATCGATCAGGGTCGCAATTGTGCCCCTGGTCAGAAGTTCTGTGGCCACTGTGTGGATATTCACGATCCGGCATATGGCTGCACGAAAACCAACTGTGAGCCCTGTGAGCTCACGAACGCGATCCCGGATTGCGGCGGCGAAACGCTGGAAACGTGCGTGGTCAGGGCCTGTTTGTACGGCTTTTCATGTCAGAGCAACTTGTCGGGGTGTCCGACCAATATCCTGCTCGATCGCGACAACTGCGGCACCTGCGGGCACAAGTGCCCCCTCGACTTCGGCTGTTTTGACGGCCAGTGCATGCCTTAGGGCCCGCGAATGGCTAAGTCGGTCGCCCTCGCGGCCGATGCATCCCGGCCGGCTTCGTTGCTCCTCAGTTACATACCAGCAGTATGCGCCTTCGTCGCGCCTCGCCATCCGGGCGCCTCGACCGCGATCATCGACCGACTTAGCCATTCGCGGGCCCTTAATCGAATTTATCGTGTGGCCCGCCGAAGATCTCCGTGAGCCGGGCCTCTAAGTGTTCGGGGGCTGTGTCGTTACACAGCCCCCCAAAAGGGGCCCGCGCCGGGCGGGCTCGGCGAGCGAGCGTCAGGGGGTGAACTGACGCATGGTCTCGGTGCCGACCTGACCGGCGGGAGCCTTGCCGGGCGAAGAAGTGTACATCGCGACGGTCGCTCCGAGCAGCAGCATGATGCCGCCGATGACCGAGCCGATCGCGAGCATCCGTTTCTTCGCGCGGTCGCGGCCGATCTGCTCCACTGCTTCGTCGACCTGCGCGTCCAACGCGTCGTGGGACATTGCATGTGCGTGAGCCATTGAGCACCTCCGCGCTGACTTCGAGCATCGCGCGTGCCAAACAGAGTCGCGGAAAAACTGCGGTGTGAGTGCGGCTCGCCCGCGGCTGCGGCGCAATTGATCGAGGCAGTGCGCCCCGCGCGCCACAACGAGGCTGCAGCGCCGAGCAACTGCCAGTTTGCCTCGTTTGCCAAAACCAAACTCTTCGGGAAGATCAACGCCACATGCACAGCAAGCGCCGCCTCAGCGCCCCGGAGTTACTGCTCGGATTTGCGCTCGCCAGCAGTGGAGTCGTTACGGCCTGTGCTGGCGGAGACGGCGCCTCCAGCGCGGCCGCAGGTGGAAGCGGAGCGCGCGCTGGCGCGACGAGCAGCGGCGGAGCCGGCGTTGCTCAGGGCGGCGTCAGCGCAGACCACGCCGGTGCTGCGCCGAGCAACGAGGCCGGCGCGACCGCGAGCGAGGGCGGTGTCGGCGCAACCACGAGCGAAGGAGGCGCTGGCGCGGCTCACTCCGGCGCCGGCGGTGTTGGCGGCTCCGCGGCGGCGAACAACGCCGGCAGCCAAAGTGTCGGTGGGGACGAAGGCCTCGCCGGTGATTCGAATGCCAGCGCGGGTAGTTCGGGGAGCCTGAACGGAGCGGGCGGCGAAGCCGGCGCGGTCGACACTTCGCTCAAGCAGCCGGTCTATCCCGCTGCCAAATTTCCGCCGGAAAATCCAGACTCTGACGCGAAAGACATGCTCGGCAAAATCCTGTTTTGGGACGAGCACGTTGGTAGCGATGACACGATGGCGTGCGGCACGTGTCACCGCACGGGCAAAGGCGGCGGCTCGGATCCGCGCGCGGTCGAATCCACCAAATGGAACCCCGGCGATGACGGCGTGTTCGGCACCAACGACGACATCCACGGCTCGCAGGGCATCAAATATTGCACCGGTGGAGATGGCGCGGCGGTCAGCTACGCGCCTGCGCCCGCTCCGTCTCCGTTCGGCCTCAATCGCCAAATCACCAGCCGCAGAGCGCCCACTTATCTGGACGCGATGTTCGCGCCGGAGCTGTTTTGGGATGGCCGCGCGAGCGGTCAATTCGTCGATCCAGTGTCGAAGGCGGTGTTGATCCAAGCCGGCGGCGCGCTCGAGAGCCAATCAGTGGGACCACCGATGAACGCCGGCGAAATGGCCTGTGCCCAGCGCAGCTTTGCCTCACTGCTGGCAAAGCTCGCCAGCGTCACGCCGCTCAGCCTGGCGAAGGACGTGCCGCCCGCGATGCAGGCCGCGATCAGCGCCGCGCATGGCAGCTACACGGAGCTATTTGCGGCCGCGTTTCCCGGCGCTGCGAGCCCGCTCAGCGCGCCGCATTTCGCGTTCGCGATCGCCACGCATGAACGGCATTTGCAGAGCGATCAAACGCCGTGGGATCGCTATAACCAATTCTTGAACGATCCGCGCACGGGCGATCGCAACGCGCTCACGCCGGCCCAAGTGCACGGCTTCGAGCTGTTCATGGGCAAAGCCAAGTGCGGAACTTGTCATATTCCGCCCTTTTTCAGCGATTTCAAGTTCCACAACCTGCACTTCGTGACGGAGAAGGATTTGGGGCGCCAAGCGCTGCCCGGCCACGCCGGCGACCCGCCGGGACAGGTGAAAACAGCCAACCTGCGCAACGTCGGTTTGCGCGAAGCGCAGGGGCTGTTTCACTACGGCTATGGCCCGGGCCTGAGCCTGGACGCGGTGCTCGCCTGGTACAACATCCCACCGGGCACGATCACCGCCCAGGACATCGCGCAAGATCCGCTGCTCGCTTCGGTCACGCGCCTCGATCTGACGACGGCGGAGATCGCCGACATTTTGGATTTCTTGCGCAATGGCCTGACCGATCCGCGTGTCAAAAACCAAGCCTTCCCATTCGATCGGCCGACGCTCAGCAGTGAATAGCGCGGCCGCTCGAAAGCGCTGCTAGCGCCGCGCGCGCTGGCTATTCGGGCAGCGCCGTGCCCGAGCCGCCGAGCTCTTTCGGGAAATCCTTTTCTTTGGGCAGACCGTCGCGCATGCGCAGCACGCTCTCGCCGTAGTTCACGTGCAGCATGGGCGTGAACGGCAGCTCGGGGATGGTCGCCGCATACACGTCAATCAGGCCGAAGCCCGGGTGCTCGGTGAGCACGTGCCCACCGCAGGCCTTGCACCATTTGCGCACGCTCTGTTCGGTTTTCTTGAACGAGCCGAGCTGTTCGGCCCCGCGCACGATCGTGACCGCGCTCGGCGCCCAAAGCGTGAACGCATTGACGGGCGCGGCGGCCCACTCTCGACACGACGAGCAGTGGCAATAGCCCATCGCTGCAGGCTCCCCGGTCACACGGAGCTCGACCGCACCACAAAAACAACGGCCGAAATACTCACTCTTCTTGTGCATACTCTCTCCTTGAAGCGACGCGGAACGTCCGCGCCAGCCGCAGCATGAATACGGCGACTCAGCTCGAAGGAAGCGTTCACCCGGCGTGCGCAAAACGCGTGTTTACGCCGTCAGTAAGCACGTAATCACAAGGATTGAGATCTTGATTGATGGTCACGCGTCACGTCGCGCGCCGGCCCAGCCTCCGGCGTCGCGTTGCGGGGGAGAGGAAGAGGGAGAGTTGACCACCGAGCCGCAGAGAGCACAGAGATCACAGAGCTGATTTTGGGGTGAGTTCGAAACTTGTCGGCGAGGGGACGGGCGCAGCGACGTTTTTTCGCGGTGGCACGGTGGTAACGGTACCGATCTACCCGCTTGCACCAACTTGCACGGAGCGCAAATAGCCGGCCCCGACGCTTTCTCGCAGCCCGCGCCGCGCCCTGCTCAACCCCAAAATCCCAGCGCCTCAATCACGTGATTCGCCGAGCGCGATGCGCAGCGCATCGTAACCATAGCGCGTGCGGATCGCGTCCATCGCGCGGTGCAAGGGCTCGCCGTGGTCGAACAAACACAGCTGCTCCTCGAACGGGCGCAAATTGGAGAGGCGAATGCCGAGCAAGCGAATGCGCGTTCGGCGCGTGCGTGCGCGCCGAAACAGCTCGACGATCACCGGGTAGAGCTCGAACTCGGAGCAGGTGGCAGTGATCGTGCGTGAGCGTTGCAAGGTTTGAAAATCTGCGTAGCGCAACTTGAGCGTGACCGTGCGCGCCTTTACGCCGCGTTTGCGCGCGCGAAAGCACACGCGCTCGCACAGCGCGCACAACATCGCGTCGATGGTCGCGGGATCGTGGACGTCCTCGCGGAAGGTCCGTTCGTTCGAGATCGTCCCGAGCGCGCTGCCGTGCGGATCGTACTCTTGGAACGCGGGTCGCTCGCGGCCGAGCTCGTGCGCGCCGAGGCCGCGACAACTCTGCTGGATTGGCACGGCCCAGGCCCCGAACACGCGCCGCAACACCGAGAGCGGCGCCTGCAACAGATCGCCGAGTGTCTTCAGCTCAGCGGCGAGCAGCTTTGCTTCGGCAACGGGCCCAATGCCGGGGAACTTGCGGACCGGCAACGGGCTCAAGAACGCGATCTCGCCGCCCGCGGGCACGAGCAACACGCCGCGCGGCTTGGCGACGCCACTCGCGACCTTGGCCACCGAGCGGCTGGTCGCGATCCCGGCGCTCGACGGCAAACCGACGCTCGTGGCGATCTCGGCGGTGAGCCGGCGCACCGTGCGCTCGATCGTCGCGTCCGGGGTGGTGTCGCTCGGGTCGTGGTACAGGCCCTCACAACCCGAGAAATCGAGGAACATCTCGTCGATGCTCGCGATCTGCGTGACGGGCGTATAGTTTTCGGCGATGCGCCGCGTTCGCTCGGCGTATTCGCCGTACACGCCGTGACGTGTCGGCAAGTACACCGCGTTCGGCGCGAGCCGATACGCGTCCTTGAGTGACATGCCCGAGCGCACGCCGAGCGCGCGAACTTCATAGCTTGCCGCGGTGACCACGCCGCGCTGCCCGGGAAGCCCACCGACGACCACGGGCTTTCCGGCCAGGCTCGGATCGAGCAAGCGCTCGACCGAGACGAAGAAGGTGTCGAGATCGAGACAGCAGATGCGCGGCGCGGCGAGAACCATGGCGGCGCAGCCGAGTTTAGCTGAACCTATGTTCAGCATCAGGTATGCTCAGACTGCGCGCCGTAAGCTCCCGGTTTTATGCGACTATTCGGCTCGGATTATTGCCGAGTCATCGCGTAGACGTAGGCCATGTTTGCGGAGCTACGACCGCGTAGCCGTAGCTGATTGCCGGTCACGCAATAGTAGGCCGTCTCGGTCTTGGGCGTACCCGTGTCTGGGTCCGTGCTCGTGAGCATGACCGTGTTGCCCGATGTCGTATAGGTCTGCATCGAACTCATGCTCATGGTGGCCTCGGGGGTGCAGCGGCAGCTTCCATCAGCCGTGTAGCTGCACGGCCCCAAGGTCGTCCCGAGTTGAGCGCACGCCGCGCTGTCCGCGATGCAGCTCGGTGGGAAGACCAGCGCAAACGTGAGCATCGCCTTGGTGGGATCGAACGTGCCGTCAGCGGCGAACGTAAGCGTTCCGTCGGCGCTGAGCTCTCCCGGAACCGAGCCGCAGCTATCCGACGGGTACATGAATGGCGGCGACATGCAAAGTGAGTCGAGGTGCCACGTGCCGACCAGCGAACCGCCGCACGGCGTGAACGCCGGACACGTGCCGCTGCCCGGATCGGACATGTCGACCATGCCGCCGGCGCTGCTCCCGCCGTTCCCAACGCTGAACGTGCCACCGTTGCCGCTTCCGCCGTGACCGAGGTTGCCCGCGCCGCCCGCGTTGGCTCCAGCGCCATTGGCCGCCATGGAGCCGCCGCTCGCGCTCTGACCGGCCGAGCTCCCGCCGCTGCTGGTGCTGCCCGCCGTCGATTCACCGCCGGTCCCGTTACCATTGCCAGACCCGGACTGTCCGCCGCACGCCACGAGCGCGCCGATCGCGCACAGCCAAAGCGCGCTAAGTCGATTCATCATAATAAGCCTCCCAGTGTGTGCGCAGCTTAAACCAAGGGCTGTGATTCGGCACTGGCTCCGCCCAAATTCAGCCGAAGCTTGGGCGTACCAGCCCCTGGAAAAGTGCCTGGTTTCGCGGTGATACTCAATTTTCGCGCAAATTCTCTCAGATCGGCTCGAGGCTCAATCCGAGCTGCTATCACGGGCAGCGATGCTTCGTGCGCCCGTTTCCTGTCTTCTGCTGTTCAGTCTAGTCGCCTTGCCGGAACTAGCGAACGCTCAGGAGTTCGCGGTGCGCCGCGTGTCGGATAACGCGGCGGTGTTTCAGGGTGAGCTTGGCGCAACATTCTCCGATTGGTCGACGGACGTACCGGTGCAGCTTGCGGACTTCAGTGCGCTCGACGAGCCCGGTGAGTACTACGTGGACGTGCCGAGCCTCGGGAAGAGCGTGAGTTTTCGGATCGCCAGCGACGCGTACGACGGTGAGCTCGCCAACGTGATGCTCGGCTTTTACGGTTGGCGTTCGGGCATCGACGTGGCGTTCGAGCGCAATGGCACGCGCTTCAGCCACGCGGCGGGCCACCTGAACGACGGCTTGCTCGATTTCGTCGACGGCCAAGTGGGCAAGCACAAGGACGGCACGGGCGGCTGGTACGACGCGGGGGATTACGGCAAATATTTGCCGACCGCGTCCGAGAGCGTCGTCACCATGCTCGCCGCTTGGGAGATGTTCTCCGATCGGCTCGGCAAGCTCAGCCTACCGTTCATCCCCGAGCACGGGAGCAAGCTGCCCGACTACTTGAGCGAGGTGAAGTGGGAGCTCGATTGGATGCTGAAGATGACGTACGACGATGGCAGCGGTCGCGTGCATCACAAGCTGAATTCGCCCAGATTTCCCGGCTTCGTGCTGCCGGCGAACGATCCGACCACGCGCTATTTCTCGAGCTTCAGCACGGCGGCCACGGCTGAGCTCGTGGCCACTTTCGCCAAGGCCGCGCGCGCCTTCGAACCGTTCGATTCGGTCACGGGCGGCTATTCCAAAACGCTGCTCGACGCCGCGCAGACCTCCTACGCTTATCTCGTTCGGCACCCGGACGACGCACAATACGATAGCTCGGTGCTCAGCGCCGGCTCGTACCTGAAGACAGACGCGGACGATCGCGCCTGGGCCGCGGCCGAGCTTTGGGAGACGACCGGTGATCCGGACGTGCTCGCCGACTTCGAAGCGCGCATCGGCGGCATCGACTTCACGCCCAACTTCGATTGGGATACGACGCTCGACTTTGCGCTCTTACCCTATGCGCTCTCGGGGCGTAAGGGGCGGGATCCGGTCAAGCTTGCAGCGGTTCGTGCATCGCTTGCGTCGGTCACGAGCGACATCGCAAGAGCGCACGAGCTGAGCGGCTACGGTCGCGGGTATTTGGGGTTTTATTGGGGCAGCAACGGCGTTGTGGCGCGCACGTGTCTGCTGCTGCAAGCCGAAAATGCTCTGCGACCCGATGCGCGGCTGCTCGACGTGTGCGCCGATCAGATCGGGCACCTCTACGGCCGGAATCAATACAATCGCTCCTACGTGACCGGCGCCGGCATCGACCCGCCGCTGCACCCGCATCACCGGATTTCGGGCTCCGATGACGTCGACGAGCCGTACCCGGGGCTCTTGGTCGGCGGCGGGCAAACGATCTTCGGTTGGAAGGATCAGCAGAGCGATTTTTCGAGCAATGAGGTGGCGATCAACTGGAACAGCGCGCTGGTGTTCGCGCTTTCGGGCTTCATCCAGGGCGAGGGCGCAGCGGAGTCCGTGGGCCGCACACAGATCACGGCCGAGAGCTGCAATGTGCGCGTGAACGCGATTGGCTACGTGCCCGGGCGCAGCAAGGTGGCGACGATTCAAACCGAGTGCGGAGCGCCGACTACGTTTCAGTGCCAAGAAGGCGAGCACACACTGAGCGGCGACACGAGCGGTCCGCGCGTGCTGATCGACGATTTGGAGGACCAGGACACGAGCATTTTGCCGCGCGACGGCCGCCAAGGCTCGTGGTTCGCGTTCGACGACGGCAGCGGCGGCACGCGCACCGAGCCCATGCTGACCCCGACTACGCGCGGCACCAGCAAATCGGCGATTTGCATCAGCGGGCAGGGCTTCACTGGCTGGGGCGGTGGCGTCGCCTTCGATTTGAACAATCCAGGTGGCACCCGACAGCTGTACGACGCTTCTGCCTACACCGGCATCAGCTTTTGGGCACGCGGCTTGGCCACGCCGTTTCGCGCCATGGTCGTCGACGAGTACAGCGATCCGGCGCCGATGCTGTGCTCGGGTTGTTACGATCACTTCCAAGCGCCGTTCACGCCCACGGACGATTGGAAGGAATATACCCTTAGTTGGCCGCAGCTGAAGCAACAGGGCTTTGGCGATATGCAGCCCAACGTGTGCGCGGCGGACATTTTCGCGCTCCAGTTCCAATGGTCGGGCAGCGCGCCGTTCGAGCTGTGTTTGGATGATGTCGCGTTCACCACCGCGGCGGGTACGGTCGAAGCTGGGACGCCGAACCCCGCCGGCACCGCCAAGCTGAGCGCGGGCGGTGGCGGCTGCGGCTGCCGCAGTGCGGGGGGCTCTGCGGGCGGCGCGGGCGCCTTGGCCGTGCTCGCGCTGCTCGGGCTTTCGCGCATTCGTCGCCGCGCGGAGCGGACCGCGTGAAGCGCACGGGGGTCGAGAGCACGCTCGAGATCTTCTCGCTCGAAGACCGCTCGCGACGCGTGGTGCACCGCGCGGACGCGCACTTCGAGGCGCCGAACTGGTCGCGTGACGGCCGCTCCTTGCTCGTCAATTCCGGCGGCCGGCTGTACGTCGTGCCGGTCGAGGGCGGCGAGCCGCGGCTGCTCGATTCGGGCTTTGCAGTGCGCTGCAACAACGACCACGGTTATTCGCCCGATGGCCGCTTCATCGCCATCAGTGACGAGACGCACGGCCCGTCGCGCATCTACGTGCTCCCGGCCGAAGGCGGCGAGCCGCGGTTAGTGACGCCGGAGGCTCCGTCCTATTGGCACGGCTGGTCGCCCGACGGGCTCACGCTCGCGTATTGCGCGGGGCGTGGCAGTGACGCGTACGACATCTACTCAGTGCCCGTGCAAGGCGGCACAGAGCGGCGGCTGACGAGCTCGCCCGCGCTCGACGACGGTCCGGATTACACGGCCGCGGGCGACTTCATCTACTTCAATTCGGCACGCAGCTCGCGCATGCGCATTTGGCGCATGCGTCCGGATGGCACCGAGCAGGAGCAAATCACCTTCGACGCGGAATACGGCGATTGGTTTCCGCACCCTTCGCCGGACGGTCGCTGGCTGATTTTCTTGTCCTATGACGCGAGCGTAGACGGTCATCCGCCAAACCAGCAGGTGTGCTTGCGTCGCATGCCGCTCGCGGGCGGCTCGCCCGAGGTGATCGTGCGCTTGTTCGGCGGGCAGGGGACGTTGAACGTGCCGTGCTGGTCGCCGGACGGAGCTGCGTTTGCGTTCGTGAGCTATCGTTTGCTGGGGCGTTGAGGGCAGCACTCGCCCTGCGACGCCGAAGGCGGTGGTGCTGCTCCTTGCCGTGTGCGTCGTTGTTCGGCCGAGCGTGCTCGCCGCCCTTCGGGCGTCTGCGCGCGCCGGGACCCTCAACCCCGGACGCGGCGCCGAGCCGCCGCGCGCGGGGGAGGGTCCCACGGCGCGTGCGGCGGAGCACGGCTGGCGCGAGGCAGCTCTGTGATCTCTGTGATCTCTGCGGCTCGGTGGTGGACTCTCCCTCTCTCCTCTCATCCGCAGCGCGACGCCGAAGGCTGTGACGCGGCGCGACGTGGCGCGTGACCATCAAAAATCAAACCCAGGCTTGAGCCTCATCAGGGCGTTGGAGCTCGAGTCGCTTTGGGCGAAGGGATCTTTCCCTTGCCGCGCCGGAGCGAGCGCGCGTAAACTGGACAGGTGCTCGCGCGGGTGCGCTGAGCGGAGGGCTCGATGTCCAGCCTGTTCCATAGCTTGGTCGTGTGCGGTGCGGGCATCACGCTTTTGCAATGCGGCGGTCGCGCGCAGGTGTCCGGCGATGAGCCGACGAATGGCGGTGCGGG
>Ga0068855_100002916_pt1 | contig 20935 bp, 23 predicted proteins | sample KBSCornC52_FD_66592 | JGI IMG/M metagenome (GOLD analysis project Ga0068855, IMG submission 66592) | Corn rhizosphere microbial communities from Kellogg Biological Station, Michigan, USA - KBS Corn C5-2 | ecosystem: Host-associated > Plants > Roots > Rhizosphere > Soil ...
GGCGCGCGCGTCATGCTCGAACTCACATTCAAACGCGGCAAACTGGTGTTTCGCTACTTGCACGACGGTGCAGTGTGTTCGCAAGGCACGGCGGAATTTGCCGCGCCATGAAAGTCTGCATCGTCATTCCGTTCTACAACCACGCAGCCGCCATCGGCGCGGTCGTGCGCGAACTCAAGTCTTTCGGCCTGCCGTGCATCATCGTGAACGATGGTTCCGACGCCGATTGCTCACCGGTACTGCGAGCGTTGGTTGCCCAAGAAGGGAGTTGGCTTCAGGTCGTAGAACGTGCAACGAACGGCGGTAAAGGCGCTGCAGTGATGACTGGCTGCGATGCTGCGTATGCACGCGGCTTCACTCATGCCTTGCAACTCGACGCCGACGGTCAGCACGATGCGCACGATATTCCCAAAGCACTCGAACTCGCCTCGTTACATCCGGATGCTCTCATCAGCGGCTATCCCGTTTACGACGAATCGGTGCCTGCTGCGCGCCGCTATGGTCGTTATGCGACGCACGTGTGGGTGTGGATCAACACGCTGTCGCTCAGTATTCGCGATTCCATGTGCGGCTTTCGCGTGTATCCGCTTGCAGCTGCGCGGCAAGTGTGGCTCGGTCATCACATGTCGCGACGCATGGACTTCGATATCGAAATCATGGTGCGCATGTTTTGGAACGGTGTGGAGGTTGTGGGCTTTCCGACGCGGGTGACCTATCCGCAAGATGGCGTGTCGCATTTCGACGGTCTGCGCGACAACCTGCGCATCAGTCGGATTCACGCACGTCTCTTTTGCGGCATGCTGAAGCGATTGCCCGTGCTGCTCGTGCGCTCTGCGGGTCGTCGCGTGCGCGGTGCGGTCGCATGAGTGCCGCAGTACTCATGGATCGTTTGTCCGCGTGCACCACGCTCAAAGTGCCCTTCTACGATCTCGATCCCATCGGCATCGTGTGGCACGGCAATTACGCGAAGTATTTCGAAGTCGCCCGCTGCGCGCTGCTCGATCAGATCGACTACGGATACGACGAGATGAAAGCCTCCGGATATCTGTGGCCGGTGATCGATCTGCGCGTGCGCTACATCAAGCCGCTCGTCTTCGGACAGAACGTCACGGTGCGAGCGACGATCAAAGAATGGGAAAACAGATTGCTCATCGACTATCTCATCACCGACGAGCGCGGTGTACGCATGACTAAAGGCACCACCGTGCAGGTTGCAGTGGACTTGGCGACTAAGGAAATGTGTTTGGCGTCGCCGCCGGTATTGTTGGAACGAGTGGGGAGAAAGGGGTGAGGGGTTTAGGGGGGGGGTCCGCGGACCGCAGACCGCAGACGTATTTCCTTCGCGCTTTCGCGCTACTCCTGACGTTTCTCTTCGCCTCCGCCACCTCTGCCGCTTCCGTCTTCGACCATCCCGCGACTGCACAGCAGTTGTTGGAAGGTGTGCTCAAACGGCCCGCGCACGAACTTGCAACCGAACCCGTGCTGCGTGGGCGTTTTACTCATCGACGCTACATCGCCGAGCTGACGGCGCCGCTCGTTTCCACTGGCGAATTCGTCATCGCGCGCGGTCAAGGCATTTACTGGCACACGCTCGAACCGTTCGATTCGGAGTTCATTCTCACTCAGCGCGGGATCGTGCAGCACGATGAGGGCGTGCAGACGCTCAAGCTGAATGCGGAAGAGCAGCCGGTGGTGCGTCTCGTTGCGCGTATTTTTCTGGCGCTGCTCAGCATGGATGTGCAATCGCTTACGAGTTCGTTCCAACTGTACGGCGCGCAAAACGGCGCGGCGTGGCAAGTGGGGTTGCGTCCAAGCGCCGCAGGTGTTGCTGCCGTCTTCCGCGAAGCTGTGGTCTCCGGATCGAGCCAAGTCGATCAGGTCACGTTGTTCGACGCGAATCAGGACCGCACGGAAATCGCATTCCACGATTTCGATGCCTCCCATGCGCCGCTCACGGCGGCGGAAAAACACAAATTGGGACTGTGAGTCCGCAGGCGAGAGTGGCGTTGGCACCTATAACACTACGCTTTTGGACTTGGACCGGGCTCATGCTCGTGCTCGTAGCGTTGTGTGCGGGCGTCGTGTTGCCCAATCTCAAAGTAGAGACGGACATTCTGGCGCTGCTGCCGACCGAGCGCGGCGATGAAACGGCAGAGGCTGCGGTCGATGCTTTTTCGCAGCGGCTCGCGCGCAAGCAATTGTTCTTGGTCGGCGCAACGACTGCGCAGCGAGCGCGCCTAGCCGCGCAACGGTTCACCGATGTTCTGGAAAAATCTGGTGCGTTCGAGCGCGTCGATTTGAATGTAGCTTCGCGCGCGAGCGATCAACTCGATCTCTATAAAGCGCATCGAGCATATTTACTAGGCGACCGCGATCTGGAAATGCTGCGCGCCGGTAACGTGGATCTTTTGCACCGTGAAGCTCTGCGCGCTGCGTATACGCCGGCGGGTCTCATGCGTCCGCTCAGTCTTGCAGAAGATCCGCTTGGGCTCGCTGCCGATTTCATCTTGCAGCAGGTGCCGGCGATGGGTGCCGCGCATTTGGACGGCGCGAATCTCGTCGTGACCGACGGCGAGCGTGTCCACATACTCATCGTCGCCGAACTCAAGGGCAGTCCTTTTGCAGGATCGGTACAAGAACAAGTCATCCCTGCGATCGCAGCCGCGACCGCGCAAGCTCGAGATGCGTTGGGTACTGCAAGTGCCGACTTCAAGCTCGTGAGTTCGGGCGTCGTGCAACACGCGGATGCAGCGGCGCGGCGTGCCAATGCAGAAATCCAGACGTTCGGCACCCTCGAAACCATCACGGTATTGGTGCTGTTGATCGTCGTGTTCGGCGCGCTTCGTCCTTTATTGCTGGGAACGTTGGCCTTTACGCTCGCCACTGCTGCTGGAATTACGCTCACGCAGTTCATGTTCGGACGCGTCCATATTCTTGCGTTGGTGTTTGGTTCCAGTTTGATCGGCGGCGTCATCGACTATTCGATCCATTTTTTCGCCGATCGTTTTCGCGATCCCGACCACTGGACGCCGGCGAGTGCGGTGGAACATGTGGGCAGCGCCATTCTGCTCGGACTCACGACGACTTTGCTGGGATACGCCGTGCTCGTGATCGTGCCGTTCCCGGGCTTGCGGCAGATTGCGGTGTTTTGTATCTCTGGTCTGGTCGTGGGATGCGGCACCGTGCTGTGCATGTACCCGCTGCTCACGCGTTGGCGACGCAAGCCGCCGCCGTTCGGGCCGTACGTGGGTCGGAAATTGGACGAGTTGATGCAACGTTGGCGTTGGACCCGGCCGACCATCGCGGTTTGCTTGGCGCTCACTGTCTTGATCGTCATCGGCTTGACGCGCGTGCAAATCCAAGACGACGTGCGGGCCTTGCAGTCGTCGCCGCCCGAACTCTTGGCCAACGAGCGTGCCATGGCGGCACTGCTCAAAACCGGTGTGGAGTCGCGTTTCTTCCTCGTGAGAGCGGCTTCCGCGGAAGAACTGTTGCAACGTGAAGAAGCGCTGTCCGACAAACTGGATACGCTTCGAGCCGCCGGCAAGCTCGCTGTATACACAGCAGTGACGCGCAACTTGCCGTCGCTCGCGACTCAGCATGAGGCGCATGATTTGCTGAGCAAGCGGGTCTATGTCGAGGGCGGACTATTGCAACGGTTCATGCACGAGCTTGGATTTACCGACGACGCCATTCGGCAACGACTTGCAGAATTCGCGCGCTCCGAACCGCTCACGCCGGACGCTTGGCTCGCGAGCCCTGCGGCTGAGTCGTATCGCTCGCTGTGGCTGGGTGTTGTCGACGCTCAATATGCCTCGGTCGTGACATTGGGCGGTGTGAAGGATGTGTCCGCACTACAGGACGTAGCGCACGCGATGCCTGGCGTGCGGCTGATCGATCGCGTGAATGGTGTAACCGAGGTGCTGCGCAGTTATCGGCGCGCAATGTCGTGGCTGTTGGCTATCATCTACTGTGTTGCAGGCTGCGTCCTTGCAACGCGCTTCGGTTGGCGCGATGTGCCGCTCCTATTGCTCCCTTCGGTACTTGCAACGGGCTTCACTCTCGGTGTCTTTGGCTGGTTCGCAGTGCCCGTCAATCTGTTCACGCTGCTCGCGCTATGGCTCGTTTTGGGCCTCGGCATCGACTACGGCATATTCCTGCGCCACGGTCATACCGCGCGCACCACAGCCATCCTCAGCGTAACCCTGTCCGCAGTTACCACGCTCATCGCGTTCGGGCTGTTGGCGTTCAGCGCCACGCCTTTCATTCGCAGCATCGGTCTGACGTTATTGCTGTCGATCACTTTTTCGTGGGCGTTTGTAATGCTGAGCTGTCTTACCCACCTTCGGTCGGAAGGCTCTGGGCTCTAGACTGTAGGTTAGAATCAAACAGCCTAGGGCCTAGAGACTAAGGAATCACAGAATGATCGACGTACTCATCATCGGCGCCGGGCCCGCGGGCTCGGTCGCAGCGGCCCTGTTGACGCGCAAGGGTTATCGCGTGCTCGTGCTAGAGAAACAGCGCTTTCCGAGGTTCTCCATCGGCGAGAGTTTGTTGGCCAACAGCATGGAATTCCTGGCCGAGGCGGGCATGCTCGAAGCGGTGATGTCGCACAGCTTTCAGTTCAAGAACGGCGCGTCGTTCGTGCACGGCGCGCGCGAATCGCAATTCAACTTCGCGGAAAAGTCTTCCTCCGGATTTGCCTTCACGTTCCAAGTGCAGCGTGCGGATTTCGACAAGTTGTTGGCGGATGAAGCTGCACGCCAGGGTGCCGAGGTGCGCTTCGAAGTGGAAATCACGGCTGTCGATTTCAGCCGCCCGACGCCGCGCGTGACGAGTAAAGCCGCCGACGGCACGGTGGAAGTGCACGAAGCGCGTTTCGTACTCGATGCCAGTGGCTTCGGCCGCACCTTGCCACGTCTGCTCGATCTCGATCGGCCTTCCGATTTTCCAGTACGCTCCGCGCTCTTCACGCAAATTCGCGACGGCATCGTGTCGGGTGCCTTCGATCGACAGAAGATCCGCATCGGCGTCCATCCCACCGAACCCACGGTGTGGTCGTGGCTCATTCCATTCTCGAACGGCATTTCTTCGCTGGGCTTCGTCGCGACGCGCGAATTCCACGCCAAATTCAAAGGCAGTAACGAAGAACGATTGCAGCAATTGATTGCGCAGGAACCGCGTCTGGAGGAACTCGTCGGCACCGTCGAGACAGTGCGTCCTGTGGGAGAAATCACGGGCTATGCAGCCAAAGTCACGCGCATGCACGGGCCCGGTTTCGCGTTGCTCGGCAATGCGGCCGAATTCCTCGATCCGGTCTTTTCATCCGGTGTAACGATTGCGATGCAATCCGCAAGCTTGGCGGCCAAAGTGTTGGATCGACAGTTCAAAGGCGAGACCGTGGACTGGGATCGCGAATTCGTTGAGCCCTTGAATTTCGGCGTCGAGACATTCCGCAGCTACGTTGCCGGTTGGTACGACACCAGCTTGCAGGATGTGATTTTCTTCGAGCGCCCGGAGCCCAGTATCAAGCGCATGATTTGCTCCGTGCTCGCAGGCTATGTGTGGGACCGTGCAAATCCCTACTGTGGTTTGCAATCGAGTCGGCGCTTGCGTGCGCTGGCGCAGGCTTGTCGGAACGGCTAGTACGCGATGGGTGCAGAGCGGGGGAGGGCTAGGGTGGGGGCATTCTTCTACGCACTCGCATTTGTATTCGCACTGTGCGGCTGTGCGAGCACTCCGCATTCCCCCGCTGCCCCCGCTTCGACGTGGCCGCTTGCAACGCCAGCGAGTCTCGGCAATTCGTTGGAAGTTACCCAGATACTGCGCGGTGCGTTTGGCGCACGCGAGGTTACGTTGCAATGCGCGGTGAACGCGACTTCGACGCAGTTGCACGTCGTCGGACTCACGTCGCTCGGGCTGCGAGTTTTCACTATCAAATACGACGGCGAACATCTCGAAGCCGAGCATGCGTCGCAGGTGCCCGAGTTCTTCAAACCAGAACAGCTCGTCAACGATTTGCAGTTGGTGTTTTGGCCTCTATCGGCTTTGCGACAGACTTTCGCGGGTACGCAGTGGCAGGTCACTGAACCTCACGTCGGCACGCGGCGCCTGCGTCGCGCAGAGCAATTGATCGCGGAGGTCCACTATGCCGATCCCGATCCCTGGACCGGCCGCGCGTGGATCGTTCATTTCGATGTTCCTTACACCGTTGGCATAGAATCGCGACTCGCGAAGCCCGCGCCCCACGCGGATGAGGCCGGTCGATGACCAATCCACGGTATGCGATCGCAGATGTCGTTCCGCACAGCGGGCGCATGGTGCTCATCGACGAGTTGCTGGATTACGGTCTCGACTACGCCGTCGCTGCTGTGAACGTCCGGCCGGATTCCGTATTGAGTGACGGTGTCAACGGCGTGCCTGCGTGGGCGGGCCTCGAATACATGGCGCAAACCATCGGCGCATTTACCGGCGTCGAAGATTTGCGCAGCGGCCGGCGGCCGCAGATCGGCCTATTGTTAGGATGTCGTTCCTATCGAACGCACGTGCCGATGTTCGCGATCGGGGCGCGCCTCATCGTCCGCGCTACATTGGAATTTCGTGACGACAGTAATCTCGCGATTTTTTCTTGCGAGATACAGGAGAACGACGTGATTCGCGCTACAGCGGACGTGAAAGCGTTCAGGCCCGACGACGTGTTTGCGTTCTTGCGGGGAGAAGGCGTTGGCTAAAACGGTACTGGTCACGGGATCGAGCCGCGGCATCGGCAAAGCGATTGCGCTCAAACTCGCCCAAGACGGTTACGGCATCGTCATCCACCACCGCAGCAGCGAGACGGCGGCTGAAGAGATGCGTACGGCCATTGCCGCCATGGACGTCGACTGCCGAGTGCTGCGATTCGATATTGCAGATCGTGCCGCAGCGGAAGCCGCTATCACAGCCGACATCGCCGCTCACGGCGCGTACTACGGCGTCGTCTGCAATGCAGGCATCTCTCGCGATGGAACGTTCGCCGCGCTTTCCGGCGCAGACTGGGACGAGGTTCTACGCACGAATTTGGATGGTTTTTATAATGTGCTCAACCCTGTCATCATGCCGATGGTGAGACGACGGTCCCCCGGGCGCATCGTGACGTTATCGTCGGTGTCGGGCCTGGTGGGGAATCGCGGCCAAGTCAATTACAGCGCCGCCAAGGCCGGGATCATAGGGGCAACCAAAGCGCTGGCTGTGGAACTGGCCAGCCGAGCCATCACCGTGAATTGCGTCGCCCCCGGTCCAATTCGCACGGAGATGCTGGCGGACGCGCCGCTCGAGGAAATGTTGAAAGCCGTGCCGATGGGGCGAGTCGGCGAACCCGAGGAGGTGGCGAGTCTCGTCAGTTATTTGCTGTCCGACGGTGCCGCCTACATCACCAGGCAAGTCATCTCGGTCAACGGTGGGATGTGTTAGGAATCTGAATGAGCAGCAACGCAAGGCGAGTCGTGGTGACCGGTGTAGCGGGCATCACCGCGCTCGGAGACACTTGGGAACGTATCGAAAGCAACTTACGTAACAACGTGAGCTGCATCGCGCGCATGCCCGAGTGGGACCGGTTCATCGGGCTCAACACTCGCCTCGGCGGTCCTATCCAAGGATTCAAAACGCCGCCGCACTACACACGCAAGGTTACACGGACCATGGGCCGAGTGTCGTTGCTTGCGACGTGGGCCACCGAGCTTGCGCTCAAAGATGCAGGGTTGTTCGACGATCCGGAGATTCGTAGCGGTGCAATGGGCGTGGCCTACGGCTCTTGCACCGGCAGCACCGATGCCATTCGCGATTTCGGCACGATGATCGCAAGCGGCGATGTCGCGGGTATCAACGCTACTACGTATTTGAGGCTGATGCCGCACACAGCCGCCGCGAACATCGGCGTGCATTTCGGCTTGAAAGGGCGTGTCATTCCCGCGTGCAGTGCATGTACTTCCGGAAGTCAGAGCATCGGTTACGCATATGAAGCGATCAAATACGGACGCGTGCCGATGATGGTGGCGGGGGGAGCCGAAGAGCTTTGTCCGAGCGAAGCGGCTGTGTTCGATACATTGTATGCAACGAGCACGCTGAACGATTCGCCCAGCAATACGCCCAAACCTTTCGATAGAGATCGCGACGGCCTCGTGATTGGCGAAGGCGCCGGCACGTTGGTGTTGGAAGAATACGAACACGCGCGTGCGCGTGGCGCGCGCATTCATGCGGAACTCATCGGTTTCGGCAGCAACTCGGACGGCGATCATCTTACGCATCCGAATTCGGACACGATGCGTGTCGCCATGGAGCTGGCGCTAGCGGACGCAGGGCTCGATCCTGCAAGCATCGGCTACGTCAATGCGCACGCGACAGCGACCGAACAAGGCGATATCGCCGAAACCCACGCCATGCACAAGCTCTTCGGCAGCCGCATTCCGGTGAGTTCGCTCAAAGGCCACATCGGCCACACGTTGGGCGCATGCGGTGCCATCGAGAGCATGGTCTCCATTCACATGATGAACACGAATTGGTTTGCGCCTACGCTGAATTTGCAGAACGTCGATGAACGTTGCGGCGAGGTCGACTACATCATGAACGGGGGTCGCGAGCTCGACGTCGAATACGTGATGAACAACAACTTCGCCTTCGGCGGAGTGAACACATCGCTCGTGTTTAGAAGAGTTGCCTGAGCCGCTGCATTCAAATGCATTCTCCTTTCCTTGCTACTGCCCTCGAAGCCGCGCGCGCGGGCGCGGACGTCATCCGTCGCTACTACCAACAGAATCTCGCGGTGACGGTGAAGGCGGACAAGTCGCCGGTGACGCAAGCCGACATCGAGACCGAACAAACTATCCGCAAGCTGATTGCGGAGCGCTTTCCGACACACGGCTTTTACGGCGAGGAAACAGGCAGCGCTGCCTTGGATGCGGAATATGTATGGCTGGTCGATCCCATCGACGGCACCAAGGCGTTCGTGCGCGAGTATCCTTTTTTCTCGACTCAAATTGCATTGATGCATCAAGGCCGCCTGATCGTGGGTGTTTCTTCCGCGCCGGTGTATGGCGAGGTGGCTTACGCACAGTTGCCGCACACGATCTCCGATGCGTCCAATCACTCGACGGCCTACGGCCTCGGCGCTTGGCTCGACGGCAAAGCGCTACGCGTGAGCGACATCAATAGCATCGAAGCGTGTGCCATCTCCGCTGGCAATTTGAAGACGCTGGCCAAGAGTCCGCAGTGGGGCAGTTACGGCGAATTGATTGCACGAGCGAGCCGGATTCGCGGCTACGGCGATTTCCTGCACTACCATCTGCTGGCCGCCGGCAAGATCGACGTAGTGATCGAGTCGGACGTGAACATTCTAGATATCGCTGCACTCGCCGTGATCGTGGAGGCCGCCGGCGGTGCGTTCACTGATTTGCGGGGCGCACACGTCACGCTCGATACGACGACGGTGCTCGCATCCAACGGCCGTTTGCATCCGCAAGTGCTAGCCGCCCTCTATCAAGTCGATGGTGCTTGGAAGATGGCAGATGACGTGCGTTAGATTTTAATTCCCCATTTCGCCGGCCAGTCGAGCAGCAGCGCAGTCAGAATGCCGAAGATCGTGAGGTCGGCAAAGAAATGAGCCAGCCAGGGAGCAAGCAGGCCGCGCGCGTGGCGTCGCAATAGGCCGAGCATCAGGCCGTACACGAAGACCATCACAAAGCCCCATTCGCCGTTCGGGAAACCATGAATGTAGTGGAATGCGCCGAAGGCGAGGGCTTGTACGGCAATCGAGCCGTAAGCGGCGCCGAGTGCGCTGTCCAAGGCTTCCATCATCACGCCGCGAAACACGCCTTCTTCGATAGCAGCGTTCACTGCTGCAAATGCGACGGCTGCAAGCGGATATACCCAAAGTGGCATATCGGGCACCAAACTCTTTTGGTAATGCAGGTCCGGATGCAAGAGCACGACCCAGAGCAGCAATGCAGCGCTCGACACCACGACGATGCCCAAAATGCCGAGCGCGATGCGCCAGTTGAAGCATCCGACTTTGAGCCAACCCACGGAAGATCGCAGTGGCTTACAGGCCAGGACCACGCCCGTATAGGCGACGAGTGTCAGCAAAATGAAAAAGGGCCAGGGCTGCAGCAGCGGTACGGCGCCCGATGCGAAAAACAGCCAGCACACAATGAGCAATGCGAGATGAGTACCGTATGCCGTGCCGCAAAGCATGGCGGCCGCGAGCAGCGCGGCAGAGAGCGGCAACGCCCATTCCTGCAGGCCACGCGCGTAAATGACGGCCACCGAATAAATGGCGGTGACCGATAGCGCGATAGCGGCGCCTGCTGCCGTAGAACGGGGCGGATCGACGATCGCGCGGGCGTAAGAGGCGCTTTGCTCCATCATTACGGGCTCCGGGCTAACCGATAAACGCATTGTGCGAGGGCAAGGTTTTATCGGGTGTCCGGTACAGTACCACGGGCGCGCCTGGGGGGTTGAGTAAGAAATTTAGACGTCCGGGAAGGGTACTATGGCGATGCAGTGCTCTAGACTCTCGATGGTTGCAGCTAGTTGATAGCAGTTCACCGGGATCGCAATCGCTATGTCCAAGACTCCCGAAAAAATTTCCCTCTATCACAACCCGCGTTGCAGTAAGAGTCGTGCCGCGCTCGCGCTGCTGCGCGAGCATGGAGTGGAGCCCGACATCATTGAATATTTACAAACGCCGCCGACGGCGGCCCAGTTGAAAGCGCTATTGAAAAAGCTCGGACTCAAAGCCGTCGAAGTCGTTCGTAAAGGCGAGGACGAATACCAACGTTATGCAAAAAAGGATCTCACCGAGATGGACTGGATCGATGCCATTGCCGAGCATCCGATTCTGCTCGAACGGCCCATCGTCGTTCGCGGCGACCGTGCAGTGATCGGGCGGCCGCCGGAAGCTGTCTTGAAACTGCTCGACTGAACGGCTGCGGTCACGATGGTTCTCCGGTAGATCGATGCAAATCCTCGGTCCTCACATCGATAGTATCGCCCAAGTCATTCAGCTCTCGGTAGCACCCGTATTCATGCTCACCGGTGTAGGCGCCGCACTCAATGTGCTGGTGAGCCGGTTGGTGCGCATCGTGGATCGGGCGCGCATGACCGAAACGCAGCTGCGAGAAGGTCAGGGCGACGAAATCGAACTCCGCAGTCGTTTGCACGTGCTCGCGAAGCGCGCCCGACTCATCAGTCGCGCCATTGCGCTCAGCGTCGTATCGGCGCTGCTCGTGCCGCTCATGATCGTGGGCTTGTTCGTGAGCGCGTTGTTGAAGTTGGATTTGTCCCTGCCGATCGCCTCGGCTTTTATAGTGTCCTTGCTCGCTCTCGCCGCCGCACTCGTGTATTTCCTGCGCGAGATATTCGTCGCCACCGCGGCGCTGTCTTTCAGTCTCCAGTCGGACCGCGGTGCGCAGCTGAGTCAGCTGCAAGACGTTTTGAAAAAATCGTGAAGGTAGGCACAGGAGTTAGGGGTTGGGAGTTAGGAGTTAGTAGGAAACGAGTCGCGAGCAATTTCTGGACTAACTCCTAACCCCTAACTCCCAACCCCTACGTCCTCAGCCATTCCTCATCCTTTTTTCTTGTCCTTGTGCGGACGGGTCTTACCGTAACTGTTGCGCCAGATCTTGCCCTTGCGCGATTTGCGATCGCCCTTGCCCATAGCTACAAACCTCCACGTATAATTCGTTGCTGCGCCAATAATTTTTCTTGACGACGCGCACTGTAACGGCGATACGGGCGCACCGCAAATTTCGTGATCCAACGCGCAGCCGCGAACCTCTCGAGCGGAGCAGTATGAACGACACTGAGGAAGAGCCCATGCCCGCTGTCGAGTACCCCGTCAAGCCCGACGAATTTCGCGTCTCCCGCGAAAGCGTATTGCTGTCTTCGCATCTAGCGTCGGCAATGGCGGTGTGCGTGTATGACGACACGCAAGGCGTCGGCGGAATGTTGCATTTGCGCTATGTGGCGTCGGAAGGCGACAAGCCGCTCGAATTGACGGACAACACCTTGAGTTCGGACCTGTTGCTGCTCGACCGCTTTTGCAAAGAGCTGCGCTCGCTGGGCGCGCGCAAACATAGTTGGAGGGTGCGCATCTTCGCCCACACGACGACCGATGCGGATGCCGCCGCCGCCACTGTATTGGATCTAGTGCAGGCGTATTTCTCCGATTCACGCCTCCCCGTCGACACCCGTTCACTCGCCCGTCCGGACCCGATCGTAGTGCGTATGGATCCCCGGGAAGGACGCTTCTGGGTGCATGGGGCCGATAGCGTTGCGGCGGCCGGAAAGGTAGGGGTTGGGAGTTAGTCCAGAGGGCTTGTCTCGGCATTCAGCGCCGCTGAATATTCATCGGCAAGCTTTCAGTTTGTCGCAGAGTTCTCTGGACTAACTCCTAACCCCTATCTCCTAACACCTTTCTAGCTGTGCCACACTCACCTCGATGAGCACGCACAGCACTCAAACAAAACGCCGCATCTACCACTCGCTTTACTTCTGGGTGCTGATCGCTATTGCGTGTGGCGTGCTGCTCGGTCATTTCGAGCCGCAACTCGCGGTGAAGATGCGGCCGCTCGGCGATGGGTTCATCCGTCTCATCAAAATGATCGTGGCGCCGCTCATTTTTTGTACGGTCGTCACCGGCATCGCCGGCATGAGCAGTATGAAAGCGGTGGGGCGTACTGGTTTGATGGCGCTCATCTACTTCGAAGTGGTCAGCAGTATCGCGCTGCTCATAGGATTGATCGTCATCAATGTGGTCAAGCCCGGCGCGGGAATGAACGTCGATCCCGCAACCCTCGATGCCGGTGCGGTGCAGGCGTATGCGAAAGCGGCTCAGGAACAGTCGCTCGTAGAGTTTCTGCTCAACATCATTCCGAACTCCGTTGTCGATGCATTCGCCAAGGGCGACATTCTGCCCGTGCTGTTTTTTTCGGTGCTGTTCGGTTTTGCACTGCATGGCATGGGAGCGCATGGGGAGCCCGTATTCGCGTTCATCGACAAACTCGGGCAAGTGTTTTTTCGCATCGTGGCCATCATCATGAAAGTCGCGCCCATCGGTGCATTCGGCGCGATGGCGTACACCATCGGCAAATATGGCGTCGGCACTCTGGCATCGCTCGCTAAGTTGATGGCGTGTTTTTATGGCACGTGCCTCGCGTTCGTGTTCGGCGTGCTGGGCATCGTTGCCGCTGTTCACGGCTTCAGTGTGTGGAAGCTCGTCAAATACGTGCGCGAAGAGTTGCTGATCGTTTTGGGAACCTCGTCTTCGGAATCTGTGCTGCCGAGAATGCTGACCAAGCTCGAGCGCTTGGGTTGCAGCAAGGCGGTGGTGGGCCTCGTGATTCCGACCGGATACTCATTCAACTTGGACGGCACTTCGATCTATTTGACCATGGCGGCAGTTTTCGTCGCCCAAGCAACCAACACGCCGATGACCTTAGGCCAAGAGTTGTTGTTATTAGGCGTTCTGGTGCTGACCTCCAAGGGCGCTGCTGGAGTCACCGGAAGTGGGTTCATTACGCTCGCGGCGACGCTCGCCGCCGTGGGTCATGTGCCTGTTGCAGGGTTGGCGTTGATTCTCGGCATCGATCGGTTCATGTCGGAAGCGCGTGCGCTCACGAATTTAGTGGGCAACGGCGTCGCGACTGTCGTGATCGCGAAATGGTGCGGCGAGCTCGATCGTACTCGGCTCACAGCAGCGCTCGATTCGAGACCGGCCGGTGCCGACCTTGCATTGGAGCAATCGTGACTGCATTCACCGCTGTGCAGACGGCCGAAGACATCGCCATCATCGCGCGCTTGGCACGAGAAATTTGGTACGAGCACTATGTGCCGCTCATCGGCCGCGCCCAAGTGGATTACATGGTCGACAAGTTCCAAAGCACCACGGCGATTCGTGAGCAAATCGCAGCGGGCTACGAGTACTACTGGGTCCGAGAGGCGAACGAGGCGGTGGGCTATCTCGGATTGCAGCCGCAACCCGAGTGCTTGTTCGTCAGCAAGTTCTATCTGCTAGCGCGCGTGCGCGGCACGGGGCTGGGACGAGTCGCGATGGAATTCATCGAAAGACGCAGCCGCGAGCACGGGTTGTCCCGGCTGGCGCTCACGGTCCACAAACATAACCCTTCACTGCAGGTGTATTTGCGCTTGGGATTCGAAAACTGCGGCAGTGTGATCACGGAGATCGGTAACGGCTACGTGATGGACGACTACCGCATGGAAAAAGAGGTGTGAAGACCGGGCTTTGGGTGTTGGGCTTTGGCCAGAGAAAAACTTGAGCGAGCCGCCTACATTGGGAACGTTTTCTGACCAAAGCCCAAGGCCCAAAGTCCCAACTGTCCGGAGGTCTCATGAACGTGCGCTTTGCCGATCGTAGCATCCGCTTTCGTGTTGCCCAGGAAGAACTCGATCGATTGCTCTCGGGACGCGCCGTCGTGCTCGAAGTGCCGATGCCGCGCTCCCATGTGTTTCGCGCCAACGTGAGCTCGACGACGCTCGGCAAGTGGCAGCTCGAGAGCGATCCAACCGGCCTGTGGCTTTCTCTTCCGCGCGGTGAATTGGAACAGCTCTCACAAGCCGTGCCGAGCAAAGAAGGTATCGATCACGACTTCGAGTCTGCCGATGGCAAGGTGCAGGTGAGTTTCGAAGTGGATGTGAAGAGGCGCGCGTAAGACACGCGCCGTTGACAGTTGACGGCCAGAGAAGGAATGAGGTGGTTTCGTCCTTCCGGACTAACTCCTAACTCCTATCTCCTAACGCCTTCTCCCTCGCAATCGCCCTAAACCCAATATCCCTTCTACATTGCATTCCTGCCCAGTGAATCGCATCGACGAGTGCATACGCTTGTTGTTGAGCGCTGCTCACGCTTTCCCCTAGGCCCACCGCGCAAAGGACGCGGCCGCCGCTGGTCACGACTTTGCCATCTTTGAATGTGGTGCCGGCATGAAAGACTTTGCCGGGCAGTTGAGCGGCACGCGCGAGTCCTACGATCTCGTCGTTCTTGCGAACGTTGTCGGGATATCCATGGGCTGCGAGCACGACGCCCAACGCAGCACGTTCGTCCCATTCCGCATTGACCGTTGCGAGCTTGCCGTCGATGGCCGCATCGCACAGCACCGTGAGATCCGATTTGAGCCGCATCATGATGGGCTGCGTTTCCGGATCGCCGAAACGGCAATTGAATTCCAATACATTGGGCGTGCCGTCGGGTGCGATCATGACGCCGGCATAGAGAAATCCGAGATAAGGCATTCCTTCTTGCGCCAAGCCGCGAACCGTGGGCTCCATCACTTCGCGCATGATGCGCGCGTGTATCTCGGGAGTGACGACCGGCGCGGGAGAATACGCACCCATACCGCCGGTATTCGGTCCTGCATCGCGATCCTGCAAGCGCTTGTGATCTTGCGAGGTCGCGAGCGGCAGAATGTGCGATCGATCGATCATGGCGATGAAGCTCGCTTCTTCGCCTTGCAGAAATTCTTCGACGACGACGGTGTCGCCTGCAGCGCCAAATTGTCCGGCGAACATCGCCTGCACGGTCTCGACGGCTTGTTGAGTCGTTTCGCAAATGACGACGCCTTTTCCGGCCGCGAGACCATCTGCTTTTACGACAATAGGCGCACGCTGCGCGAGCACCCAGCTTGCGTCGAAATTCTTGCGCGTGAACGTTGCGTAGGCGGCCGTCGGAATACGGTGGCGTTTCAAGAAATCTTTGGTGAACGCCTTGGACCCTTCGAGCCGCGCAGCAAGCTTGCTCGGTCCGAAACAACGCAGCCCCGCTTGTTGGAACGCATCGACCACGCCCAGCACGAGCGGCGCTTCCGGACCCACGATGGTGAGATCGATGTTGGAATCACGCGCAAATGCCACCAGCTTGGCGACATCGTCAGCTGCAATATCAACATTACTGACACGAGACTCGAGTGCAGTGCCCGCGTTACCGGGCGCAACGAACACTTGGGTTACACGTGAAGACTGAGCGACCTTCCAAGCGAGCGCGTGTTCGCGTCCACCGTTGCCGATGATGAGAACGTTCACGTCAGTGCCTAAAATGCCTCATCCCCGTGAACACCATCGCGATGCCATGTTCGTTTGCAGCTGCGATGACTTCATCATCGCGTTTGGAGCCGCCGGGTTGAATGACGGATGTGATGCCGAATTCCGCGGCGACATCGAGACCGTCGCGGAAAGGGAAGAACGCATCGGAGGCCATGGCAGCGCCGGTTACGGTCAAGCCTTCGTCCTTGGCTTTCATTGCAGCGATGCGGCTGGAGACGACGCGGCTCATTTGTCCGGCGCCGATGCCGAGCGTCATGCCGTCTTTGGTATACACGATGGCATTCGATTTGACGTACTTGCACACACGCCATGCGAACAACAAATCCGCAAGCTCTGCGTCCGTGGGTTTGCGAGTCGTTACTACGCGCAAATCGTTTGCGGTAATCATGCCGAGATCGCGCGTTTGCACCAACAGGCCGCCGTTGACGCTGCGCAATTCATAGCGGGAATCGCTTTCTTTGAGTCCGCCAGTGACAAGCAAGCGCAGATTCTCTTTGCGTGCACAGATCGCGCGCGCTTCCGTATCCACCTCGGGTGCAATGATGACCTCGACGAATTGGCGTTCGACGATGGTCGTGGCCGTTTGTGCGTCCAGTGTGCGATTGAAGGCGATGATGCCGCCGAACGCCGAAGTGGGATCGGTGCGGTACGCTCGATCGTAGGCCGCGGCAATGGTTTCGCCGACCGCCACGCCGCAAGGATTCGCGTGTTTCACGATGACGCACGCCGGTTGTTCGAACTGACGCACGCATTCGAACGCAGTGTCGCCGTCTGCGAGATTGTTATAAGAGAGTTCCTTGCCTTGTAGCTGCGCCGCGGTGCCGATGCTTGCACCTTGTGCTTCCCTCGCCGCGAAGAGTGCGGCGCTTTGGTGCGGATTCTCGCCATAGCGTAGATCCATGCGCTTGCGCAGCTGTAGCGCTACTAGATCCGGGAATTCGCTGTGATCGGCGCGAGTGAGTTTCGCAAGATAGTTGGCGACTTGTGCATCGTATTGCGCGGTGTGCGCGAATGCTTTGGCTGCAAGGCGGCGACGTGTAGTAGCGGAAACGACGCCCTCGTTATCTCGTAGTTCCGCGCTGACGATGCCGTAGTCGAGCGGATCGACGATCACCGTCACGCGCTCGTGATTCTTGGAGGCGGCGCGCACCATGGCCGGACCGCCGATGTCGATGTTCTCGATCGCGTCTTCGATCGTGCAGTCCGCTTTCGCGATCGTCTCTGCGAAGGGATAGAGATTCACGACGAGCAGATCGATGGGGTCGATGCCGTGTTGTTGCATTACGGCTTCATCGATGGTTGCGCGTCCGAGCAGTCCACCGTGAATTTTGGGATGCAGTGTTTTCACCCGCCCGTCCATGATTTCGGGGAAACCGGTGTGGGCGGACACTTGTTTGACTTGAACGCCGTGCTGTTCGAGCAGGGTTGCCGTGCCGCCGGTCGATAGAATTTCTACGTCGAGATCTCGCAACGTGCGGGCCAGATCCACAAGGCCCTCTTTGTTGGAGACACTGATGAGTGCACGCCGTATCGGATTACTCACAATTCGCTTTTCACCGGTAAGATCAATTCGCAAGGCCGTAGGCGCGCAACTTCTTGCGCAATGTGCCGCGGTTGATGCCAAGAATATCGGCCGCGCGGCTTTGGTTCCCTTCCGCATAGTCGAGCACGGCACGGAACAGCGGCTCTTCCACTTCACGCAGCACCAAATCATAGAGCTGTCCGGGACGATGTCCGTTCAAGCTCGCGAAGTAGCTGTCCAGAGCCTCTGCCGTCATGGTGCGCAAAGGCGTGGTTCGTAGCGGCGATTTCATCGGTGATTCTTTCTGCGGCTCTCGACGAGCTCTAGTTTTTTTCCTGGGCCCCATGCCATGCACTCTCCGCCTGCTATCAAACGGCGCTGGCTTGCGCTTCGAGCAGTGCCAACGTATCGAAGTACGCCTCGACTGCATCGAGCTGCGCGCTCGCCGATTCCGTTTTCATTACGACTTGTCGAAAGGACAGTGAATTGGCGCGGCCTTCGGCGTACCAGCCGATGTGCTTGCGTGCAATTCGCACTCCCACCTGTTCGCCGTAAAACATGTACAGGGTCCGCAAGTGGGCGCGCATGATATCACGTACTTCCGAAATTGAAGCCCGCGCCGACACCCGGCCCGTAGCGAGGAATTCACTGATTTCGCGAAAGATCCACGGCTGTCCTTGCGCACTGCGGCCGATCATCAAGCCGTCCGCGCCCGTCTTCTCGAGGACCTGTTGCGCTTTTTGCGGCGAGTCGATGTCGCCATTGGCGAAAACCGGAATGCGCACGGCCTCTTTGATGGCGCGAATGGTTTCGTACTCCGCTTCGCCTCGGTACATGCATGCGCGAGTGCGCCCGTGCACAGCCAAAGATTGAATGCCGCACTCTTCAGCAATGCGCGCAATTCGTACACCGTTGCGTTCCGTTGGATGCCAGCCCGTGCGCGTCTTCAGCGTTACCGGAACTGTCACTGCCTTGACCACGGTTGCAAGGATGTCCGCCACGAGCTTTTCATCATTGAGCAATGCTGAGCCCGCTGCCTTGTTGCACACTTTTTTGGCGGGACAGCCCATGTTGATATCGATGATCTGTGCACCGGCGTCGACATTGAGCTTGGCCGCTTCGGCCAACATGGCGGCATCGCCACCGGCAATTTGCACCACGCGCGGCTCTGGTTCGCCGGAGTGATCCATGCGCCGACGGGATTTTTCTGTGTGCCACAGCCGCGTATCGCTGGTGAGCATTTCCCCGGCCGCGATACCAGCCCCTAACTTACGGCATAACTTTCGAAACGGCAGATCCGTCACGCCCGCCATCGGTGCAAGTGCCAGATTGTTGGCGAGAGTATACGGGCCGATGCGGAGCATGGATTTCAACCAGCGGCTGACTGCTCGCTTGCGCACGCGATGCCGTTTCCGCGATGCACGCAAACGTCCAAGTGAAAACCCACGGCGTCTTCGCCTGGATCGACGATGTCGATCTCGGCGTTGGCTGCTTGACGCGGTGCGAGCATGCGATCCGCAGCAGTGGTAGCGGGCAAATATTCGCGCGGCTCGAATTCGCGGGAGCCGATTTCGCCGCCCCAGCGGTCTTCGAGAACGAGTTTGAGTAAGGGATAAGGTTGAGCGAAGGCGCCTTTGTTGGTGATTCCGGCGCGCACGCGCAAAGTGCCCGGTGCATTCGGATCGGAGACGATGCCCCACTGTTGCACATCGTAAGCGTGCAGGTCCCAGTTCGGCGTGAGCTGCAAGCCAAGTGCTGCGTATGTCGATATCAACAGTGGTCCCACTTTGGGATTGCGCGCCAAGTCTTGACGGTAGTGATGGATCACTTGAATACAGAATAGGAGTGCAAGTGCTGCACTCGCTACGCCCCACCACACGCGAAATGAATCCGCGCTAGGTTCGGGCGCAGCAAAGAACGGCGTGGATTCCGCGCGAATTTCTTCTTGGGCCGCAGCCAGTGCTTCGCGAGTGGCCTGCAGTCCGGACACTTCCGATGCAGCTGACGGCTCATCTGCCCCTTCACTCGGTTCAATTTCCGGTTCGATCTCTTCGGGCGATTCCACCTCTTCAGGCAGAGCGGATTCCAATTCGCCGTCGTTGAACTCGAATTCTTCGACGATGGTTTGCGTGTGCGGATGTTCGGGATCGGTTTCGTCCAGAACGCGGTACACACCGCTTATTTCGATGCGCTTGCCTTCGAGAGTGATTTCTTCATGGGCCGGCGGTTCTTCGACCACGATCTGTTCGGACTTGGGCGGCTCTTCTTGTGCAACAGTTTGGAGCTGATCTTCGAGGTCGTCCGGCAGCATGTGTTCGAGCGCGTCGAACTGCGTGTTGCAGCGGCCGCAGCGCACTTGTCCATGGGCGATTTTGAGTATCGCGCCGGTGACGCGAAAAACTGTTTGGCAACCCGGACACTGCGTCAGCACGAACCCATTCCTCACCCTGCGTTCAAGCGCACCCCGGACAATCGAGCCCAGCCGTCTTTGACGACGACGGGCGCCATATCAAACCACGGACGATAACGTTGCACCATTGCCGCCGCTTGTTGTTCGAGCAATCCCGACAATACGATGTAGCCGTTCGGCGCGACGAGCTGAGCGAGTTGCGGCGCGAGCTCATGCAAAGGTGCCGCGAGAATATTGGCCAATAAGATATCTGCCACCGGCAGTGCCGCCGGATCGTCCACGAGTTGCAGCCGGTGTTCAACGTGATTGCGGACGGCATTGTCGCGGCTTGCCAGCAAAGCTTGCGGATCGATATCGGTCCCGTAGGCCGTACGCGCACCGAGCTTCAGTGCCGCAATCGCCAAAATACCCGAACCGCATCCGTAGTCGATCACACACTTGCTCGTGAGCGTCGCGCCATCGAGCCATTCGAGACAGAGTGCAGTCGTGGCATGCGTTCCCGTGCCGAAGGCGAGACCCGGATCCAAATCGACGACGATGGCGTGCGGATCATCGGGCCGCTGACCTGCCGGACAGATCCAAAGTTTCTGCCCGAACCGCATCGGACGAAAATCCTTGAGCCATTCGCGTTCCCATGCGCGATCGGCAATGAACTCGAATGAGCTTTCAGGCAACTCGGTCTGCAACGAGCCACGCATGCGGTCGAGCACTGCCGACGCATCCGTCGTTGTATCGAATAGCGCGCGCACCACAACTGTTGGCCACAATGGTGTCGCGCCCGGCGCCGGCTCCAGAATCGGATCATCCGCTGCATCTTCCAGCGTCACAGACAACGCACCCAATGCGAACAGCGTCTCTTCGTATGGCTCCGGATCGGAGGCGCCGACGTGGAGGGTGAGTTGGAGGAAGGGCAT
>Ga0068855_100002919_pt1 | contig 20926 bp, 20 predicted proteins | sample KBSCornC52_FD_66592 | JGI IMG/M metagenome (GOLD analysis project Ga0068855, IMG submission 66592) | Corn rhizosphere microbial communities from Kellogg Biological Station, Michigan, USA - KBS Corn C5-2 | ecosystem: Host-associated > Plants > Roots > Rhizosphere > Soil ...
GGCAAAACCATTTTCACGCACGCCCGTGCCGCTATAATGGCGGGTCTTCATTTCGAGGTTGCACCGTGTCCGATCGCCTTAAAGTCTTGCCCCAGTACCTGCTGCCGAAGCAGCGCATCACGACCTTCGCGGGCCGCGTGGCCGGTGCCAAGGGCGGGACGGTCACGACCCGGCTGATCCGCTGGTTCGTGGCCAAGTACGGCGTCGACATGAACGAAGCCGAGAACGCCGACATCGCGAGCTACAAGAGCTTCAACGATTTCTTCACCCGGCCCCTGAAAACAGGCGTGCGTCCGCTGGCCGACGCCGATTTCGTCTGCCCCGTCGACGGCGCCATCAGCCAGTTCGGCGCAATCGACGACCATCACATCCTGCAAGCCAAGGGCCACCGCTTCACGACGACGGAACTGGTCGGCGGCGACACCGCGCTGGCCAAGCAGTTCCAGCACGGCTGCTTTGCCAACCTGTACCTGTCGCCGAAGGATTATCACCGCCTGCACATGCCGTGCGACGGCAGACTGACCCGCATGATCTACGTGCCGGGCGCACTGTTTTCCGTAAACCCGACGACGGCGCGCGGCGTGCCGAACCTGTTCGCCCGCAACGAACGCGTCGTGTGCGTGTTCGAATCGCCGGAGCACGGTCCATTCGTGATGGTCCTGGTGGGCGCGACGATCGTCGGCAGCATGGCCACCGTCTGGCACGGCGTCGTCAATCCGCCGCGCATGCAGAAAGTGACGGAATGGACCTATACGGACCAGGACATCGTCCTGAAAAAGGGCGAAGAAATGGGCCGCTTCCTGCTCGGCTCGACGATCGTCATGCTGTTCCGCCCCGGCACGATCCAGTTCAATCCGGACTGGGCGCCGGAGCGGTCCGTGCGCCTTGGCGAGATGATGGGGAATCGCCCGGCCTGAGCTTTCAGGAATAAAGGCGTTCAGTCCTTGGCGCCGACGGCATTGGTCTTGCGCGTCGCCGTCCGCCCCAGATGCCCGTACGCCGGGGTGCCGATGATGTTCTTGTTGCCGGTCAGCGCAGGCACGCGCGGACGATAGCTCTGGTCGATGTCGTTGAAGCTGGCCGTCCGCGCGTTCGTGCCGGGCGCGTCGCGCGTTGCATCGCCATTGCAATAGCCGACGTACAGGTTCGAGTCGATCTTCTTGTCGCCCAGCGCCTTGGTACTGATGAACATGGGGAACAACTTGTGTTTGGCCTCGTCGTAGTAGCGCGACAGTGCCACGAACGTATTGTGTTCGACGGTCATCCCCCATTTGCGCGTGGGTAACGCGGATTCGACGCCGAACGTCAACGAGGCGCCGTTCGAGTTATTGCCGGAAAAATTCTTCACGAAAATCGTATTCCGCACGGTCAGTACGCCGCCGTCAGGGACATCGAGCAGGTAGGTTTCCGCCTGCTGGCCCGGCCCCGCGCGCCGGCCGGTGAGGTACGAACCTTCGACGATCGTGCGCTGGGCACGCGATTTCAGCAGGTGTCCGTAAAAGGCATCATGGCTCCATGAACCGATGACCTTGAACGTAAAGTTTGGATCGCTGTTGCTGGCGTTGATATAGGCATTGTGCTCCGGACCGCCGCCGCCGCCATTGCTGTCGAGTTCGACATTCTCCAGCAGCAAGGTACCCGCAATATTGCCCGTGGAGAAAATGCCGTTGGCGCTGTGCTGCTTGAAGCCGGCGATCCGGACCTTGCGCAACGTCACGTCCTGCGCGCCATTGATGTAGACCGCCGCCTTGCCGATATTGCCGCCGGTGGGCGAGTCGACGATATCGATGTTTTCGATGGTGATATTGGTGGCCCGCTGCGCAATCTTGTTGGCATCGTACTTACCGTCGATGTAGACGAGCGCCTGCCCATAGTTCGTGTACGAGGCGCCCTTGGGCGGATTCACGATCACCGGGCGCTTGCCGTCGACCGTCACGCCACGGATGGTGATGTTGCTCGGTACCGTGGCCTTGCCGGCGCGGAAGTCCTCGTCGTTGACGATGTTCGGGCCGATGTAGATCTGCATGTCGGGGCCGCTGTAGACCGCGGGATAGACGAGGAAGACATCGCCGCTTTTCCATTGCGCATAGGGCATCCGGCGGAACGGGCCGACACTCGTATCGTTGCCGTTGTCGCTGTTGGGCTTGGAACGCGGGCCATCGCCGCCGAACGCCGAATAGGTCGCGATCGCCACGCCGTCGCGCATCTGCACGATCCTGGGCGTGCCCGAGGTCGCCGGCGCATCCTGCTTGACGAGCTTCGCAGGATTCCAGTCCCATTGCGCAGGGTAGTTGCCATCCTTGCAAAAGCTGGACGCGTAATGCGTTGCTGGAGAAAAGTTTTCTTCCAACTGCGCCTTGGTTGCGGCCGCTGTCGGCGCCGGCGTGGACGCTGCGTCCGCGCCTCGACCGGACGCCGGCGTCGCGCCCACCATGCCGAGGATGGCGATCAATGGCAAGGCGCGGCTCAACATCGATTTGTAAGTTTGAGTCATAGGCAGGAATACCGATAAGAACATTTTCAGGGAACCAACGGACACTCGACAGCATCATACGTAAAACCAGCTACATGGCGGATTACAGTTCACCCCGTCAATCGACCTTGCCTTGGTTCTTGCAAAACATTTCATCCATCATGTCGAGAAACGCCCGCGTCTTCGCGGGCATCAGGCGCCGGCCCGGGAACACGGCCCAGCCGGTCGAGGCCGGCAAATCCCACTCCGGCAGCACGCGCACCAGTTCGCCCTTCTTCACGTGATCGGACACGATGAAGTCCGTGCTCGCGGCGATGCCGGCTCCGCTGCATGCAATATGCGCCAGCAACTGGGGCGAGTTGGCGGCCAGGCGTGCCGTCAGTTCCCTTTCCCATCGCACTTTGCCACGATGCAAGATCCACGGCGCGGCGCCACCCGTGCGGCGGAGGATGCACAGCAGGTCGTGCTGCAGCAGGTCGTCCGGATGCTCGGGCAGGCCGCGCCGCGCGAGGTAGGACGGCGCGGCATACAGGCCGAAGTTCTGCATGGCGATGCGGCGCGCGGCCAGGGTGGAATCTTCCGGCAGGTCGCCCATCCGGATCGCGATGTCGAAGTTTTCCGCGACGAGGTCCACGCGCCGCGGCGACAGATCCAGTTCCAGCGACACGGCCGGGTAACGGTCCAGGAAACGCGGAATCATGTCTTTCATGACGACGGTCGCGAAATCCTGCGGCATCGAAATGCGCAGCTTGCCGCTGGGCGCGGCCTGGCGGTGCTGGGCCAGCGCGCCCGCCGCTTCGACCTCGTCCGCGACCTTGCGCGCGTGTTCCAGCAGGCTGGCGCCGAACTCCGTCAGCATCAGGCGGCGCGTCGTCCGCTGCAGCAACCGCTCGCCCAGGCTCGTCTCCAGCATGGCAATGCGGCGCGACACGGTCGACTTCGGCAAGTCGAGGCGCTGGGCCGCCATGCTGAAACTGCCCGCCTCGACGATGCGGGCGAACAGTAGCAGGTCGTTCGGTTCGACATCCATTGCATTGTTCCATGGGTTGAATAATGTTATCCATTCTACCGTCTTCCGTACGGTATTTGGAACCATTAAAGTGTGTCCATCGCAAGACACAACCCGACACCAAGAAAGGCAGACACCATGAACATCCTGCAGATCAATTCGAGCCTCCGCGGCAACCAGTCCGAATCGACCCGCGTGACCAACGCGATCGTCGCCAGGCTGGCCGCCGCCAACCCGGACGCGACCGTCACCGTGCGCGACCTGGGCGCGAACCCGCATCCGGTGCTGGACGAAGCAGCGCTGGGCGCCCTCTTCACCCCGGCCGACCAGCGCACGCCGGAGCAGGCCGCCCGCGTGGCCCTGGACGATGCCCTGATCGCCGAAGCGCAGGCCGCCGACGTGATCGTGCTCGGTGCCCCGATGTACAACTTCGGCATGCCGATCCAGCTGAAAGCCTGGTTCGACGCCATCGCCCGTGCCGGCGTGACCTTCCGCTACACGGAAAGCGGTCCGGAAGGCCTGCTGAAAGGCAAAAAGGTGTACGTGGCCACGGCGCGTGGCGGCATTTACCCGGCTGATGCCGACCCGCAGGTGCCGCACATGCGCATGCTGCTGAACTTCCTGGGCCTGACGGACCACGCGTTCATCCACTCGCCGGCCCAGGCTATGGGACCGGATGCGGCCGCGAAGGGCCAGGCCGAAGCCGACGCCGCCGTCGCCGCACTGGCGTGACAAGACCGGGTCCCGGGTATCGTCCCGGGACGCCCCAGGCACCGAATCGAGGAGCAATCATGACCCAGCAAGTGCAAACCCAGGCCGTGGCCACCAGCCGCCGCGTCGAACGCCTGGTCGGCGGCCAGTCCGTGATGGACGGCGCAGGCGTCAGGATCAATCGCGTGCTCACGCAGCCGCTGCAGCGCCGCCTCGACCCGTTCCTGATGCTCGACGCATTTGGCAGCGACAAGGCGGGCGACTACATCGCCGGCTTCCCCGAGCACCCGCACCGCGGCTTCGAGACCGTGACCTACATGCTTGCCGGACGCATGCGCCACCGCGACAGCGCCGGCCATGAAGGCCTCGTCACGAACGGCGGCGTCCAGTGGATGACGGCCGGCCGCGGCGTCGTCCACTCGGAGATGCCGGAGCAGAACGAAGGCCTGATGGAAGGCTTCCAGCTGTGGCTCAACCTGCCTGCGAAGGACAAGATGAGCGCACCGTGGTACCGCGACATCCCGTCCGAAGACGTGCCGCGCTTCACGCTGGACGGCGGCGGCACCGTGCAGGTGATCGCCGGCAGCAGCCATGGCGTCGCTGGCGCCGTGCAGCGCGACAGCACGCAGCCGCTGTACCTGGACATCGAGCTGCCCGCCGGCGCCACGTTCGAGCAGCCGCTGCCGGCCGGCCACAACGCATTCCTCTACGTGTTCCGCGGCGAGGTCGTGGTCGAAGGCAAGGCGGTGCCGCAGGCGCGCATGGCCATCCTCGACAATGCCCCGGCCGCCGACGGCGTGCGCATCAAGGCCACGGCGCCGGCACGCCTGCTGCTGATCGCGGGCCGTCCGCTGAACGAGCCGATCGCGCAATACGGTCCGTTCGTGATGAACACGCAGGCCGAGATCTTCCAGGCCGTCGAGGATTTCCGTAACGGCAAGTTCACGGATTCGACGGCGGCGAGTGCCGCGTAACCGTCGTTGCACCTTTTCTGCGCGGGCCGCCCGGCCCGCGCATTCTGCCGTCCTGGTTTACACTAGCGGGCATCGCCATACCGCCGTTCGTCCACGATGCCGCTGCTTCCCGTCCTGTCGTCCCTGCTTGCCCGCGCCAGCCGCGCCCTCGGCCTGGAGAGCGCCGACACCTTCCCGCCCGGCCACCAGTACGCCCGCACGCGCTGGGATCCCGCCTGGTTCGACATCCCGTCCGACCTGAAACCGGAGCAGATGGAAACGGCCATCTGCGAAGCGATCGCCAACACGCCGGGCGTGTTCACCCATATCACGCATCCGACGCCGCGCATGCAGCGCGCGCTGCTGGGCATCATCCACGCCCGGCTGCGCCGCGGCAGCGTGGCGCCGACGGACCTCGTCGCCATGCTGATCGACGCCTACGACAGCCCGCACACGCCGGAAGCCCTGCCCGGCCTGCGCGCGGCGCTGGCGTCGACGGAAGGCTATGACCCGTCGATGCGCATCGGCCACCTGCAGGCCTGGCTGGCCGACATGCCGGTCGCCTTCGACGTCATCGACGCGCCGGTCCGGGTGCGCGGCTGAGGACGTTCCCTACGACCGGGCCGACGGCGGCACGCAAGGCGAACCAGCGCTCGCGCACGCGCATGAACGGCGTCTCGACGAGCGCGTACAGCAGCCAGCCGGCCAGCAGCGACGCAAGCAGACTGACCGCGATCGTGACCGTCTCCGCAGCGCCATGGCCGGCCTGTCCCAGGCGCGCCGCGACGAGAATGCACACGGATTTGTGCGTCAGGTAAATGGCATACGACCACAAAGCAAGACTCGCGGCACCCGGCACCCGCACGCGGTGCAGCAGCGAACCCGGCGCCAGCGCGGCCAGGATCAGCAACGCGCAGCCGAGGGCCAGCAACGGATAGCCGGCCACGGTCTGGGCAAAGGCAAAATGATCGTCGAGGAACCACGCGAACGCGCCCCCGGCGACGAGCACGCCGGCCGCCAGCAGCGCGTTGCCGTGCGCGAGGATGCGCCGCCAGATGCCCGGCGCACGATGCTTCAGCAGGGCCAGCGCGACACCCGCCAGCAATTCGTCGCAGCGGCACCAGCTCGAGTAATAAATGTTCTGGTAGTAGTAGCGCAGCCAGTTCGGCGCCTCCTGGCCATCCTGCCAGAGGGTCGCGCGCACAAGCATGCCGGCGGCCACGGCCAGCAGCAGCCCGTACCAGGCCCAGCGCAGGCTCAAGCCGCGCCGTCCCAGCGCCGCACCGGCCAGGACGACGGCCGGCAGCAGCATGTAGAACTGCTCCTCGATGCACAGCGACCACGCGTGCGAGAACGCCGTCCCCGGCTCGAGGTGGATGTTCTGGGTGAAAGTGAGGTAGTGCCACAGGGGCAGCATGGGCGTATCGCCCCGCCAGGCAGGCCACGACGCGTACAACGCCAGCACGACCCAGAAATTCGGCAACGTACGCAGCAGGCGGCGCACGTAAAAGCGCCCGAGGGCAAGCCCGCGCGCCGAGCCGGCCGCGGCGAAGATCTGGTTGCCGATCAGGTAGCCGGACAGCGCGAAGAACAGGTCGACGCCGGTCCACCCGATCTTGCCAACCCAGCCGAACGTCGACGCGTCGCCGACGAACAGCGTGTAGTGATGCAGCACGACGAGCGACACCGCGAGGGCACGCAGCGTATCCAGGCCGTGGATGCGTGCGGACGTGGGCGACTGCACGTCGCCGGCGGCGGCAAGGAACATGTTGGCAATCGATCACGAAAACCCCGGATCATGCCACGCAGCGACCCCGCACGCCAGTCTCGCACCACGTTTCCGCTACAATGCCGGCACTTATTTCTTCTTTGGAACACGTCGCATGATTCCCGCCAGCCAGCTGCATTTCAAGTCCGTCAACTACACCGGCCAGGGCCCCGGCCCGAAGGTGATCATCATGGGCGCCACCCACGGCAACGAGACGTGCGGCACCCAGGCCATCCAGCGCATCATGGCGGACATCGATGCCGGCCGCCTGCAGATCCTGAACGGCAGCGTGACCTTCGTGCCGATCGTGAACCCGCTGGCGTACGCGAAGAACACGCGCTCGGGCGACCGCAACCTGAACCGCGACCTGTCCCCGAAAGCGGCCCCGCAGGACTTCGAGGACCACGTCGCCAACTGGCTGTGCCCCCTGCTGGCCCAGCACGACGTCCTGCTCGACCTGCACTCGTTCAACGCAGCCGACGGCGAGCCGTTCGTGATGGTCGGCCCGATGGACAACGACGGTCCGCTCGAACCGTTCCGCCACATGCGCGCGGAACGGGCGCTGGCACGCCGCCTCGGCGTGCGCCGCTTCGTCACGGGCTGGATGGCCGCGTACGGCGGCGGCGTCCAGCGCCGCTCGCGCGGCAATGCGTCGGAACTGGAAACCACGCTGCGCTACGGCGTCGGCACGACGGAATACATGCGCAGCACGGGCGGTTACGCGCTGACGCTCGAATGCGGCCAGCACCTCGACCCGCGTGCGCCGGAAGTCGCGTACACGGCCATCATGAACACGCTCGCCTTCCTGAAGCTCATCGATGCGCCGGAGCCGCAACCGCTGCCGTTCGAGGAGATGGAAGCGCTGCAGATGGTCGTCGTCCACGACAAGCTCGACGCGGGCGACCGCTTCACGCGCCAGTGGGCCAGCTTCGACCCGGTCGCGGAAGGCGAACAGATCGGCGTGCGCGCGGACGGTACGCCAGTCGTCGCCGAATTCGCCGGCCGCATCCTGTTCCCGGACGTGAATGCCGCGCCGAACCACGAGTGGTACTACCTCACGCGGCCGAATCCGCAGTTCGGGCGCGAGTGACGCGGACGCCGACGCCGTCCACGCCCCTCACTCCGCGCGCAGCCCGTCGGTGCCCCGCGCACGCCTGATCAGTTGCAGGTTGCGCAGATAGATGGCGACGCCCACGCCCTGTCCGGCGACGAAGACCGGGTCGCGCCGGTGCAGCGCGTACGCGAACAGCACCAGCGCACCGGCGATGCTCAGGTACCAGAACGACACGGGGATCACACTGCGGCGATGGCGCTCGCTGGCCAGCCATTGGATGACGAAACGGCCCATGAACACGACCTGTCCGCCGAAGCCCAGCAGCAGCCACCAGTCTTCGTCAGCCATCGCCCCTCCGCCGCTGCGTTCGCCCGGACCGCCACCGCAACCGTAGCGGACGTAGCCTGCGCCACGTCCACGCCAGCCGCTTCGTCGATGCCGCCCGCGCCATCCCGGCATGCCCTGGCGGCGCCTGGGCCGGATATGGCGACGTGGCTCCTGGCGCGGGCGCCGCGGCACGCAGCCGCACGAGGCCACGGAGTTCCCAAGCGCCCCACACGAGGCACACGGTGGCGAGCAAGCGCTGTGCCGGCATCACCGCCGGCATGCCGATGTGGCGGCTCACGAGCAGGCTCGCGGCCACGGCCATCAGGACCGCGCCGGCCAGCATGCCGCCCCATCCTGCCGTATGCCAGCGCCGGCGCGCCTGCAGCGCGAGGCCGCACCATGCGCCCAGCCAGCCGCCCAGCATCCCCCACAACACGTCGAGGGGCCAGTGCACGCCGACCATGATGCGCGACAGCCCGACCAGCCAGGCCACGCCGAGCAATGCCGCGCGCCACAGCGCATGCCCCTCGACACCCAGGATCCAGATGCCCGCCAGCGCGGCCGCGGCGGCGGCATGACCGGACGGGAACGAGACGTGGCGAAATGCGGGTCCCGCCAAATGAAATTCGCCCGCCACGAACACGGACAGCGGACGCGGCACGTCGACCAGTTGCTTGGTGACCTGGGTCCACAATGCCGCCACCATGGCCGCCACCAGCGCCGCCCAGAACAGGCCCGGCGCACGCCGGATGCAGGGCAGCATCAGGGCCAGCGCCACTGCGCCGTCACCGAGCATGGTCAGGTGGAACCAGGCCACGTCGCCGACGATGTGGCCGCCATGGTTCAGCCACAGGAACAGCGCGTGATTGGCGCCGCTCACATGGATGGCGACCACGAGTGCCAGCGCGATGGCGGGCGGCAGCCAGGCCCAGGGAGAATGCAAGCTGGTCGGTTGCATCTCCACCTCACCCTCCGATACGCACCAGCAGCACGCCACCCTCACGGAACAGCACGCGGACCGGTCCGAGACCGTCGAGCGCATCGCTGCGGGTCAGGATCACGTCACCCGGGCGCGGCACGTCAGCCCTTGGCGTCACCGCGGCGCGGTAAACGGAAAAGCTGGGCGCGTCGATGCGCCAGCTGCGCACCGGCCATCCGGCCTGCCGGGCCAGCTGCGCGGCCCGCTTGAGCGGCCCCTGCTGGAGTTCGCCCGCGGCCGGCAGCAACAGGCTGCCGAGCGCCCACGAAGCCAACAGCGCCGATGCGGCGAGACGGGGCCAGGCACCGGCGTCGACGTCCGCCGGCCCGCGGCTCCCGTCCAATAGTGGCACCGCGTGGGCCGTGGTGAGGGCGTTCGTGGCCCCGGTACGCGGCCGCGCGGGCCACGCTGCCAGCAACAGCACGCCAGCCACGAGGGCGAACGACTGCGCCCGCCAAACGGGCCCGAAGACGCCTTGCCTGGACAGTGCCTCGCGCACGTACGCGTCGCGCGCACCCGGCGCCGCATGTCCCAGCACGTACGGCAACGCCGCCACGGCGCCCACGAGCACCAGCGCGGGCAGCAGCGCCAGCAACCGCTTGCGCAACGCGTGACGTTCCCGCGCCATCAGGATGAACAGCGGCGTCGCGCCATACAGCAGGTAATGCGGCAGCTTGGTGCCGGCCAACGTGAAGAAGACGAGGACGAACAGGAACCAGCACCATAGCAACGTGTCGAGCGGCGTGGCCCGCAGGCGGCGCAGGCCGGGCAGCGTGATCAGCAGCAGCGTCGTGTACGGCAGCACGAGCACCAGCAGCGCCGGCACATAGTACAGCGGACCGCCCGCATGGCCTTGCAGCGGGGCGAGGAAGCGCTCGACGTTGTGATGCAGGAAAAATCCGGCCAGGAAGGCATCGCCGCGGCGCGCATATTCGAGCGCATACCACGGTCCCGCGACGGCAAGCAGGATCAGCCAGCCGACCGGGTCGCGCACGGCGCGCCACCAGTCGGCGCCACGCCCGCGCAGCAGGAATGCGACGGCACTGGCGGCGCCCGGCACGAGCAGCGCGACGGGTCCCTTGGTCAGCACCCCGAGGCCGATCCAGAAAAACATGCGGCGATGCCAGCGTTGCCGCGGGTCGACCAGTGCGCGGTAGACATCGAACATCGCCAGCGCAAGGAACAGGTTCAGCAGGGCGTCGGCGATTGCCCCGCGGCCGATCACGACGACGCCGGCGCTGGTGGCCGCGATGAAGGCGGTGGCCCGGGCCGTGTCGCGGCCGAGCACGCGCCGCACGAACACGTAAATGGCGACCATCCAGGCCGTGGCGGCGAGCGCGGACGGCAGCCGGAGCGCGAACTCGTCCAGGCCGGACAGGCGTACGGACGCTGCCTGCAGCCAGTACGTCAGGATCGGTTTGTCGAAGCGGGGCCGGTCGTTAAGCCACGTCGACACGTAGTCGCCACGCGCGAGCATTTCCCGCGTCGCTTCACCGAATGCCCCTTCGTCGACGTCGAACAGCGGCACCGCGCCGAGGCCGTGGAAAAAGGCGAGCCATACCGCGAACGCGAGCAGCAGCGGCCACGCCCACGGGCCCGCCGAGGCGCGCGCCACGGGCCAGCGGCCGCGCAGGCTGGACACGCGGGCCGGCGGCAGCGCGCCAGGGCCGTCGCGCACCGCGCTCACGCCCCCTCCCTCGGTGCGCGCGGACGCCGGCGCGAAGCCGCGCCCGCCCCCGTACCGCCCGCACGAAAATCGCTTACGCGCATGTCGCCTACGCGCACGTCGCCTACGCGCATGTCGCCTACGCGCATGTCGCCTACGCGCATGTCGCCCGCGACATGCCCGACCGTCTCGCGCACGAGGTAGGCCGGCGTGCCGCCCGCCTCGAACCACGTGCGCGCGAGCATCTCGGCCAGAATGCCCGCGCAGACGAATTGCGCGCCGATGACGACGAGCAGGATGCCGAACAACAGCAGTGGCCGGCCCGCGATGGACGCGCCCTCTCCCAGCTTCAGCCACGTGAGCCAGGCGAGCACGAGCAACCCGGCGGCGCCGCATGCCAGCCCGATGCGGCCGAAAAAATGGCCGGGGCTGGCGCGGAAGCGGACGAAGAATGCCATCGTCAACAGGTCCAGCAGGACCCGCACGGACCGCGCCAGCCCGGACACACCGTACTTCGAGCGGCCATGCAGGCGAGGAAAGTGGCTGACTTCTTCCTCCCGGATGCGCTCGGGCGACGTCACCGTGGCCATCCAGCTCGGGATGAAGCGGTGCATCTCGCCATACAGCCGGACCCGGCGCAGCACGGCGGCCCGGTAGATCTTGAGGGTGCAGCCGTAGTCGTGCAACGGCACGCCCGTCAGTACCCCGATCACGCGGTTGCCGAGCCGCGACGGCAGGCGCCGCAGCCAGCCGTCGCGGCGCACGCGGCGCCAGCCGACCACGAGGTCGAGGTCTTCGTCGAGCAGCCGGCGCACCATGCGTACGATGTCGTGCGGATTGTTTTGCAGGTCGCCGTCGAGCGTGGCGATGACGGAGCCCCGCGCGAAGTCGATGCCGGCCTGCATGGCCGTCGTCTGGCCGAAGCCGCGCCGCAGGATGACGCCGCTCAGGTGGTGCGGACTGGCCGCGACGGCTTCGCGGATGCGTGCGCGGGTGGCGTCGTGGCTGCCGTCGTCCACGAGGATCAGTTGCCACGGCCACGGCGCGCCAGCCAGGGCCGCCTGGACCTGGGTCGCCAGGGGCAGCACATTGTCCTCCTCGTCGCGCAGCGGGACGACGATGGACAGGTAGTGGCCGCCGTCCGCGCCCGCCGGGGCGGCGTCCCGGACGGTTCCGGGGTCCCTGGATTCATGCATGGCACACCTCTCCGTGTCGGCGCCCGCTACCGGGCTGGCAGCCGTATCTTGGCGCGCGGACGCGATGCGACGACGATGCAGGTCAAACGTGCGCGCAAAGACCGGGCGCGGATCGTGCGACAATCCGTCACGCTAGGAACCTGCACGACAAAACAACAATCACATGCCGATGGGGAATATCACAAGATCCGTACGGGCCGCGTTGCGCGTCCTGCTGATGGGCTGCGCCTGCGCCTGCGCTTGGGCGCTGGCGGACACGGCGGCGCTGGACGTGCGCGTCGCCTCGCAGGCAGTGCTGGAGCCGAAATGGCTGCACGACGGCGAACGCATCGTCGGCATCTGCCCCGACATCATGGCCGCCATCGAACGGATCGAACCGCGCCTGCACTTCGTGGGCTACCAGCGCAACAGCCGTTCGCTGTCCGGCATCGAAACCGGACTCGACATGGGCAGCCTGGACGCCGCCTGCGGGCTGGTGTCGTCGCCGCGCCGGCTCGCCATCGGACAGCCCGTGGGCAAGCCGCTCTTCTTCGTGCGCCACTACCTGGCGGTCCGCAAGGATGACCCGGTCACGATCACGTCGACGGCCGACCTGGCCAGGCTCGGCGACCTCGTCACGACACAGCGCGCGTCGGTGTTCACGCAGCGGCTGCGCGAGGCCGGTGTCCGCGTCGACGATGCCACGGACGACAACCGCGTCAACCTGCGCAAGATCCTCGCTGGCCATGGCCGTTTCGCGTACGTGAACGACCTCACCCTGCGCTACCTGATCCGCGAGGAGAATCTGGAGGACCGGGTGCGCGTGCTGCCCGTGATCCTGGGCGACGAGCCGATGTATTTCTGGGTCGGCCACAAGGCCGATCCCGCGCTCGCGCCGCTGCTGGGCGCCGCCCTCGACAGGCTGAAGGCGAGCGGCGAGCTCGACCGCATCTACGCGCGCTGGGCCGCCCCCGCCCCCTGACCGGTCGTCAGGCCGGCGCGAGCAGCTTGAGTCCGATGATGCCGGCCGCGATCAGGCCGATCGACAACAGGCGCAGCGCCCCTGCCGGCTCGCCCAGCATCATCATGCCGGCGATTGCCGTGCCGATCGTGCCGATGCCGGTCCAGACGGCGTAGGCGGTGCCGAGGGGCAGCGTGCGCAGCGCGAGTCCCAGCATGCCGACGCTGCCTGCCATCGTGGCCAGCGTGAACAGCGCCGGCCACAGGCGCGTGAACCCTTACGCGTGTCAATCCCGTGGCCCAGGCCGCTTCCAGCAGGCCGGCCACGACCAGGTAGATCCAGCTCATCCATCGCTCCCGCCCCGGCGCGGGCCGACAAAAAACCGGCCAGTATAGCACCGCTGCCGGAGGGCCGTGTCCGCCTTGCGGAATCGGGGCGTCCCCTGCACGAATTCCAGCGCTGCTTTAAGATGCCCTCCTCTGCCGCATGAGCGCGGCGGAACAACAAAAGGAGTACCAATGACGACTTTGTTTGACCCGATCAAGGTCGGCGGCCTCGAGCTGCCGAACCGCATCATCATGGCGCCGCTGACCCGCTCGCGCGCCGTGGGCGCCGGCCGCGTGCCGAACGCCCTGATGGCCGAATACTACGTACAACGTGCGTCGGCCGGTCTGATCCTGTCGGAAGCGACCTCGGTGACCCCGATGGGCGTGGGTTATGCCGACACCCCGGGCATCTGGTCCGACGAACAGGTCGCAGGCTGGAAGCAGGTCACCGACGCCGTGCACGATGCCGGCGGCCGTATCTTCCTGCAGCTCTGGCACGTGGGCCGCATTTCCGACCCGCTCTTCCTCGAGGGCGAACTGCCCGTCGCACCGTCGGCGATCCAGCCGCAAGGCCACGTCAGCCTCGTGCGTCCGGTCAAGCCATACGTCACGCCGCGCGCGCTGGCCCTCGACGAAATCCCCGGCATCGTCGCCGCCTACCGCAAGGGCGCGGAGAACGCGAAGAAGGCCGGTTTCGACGGCGTCGAGATCCATGGCGCCAATGGCTATCTGCTCGACCAGTTCCTGCAAGACAGCACCAACCAGCGCTCGGACGCGTATGGCGGCTCGATCGAGAACCGTGCACGCCTGATGCTGGAAGTGACGGACGCCTGCATCGCCGTCTGGGGCGCCGACCGCGTCGGCATGCACCTGGCGCCACGCCGCGACGCCCACGACATGGGCGATTCGACGCCGCTGGACACGTTTGGCTACGTCGCACGCGAGCTGGGCAAGCGCGGGATTGCCTTCATCTGCGCCCGCGAAGCGATCGGAGAAGACCGCCTGGGTCCGGAGCTGAAGCGCATCTTTGGCGGTGTCTATATCGCCAACGAAAAAATGACCAAGGAAAGCGCCGAACAGCTGATCACGCGTGGTGAGGCGGATGCCGTCGCCTTTGGCCAATGGTTTATCGCCAACCCGGACCTGCCGGAACGCCTCAAGCGCAACGCGCCGCTGAACGCGCCGCGTCCCGACAAGTTCTACGCGCCGACCGCCGAAGGCTACACGGATTATCCGGCCCTGCAGGCCAACGGCTGACGCGCTTGCGTCCGCATTGCCGGGCAGGCACCGCCTGCCCGGCATATTCTTCCTCATGTACATATCCCGGTAAAAAAAACTTCGCCAGCGGGCATCGCAGGTACGACTGGCCTTGCCGACATGCTATTCTTGTGAGATTCCTACTGGGCGTGGCCACAAGCCATCGCCTTCGTTCATCGTCGCAAGGAGTCCCGTGAAGACCTGCCTACCCCGCCTGATGCCGCTCGCCGCCGCTACCGCGCTGGCGTTTGCCTCCATCCCGTCCGTCCACGCCGCCACCGCGGCCCGTGCCGACAACGCCTTCCTGTCGCAGGCCGACGCCGCCGCCCGCGCCGCGCGCGTGTCCAACGTCGACTATGCCCTCGATTTCACGCTCACCGGCAAGGAAACGTTCAGCGGCAAGACGACCCTGACCTTCGACCTGAAGGACACCGCCAGCCCGCTGACCGTCGACCTCGACAAGGCCACGATCCGCTCGCTGACCGTCAACGGCAAGACCGTCGCGCCGCAGTACAACGGCTGGTTCATCACGCTCGCACCGCAAGACCTGGTCAAAGGGCGGAACACGGTCGTCGTCGCCTACGAGCGCCCGCACAGCACGAACGGCGAAGGCCTGCACCGCATGGTCGACCCCGTCGACGGCCGCGTCTACACGTATTCGCATTTCGAACCGGCCGCCGCGCACCAGATGTTCGCCGTGTTCGACCAGCCCGACCTGAAAGCCACGTACCAGGTGACCGTCAGCGTCCCGGCCGACTGGCAGGTGATCTCGACGACACGCGAGACGAACGTCGCCCCGGCCGGCGACCTGCGCCGCTGGACGTTCGCCCGCACCAAAAAACTGAGCCCATACAATTTCTCGATGCACGCCGGTCCCTACAGGATGTGGGAAGACACGAGCGGCAAGTACCCGATGCGCCTGTTCGCGCGCCAGTCCGTGGCAGCGCAGATCAAGCCGGCGGAATGGTTCAAGTACACGAAGGCCGGCCTCGCCTTTTTCGACGATTACTTCGGCGTCCCCTACCAGTTCGAGAAATACGACCAGGTGCTCGTGCCCGACTTCCTGTACGGCGCGATGGAAAACGCCGCCGCCATCACATTCGCGGAGCGCGGCTTCATGTACAAGGCCGACATGACGGCCGAACAGCGCGCGCGCCTGGCCAGCGTCATCATGCACGAGATGGCGCACCAGTGGTTCGGCGACCTCGTCACGATGCAATGGTGGAACGGCCTGTGGCTGAACGAGAGCTTCGCGTCGTTCATGGGCACGCTGGCCACGGCCGAGGCGACGGAATTCAAGGACGCATGGCGCGCTTTCTATTCCGAGGGCAAGCAGCACGCCTACGAACAGGACCAGAAACCGACGACGCACCCCATCGAAGTGCCCGTGCCATCGACGCAGAACGCCTTCGACAACATCGACGCCATCACGTACTCGAAAGGCGCTTCCACGCTGATGCAGCTGCGCCACCTGCTGGGCGCCGACGTGTTCCGCAAGGGCGTGCACAACTACCTCGTCAAATACCAGTACCGCAACGCGAAGCTCGACGACTTCATCGGCAGCCTCGGCCAGGCCGCCGGACGCGACCTGACGGGCTGGACGAAGGAATGGCTGTACCAGCCGGGCGTGAACACGATCGCCGCGACCTATGCCTGCAAGGACGGCAAGATCGCCGGCTTCACGCTCGACCAGAGCGCCGCGAGCAAGGCGTTCCCCACATTGCGCGAGCAACGCGTCCAGGTCGCCGCATATCGGCTGGATGGCAAGGAGTACAAGCTCGAACGCAATATCGCCGTCACCTACAAGGGTGCGAAGACGGCCGTGCCGGGCATGAACGGTGCCGCCTGCCCCGACCTCGTCTACCCGAACTACGGCGACTGGGGCTTCGTGAAAGTCCAGCTCGACCCGCGCTCGTTCGACAGCGCGCGCAGCCACCTGGCGGCCGTCGACGACCCGCTGCTGCGCGCGATGCTGTGGCAGGGCCTGTGGGATGGCGTCCGCGACGGCAAGCTGCCGCTGAACGATTTCCTCGCCACGGCACTGAACAATGCACCGCAAGAAAAAGACTACACACTGCTGGGCGACGTGCTGGGCAAGGTCGTCGCCTCGAAGCGCTACCTCGACCTGATGGATCCGCAGGCCGCGTACGCCCAGGCCGTCACGCGCCAGCTGGAAGACATGGCGTGGACGGCGACCCTCGCGAACAAGGGCGACGACAACTTCCAGCGCCGCTGGTTCGGCACCTACATCTCGGTGGCCAGCTCGCGCGACGCCCTCGGCCGCCTCGCGGCCATCCTGGACGGCAAGCAGACGGTGGACGGCCTCGCCATCAACCAGGACTTGCGCTGGGCCATCATCGGCCGCCTGAACCGCTACAACTACCCCGGCGCCGCCGCGCTCGTCGACGCCGAACAGGCGCGCGACAAGTCGGACACGGGCCAGGCCGCCGCGCTGGCCGCCGTCGTGAGCCGTCCCGACCCGGCCGTCAAGACCGAATGGCTGGGCACCGTGCACGACCTGCAGACGAAGCTGCCGTTCTCGAAGGTGCGCACGGCGATGGAGCACCTGTACCCGGCCGAGCAGCACGCGCTGGGCGAACAGACGGCCGCCGCCCGCCTGGCCGGCCTGCCGCAGCTCGACAAGGCGGCCGGCCCCGTCTTCATGCGTGCCTACGGCCCCGCGCTGATCCCGGCCGGCTGCACGCCGGCCAGCGTCAAGCGCCTGCAAGCTGCCACCGAGACCGACAAGAACCTGCTGTCCGCCGGCACCCGCCGCGCCCTGCTCGACGCGCTGCAGGAGGACCAGCGCTGCGTCGCGATCCGGCAGGCCATGACGGCGCAGTGAGCCCATGCCGCGGGAGCCGGGCGATGCGGAGAACACCGTCAAGGCCGGCGATACCGATGCCGCCTCCGCCGCATTGCCCGCAGGGCCCGCCGGACGAACGCGCGTGACGCCCGGCTCGACGCTGGCGCCCCCGCTCAGGACAGTCATCGCGGAGCGGTCGATCGACCAGGGCGTCGAAGCGTGATGCCAGGTCAGCATGCCATCCGATGCCGACCTGGTCGCGGCTTGCTCAGGACAGCTTTTCTTTGAGGAATGCGGTGATATACGGCGTGGCTGCGGCCGCGACGGTCGATGCCGTACCCGGGTCGATTCCGATACGCTCGGCCAAGGCCGCAGCCACCTTGCCCGTCAGAATGCCTTCTCCGCCGTCCAGCAGCGATTTGAAGAAACCATCGCCTCGCACCAGTCCGGCCGCGAAACTGGCAAAAAAGTTCCGTCCCGTATGCGCCTCGCCCGATCCGCCGGATTGCTCGTCGACGTGAGCATGCGTCACATCGACCGCATGACTCAGCATTTCCTGAGCGTCGTCTGCATTGATGCCTTGCGCCGCCAACGCCTGGGTCGCTTGGGCCCCGTGCCCAGACGAGAGAAATTCGGAAATAAGTTGTTGCGCGTCCATTCGCCCATCCTTTCCTGTAAAAGGGACTGCTCCAAATCTCCGGAGCATGCTTCGATGATGCACTGTTTCCATGTGACATAACCCGGAATTACAAAAATGTAATCACGAGAGAGCCTCGGGTGTGACAGCGCCCCACGCCGGCGGACCGACCCGCTCGATGGCCTGCACGCTCGAGTTCAGCGTTGCCGAGAATGACCGTAGAATAGGCGCGCATGCCGCTGCGGCACGCATCCCTACGCAACGACAGGAAGGAGCCGATTTGGACTGGGACTATCCGCAACCGTTCACCCTGTCCCAGGTCCCGCAAGCGGCCGACATCGACGGGCTGAACCACACGAACAACGCCGTCTACGTCCGCTGGTGCGAACAGGCCGGCTGGGCGCATTCCGAGGCGCTCGGATTGTCACTGGACGACTACCGGCGCCTGGACCGCGCGATGGCCATCCGGCGCGGCGAATACGACTACCGGTTGCCGACGTTCGCCGGCGAAGCGCTCGTGCTCGGCACCTGGCTGGTGGCGGGCGACGGCAAGCTGGCGATGGAACGCCGCTTCCAGCTCGTGCGCGAAAGCGACGGCGCGACGGTGCTGCGCGGCCGTTGGGACCTCGTGTGCATCGAGCTCGCGACGGGACGCCCGCGCCGGATGCCGCAGGAATTCCTCGATGCCTACATGGCGGCGGTGGTGCCGGAATGTATCATGCGCACACCGTTGATTTGACAGAGACATGACGCCAGGTCACTATGCATTTCTCACTTGCAATAGCAAGCCCATCCTACATCGAATCGGACCTGCGCCAGGCACTCGTGGACGACCAGCTGCGCCCAGGCGTGCGCCAAGGGACAGGGCTATCTGTTCAGCCGTCTCCTGACATCGGGCGACCTGCTCGACTGGCTGGCCGCGGGCTGACCCGCGTCAGCGCATCGCCAGCGGACGCCGCCGCCCCGGCGGCGCAAAGCCCGCATCCAGCAGCGCCATGTCCTCGATGGTCAGCAGCGGCGCGAGATCCAGCGCGGCGCGGTTGGCGCGCACGTGGGCCGGCTGCACGGCCTTCGGAATCGTCACGACGCCGTCCTGGCGCAACAGCCACGCCAGCGCCACCTGGGCCGGCGACACATCGTGACGGCGCGCGACCTCGCCCAGTTGCGGCCGCGCGAGCAGGGTCCGCTGTTCGGCCGGCGTCGATTCGAGCGGCGAATAGGCCATCACGGGGATGCCGCGCGCCCGGCACCACGGCAGCAGGTCCCATTCGATGCCGCGCTGGACGAGGTTGTACAACACCTGGTTCGCCGCGATGCCGCCTCCGGCCGGGAGCGCGGCCGCTTCCTCCATGTCGTCCGTGTCGAAATTGGACACGCCGTAGTCGCGGATCTTGCCCTCATCGCGCAGGCGCTCGAACGCTTCCAGCGTTTCCGCGAGCGGCACGCCGCCGCGCCAGTGCAGCAGGTAGAGGTCGAGGTGGTCGGTGCCGAGGCGGCGCAGGCTGCGCTCGCACGCGGCACGCACGCCCGCGCGCGAGGCATTGTGCGGGTAGACCTTGCTGACCAGCCAGACGTCGTCGCGCCGGCCGGCGATCGCCTCGCCGACCACCTCCTCGGCACCGCCCTCCCCGTACATCTCGGCGGTGTCGATGAAGGTCATGCCGAGTTCCATGCCGAGCCGCAGCGCGGCCACCTCGGCCGCGCGCGCGGACGGGTCCTCCCCCATGTTCCAGGTGCCCTGGCCGAGGATGGGGATGGCCCGGCCGGTTGGCAGTGGCAGCGTTTTCATTTGGCCGTCCGCGCCGTCGCGATCTGGTCGAGGATGTGCTTCGGCACGGCCGCGTAATGCTTGAACTCCATCGTGTACGTGGCCCGGCCCTGCGTCAGCGAACGCAAGGTGGTCGAGTAGCCGAACATCTCCGCCAGCGGCACGACGGCATCGATCACCTTGCCGCCGCCGCCGGGAATCTCGTCCATGCCCTGCACGACGCCGCGCCGTGTCGACAGGTCGCCCATTACATTGCCCGTGAATTCCTCCGGCGTCTCGACCTCGACCTGCATCATCGGCTCCAGCAGTTCCGGCGCGGCCTTGCGCATGCCGTCCTTGAACGCCATCGACGCGGCCACGCGGAACGCGTTCTCGTTCGAGTCGACATCGTGATACGAGCCGAACGTCAGGGTGGCGCGCACGTCCACGACGGGGTAGCCGGCCAGCACGCCCGCCTGCAAGGTCTCCTGGATGCCCTTGTCGACGGCGGGGATGTACTCGCGCGGCACGACGCCGCCCTTGATGGCGTCGACGAATTCATAGCCCTTGCCCGGCTCGAGCGGTTCCAGCTTCAGCACGACGTGGCCGTACTGGCCCTTGCCGCCCGACTGCTTGACGAACTTGCCCTCGACGTTCTCGACGGCCTTCTGGATCGTCTCGCGGTATGCCACCTGCGGCTTGCCGACGGTTGCCTCCACGCCGAATTCGCGCTTCATGCGGTCGACGAGGATCTCGAGGTGCAGCTCGCCCATGCCGGACATGATCGTCTGGCCCGATTCCTCGTCCGTGCGCACGCGGAACGACGGGTCTTCCTGCGCGAGACGCGACAGCGCGACGCCCATCTTTTCCTGGTCGGCCTTGGTCTTCGGCTCGACGGCCTGCGAGATCACGGGTTCCGGGAACGCCATCTTTTCCAGCACGATCACCTTGTCGGGGTCGGACAGCGTATCGCCCGTCGTCACGGCCTTCAGCCCGACGGCGGCGGCGATGTCGCCCGCGAACACTTCCTTGATCTCCTTGCGCTCGTTCGCGTGCATCTGCAGGATGCGGCCCAGC
>Ga0068855_100002921_pt1 | contig 20919 bp, 19 predicted proteins | sample KBSCornC52_FD_66592 | JGI IMG/M metagenome (GOLD analysis project Ga0068855, IMG submission 66592) | Corn rhizosphere microbial communities from Kellogg Biological Station, Michigan, USA - KBS Corn C5-2 | ecosystem: Host-associated > Plants > Roots > Rhizosphere > Soil ...
TCTCGCTTGTCCATACAGGTCTCCTCTCGTCCGATCCAGTCAGCCAGATCCTCTGCCCGCCGCAATTGGGCGAGGAAGATGGTTTCTCAGGCACGATCCAGCACTGCAAAGATGTCTCGAACCTGCCGCGGAGTGTTGTAGAACGCCTCACATGCTCGGCGCGCGTTTACTCCCAACCGGTGTCGAAGCTCTCGATCCTCGATGAGTCGCTCCAACTGGCAGGCGAGCGCACTGGTATCACCTCGCGGCATCAGGATGCCCGTCTCCTCCGAATTCACCAGCTCCGGAATACCACCGGTCGCATTGACGAGCACCGGCAGGCCGCAGGCCATCGCCTCCAGGCTCGCCATGCTGCTCGCATCCGCTCGGGTCGGCAGGCAGAAAATGTCTGCCTGCTCGTAGAGCCCCATCACCTCCGGCGTGTTCGCCGTCAGTCCGAAATGGAGCCTGACGTTGGGCAGCCGCGGTCCCAGCGATATTGTGCGTTTGCCTTCGACCTCGGGGCCGGCGACCTCCTGGACCCAGCTCGGCAGGCCTCCCTGCCAGGTAACGATGTCCATCTCCCATCCACGCATCTTCGTCTGCTCGGCCCACTCCAGCAGCTCCGGACCTCCCTTGAGACGGAACCACCCTCCGACCATCAGAATGCGAACCGGCCGCGAACTGTCCCGCCCGGAGCGATCGACGTAGCGCCACCGATTCAGGTTCGCGCCGGGCAGAACGACGTGAATCCGATCTCGAGGCAGGCCCGTGTCTTTGTGTATTCCCGCGGCGGCCCACTGCGACATGGTAAAGACGCCCGCGGACGCATGTATAACGCGGTTCTGCATGGCGTTCTTGATTGCGCGCAGGAAACGGCCCTCGGACGGCGGGTCGTAATCCAGCTCGTTGAGTCCCGACTCCGATATATCACAGTAGAAAAACGTTCGATGTCTGCGTGCGATCGGCAGGAACCGGGAGGAGAGCGACGCGATGAAGAGCGCATCCCACTGCTCGTGCCGGCGAACGCCCTGCCACGCGTGCCATATCTGGTGACGCGAATAGCGTCTCCCGGCAGGAATCAGACCCATCTTGCTGAGCCGGTCGCCGGAGTGGTCGCCATAGAGCGGAACCCATTCGGCGCGACCAGCCAATTCGCTCGGGATGCACTCCTTGAAATTCAGATACTGCGTGTAGTGACCGTGCCCGATCCCAAATAGAAACCCGACCTTGCCGGCGCGTTCTTCCGAGCACGATGCATCCTGAGGTGCTACCATATCCACATCGGTGGGCATCGAATGCCCCCAATACCTCGCAATAGTGATGGGCCGCAGGGCGCCATCCCACGGCATTATTCCACAAGGCCCGATGCGCTGCGAAGCCCGCCCAGCTCTGGGACAGTAATTGATCAATGTCCTCCGATTGTTCAGCTCGGCCGGATGCAGCACGGTTCAGCGCCTCATGTTGTCGGTGACCGCACGGCGTCAGGGCAACCCCATAGTCGGTTCGGCGTCCGGCTTCACATCAGGTTTGGCGGGCTCCGGGCCGCGCCTCATCCCGACAACCGCGTCGGCGCTGACTCGGCCGATGGGAGCACCCTGCGTCATGGTCGACGCGTTGAGCGCCCAGCTGGCCGCTCCGAAGAGCGCGGCGAATGCGCCGGCCGCCGATGCCCACATTACCCGAAGTCGCTTCCGCCAGGCCGCGACGCCGACCGGGCAGTCCTGCGTGAGCGTGGTTCCGTCACGGCGGCGGTAGAAGCGCACGCAGAGCCGGCCGTCCTTCTGAGCGATGAGCGCCGCCGCCTCTTCCACGTCCATCGCCGAGAGGTTGAAGACGTGCAGCCTGCACTGACCGCAGAACCGAACCTTCTCGTCGCCCTCCATCGCCTCCCAACTCGCAGTGCAGGGCTTCGCCACCTGAATCGAGTCGAGGCGCTTCCGGGCCCGCGTTCTCCGTCGGTTTCTCTGCCATTCCGCAATCGGGTTCATAGCGACCTCGCCGCGCGGTGAACCATGCATGTAAAATGCATGTCTCGCGGGCTTTCAGCCAGACGTCCTGCCGGACGGGCTACAAACCTGGCTAATGATTGAAGACGAATTCGCGCGAGTTGATGATGGCCCACATCAGATCTTCGAAGCCCTCTTTCCGGGTCGGTGCGCCTTCGATATACTTCATGGCGACCTGCTTCTCCGTCGGGCTCGGGAGGCGGCAGAGGGTCGAGAGGTAGAGCTCGTCCAGCGCCTCGTCCGACTTTAGTGACCCGCCGAGAATGCGGGCGACGGTGCCATTCGGATTCGTGATTCGGTCGTTGATCGTGCCGCCGTTCATCAGGTGGAGCGCCTGCGACATCGAGGTCTGGTCCGACCGCTCCTGCACCTGGAGGCGGCGCGAGCGGCCGAACACGTCCAGGAAGTAGGAACCCACGCTGTTGTCGGGAAGGTTCGTCGCGCGGCGGGCCTGCGCGCCCATCCCGAAGGTCTCGGGCACACCGGTGGCGGTCACGATGGCGTCGAAGAGGACCTCCGGGCCAAGCCGCTTCGAGTAGAAACGCGAGAAGTTCTTGGTGTCGTTCTCGTTGGCTGCGTTGGTCTTGTCGCTCAATTGATACGTGCGCGAGTTGCAGATGGCGCGAATCAACTGCCTGACGTCGTATCCTTTGGCGGCGAAATCCTTCGCGAGCGCATCGAGAAGCGGCTCGTTGATGGGCGGGTTGGTCGCGCGGAAGTCATCGACCGGGTGGACGATTCCGCGGCCGAAGAAGTGCTTCCAGAATCGATTCACGGTCGCGCGGGCGAAGAAGGGGTTGTCCGGAGCGGTGATCCAGGCGGCCAGCCGCTTGTGCCGGTCGCCGACGGTGTCCTTCTCGCCGACGGCGGCGGTGAGCGGCTTCGGGAGGGCCAGCTCGTTCGTGCGGGGGTTGCGAATCTCGCCGTTCTTGTCGGTGAAGATGGCAACCTCGTCGCGCACCTTGCCGCCCGTATACCCGGTGCCCGCGAAGTAGGCCGCAAACCCGTAGAAGTCCTTCATGGACCAGCGGTCGAACGGATGGTTGTGGCAGCGACAGCAGTCGAGGCGGACGCCCAGGAATATCTGGCTCGTGGAGGTCGTCAGCTCGGCCGGGTCGGCGGTGACACGGTAGTAGTTGACCGGCCCGCTGTGGTAGCCGGAACACTCGCGGTAGATGGCCTGCGCCGCCTTGTCCTGCGAATCGCGGCTCTTTGCGACCTGGTCCGGCGCATAGGCGGCGGAGCCGATCAGCTCGCGCACGAACTGATCGAACGGCTTGTTCTCGGCGACCGAATCGCGGACGAACGCGGTGTAGGCGCGGACGCCGGGCTCCTGGAGGAACGTGCGGTTGATTCGGAGGAGCTCGCTCCACTGAATCGTCATCACGTCCTGGTATTCGGGCCGCTCCAGCAGCTCGTCGATCTTCCTGTGGCGCTTGTCGGGGTTCGGGTCGGCCACGAAGTCGCGGACGGCTTTGGCGGTCGGCAGGACCCCCGCGATGTCGAGCGACGCGCGGCGGATGAAGGCGTAGTCGTCGCAGAGCGGCGCCGGGACGATCCCCATCTTCTTCAGCTTGGCGAAGACGTGGGTATCGATGAAGTTGTTTTCGGGCAGCTTCGGCCAGGCGGCGGGCCGCGGCCGCGAGAGGACGTAGAATCGGGCGACTCCCGCCTTGCCGTTGTACCGCACCATGATATTCGCTTCGCCGTCGCGCAAGCAGCTCACGGCTCCGGTCTGCTTCGGTCCGGCGATGCCGTCGTCATCCGAGAAGTAGCGGGCGAGCGGCGTCACATCCTGTGTCGAGCCGTCGGCGTAATGCGCGGTGACGAGGAGCTGGTGCACCGAACCCGCGACTCTGACGGTGCGCTCCGCCGGCTCGACGGAAATGGATTCGAGGGCTGGCGGTTGATGAGGTGATGAGGTGATGAGGTGATGAGGTGATGATGCCAGGATTGTGCCGGTCGAGGCCTTTGCTCCCTGTCTCCTCTTCTCCTCTTCTCCTACTCTGCCGTACAGCGGACCGCCGGCGCGGATCCAGGCTTCGATGATGCGGGCTTCGGGTCCGCCTTTGGCGAATCGGGTCCCGCCGCCGTGGGGAATCACGCCGCCGGGTTTGAGCACCGCGAGGCTGTTGGCCGGGTCCTTCGGGTTCACGCGGCGGCCGCCGTCGGCAGTCCAGAACGCTTCGCGGTCCTTGTCGGGGTCGTAGCCGAAGAACGAGAGCTTGAGGCCGCCCTGTCCATTCGCGGCGCCGTGGCAGGCGGTGCCGATGCAGCCGCCCTTTATGAGGATGGGAGTGATGTCGTTGGGAAAGTTGAGATCGGCGTCGGTCCTGCAATTGCGGACGGATATCTTCGCGCGCGCCGTCCGGCCGCCGAACGAGGCGATTACCTCGGCCTGTCCGTCGCCTGTGGGAATCGCGACGCCGTTCTGGACGCGAATCACGGCCGGGCTGGAGGTGGAGATGGAGGCTGACTTCGTAACGTCGAGCTCGCTTCCATCCGGCCCCTTCGCCACGACGCTGATCGTCTGGAAGCCGTAGCTGCCGTCAATCGCTCCCGCGCCAGCGAGCACGACAAGGCCGGGAGACCCTGCGGGCGACGTCGCTCGCTTCGTCTGTGGGGCCGCGTAAGTCGTGACGAAGAGGAGTATGGTGGAGGAGAGGCCGGCTGCGGAGATCAATTGATTACGCCTGCTGATGGACGAACGCATGCGACGACTCCTCGGTCACAGGCAGGCGGCGGTCGCGACCGAGCCGAGGCAATGAATTGACCTCGCTCGTGGGCCTGCGGCCGATCGTCCTGCCGGACGAAGCGCGACATCTGGTCGGTTAGCGACGCTAACCATCAGTTCATTATAGGGAGTTGGGGCGGATTTGACAAGGCTGTCTGTGTGGAAACTGGTAGTGGCCCACCAGGGTCAACGGCCCCACCCCCCAGCCCCCTCCCGAAACGGGAGGGGGAGCAAGGGCGATAACGAGTGCGCTCCTCGACAGCGCTCCCGACGCGGGACGGGGAGAAATACGGGGGCCGGTGCGGCCGAACATTGTCCCCGGAGTATGGGAAGACTCACAGGACGACGGGCGAATGACCGGCAGCCACGGCAGGACTGGCAAGGCGCGCCGGAATCGGGTGGCCGGTTTCGCGGTTTGCACTCGCCACAGTACGTGCTACCCCTCTGCTCTCACGAACCCTGCCGGGGAGCGCACTCGTGATCGGTTTTGCTCCCCCTCCCGCTTCGGGAGGGGGTTTTAGGGGGGGTGGGCTTCCCTACTGCGCCTGCTGCTGGAGCCACTGCGGCCATCGGGAGTTGCGCGCGAAGGCCAGATTCCCGTAGGTCGAGAGATAGGTGAGCGGGTCGGGCACGTAGATGGTGAGGCCGTGCGAGCGCGCATGGAGGGCGCCGTGCTTCTCCGCGATCAGGGCGCCGCTGATTGCGGTCTCCACGTTCGACGCGGCAGATTGGAGATCCGCGGCCGTCGTGGTCGTGCGGACGAGTTCCGCGTAGTCCCAGAGGTCCTTGTAGTAGGCGTAGCTCGACGTCATGTGCTCGGCGTTGATCCGCGCGTTCGCAAGGGCGGTTGCACTGTCGGATCGGTGCGCGAGGAGGGCGCCCGCGAAGGCGTCGACCGCCGACGTCAAGTTCGCCAGTTTCGACGTGTCGACGGCCGACTGCGTGTTGTTGCCCTGCGACCCGTAGGCTTCCAGGGTCCGGTTCACGATCTGGGTGCCGAGCTGGGCGGCCGACATGTTGGGGTTCGCGACGAGATCGGAGAGGAAGGTGTCGTAGACGTACCCTTCGCCAGGCGGGCTCTCTTCGGAGCCGGTGACGACGCCGGTCGAGTCCTTGATCTCATAGTCGACCTCCAGCATCTGCATGAGGGAGGCGTCGAAAATGACGGTGTCCATCTTCGGCGTGACGCCGAGGGCCTGCGGAAGCTCCCAGGTCTGGATGTAGTTGCCTGTCGCATCGTCGAAGGAGACGCCGCGGGTCGCCGCCCTCCCCGCCGAGCGTCCGCGCCATCCCGCGCCGTGATTCCAGATGACGAGCGCGTAGTGGTCGGCGGGATAGTTCTGCTGGCCCCAGATGATGAAGTTGCGAAGCTGATGCCAGTCGCCCATGTCGATGGATTGGCCCATGTCCTGCACGAGCGTTGAGTGGACGGCGCTTACGTCGCTGTCTTTGGTGACGAAGTAGCGGCGCGTTCCGGTCCAGTCCGGCGATCCGCAGCTGGAGCAGCTCGCCTGCTTCCACTGCACGACGATGTTGACGTCCGTGGTCGAGCCGACCTTCTCCATCTGGTTGAAGTTGAGCGGCCCGAAGGTCTGGAGGTCGTTCGCGCCATTGAGGTAGACGAGGAAAGACCACTTCGCGCGGGTCGTGCGTGTCAGGGTGATGGTGACGTTGACGGCAGCGCCGTTCAGTTTCGTGAGCTGAAGATTCAGGACCGGCTGGGAGCCGTTTGCGCCCTGTGTGAGCTGGCCCGTGACGGAGCCGTCCGCCGAGGCGACTGCCCCATTCGCAGTCAGGTTGAGCAGGCCGCCGCCCTGCGTTCCGTTCAGGTTGGCGACGAGGGTGGCGTGGCTGCTCGCGTCGATGGTGAGGAGCGCGGAATTCGTGCCGCTCGTGCCCGTGTAGGTGCCGGTAACATTCGCGGGTGCCGTGGGCGTGGACCCGGTCGCGAGGCTGGCCGTGAAGGGAAAGAGATTCGCTCCGTTGTGCTGGACGAATCCCGTGGCCGTTGTGGCGTCGGAGGATACCTGTCCTGTGAACTGGAGACTGCCGTCGCTCGACTGCGTAAAGAATTTCCCATCGGATGCGATGGTTCCCTGCCCGCCCGCGCCCGTCGGAGCGTTGGCCGGGTCCTTGCCGAATATCGTGAAGCGGCCGTTCGAATCGATGCTGATGTCGACGGCCTGCGTGCCGCTTGTAAATGCGAAGCTGCGGCCGTTTGGCGAGACGGACGCGCCGCCACCGCCGCCCCCTCCTCCGCCACAACCGAGCAGGACGACGCAGAGAATGATTCCGGCCCCGGCTGCCGAAGCCGCCGAACGAACTGTCGGAAATTGCCCGAACGGCAGGCGCGCGATCGGGTTGATTCGTGGAAGATTGTGACGCAAATCGAGGTCCCCCTATGGGCGGTAGTATATCATAGACGAGGCTGATCGCCGGTCCGGGCGGCGGGGGGCGCCGCCCTGTTGTCGTGAATCGAACGGACGGCGGGAATAGTCCGGTGGATTGCGGGCAACCACGGATGTAAAATGCATGTCTCGCGGGCCCGCGGTACCACGGATGTCAAATCCGTGTCTCGCGGGCTTTCGGGGACCATGCATGTAAAATGCATGTCTCGCGGGCTTTCAGCCGAACGTCCTGCCGGACGGGAAATGGGGCACGTGGCGCAGGTTGGGCGGCGTGCAATTTGGCAGGCGATCTCAGCTTGTGCGAGATGCAGTTGTTTGCTATAATGTAGTGACGACTCTGTTACTGGCCTGCCGGCCGGTTTTGTTCCAACCGATCTGTCTTCCGGGGTGGTAAATCGTGGTGGCGAAGGCAGACGGCGATGGTCCTGTTAACATTTATGTCCGGACGAACACCGTGATTGACCCCGCGGACCGCCGAATCCCACGGGAGATTGTACTCTTCCGATGGACCGTCTTTGGCATCGCGGTAATCGCGATTCTCCTTCAGATTCCCGCGCTCCGTTCCACCTCTCCGACCGCCTTTCTCGCCTTCTTGCTGACCGTGATGGCAGCTCGAATCGTGCCAGTCGCCGTGTCGCGGGAGAAGCCGGTCACCTTCTGTTCGGCCTTCATATTCGCCGGATCACTTCTGCTGAACGGCGCGGCGGCCGGCGTTGGCGCAATGATTGCCTACGCAGTTCACGGGCGGTTCTTCCAGAAGGGAGGACGGCAGTATGCGGTCTTCCTCGGTGCGCAGTTCGCCATCGCGGCGATGGGTTCGCAGGCGGTCTTTCGCGCGGTGACGGGGCGGGCGAACGTTCTGTCGGGGACGAGCGCGGGCGAGGTGATGGCCATCTGCGCTGCTGCTGCGGCGTTCATCGCAATCAACGGCTTGCTGGCCGGGCTGGGAAACGTGGGGACGCGGTATGCGCGGCGCGAGCATGCCGAGCCGATGCTGCGGGCGCACGCGCTGAGCTATGGCGTGAGCATTCCCTTCTCGGTGCTGCTCCTGCTGGCCTACGGAACATATGGAATTGCCGCGCTCCCGCTCCTGGCGGCTCTTCTTCTGGTCTGCGCGCACGCGGTGCGGATGACGGTCGAGAATCGCGGCCTCAAGCGGGCAATGGAGGCGGTCGGCGACCTGGGGAGGAGCTGCGCGGCCGAGCTGCGGGAAGAAGCGCCGCTGGAGCAGTTCCTCGACCTCGCGCATGAGCTCGTCGCCTTCGATTCCGCGTTCCTCTGGATAGCAGATGAGCCATCCGGCGCGCTCCAGCCGCGCGCGGCCTTTCCGAGGGATGCTGCCATTCCGGACCGGGAGAGCCATCGGCTGAACACCCTCCTGAACCGGGCGATGCGGCGCACCGATCCGCTCCTCGTAGTGCATGCGCCGATGGACGAGAATGCCGGGCAGGGCTTCGCGGCCCCGGTGCCGGAGGAGGACGAATCATGGATTCTCTATCCGCTCGTCCTCCATGGCCGATGCATCGGCGCGGCGCAATTCGTGCGGACTGCCCGCCGGCCCTTCACGCGGTCGGACGTGGATCGGCTTGCCTCGCTCGTCCCGCAGGCGGCCATCGCATTCGAGGGCGCGCGAGTCCGGTACCTGATGCACCAGTATCAGGAGATGATGGTTCGCTACCAGGACCAGGCGCAGACGGACGGCCTCACCGGGCTCTACAACCACCGGCGTTCGCAGGAGCTGCTCCGCGATGAGATGGCCCGCGCCGCCCGCTACCATCATCCGCTGTCGGTGCTGATGGTGGACGTCGATTTCTTCAAGCAGTACAACGACGCATACGGCCATCCGCAGGGCGACGGGCTGCTCCGCTCCATCGCGCATATCCTGCGCGGCGGGGTCCGTACGACAGACCACGTGGGCCGGTACGGCGGCGAGGAGTTCGTCCTGATCCTGCCGGAGACGGCCGGGAACGACGCATGGCTTCTGGCCGAGCGGCTGCGGAAGGTGATCGAATCGGCGCTCTTCCCGGCCGGCGAGGGCTGGGTCGTGCAGAAGACGGTTTCGATCGGGGTGGCCGCCTTCCCGACGGACGCCACGACGCCGGCCGAGATTCTCCAGCGCGCGGACGCGGCGCTCTACCGGGCCAAGCAGACCGGCAAGAACCGCGTGATGATGGCGGAGAGGGAAGTGCCGACGGCGATCCGATGAAGCGAGTGAACGGCCCTACCCCCAGCCCCCTCCCGAATCGGGAGGGGAAGCAAAATCGATCACGAGTGCGCTACATAGAACGTTGCCCGAGACGGGAAGGGGAGACAAACTGCCACCGAGTGCGCTCCCCGGCGGGGCTCCTGCTTCGGGAGGGCGAGAAAAATCGATAACGAGTGCGTTCCACGGCATGATTACCTGCGCAGGAGTGGAGACGTGCGGCGAGCAAATACGTTTTGCGTGAGGGTCGGGTCTCGGCGGGCGTTCGGCTGCCCATGCCTTGCGGAGGCGAGGTTCCATGAGTTAGAATGCAGCAGCAGGAGTGAACAGCATGACCCTCATTGTGGACTTGTCGCCATCCGAAGAGGCCCGGCTCAGACGCGCTGCGCGCGAGCGAGGCGTTCCGCCCGAAGAGCTCGCTCGTCAGCTTATTGCCGAGCTTCCGGCGGATGACACCGTGCCCCGGGTCTCTGACGAGCTGCGGAATATGGGCCGCATGGCACTGCGTGAGCACGCCGCGGGCCGCACCGAAGAGTTTCCGGTTTGAGAAGTCTCCGGACGAAAGAGTTCCGCGAGCGATACGAGTCGCTGCCGGAAGAGATCCGTGAAAAGGCCCGGAGGAGCTTCGGCAAGTGGAAAGCAAACACGCGCCATCCGAGCCTCTTTCTTAAGCAAGTCGACGCCGAGGAGGACATGTGGTCTGTCCGCGTCGACCGCAATTATCGCGCGCTTTGCATGAAAACCGAGGATGGCGGCGAGACCGTCTTTGTCTGGTTCTGGATCGGTCCACACGACGAATACGAGCGCCTTCTCGGTTAGACGAAGCCGACAATCCCCGTTGAACTCCGAATTGCGACAACCAGCCCCGCGACTCCGTTGCGCGTACCTCAGGTCCGCTCACTTCTCAGCAATCAGCGAGACCCGAACACCAGACGTCCGAATCGCGACGGGACTTGAAAGTTCGGCGGGGATTCCCCGGTCGGGGACCAGGCGCTGAACTCCACACTTGCGGGCGCACCGGGGCGGTCGATGCGGAAGAAGTTGATCCGCCAGGCATCGCCGGGCCGCGGCGATTCCACGCCGAGCCCGACGAACGGGATGTAAAACTCGCCCTGCCACCATCCCCTCTCATTTGAACGATTCACGCGCGCGTCCGGCGGCGCGGAGTGGACTGGGAACGGTGTCTCTACGGACGTGGTCATGCCCGCGCAGTCCCATGCCGTATCCGCGGTCATCGTCAGCCGGTGCAGGTCCGGGCTGTGGACGGCGGCGTCGAACAGCACGTTGCGCGGGCTCAGCTCCAGCTCGAAGTAGTGGCGGAGGTCGCCGGTGGGAGAGAGGAAAACCTCGACCACTTCCTCGCCGTAGAGGGGATCATCGCGCTGTGAAAACGTGGACCACGCGTCGGTGTCGTCGCAATGGAAGGCGATGTGGAGGTGCGTGTCGGTCCAGGCGCAGCCGACGATGGTCCGCTGGTGCGGCGGCCGTGGAGTCCCGGAATCGCGACTTGCAAGCTCGACCGGCACGAGGAGAGCCGATTCGAGCCTTCCGAGGAGCCATGCCGCGTTTACCCGTGATTCGAGGGGAGTCTCCAGGCGGACGCAGGTCATTTCCGGCATATCCGATGGTTTCATGAGGGCGAATCCATGCGTGGAGCGGACGGCAACGAGACATGGCCGAGCTGCTATCTCGTCCTGACCGACCCGGCTGACTTCGATGCGCGGGCCGATATGTCCTCCGTGGACCAGGGCAGCCTCATCGGCGGACGGTAGGATTACTATTCCGGCGAGGGGACCGGGTTGTTCGACGTCGTCGGGGCGAACTGGAAGCAGTGGCGGCTGAACCGGGTGCTCCGGCAGTACCCGCGGTCCCTCTACTGCCCGTACTGCGGTTACCTCCCGCGACGGCGGTAGCGAAAGGGGCGAACTGTCTGAGGGGCCGGTGCGTAGTGAGGGAGAAAGCCAGGAGAGTCAAAGATGGTTTCTGAAACGCGCAATGCGGCCGCATCTCTCGAGCCGTTCGACCCGGAGACAGGAGACCTCAATGCCGTGGTCGATACTCCCAAAGGGAGCCGCAACAAGTTCAAGTACGATTCCGACCATAACGTCTATAAGCTGAGCGGCGTCCTTCCGGCGGGCGCGGTCTTTCCCTTCGATTTCGGGTTCGTGCCCTCCACGCTTGGCGAGGACGGCGACGCACTCGACGTTCTCCTGCTGATGGACGAGCCCGCGTTCCCCGGATGCGTGATTCCGGCGCGTCTCATCGGCGTCATTGTGGCCGACCAGACCGAGGACGGCAAAACGGAGCGCAACGACCGGCTGATCGCGGTCGCGTCGAACTCTCGCAACCACGCTGACGTGGAATCGCTCGACGACCTCAGTAACAACCTGGTGAAGGAGATCGAACACTTCTTCATCTCATACAACCAGGTGAAGGGAAAGGAGTTCCGGCCCATGAAGCGATCCGGCCCCAAAGCGGCGCGCGGGCTGGTCGAGGCGGGCCACCACAAGTTTCAGAAGGCGCGCATGGGCCCATCCCAGCAAAGAGCGGCATGATTCGCACAGTTCCAGTCTTCGTGCGGTTTGACATGCCGCCGGTCGTTCTGTTATGATCAGGTTGGATCTGAAACGCGATGGGGCGCACGCGCCGTGCGCCTCTTTTCATGTCACGGGCAAGCGCTCGCATCCCACGAATTGAGGTCGAATGAAGGGCATTATCATCGCGGGCGGGTTCGGCACGCGCCTCCGCCCGCTCACCAATAACCGTCCGAAACACCTTCTCCCCGTCGCCAACCGGCCGTTCCTCGAGTATCAGGTTGCGCTCCTGCGTGAGCATGGCGTCACCGAAATCGTCCTCGCGACCAACTATTTCGCCGACAAGATCGAGGCGCACTTTGGGGAGGGGGACGCATTCGGCGTGCGGATGCGCTACGCGCTCGAGCGCGAGCCGCTCGGCACCGCCGGGGCCATCCGCAACGCGGCTTCGCTTCTCGATCCGGATACCGTGCTCGTGCTAAACGGCGACATCCTGACCGACTTCGACATCGGGGCGGTTGTTGCGTTCCACCGCGAGAGGGGCGCTCGCGCAACGATTGCGCTCCGCCCGGTCGAGCGGCCGCACGCGTTCGGCGTGCTGGACACCGAGACCGATGGGCGCGTGCGCCGCTGGCGCGAGCCGAGCGAGGAAGAGAAGAAGCGGGTCGCGGCGCAGGGCGGGGAGAAGACGGGCGAGGTCGACTACATCAACGCGGGAATCTACGTCCTGGAGCCTGATGTGATCGCCTCCATACCTGCGGACCGGCCGGTCTCCATCGAGCGCGAGACGTACCCCCGCCTGCTCGAATCCGGCGCTCTTGTCTACGGCATTGCGCCGGAGGGCTATTGGATGGATATGGGCCACCCGGAGCAGTATCTCCTGGCGAACGCCGCGGTGCTTCGGGGGCTCGTCCGCACCGAAGCGCCCTTCAGCGCGGGAATCGATCGCAGCGCTCTCCCGGATGCAGAGATCGATGACGCGACGAGCCTGGGGAGGGATGTGATTGTCGGGCGCGGAAGCCGCGTGACGGAGAGTATAATGATGGACGGCGCGCGCGTCGGATCGAACGTCCATCTGCACGGAGTCATCGCGGAAGAGGACGTGGTGATCGAGGACGACGTGACCGCGCGGCGGGGCGTGGTCCTTGCACGAGGAACCGTGTTGCGCCGTGGGACCCGGCTTTAGGAGTCAATCGGTCAATTAGTCAATTAGTCAATAACCTTACGCAGACGGGCTCAACAGATAGGGTGCACTCCGCGGCGGACGGGAGGCTGCACCCTCCCGCTCTCATGCGCTACGCGCCAACTCCGCACCTTCGTGCGCAGGATGAACATATCGGTTCCGATTCGCGCACCGAGGTGCGCGACTGGCCGCAGGCATGATAGCGGCGGGGTGCAGCCCGCCGGCCGTATCGAGTGCGGACTCCATAACCAATTGCTTGCCTGCGTAAGGTGAGTTAGTCAATAACCTGACCGGCCAATAGACCAGTTGACCAGTTGACCACTTCCAATTGACTAATTGACTAATTTACCAGTTGACCAGCCAACAGATTGCACCGTCTGCCATCCCGCTGGAGGCATACCGTTTGAAAGTACCGCTTGCGGACCCGGTAAAGCAGTATCACGCGATGCAGGCGGAGGTCGATGCCGCCATCCGCGACGTGATGGAGTCCGGCGCGTTCATACTCGGTCCGCATGTCGAGCAGCTCGAGCGCGAGGTCGCCGAATACTCCGGCGCGCGGCATGCCGTGGGCGTCAATTCAGGCACCGACGCGCTGCTCCTCTCGCTGGTTGCCCTGGGTATCGGGCCGGGCGACGAGGTCATCACGTCCCCCTTCACGTTTGTCGCGACCGCCGAGGCGATTGTCCTCGTCGGGGCGACGCCCGTCTTCGCCGACATCGATCCCGCTACCTTCAACCTCTGCCCGGAGCGGGTAGCGGCCGCAATTACTCCCCGAACGCGGGCGATCATGCCGGTGGACCTCTACGGCCAGATGGCGGACCGCGCCGCTCTGTGCGAGATTGCCGAGCGTCACGGTCTCGCGCTCGTCTGGGACGCCGCGCAGGCCATCGGGTGCGCATGGGACGGACGGCCGCTCGGCGCGTTCACCGGAGCGACGACTCTCTCCTTCTATCCCACGAAGAACCTCGGCGCGTGCGGCGACGGCGGCATGGTCCTCACCAACGACGCCGACCTCCGGGACCGCCTGCGGCAGGTTCGATTTCACGGTTCGGGCGGCGGCTACATTTACGCGAAAGTCGGGTACTGCTCCCGCCTGGATGCTCTCCAGGCCGCCATCCTCCGCGTCAAGCTGCGCCATCTCGACGCGTGGAACGAGACCCGCCGCCGCAACGCGGAACGCTATCGTACACTGGTCGCGGGAGCCGGGGTCACGCTGCCGTGCATCGACCCGCGCGCGCGCCATATCTATCACCAGTTCACGATTCGCTCGCCGCGGCGCGATGCGCTCCAGGCATGGCTGAAACAGCACGACGTCGCTTCCGGAGTGTACTACCCGCTGGCGCTCCATCTTCAGGAGGCCTACAAGTCTCTCGGATACCAGGAAGGCGACTTCCCGGCCGCCGAGCGCGCCACCCGCGAAGTGCTCTCGATTCCTGTCCACCCGGAGTTGACCGAAGCGCAGGTCGATCTCGTGGCGGACCTTATTCGCGAGTTCGACAATTGAGCAGCGAGACGCGCTGCCACTGACGCACGACCGCTTCAGGAGACTGTATCCGAATGAGAGCCATGATTCTTGCCGCCGGGGTCGGTTCCCGGCTCGACCCGCTCACCCGCAACCTTCCCAAGCCCCTCGTTCCCATCGTAAATCGGCCGGTCATGGAGCACATCGTCGAGCTGCTCCGCAAGCACGGATTCACCGAGATCATGGTCAACCTCCACTACCTCGGCGACCAGATCGAAGCCCACTTCGGAGACGGCAGCCAGCTCGGAGTGAAGATTCACTGGTCCCGCGAGGAACAACTCTGGGGCGATGCGGGCAGCGTCAAGCGGTGCGAGGAGTTTTTCAGGGACGAAACGTTCATCGTGGTGGGCGGCGACGACCTGGCGGACATCGATCTCACGCGACTGATCAAGACACACCGAGAGAAGGGCGCGCTCTCGACCATCGCGCTCTCGCTCGTGGACGACCCGTCCGAATACGGAATCGTGCTGATGAACGAGGAGGGTCGAATCACACGATTCCTCGAGAAGCCGAAGGGCGAGGTCATCTTCTCGAACAGCGCGAATACCGGCGTATACGTCTTCGAGCCGGAGGTGTTCGAGCTGATTCCACGCAATACGTTCTATCTGTTCGGCAAGCAGTTCTTCCCGCAGATGCTCGACCAGAAGCGCGCCCTCTTCGGTCACCTCACCGCGAGCTACTGGAAGGACGTTGGGGACCTCCAGATCTACCAGCAGACCCACATCGACGCGCTGGCCGGCCGGTGCGAGATGAAGTTTCCGATGAAAGAGGTACGCAAGTACGTCTGGATCGGGGAGAACGTCGAGATCGACCCCTCCGCGGAGATCGCGTACCCCGTCGCCATCGGAAACGACTGCCGAATCGAGGCCGGTGCAAAGGTGCTGGAGAACACGGTGCTGGGGAACGGCTGCGCGGTGGAGCGCGGGGCGGTGGTGAAGCAGTCGATTCTCTGGGACGGCGCGGTAGCGATGCGCGACACATGGCTGGAGCGGTGCGTGGTCGGCCGGGGCTGTCACGTAAAGACGAACGCGGCCATCTTCGACGGCGTCATCGTCGACCCGATCCGCAAAGAGGGCGCGTCGATTTAGAAACGGTGGCGTGGGCCGATTTCGTCCGGGACCGGAGCTTTACTTCGTCTCCCGCTGTCATTCTCTGTTTCGACACAATGAACTGCCCTGATATAATTCTAATGGCGATAACCTGACGAAGGAGGATGAAACGATGGCTGCCGTTACAGTTGAAGAGCGGCTCGCTTCGTTGGAATCGGAGGTAGCGGAAATAAAGAGTCTGCTGCCTGGTCGTGGTGAAGCGCTGCCCTGGTGGAAGCAAATCGTCGGAATCTACAAGGATGATCCTGAATTCGAGGAAGCAGACCGCCTGGGCCGCGAGTGGCGGCAATCGTTCAAGCCGAAGGACGATGAGGTGGCTCCCCTTTGATTTACGTCCTCGACACGGATCACCTGAGCATCCTCGAGCGCGGCGGAGCCAATAGCCGGAACTTGCAGGTGCGGCTCGATAGGGTGAACCCGGAGGAGATCGCGACGACAATTGTTAACTACGGGGAGCAGATGCGAGGCTGGCTGGCCTGGACCGCAACCGCCAACACAATACCGAAGCTCAGTCACGCCTACGACAGGTTGCACGGTCACGTTCGTACATTCGCCAGAATCACGATCCTCCCGTTCGACGGCGCAGCGGCAGACCGCCTTCAGCGCCTGTACGATGCGCGAATCAAGGTCGGCACGATGGACCGCCGCATAGCCGCCATTGCGCTCGCCGCGAACGCACTCCTCCTCACTCGCAATCTCGCCGATTTTCAGAGAATCCCTGGACTCCACGTAGAAGACTGGTCACTCTGAAGTCTTCTCTTCGATCGCCTCGTCTCGCTGTTCCGGGTAGTACAGAGAACCGCAAGGTGCCGAACATGTCGATATTCCCGTGGAGACTACTGCTTTTTGCTTTTGTATTGCCGGGGCAACAGTCGGTGGGTGCGCTGCTGCAGAGCCGGCCGCCACAGGCCGAGCCGAAGGCCGCAACGCCAGCGGCTTCCACCGTTGCAGAGCGAATGGCGGACACGGTGATCGAGCTGACCAACGCGGAGCGTGAGCGGCAGCGCCTGTCTCCGCTCAAGCGGCAGGAGCAGCTCATGGCGGCGGCAATGAAGCATGCGGAGGACATGGCGAAGAACGGCTATTTCTCGCACACGGATCAGAAGGGCGGGCAGCCGTGGGACCGCGCGGCCGCGGAGGGGTATGCCTACCGATCGTGCGCGGAGAACATCGCGTACGGCGCGAAGACGCCGCAGCAGGTCGTGCAGATGTGGCTGAAGAGCCCCGGCCACCGGAAGAATCTGCTCGGCGATTTCACGGACATCGGCGTCGGCTACGCCCAGTCGCCGAAGAAGGACCATCGCGCCTACTGGGTGCAGGTATTCGGCGTACCGGCGAAATAGCGGTAACGCACGCGGCGGCGCAAGAGCGAGAACGGACCACAGCCCGGCCCGCGGCCAACCATGCATGTAAAAGGCATGTCTCGCGGGCCTGCCGGCAACCATGCATGTAAAATGCATGTCTCGCGGGCCTGCGGCCAACCATGCATGTAAAATGCATGTCTCGCGGGCCTGCGGCCAACCATGCATGTAAAATGCATGTCTCGCGGGCCTGCGGCCAAACGTCCTCACGGACGAAAAGGGTTAGTCAGAAGACAGCCCGGCCGATTCCCCGGCCGGGCTGTTGGTTTCGGCTGCGGAGCTGCGTCAGGCGGCCCTCGCGGTAGAGGCGTCGGTGACCTGCGCGGGCCGGATCGCGGCCGCGTCGATCATCGACCAGACCATCTTCGCGGCCTCCTGCTCCTGCTGATGGTGCTGGCGGGCGAGGTTCGCCGTCTCGTTGTCGCCGATGGATGTCGCGAAGGCCTCCATCGACTGGTACATCGCGCACTCGAAGTTCTCGGTCGCATAGGCCTTCATGAGGTCCTGGGTCGTCTGGTCGTAGTCGTCCTTCGCCTTGTGCATGAAGTCGCCCATCTTGCCCATGAACTGCGTGAAGAAGCCCTTGCTGCCGGAGGGCTCCTCGCCCAGGGCGCGGATTCGGGCTTCGAGGTTCTCCTCCTGCTGGTGGGTTATTTGCCGGTGCTGCTCAAACATGTTCTTGAGCTGCGGGTCGTTCACTTCGTCCGCCATGTCCTGAAGCGTGGAGACGAGCCCCTTCTCGACCGCCCATGCATCGTCCAGATAGCGGATGAGCCGCTCGCGTGTGTCCTGCATCGTTCTGTCCTTTCCCGGGATTCCCTTCCCGTCCGCGGTATCGAATCAGTCACCACGCGTAGAACGAATCGAACCTCCGGGCGGTTCCAATCCCTCGCGCCATACCACCAAAACGCAGACCGGCCCGGCCGAGAGATCGGCCGGGCCCAATCTACAGATTGTCAGAGGCGCTCCCTACGGGTATTGCTTGGCGCAGTAGCCGCCGTTGACATTTACCCAGTTCTGCTGAATCAGGAAGTCGCGAGTTCCAAGTTTCATGTTAGCCTTTGCGCCATTCGACGTCGTGTACGTGGTACCGAATGTCCAAGCGCACTTATCCGCGTTCTCAGCCCCGCGCCGATCAAACCAGGCGTTCAAGTCCGGGTCAGTCGTCGCCTCTTCCAGTTCGTGAGCGATAATGGAAGCCATTCCGTCGGCACCTGCATTTCCGTTCGGTCCGGTCGTCTGGGCTTCGCAGGCGGACGGGCATCGATCCGGATTCCCAACAAATGCATACTTGATGTCCATCCCGTTCGCGATTGACGTGGTCTTGACATGTGTATGCCAGCCGCAGTACTGAGTACAGAAACCGGACGTCTCATTGACGTCGGCGGAGGTGAGCACGAAGTAAACACCGTTTGCATCCGCCTGCAGTTTCCCGCTATTGATAGCGTTTGCCACAATCGCCTGCACGCCCGCATCGCCAAACGCAGTGCCTTGCGAGTAGTTGTCTGTCGTAGATAGCTTATTTGTCACGAGGTTCTGAACGTGATTACCACTGCCATCATAGTAGGTCGTGTTGATGTTGAAGTACGGTTTACCGCCGATGTTGCTGGCGAGGTCGGGCAGAATCGTGGTCGCCGAATTGCCGGACCAGTTGCCATACCAGATGTAGTAGACGTTAACCGTACCCGTGATGATAGGGCCGCCATGGTAAGCAATCGGAAAACCGCCTCCGCCTCCGCCGGCCTGGCCCCCCGGCCTGTTGGTCTCCTTGCGGCCGTGGACGCCCGAGGGGACGAGGTCGTCGTCGCCGTCGTAGTCGCTGACGTACATCGCGTTTGCGAGGCAGGCGACGCGGTAGCGGGTGAGGTGCGACGCGTTCTTTGCCGATTCGCGCGCCTGGGCGATGATCGGGAAGAGGCAGGCGGCGAGCAGGGTGACGATGCCGAGAATGGCGGATGCCTCGAGGAGCGAGACGCGCCGGCGGCCGGACGAGAGCACGGACAGGGTGTTTCGATGAGCCATGGGATGGTACCTCGCTGCGCGGCCTTCCGGCCCCGCTGGAAAGTGAATCGCTTCCTGAGCAAACGAACCGAAGAATTTACGTCGTTAAGAGAACCGGTTCAGCACGATTCGTGCCATATCCTTCCACGTTCGGCAAAAAACCGTATTATCTTCAGTGAGATGTTCCGAACTACGCCGAGTTCCGGAATTGAAAAACCGGCCGTGGGAGATTCAGTGCAAGTCTCCCACGGCCGGCCAACCGCCTTGTACAGGTTTCCGCGGTTTAGTATCCGTTGACCCCGCGGCCCGGATTGAAGAGCCGGTCCACGATGAGCGCGATGCTGAGAAGCGACTGCGTCAGCTCCAGCGGCGTGAGCGCCTGCCGCGGGGGAACGCCCTGCTCCACGTCGATGATGTCGCCCGGCTCCAGCAGCAGGTCGCCCTGCTTGTTGTTGCGCATCTTCTGCCAGTTGAACGCGATAACCTGAACCTTCGTCGGGTCGCCGGGAACCGGATAGCGGATGATGCGGCCCTCTTTCGTCTTCGCGCCCAGGGTCGGGCCGCCCGCTTCCGCGATGGCCTGCGAGAGGAGCACCGGCTCCGTGTAGGGAAGCTTGCCGGGGCGGATGAACGCCTGGCCGAGCGTGATGTACTGGTTCTTCGCGAGAGTTTCGACGTAGACGATGTCGTCCGGCTGGAGAACGATGTTGTTGACCGGATCGCCCGCTTCCATCCTGTCGTAATTGACGAAGATAGGCCGCTCGACGCCGAGCCGCCGTATGGATATCTCGCGCCGCTCGGCGGTGGCCGTCGGGCCGCCCGCCTGCGAGACCGCTTCCCGCAGCGTGAGTGGCACGCCGCCGCTCCGTACCGGAACCAGGCCGGGCCGCAGGACCTGCCCCTCGACGGTGACGTTGCCAGCCGCGGAGACCGTCTTTGGCGGCACGTAGACCATGTCGCGGTCCTGGAGCACCGGATTCTGGGATTCGTCGGGCGCCTCGCCGGGACCCGGCTTCAGCCACCGCAGCAGGTTGTACTCCTTGCTCGTGGTTCCGCCCTTCTCGTTTCGCCGCGAGATTCGAACGTGGGAGAGATCCGCGTTCTCGCCGGTGCCAACCACCGTGAGCAGCTCCGCGAGCGTCGTCGTGTCGTTCACGATGGTCGCGCCGGGCCGCAGGATGGAGCCGCCGAAGCCGCCCAGCGTCACGACGGGCTTGGGAACCGCGAGGATGGAGACCTGGACCTTCGGATCCTTGATATACGGCTTGAGCGCGACCGCGATCTTGTCCGCCGCCTGGATGGGCGTGAGGCCGCGCACCAGGATGGAGCCCGCGAGCTTCATCTGCACCGAACCGGAGGGGTCCACCTGGAACGATCCCGTCAGATCCGGTTCCGGACCCGCCGCGGATTCGACGCGGACACCCAGCGTAAAACCGACGCGGATCGGCTGATTCGGGTCGATGGCCTCGCTGCCGCCCACGGCGAGCGTGCCCGGAGCTACCTGATTCTGGTTCGGATTCTGCTGCTGGTCCTGATTCTGCTGCGCGAGCGCCGGCAATACTCCCGCGCCTATTAACAGGGCAGCGGCGACGAACGGTATCCCTGCGCCGGCCACCTTCATCCGCATGAGCTTTACTCCTCCTACAGACCTGCACGTCTTAATTCAAAATGCAGAATGATCAATGTCCAATACCAAATCGGCGACCACGCGGCCATTTTGCAATTTGCATTGGACCTGTTGCAAACGTCAAAAGCAGATGCTTCACTCCGTTCAGCATGACGGGTGTGTGATGCTTCACTCCGTTCAGCATGACGGGTGTGTGATGCTTCACTCCGTTCAGCATGACGGGTGTGTGATGCTTCACTCCGTTCAGCA